>Ga0187894_10000108_pt1 | contig 104073 bp, 65 predicted proteins | sample GBC1701081metaG_FD_136650 | JGI IMG/M metagenome (GOLD analysis project Ga0187894, IMG submission 136650) | White microbial mat communities from a lava cave in the Kipuka Kanohina Cave System on the Island of Hawaii, USA - GBC170108-1 metaG ...
ACGAACAGCGCTCGCAATCGGTTCTGGTTTTCGTCCGAGGAGGCGCGCCTACATCGCGTGGGGGGATGAGAACCCCTCGCGATCGCGGCTCGGCGCGATCACGGGGGTTCGACGCCGCCTCGGCGCCGCGAAGCGAATACCCCCTCTCCGCTTTTCACGAACAGCGCTCGCAATCGGTTCTGGTTTTCGTCCGAGGCGACGCGCCTACATCGCGTGGGGGGATGAGAACCCCTCGCGATCGCGGCTCGGCGCGATCACGGGGGTTCGCCGCCGCCTCGGCGCCGCGCAGCGAATCCAGATCGCGACACCGGTTGAAGTCAACGGCATCCAACGACTGACGGCCGGGTGAAGACCTCACCGGGCCGGCGGCGTGGTTTTCCTCAAATCAGCAGGGTCCAGGAGAATCGCCATGAAGGCGGTCGCTGTCTTTCCGCACGAACGCGAGATCCGGCTCATCGATCAGCCCGAGCCAAGGCTGAAAGGCGGGCGCGATGTCAAGGTTCGGATCCTCGACGTGGGTGTGTGCGGCACGGACAAGGAGATTTGCGCTTTCCACTACGGCTTCCCGCCGGAAGGCTCGGATCATCTCGTGATCGGCCACGAGGCGATCGGCGAGGTGGTTGATGTCGGCTCGGAGGTCAAGGGATTCAAGCCCGGAGACCTGGCGGTAATGACGGTGCGCCGCCCGTGCCCGCACGATAACTGCCCGTCGTGCAAGGAGTGGCGACAGGACTTCTGCTACACGGGCGATTTCGTCGAGCGCGGGATCAAGCAGCGCCACGGGTTCATGACGGAGTACGTCTTGGACCACGAGCGATACATGTTGCCCGTGCCCAAGAGCCTGCGCGACATCGCGGTGCTCATCGAGCCGCTGACCATCGCGGAAAAGGCTCTGATCGAAGTGTGGCAGGTGCAGCAGCGGCTTCCCTGGTCGTGCCCGAGCGCCAACGGTAAGAACAAACCCGGTCATTGCCACCACGCGGTTGTGCTGGGGGCGGGACCGATCGGGCTGCTCGGCGCCATGGCGTTTGCAAACGCCGGATTCTCGACGTTCGTCTACTCGCGAGAGGACGAGGACAGCGAGAAGGCGCGGCTGGTGCGGTCGTTCGGCGCCACGTATGTGTCGGCCGAGAAAACGCCGGTCGAGCAACTGGTCGATCGTGTGGGCACCATCGACGTCGTGTACGAAGCGACGGGCGCTTCGCGCCTGAGTTTCGATGTGCTCAAGCAGTGCGGCCCCAACGCCGCGTTCGTGTTCACTGGCGTGCCGGGGCTCAAGGGCCCGGCGTCGGTGGATACCGACTTCATCATGCGGCAAATGGTGCTGCGCAATCAGGTGCTGCTGGGCACGGTGAACGCGGGACGCGACGCCTTTGAGGCCGCGATCCGCGACCTCGGCGAGTTCAAGCAGCGCTGGCCCGATGCCATCCGGAAGATCATCACTGGGAGATTCCCGGTCGAGTCGTATCGCGAGCAACTCCTCGGCACCGCGGGGATCAAAAATGTCATCGCATTCGGCTGAGCTTCGCATCTCAAAGCGCCTCTGTCCGGGCGCGTCGGCGGCGACGATCCCATGGTGCGATCACTCACCGAGCATTGGCCGGAGTATCTGATCGAGGGCGCTCTGCTGGGCGTGTTCATGGTGGTCGCGTGCGCCGCCGTTGCCGTTGTTGAACACCCCGACTCGCGCGTGCGAACACGGATTCGCAGCGCGTTCGTGCGGCGAGCCGTGATCGGCCTGCTCATGGGGATCACGGCGGTCGCCCTCATCTACTCGCCCATGGGTCAGCGAAGCGGCGCCCATATGAACCCGGCGTTCACGCTGGCATTCTGGGCCCTCGGACGGGTCGAGGCATGGGACGCGGTGTTCTATGTCGCGGCGCAGTTTCTGGGCGGCTGGCTCGGGGTCGTGCTGACTGCCGCCGCGGTGGGTCCGCGGATAGGGCACGCGAGCGTGGCCTACGCGGTGACCGTTCCCGGGCCGCGTGGGCGGCTGGCGGCATGGCTGGGTGAGGTCTTCATCGCGGCGATGCTCATGGCGGTCGTCCTGTTCATGGTCAACCGGATGCACCTGGCACGGTTCACGGGGCTGGCCGCGGGCACGCTGGTCGCGGCGTTCATCGTGTTCGAGGCCCCGTTGTCCGGCATGAGCCTGAACCCGGCGCGCACGCTGGCCTCGGCGCTGCCCTCGCGCGTGTTTCGCGGCCTCTGGGTCTATCTGACGGCGCCGCCGATAGGAATGCTCGCCGGCGGCGCCATCTACCTGGCCGCGTTCGGCGACGAACAGGTGTATTGCGCCAGGCTCAGTGAACATGGGCAATGGCAATGCATCTTTCGATGCCGCCACGAACTGCTGCGCGATGCATCGTTGAAAGACGCGACACCCGCCCAAGCCTCGGGCATCGAATCGCAGGGCGCAGCCAACGCGTTGCGCCGCGGGCGGTGAAACAGGATCCATCGACGGGGACCCCAAATGCACGCGTCAGCGACGGCACGCTACGACATTGTGATCGTGGGAACGGGCGCCGGCGGCGGCACTCTCGCCTCTCGCATGTCCAAGTCGGGCAAGAGAATCTGCCTGATCGAGCGTGGCGGCTTTCTTCCGCGCGAGCGCGAGAACTGGGATGAGAAGGCCGTCTGTGTTGAAGGGCGATACACCGCCCGGGAGACCTGGTACGACAAGGACGACAAGCCGTCTGCTCCGTACACGCATTACTGGGTCGGCGGGAATACCAAGGTTTACGGCGCAGCCCTGCTGCGACTCAGAGAGTTCGACTTCGGCGAGGTCCGCCACTTTGGCGGCGTGTCGCCCGCCTGGCCGATCTCCTACGCCGATCTCGAGCCTTATTACACCGAAGCCGAACGTCTCTATAGCGTTCACGGCGAACGTGGCCTCGATCCCTGCGAGCCTCCGGCCGGCGCCCCCTACCCGTTCCCGCCGGTGCCGCACGAGCCGCGAATCGCGGAGCTGTACGACGATCTTCGTGCGCTGGGGCATCGCCCGTTCCCGATGGCGCTGGGCGTTCGCCTGCCGAATCCGCAGCACCCGCACGCGCCCTACCGCTTGAGCAGTTTCGACGGCTACCCGGATCTGACCGAAGTGAAGGCCGATTCGCACGTCGTTGGGGTGAATCCTGCGCTAGCGCGCGGCAACGTCACGCTGCTGACCGGCGCTCGGGCCGAGCGAATCCTGACCGATCGGTCAGGAAGTCAGGCCACCGGTGTTGAAGTTGTGCGCGACGATGGCGACCGGATGTTCATCCGAGGTGATGTCATCTGCGTCGCGTGCGGCGCGATCAATTCCGCCGCCCTGTTCCTTCGGTCTGCGAGCGACCGCCATCCGCGCGGCCTGGCCAACGGCTCGGGATTGGTCGGACGCAACTACATGACGCACCACAACGGCCTCTTCATCGCGGTCTCAAATGTCTCGAACCCGTCGCAGTTCCAGAAGACGTTCGGCATGACCGACTTTTATCAGGGAGCCGACGACTCGGACCTGCCGCTGGGCACCGTTCAACTGATGGGCCGACTCGACCGTGCCTCGCTGGGATCGCTCGCAAAGGAGCGGATGCCAGGCGTGCCGGTGGAGCGCATCGCCACGCACAGCGTGGACTTCTTCCTGACAGCCCAGGACCTGCCTGATCCCGAGAACAGGGTCACCCTGCGCGAAGACGGCTCGATCAAGGTGGCGTACCGTGACACGAACGCCGAGGCGTATCGCCGCCTCGAGCGCAAACTCATGGAAGTGCTCGACAGCGTGGACCGGCTGCACAGGCGCGGCGGGAGCTCCACCTACCTGACAAGCAGGCTGGGAGTGAGCGGCGTGAGCCACCAGAACGGGACGATGCGCTTCGGGCACGACCCTCGAACGAGCGTCCTCGACACGTTCTGTCGCACGCACGAACTGGAGAATCTCTACGTTGTGGATTCGAGTTTCTTCCCGTCGTGCGGCGCGGTGAACCCGTCGCTGACGATCATGGCAAACGCCCTGCGCATCGGCGACCACATCATCGGGCGAATGAGCGCCGGTGGGTCGGCGCATCGACGGGCGGCCGCGGGGGCGTTGCGATGAAGAACCGACCTCCGCCGATGAACTGCGAACGCGTTGCCCGGCCTCCGTCGCTCGCCCGCTACCTCGTAGCAGCGGCAGTGTCAGCGTTCAGCGCCACGCCCCGAGGTTGGACGCAAGCTCCCACTGTATTCGCCGCCCCTGCATCCGAATCGACGCACAAGGCGCATCCGCTGGTCACCGAAGTGATCTCGGTCGGAATGACGGTGTCCGATCTGGACCGTGCGGTCGAGTTTTATTCCGGCGTGCTTGAGTTCCAGCAGATCTCTGAGCACGAGATCGCCGGTGACCAAGCGGAGCGCCTTCACGGGGTGTTCGGGCTGCGGGCGCGCACGGCGTGGTTGCGGCTCGGCGCCGAGCAAATCGAGCTGACGGAGTATCTCGCGCCCGAGGGACGCCCTATTCCCGAGGACTGGCGCAGTAACGACCGCTCATTCCAGCACATCGCAATCGCGGTGAGCGATATGGACAGAGCCTACGCGCGCCTGAGGAAACATCGCGTTCGTCATGCGTCCAGTGGGCCCCAGCGCCTGCCCGACTGGAACCCCAGCGCCGGCGGTATCTCGGCCTTCTACTTCAAGGACCCCGACGGTCACGTGCTCGAGGTGATCCAATTCCCCCCGGGCAAAGGGGACCCGCGCTGGCATCGGGCGAGCGATGTCGCGCTCTTTCTCGGCATCGATCACACGGCGATCGTCGTAGCAAACACCGAAAAGAGCCTGGAGCTCTACCGTGACGTCCTCGGGCTGAGCGTTGCCGGCTCGAGCGAGAATCACGGCACGGAACAGGAGCACCTGAACAACATCTTCGGCGCCCGATTGCGCATCACGTCCCTGCGGGCGGCGCGAGGCCCCGGCATCGAATTCCTCGAATACCTCGCGCCGAGCGACGGCCGTTCCGCTCCTGCGGACACCAGGGCCTCCGATGTATGGCACTGGCAGGTACGCATGGCGAGCCCGGATGTCGAGGCCGCATCGCGCGCGATGCGGCCGGCCGGTGCGACTTGGGTCTCGCCAGGGGCGATACGCGTTCCGCAGAATGACCGTGGCTTCCATGTCGGCGTGACGGCACGCGATGCCGACGGGCACGCGTTCCAACTCGTGCAGACGGCCTCGACTTCGCAGAGTGAGGGCACACCACGATGAGCGCGGCCATCACGCATGTTCACCGCACCGCCCTCGTTGCGTGGCCCCTTCAGATCATCGTGGCCCTGGTCCTCGCGCAGACATTGTTCTTCAAATTCAGCGGCGCTGCCGAGTCTGTCTACATCTTTACAGCGCTGGGGATGGAGCCATGGGGGAGACTTGCCGCCGGCGCGACCGAACTGATCGCAGCCGCGCTCCTGCTGATGCCAAGGACCGCCGCCCTGGGCGCGTTGCTGGCCCTCGGCGTGATCACCGGAGCCATCACGAGCCACTTCACCACATTGGGGATTGTGGTCCAGGATGATGGCGGCCTGCTGTTCACCTTGGCGCTCATCGTGTTCGCGGGAAGTGCGGGCGTGCTATACCTAAGGCGGCGAGAGTTGCCGGTAATCGGCGCCAGCATCCCGTTCTAGCCTCTGGAGAGCACGCCCCGGGTCGAAAGGATCACGGACATGGCGGCGGGTCACGCAAACGATCGCACAAAGTCAATACCACCGTCGGCCGCTCCCGATGCGGAGCAGGTGCGTCTGAGCGAGGACGAGCGCCGTCAGAAGAACTGGAAGCGATGGGGACCCTACCTGGCGGAGCGCCAGTGGGGCACCGTGCGCGAGGACTATTCCGAGGGCGGCGACTCGTGGAATCATTTCACGCACGAGCAGTCGCGCAGCCGCGCTTACCGCTGGGGCGAAGACGGCCTGCTGGGGATCTGCGACCGCCAGTGCCGATTGTGCTTCGCGCTGGCGCTCTGGAACGGCAAGGACCCGATCCTGAAGGAGCGTCTCTTCGGCCTCACCGGCCCCGAGGGCAACCACGGCGAAGACGTCAAGGAGCACTATTTCTACCTCGACTCCACGCCCTCGCATTCCTATCTCAAGGCGCTCTACAAGTATCCGCAGGTCGAGTTTCCTTACACGCGCCTTGTTCAAGAGAACCGCGCGCGGGGCCGCGAACAACCCGAATTCGAGATAGACGACACAGGCGTGTTCGACGACGGCCGCTACTTCGACGTGCAGGCGGAGTACGCCAAGGCATCGCCCGAGGACATCCTCATTCGAATCACGGTGAGCAACCGGGGCGCGGAGCCGGCCACGCTGCACCTGCTCCCCACGCTCTGGTTTCGCAACGTCTGGTCGTGGGGATGTGAGCACGAAGGCTGCGAACTGAAGCCGCGCCTGAGCCAGGACGGTTCGATGCGCATCCTCGCGCAGGGCTCGTCCGTCGGCGACTATCGATTGGAATCGGAGGCCGCATCAGACGGAACCAAGCCGGCCTGGCTCTTCACCGACAACGAGACGAATTCGCAGCGGCTCTGGGGCGCCCCCGGCCCGTCACCCTTCGCCAAAGACGCGTTTCACGAGCGCGTGATTGGCAACATCAAAGACGCGGTGAACCCGCGTGGATTCGGGACGAAGGCAGCGCCGTGGTACGTCCTACACGTGCCGGCCCGGTCCTCGGTTTCGGTACGGCTGCGGCTCACGGCCGCCGCCGAGGCGCCGCGCGACCCCTTCGGGGCGGCATTCGACGCGACGTTTCAGCAGCGCATCTCGGAGGCGGACGAGTTCTACCGGCGCCACGGCCTGGCGCGGCTCGACGAATCCCGCCGACAGGTGGCGCGACAGGCTTACGCCGGGCTGCTCTGGAGCAAGCAGTTCTTCCACTACAGCGTCAAGCATTGGCTCGCCGGGGACCCGACCCAACCGGCGCCCCCCGCGTCGCGCCGCGCGGGGCGCAACGCCGACTGGCAACATCTGTTCAACCGTGACGTGATCTCCATGCCGGACAAGTGGGAATACCCGTGGTACGCGGCGTGGGACCTCGCGTTCCAGATGATCCCGTTCGCGGCGGTGGACGGGCAGTTCGCCAAGGAGCAGCTGCTCCTCTTCCTGCGCGAGTGGTACATGCACCCCAACGGACAGATCCCGGCGTACGAGTTCGCGCTCGGAGACGTGAACCCGCCGGTGCATGCCTGGGCCGTGTGGCGCGTGTACAAGATGACCGGCGCGCGTGGCCAACGCGACCGGAATTTCCTCGCCCGCGCCTTCCAGAAACTGCTGCTCAATTTCACCTGGTGGGTCAACCGCAAGGACCCGTCGGGCCGGCACTTGTTCTCCGGCGGGTTCCTCGGTCTGGACAACATCGGAGTATTCGACCGATCGCGCCCCCTCCCCACCGGCGGGCACCTCGACCAGGCGGACGGCACTGCATGGATGGCGTTCTACTGCAGCACGATGCTCTCGATCGCGCTCGAACTGGCCCGCGAAGACCCTGTGTACGAGGACGTGGCGTCGAAGTTCTTTGAGCACTTCGTCGCCATCACCGACGCGATGAACACCCTCGGCGGCAGCGGTCTCTGGGACGAGCAGGACGGCTTCTATTACGACCAGCTTCTGCTCGACGGCCGCCCCACGCCCCTCCGACTGCGCTCTCTGGTCGGGATCATCCCCATCCTCGCCGTCGATGTGCTGGAAGGCAGCACGATCGAGCATCTGACCGGATTCAACAAGCGGATGGAGTGGTTCATCAAGCACCGCGAGGATCTCGCGCGGCACATCTCCTACATGTGCGAAGAGGGCGGCGACCATGCCCACCGGCTGCTGGCGATCCCGTCGCGCCAGCGATTGGAGCGGGTGCTTCGGTACATGCTCGACGAACGGGAGTTTCTCTCGGACTACGGCATCCGCTCGCTCTCGCGGGTCTACGCCGAGCAGCCGTATGTGTTCCGCAACGGGAGCGAGGAGTTCCGAGTCGAGTACGTTCCCGGCGAGTCGAATTCGGGCCTCTTCGGCGGGAACTCCAATTGGCGAGGGCCCATCTGGTTCCCCATCAATTTCCTCATCATCGAGGCGCTCGAGCGTTACCACCACTTCTACGACGACTCATTGCTCGTCGAGTGCCCGGTGGGCTCGGGGCGCAAGGTGAACCTGAGCCAGGCCGCCGACGAAATCCGGCGCCGTCTGGTCCGGCTGTTCCTGCCCGACCATCAGGGGCTCCGCCCCTGCCACGGCACGAGCACGCGCTTCGCGCGGGACCCGCACTGGCGCGACCTCGTGCTGTTTCACGAGCATTTCCACGGCGACACGGGGCGGGGGCTGGGCGCGACCCACCAGACCGGCTGGACTGCCCTCGCGGCGACGCTGCTCCGTGACTGGAGCGCGGATGTCAGCACGCTGGCGGACACCACGGCCCGCCGCCGCTCAGTTCGCGCGCGGGGAGAGCCCGCCGGCGCGTCCGCCGCCCCTCGGCGACGCTAGGGCGGCGCCTGCGTGGGTTTTCTGCCAACGAAAACGGGCGGCTGTGCCGCCCGTGATGAGTTCGCAATAGCGCGGACTATCTATCGAAGCACTACATCGCGCCCTTTGCGGCGGCGAACGCCTCCACCGCCTGCACCAGGTCGATCGAGATCTGCCGGTCCTGGAAGCCGCGGACAAGAGCGGCCTTGCAGTACTTGGTTTCGAACTGCGTCAGGCCGGATTGATCGACGTACAGGTAGGTTTGCGCGAGGTGATCGAAAGCCTGGCGGGCAACGCTGGATGCCGGCTGCTCGAGCACGAACTTGCCAAAGCCCTCCGCGTCCGGATCGACGTCGCCGATGGCCCCGACATACTGCTCCCATGCCTCGAGGATCGCCGCCGCCCATCCCTCGGAGTTGTCCTTGATGACCTTCGCGTTGTCGAGAATCCTGAACGCAATATCAGGCGAGATGCGCGCGACGGACGCCGGACGGTCCGCGGCACCCTCGGAGTAGACGACCTGGGGACGGTCGTTGTAGAGGCCGCGCCCGATCAAAGCGTCGATGAGTTCCTGCGCCGAGAGATCCCGCAGCCAGATCTCGATTTCTTCCAGTTGCTTTTTGAGCGCCAGGCCGAGGACGGACTCGGTCGGAACTTCGGGGATGTTGATCTTGACGAGGCCGGCGAGGGCCTCCGACGGGTTGGACGGCGAAGCGCCTTCGGCACGGAGGTCAAAGGCAAAGAGACGGTCGCCCAGACCGTTGAACGTGTTCTTGTTGATCGGATCTGGGTAAGCAAGGACGACACCAGACGGAGTGCCGTTGAAGACCGCGCTGGGGTTGGCGAACAGCGGGTTCGGCCCGCCGTTGAGCAGCATCTGCGCCGAAGTGAACTTCAACACCCCACCCGAGACGAAGTCCACACTCGAGTCCATGAGCGTGGTTACGACGGTGCTTCCCATCAATTCGGCCACGGCGCCCGCATCGCGCGTGTGAATCTGAATCGTGGCCGCGTCGACGCACATGTCGCCGACCGTCGTGAGGTCGCCGAGGGTCGCCGTGCCTGTGGCGCCGAGGTCCAGGTGCCCGAGCGTGAGCATCTTCTGGCCCTGGCCCATCGTGAAGTCGGCCACGCGAATCTGGAAGATCGTGTCCACGTCCGTGGCGTCGGCGTCGATGAAGCCGTCCATGTCGAAGCCCGTCGCGAAGACAATGGTGCTCGTGGTGGGCACCGGGTTGGCGCCCAGCAGGCCGTCGTTGATCGTGAGCGACGCCAGGGGGCTGCTAGCGCCGATGGAGCCGCCGAAGCCGACGGCCGGGCGCTCCAGCGCTTCTTCAGGATCCACGGGCGCGTACGTAGTGATCAGAGTGAGGTCCCGCGGCGTACCGTCGGAATCGATCGTGCCGGCGAAGAGCAGTCGGCCCGAGCCGCCATTGATGATCGCTCCATCCGTGAGCACCAAATCGTTGAAGATGGTCACACCGCCCGTCGTCGTGATGCCGTCGCCGAGGAACGTGGTGCCGCCGTCGGCGAATGTCTTCAGGAAGCCGAGGCCGGTGTCGCTGGAGAGGGCGCCGAGGACATCGGCCCCGATGTCTCCGCCGAAGATTACATCCCCGCCGGCCGTGTTCACGGTGAGCATGAAGTTGAAGCCGTCGGCGCTCTCAATGACGTCATCGAACGTGACGTCGCCGCTGCCGCTCTCGGTGATGGTCAAGTCGGAGAAGAGCAGGAGCGGGTCGTTAAAAGTGATCGAAGCGCCGTCGGTCATGATGGACGAGGCGTAGATCTCGAGGCGACCCGGCGCATCGGTTTCGATGCTCTCGAACGCTCCCATGCTGCCGACGGCGTCGGCGCTTTCATCACCAAATCGCGTGACGCCGCCGGTGTTGATCGTGAGCGTGCGGTCGTTGGCCGTCGAATCGGCGTCAAGGTTGCCGTTGAACACAATGTTCCCATCCATCGAGGACGTGAGCGTCGTATTCATCTCGATGACCACGTCGTCGTCGTAGGTCTGGTTGTTCAGGGTCGTGAACGACGACGTGTCAATGAACGTCGTGCCGCCGCCGTTGGCTGTGAAGTTATCGATGTTGATCACGTTGCCCGCGAGGATGGTGTCGCCTGGATCCGTGATGGTCAGGTCGTTGTTCTGGCCGTCGATCGAGAAGAACGAGATGTTCACACCCTCGAGCAGCGTGTCGGCCCCGAGAAACACAGGGTCGTTGTAGGACTGCGATCCGGTGGTGCGGACGAGGCCGCCGTTGATTTCCGTCGTTCCATTGGAGTTTGTCGTGATCGAGCCGAGGCCACCGTCATCGGAGAGGTCGGCTAGGGCGTCACCGCCGACTTCGCCGCCGAAGATGGTCGCGCCGCCCGTCGTATTCACAACGAGCGAATGGTTGGCCCCCTCAGCGCTGTCAAGCGTTGAGCCGAATGTCACGTCGCCCGTGAGCTCCGTGATCGTGAGGTCCACGAATAGGAGCACGGCGTCGTTGAAGGTGATCGAAGTCCCGTTCGCCATGATCGTGGACGCGTAAACCTCCGTTCGGCCCGCGGCGTCCGTCGTGAAGTCGGCCAGCAGCCCGGTATTTCCGACCGCGTCGCTCGACTCATCGCCGATCCGCGTGACGCCGGACGTATTGATCTCGAGAGTGCGATCGTTGAGAGTGTCGTCGGCGTTGAGATCGCCGTTGAAGACAATGTCGGCCCCGTCGCTGCTCGTCAGAACCGTTGCAAATGCGATCACCACATCATCGTGGTAGGTCTGCGCGCCGACCGTGGTCACGCCGGGACCGATCGTGGTCGTGCCGGCGGCATCAGTCTCGAGCGAAGCAAGCCGCGCGTTGGTTCCTCCCACGAAACCGGTAAGAGTCGTGGTCATCGCGTTGACAAGCAGAGCCTCTTCACCGTCGGTGAAGCTGCCGAGCGAATCGCCAAAGGCGACGGTGGAGCCGTTCAGCGTGGTGGTGTCCGTCGCCGAATCCAGAGTCGTGGCGTCGTTGTAGTTCTGCGCCCCGGTCGTCGTGACGAGGCCGCCGTTGATCTGCGTCGAACCGTTGGCGTCCGTCGTCAATGAGCCCAGGCCATCGTCGTTCGAAAGCGCCCCGAGGGCGTCGCTGCCGATCGCGCCGTTGAAGATCGTCGCGCCGGAGCCGGTGTTGACGGTCAGCCCGAACGCCGAGCCGTCGGTGCTGTCGATCGTGTCGTTGAACGTCACATTGCCGGTGCCGGCCTCGGTCAGCGTGACATCGGAGAAGAGCAGCACGGCGTTGTTGAATGTCATCGAAGCGCCGTCGGTGTTCCACGTGCCGGAGAAGATGTCGATGCATGCGGCCGAAATCTCGATGCTCTCGAACTGGCCCGTGCCGCCGCCGACTTCGTCGCTCGATTCATCGCCGAACTGAGCAATGCCCGCCGCATCGACCACGAGCGTGCGATCGTTGGAGGTGTCGTCGGCGTTCAGATCGCCCTCGAAGATGATGTTGCCGGTTCCCTGATCGGAGACCTCTGTGGTCAGAGTCGTGTTGAAACCGACGGTGACATCGCCGTGATAGGTCTGGTCGCCGGTTCCGCCCATGACATCGCTGGTGGTGATGCCGGCGCCGTCGATGGCCGTTGTGCCCGAAACCTCGACCGACGCGAGCGGCGAAGCGCCGCCGACAACGCCGGTGAACTCCGCATCGCCCATCACGTCCAGGCCCTGCAGGCCCGCCGTGTCCGCATCGACATCGCTGAAGAGGACGGAAGATCCGCTGAACGTCTGGATCCCCGCCCCGGTAAGCGTCATCGGGTCGCGGAACTCCTGCGACGCGTTCGTGGTGACGTTGCCGGCCACGACCGATGTGCCCGCCGAGTCTGTGCCAAACGTCTCCAGCGCCTCCGATGCGCCCACGTCGGCCCCGAAGATCGACGCCCCGCCGGTTTGCACGGACATATTCCGCGCGTTCATCGCGTCGTCAGCGTCGAGCGTGCTCTGAAATTCGATGTTTCCCATGCCGGTCGAGGCGAGCGTGACATCGGCGCCCACGGTCACGGCATCCTCGTAGGTCTGGAACAGGTTGGTCGTGATGCTCCCGTTGAGCGCGAGAATCCCCCGCACGAGCAGGCTCTCGAGCATGAGGTCGGTGTTGATGATCACGCCCGGCGTGCCCGTGCCGACCAGCGTGAGCGCGGCATCATCTACCTTGGACGCCGTGCCGATCGTCACGGAACCGCCGGAGGACTCGATCGTGTAATCCACGGGCGAGCCGCCATCGGCCAGCCCGTTGCCGAACTGGCTCCCATCGGGGAGGTTGGCATCCGTGATGGCGGCGTCCTGTCGGAACAGGAACGTGTCGGGCGACGTCGCGCCGCCCGCGAAGCCGCGGAAGTTCGGCGTGCCGGTCATCGCATCGATCGACGCGGTCGTGCCCATGCCGTTCCCGGCGATCAGCACGATGTCGGAGGCCTGAATGTCGGGCGAACCGGCGAAGGTCAGCATGCCCGTGCCGTCGTTGCCGGCCGTGATCGAGACTCCCGAGAACCCGACAATGTCATTGGCAATCGCAACATCGCCTGCGACGTTCAGGTTCACGAACCCCATGTCTGACGTGAGCACACCGGTCGTGGTCGCGCCCGCGCCCACAACTTCGATATTGCCCGTGGTCGCCGTCACGCCCTGAAGGTTGACGTTGCCCGTGCCGTCATCGTCGTTGTCCCCGTCCGCATCAAGGCTTGCGACGGAATCCGCCCCCGTGAGCGACACGGAGACTGTGATCCCGTTGTCGGCCGACATCACCAGGTCCGCTCCCGCCACCTTCGAGGCGGTCGAAAGCGTGATCGAACCGTCGTCGGACTGAAGCGTGTACATTGCCGGAATCACGGAGCCGTTGAACTGGCTGGCGTCCGGGATCCGCGCATTCGTGATGTTCCCGTCGTTCTGGAGCGTGAACACGCTCGGCACACCCGCGCCGCCCGCGCCGACGAACGATGGAGCGCCCGGCGAGCCGTTGGGCCGCGCCGTCGCGCCCGTGCCCCCCCCGCCGTTGCCGTCGCCGGCACGCAGGACGATCGAATCCGATTGCAGCACCGGATTACTCGAGAACAGCAGGTTGCCGATCCCGTCCGTTCCGGAGTGGAGGAAGATGCTTGTGTCGGCGGTCAGATCGGCAGAGAAGGTGATCTGCCCCGGGCTCATAAACGTGAGGTTGCCGGCGCCCGCATCGATCGCCGAAGAAACCGTCGAGGCCGTGTTCGAGAGCACCGTGATGCTCACGTCGCCGCCGCCCGTGGTAATCGTTCCTCCGATGTTGCTGAACCCCGCGCCGGAAGCCGTAAAGGTTCCCCCCGCGAGGTCGATCGACTGCATGATGGAAATCACGCCGTTCCCGTCGCTGGTGCCGCCACGGAGGGCGCTCGGCCCATTGTCGGCGTTGAGCACGAGATTGAGCACATCGCCGCCCGCGACGCTGTCCAGGATCTGACCGTTGATCTCGATGTCGTTGTGCGCGAACAAAGTCAGGGTACTCGAAACGACTCCGTTGAAGTCGAGCGTCGTGCTGAGCACGATGTTGCCGTCGTCGAATCCGTCGCCGGTGAACCCGCCCGTTCGGATGGTCACATCGCCCATCGCCAGCGCCGCTTCGATCACCCCCACTTCAATCAGCGAGCCGGTCGCGAATGACTCGAAAGGACTGGAATCATCGTTGATCCCCGTGGCGTCATCCGGGTCGAGCGTGCCGTCGGCGACGATCTCGATGTCAAAGGGGTCGAGCAGCCAGTGCCCGCCCTCGCCCGTGGGCGATGACACATCGGGAGTGATGCGCACATCCAGGTAGTTCTTGCCCGAGGTTTCGACGAACCCGCCGCGCCCGCCCAACCCCGACCCCCGCGCCGTGATCGACCCGTAGACACGCGTCGTGTCGTCGGCGAACACGATGACCCTTCCGCCCTGCCCCCGAGACGTGGCGTCCGCGCTCAGGGATGAATCGTGGCTCACGAACGCGATGCGGCTGGTGGGGAGCGAGCCAGTGCCTTGCACATCCCCACCGACTCGGATCTGCCCTCCACCGCCGGCGCCCGAAGCGCTGATATCGGCGCCGAGCAGCGCCACCCGCTCGCCCAGGATGCGCACGTCGCCGCCCTTGCCCTGGGCCGCGTCGGCGTGCACCGTGGATTCGCCGCCCACGATCGTCGTGTGCGCGCCGGCCCCTTCGGATGCCAGCCCCGCGGCTCCGGCTCCGAGGCTTACCGTTCCTCCCGCCTTGTCGCCAGACGCATCGATGGAAGCGCCGTCAAGCGTCACGGAATGACCGGTGACCGCCACGTTCCCGCCGCGTTGCCCGGCCGCCGAGTTCGAGGCATCGATGGCTCCGCTCACGAGCACGTCGCCCGCGCCCGCGCCGCCCTGAAGCGCGACGTTCTTGGCGCGGATCAGCCCCGCGTGGTGAATCGCGACGCCGTAGAGATCGCCCGATGCGAGCGTCACGCTCCCGCCGGCGGCCTCCAGCGTGCCCAGGTTCTGCACGCCCCCGCCGGTTCCCCCGGCTGCCGCTCCTGCCGGCCCGTCGATGCGCACGAAGATATTGCTGTTGCGCTCGCCGATGAATACGCCGTCACCCGAGGCCATCACGATCGCGCCGCCGGGCGCCGAGAGCGTGCCCTGGTTGACCACATTCGCGCCCGCGAACGCGATGCGGTTGGCATTGACGACCGCCTCGTTCACGACCGGCCCCGCCAGGTCCGTGAAACGATTCACGTTGTTCAGGAAGTCGGTGTTCGACATCCTCCCGGCCGCGGCATAGATGCCCCCGACATCCACCAGCGCGCCGTTCCGGAAGTACACACCGGCCGGGTTGATGATGTAGACGATGCCGTTGGACTGAAGTTTCCCGGCCACCACCGTCGGGTCCGCGCCGGAAATGCGGTTCAGCACGCGCGAAGATGCGGAAGGCTGAACGAACTTCACGGACTCATCGGCCGCGATGTTGAACTTGGAGTAGTTGATGATGGTCTTGTTGGCGGCCGTGATGGTGGTGTTCTTGCCGTTGCGATGGAACGAGGCGGAGCCCTTCACCACCTGCTCGCCTTCGACGCCCGCCCAGGCCGGCATCGCCAGCCCGGCGCTGACGAGCAGCCCGAGCGCGGAAAAGCGGCCGGCACCCGAACGACTCGACGCCAACCCGTTTGCGCTTCGCGATTTCATGAGCCCGCTCCTGCGTGCATCGGTCCTTGTAAGTCCGCCCCGCGCGCACCCGGCCCGTGCGCCGGTCCGATCAACGCCGACGTTGACGTCGGCGACTCGGCCCGCTCAATACAGAATGGTCAGAACGAAGTGGAATCGGCTCGCGCCCTCCGTCACGTGCGTGGAGCCCTTGACCTCGTCAAGAACCCACCCCGCATCTCCCCGAAACGATATGTGCCGCCCCAACGCGATTTCGAATCCCACTCCGGCGCTCATCAGCGACTGGTCCCGCTCCGTCGGCTGGATGTCGTTGTTCCAGGTTCGCCCGTAGTCAAAGAAGGCCTTGAGGATCAGGTCCCAGTCCGGGCGGCTGTACCGCGACTGCGGGCGGAACCGGAAGGGCTTGCCGAAGACCATCGGCGGCGTGGTTCCCAGCTCGTCGTAGGGTTCGAAGAGCCGTGGGATGTGCAGGCGGTACTCGACCGAACCGACGACGACTGTGTCGCCGGCGACCACCGATTCCGGATAGCCGCGCACCGAGTCCATCCCGCCGGCGGTCATCTCGTAACTGGGCACGAGCCGGTCGTCGTCGGGCGTGTACTGCCCGTTGACTCGCACCACGAGTTCGTTCGCGAGCACCGACTTGGCCGCCAGGAAGTCCTTCCGATCGAAGATGGGCTCGAGGAAGAACGAATGCTCGAAGGCCCAGTGGAGGATCATGAAATCATTGTCCGGATCAAGCCGGCCCAACTCAGACAGTTCGAATCCGTCGGCCGTCGCCGCGATCCCCGACAGGTTCCACTCCGCGCGAACCGTCGCGCTCGTATTGGACTCATCGGTGAACCGCTCGAGCCGCGCGCCGCCGCCCACGAAGAAGAATGTCTCTTCGCCCTGCAGGTCCGGAACGATCTTGTTGTTGACCGTCACCGTGTCGCTGCGCACGCTTCCGATCAGATCGATAAAGAGCTCGCGACGCTGGAAGATGTTGAAGTAGACGTCGCCGCCCACGCTCCACGTGTGCCCGTCGAATCGCTCGCCCGCTTGCCCGACGTTGGAGGCGTCGAACTGGTTGTAGGAGCCGTACGGCTTGAACCTCAGCCGATCCGAGAACAACGGAAACTCGTACGAGCCCACCACCGCGTACGTGTCCTCGAACCCCGACGTGATGTAATCGATGATCAACTGATCATCGCGATTGAGCAATTGATTGTGCACAAACCCGAATCGCTCGCGAATCTGTTCGGTCTGGCGCGTGCCGTCGTTGGACAGCTGGAAGTAGACAAGCCAAGGCTTGTTCTCGCGCACCAGGTAGTCGAGGACCACGGTGCTCGGCTCATCCGCCAGCGAGATCGCCACATCCACGCGCCGGCCGGCGTGCCGGTTCAGGCGAAGCACGTAGTCGTCGATCAAATCGCGCCTCAGATTGTCCGACCCCGGCGGCACACCTTCGCCGGCGGGCTTCACCGGAGAATGCTCGCGGATCCGCCGGTGCTTGGGGTTGTCCACCCGGTGCTCCGGCGGCAGCCGCTCGCCCGCGCCGACGCTGCGCACACGCACCACACGCGCCGCATACACCTTCAGGCGCATGCGCGTCTCGTCCGGCGGTCGGTTGTCGACCCATTCGTTCTCGGGCGCCGTGATGTCTGTCGTCCCCGCGGCCCGCTTCACCTGAAGGTCCGATTCATCCACCGCGGCCAGCACGCCGAGGAAGCCCTTGTTCAACAGCGCCCCGGAAAGAGAATCCGCCACCGCCTTCAGCGCGGCCCTTGAGAGCCTCGGCACCGGCGTCGTTCCCAGCGCTGCGTTCAACTCCGCGAGCGAGTAGACGCGCGGCTCGGAAGTCGGCGAAGCGACCACAAACCCGCCCGCCACTGGCGTCAGCGAAAGCCGCGCTGATCGGAGCAATTCATCGATCGTTGGCAGGCCGGGGTTCTCCTGGTCGTAGGAGACGTCAAACCCCGAGATCTCGAACTCCGGTTCTTCGACACGCGCCGCCGCTGTCGAAGCTGCTTCAGGGCCAACTTGTTGATCTTGCCGAGCCCACACGTTGGAGGCGATCACCGCCCCGAGCAAAAGCGAAAGGCCCGCCGTCCACACGCTCGTTTGCGCTGCCGCGCGTCCGAAGTTGACCACGCCGCCTCGCGCCCGACTCGCCCGCCTGAACGACCTCCAACGCCTTCTCATGCGCTCGGCTCCGTCCGGTTAGAGGGCACTAACGGCGTGAGGTTAACGATCGGGTCAAGAGAGTGTCAAAGCACGAACTGCTCGTGAATCGTCCGGCGCGGCGACGAAGCTGCCAGGCCCGGACTCAACGAAACTGATCGTCGGGCTCGCGTCGGCGACGTCCGTCCGAGAAAGAGCCCGCCGTGGGGTGTTTCGGGCGGGAATCAAGCCCTGCTTGAGCGAAAGGTCCGAGAGATTCGGCGAATCTTGCGCCAGGGCGTGGGTCCTCGGGTACCGGGCTTCCGCCATCGCATCTGTTCTTCGATGCGTCAAGCCGCACCCGCGCAGTTTCCCGAAGCGTCGCCGGCTTGCGCTGCAGGGCCAGAGTGCGCCCTCTGGGGACACATTGCCGGGCCGGGCGCGTGAAGGCCCTGGCGCGGCGCATTCGAGCCGCCTCGCTCCCGCGCACCTTCGTTGTCTGAAGCCTCGGCCCTGCCCGCTCGATCCCCCGATGGCGTCAGCCTCGCGAGTCGGTATGCCGCGCGGCGGGCGACCAGGAGGGCTCTCTCATGAGCACACGTTCTCGGGCGGTCTTGATTCTGTTGGCCGGCTCGCTCCTCACCGGGTGTGGCAGCACGCGCCATCAGGCCGCCGTCCCGACCCCGGCGCCGGCCGCGGCTCCGATTGTCGCGCAGCGCACCCAGATCGTTCCGCTCGTGTCGGGCGATAGCGTCGGCGCCAACGTCTTCTTCCGTCATTCGCAGGCGCTGGCGCAGGCCGCGTACGACAACGCCCCGACCCGCTACGCGAAGGTCGAGCCGGACCGCTGATCGGCTTCGCGCCGAACCTGCGGGCGATAGAACACAGCGCACGGGCGCGCCGCGATCACCGGCGCGACCGTGCGTTTGCGTTCGTGTGGATTACGGCGCAGCCGGACCCAGATACGCGAATCGCGGCACGAGTTCCCGCACACGATCGGCGTACGAGGCTTCGCCCTCCGCCGCCGCCGGTCTCGCGGTGAACGCCAGCCGCATGCCCACATCGGAATAGACGCATTGGCCCAGCGAGTTCTGATTCACATTGCGGGTCACAAGCGCCGAGACCTTGGCTTTGAAATCCGCGGATCGCGGCCAGAGCGCCGAATCTCCGATGATGCCCAGTTCCGCCACTTTCTCGACCATCACGGCCGCCGCCTGTCCTGAGCCGACGCGAGCCGCTTCTTCGAGCGCCACGGGGTCGTCGAAAACGAACTCGGCCACGTTGCCCCGGATGTGCAGGAACCGGCCTCGTGAATCCGCTCGCGCCGGCTGATCGACGGGCATGAACCATACGGCCCCGTCGTCGAAATCCCACATCGAGCCATCGTCGCGCTTCGCCGCCTTCATTCTTGCATCATCGCTGGGCCTGGGCGGGGCGGCCGCTGTGAAGCCGTCGATATGGCCCTCGACACGCGCGACGGACTGGTCGCGCAGGTTCCAGCGGGCCGCATCGTCGCCTCCGGCCTCGGATGTGAACGCCGCGCTCCATTCCGCGCTCGTGGGCAGGCGGCAGCCGACGAGCGACGCGAACGCCGCCGCAGTGTTCGGCGCGATGTAGTTCATCGGAAGTCCCATGGACGGCGCGGGGACGTTCATCCCTGCCGGGTAGTAACCGAGCGACTGAATAGTCGGCGTAACCCTGACGTACCCGCTCTTGTCCAGCCAGCCATCCGAGCTGGCGAGGACAAACGTGCTGCGGTCGCGCATCCAGCGCCAGGTGCGGGGCCCGTGTATCTGCCGCATGAAATCTTCGACGCCCAGTGGCCCGCTCATCGAGGGCCACGTGTTGCTGGTCTCCACCGCCGCCGCGAACAGGCGAACGGACACTTCCGTCTCGCACAAATACGCCCGCTCGCCTCGATCATCTATGGGCCCCAGCGGCCAGAACCGCAGGCTGACGGGTGCATTGCCGAACTCGCGCCACTTCGCGCCGAGCCGCGCTGCATCCACCGGGAGTTCATAGACGAGCGCTTCGTTGCGATCGATCGCGCCCGGATCACCGACAAACTTCCACGCGGGGTTGGCCGCGGCGGGACCGTTTCTCGAGGGATCCAGCGCCGCTCCGCCGGCCCCGCGATCCAGCGACGCCAGCGAGCCGAGCAGGGACTTGACGCTCTGATCTTCGCGCACGCCGGCCGGCACACTCTCACGGAACTCGCGCACCGCTGCCCGATAGATCTCATCCCGCTTCTCAGGGTCCATCACCGGCGCATCGAGGCGCTTTGTGAACTCCCACAGTCGCCAATTGAACTGGGCCGCTGGCGGCAGCGAGACGAACTCCGCATCATTGACGCCGAAGCGCTGACGCCGATCCATGCACTCGTTGATTGCCGGCTTGGCGCTCTGCCGCGAGAAATGAGTCGTCCAGCGATCCCGCAGTTGCTGAGCGATGGTCTCTTCACTCAACGCGGCGATGCCGGCGGCCTCGGGGCGCCGTGCGAATCGCCTCAAGTCCTCGGCGGCATCGGTCTGGGAACTCAGCCACGTGGGAGCGCGCGAGACCTGGTCGCTGCCAAGCCGATTCCAAACCGCGACGCGCAGCTCGGCGCCCCCCGCGCCCTCGCCGAGAATGGCCACCAGACGGACGGGATCCGCCTCGTTCTCAATTGCCTTCAGCTGCTCGACGCGCGCGAGCAGCGGCCGCAGTTCGCCCTCGATCGCCGGCACTTTCGCGATCGGGTCGGCCGCGTGATCGGCCACGATCCTCTGCACGGTTCGGCCTGTCGCGGCCTCGGCGTTCAGGCCACCGCCTCCATCGAGCGTCTTCTCGACCAGGGCCATGTCCGCGATCAAGGTGACCGCGGAGGCGGTGCGCCCGGCCGCCGCCTTGCCCGCATCCAGAATGCGAGTCGTCGCGCCCTCGGAGGTCAGGCCGTTGCCCTCGAGGCCGGCGAGGGCGTTGTTCAGGGCTTCGTCGCGCTCCTGCTCGATGACCGATGCGATCGCCTGGGCCCAGCGGCGCGTCGCCGGCACATCGTTCTCGCCGAATCGCGAAGGGCCGAACGCCTGGGCGGTGGCGATGCAGATCGCCTTCGCCTGTTCGACCTCCTGCTTGAGCTCGGCCAGCGGGGCGGGGTCGCTACCGGAGTTTCTCGCCTCGAAGGCATCGCGTTTCTGTCCCCACCACTGCCGCAAGACGCGCAACCCCGAGTCATCCATCGGCTGCTCGAGGATGGCGAGAATATCGGCACGGAGCTGCGCGGCCTGCGCCCGGGCAGGATCATTGAGCGAGGCGGCCATGGCCGTCACTTGCTTCACCAGCGTCGCCTCGGGACCGCCGATCATCGCGTCGAAATACGCGCGATCTTCTTCAAAGGCTTTCTGGTGGCGCACCAGGCGCGCGCGGTACCTCGCCTCGTTGCACCGCTCCCGCGCCGCTTGCAGCTCAGGCACGGCCTCCGGCTCGAACGCTTTGGCGCGCAAGTCGCTCAGGGTGGTCCACCATTGCGCGATCGCCTTATCCAGCGCTTCACTCTCGGCCGGTGGCAGCTTGCGATACTCAGTGACCGACGCGAGCACCGTTACGACATCCTGCGGCGACTGCGCATCTCGAAGGCGCGACGCGTTGCCGGCCTGCGGATCCTCCATGAAGGCGCGCCAGGAAACCCCCTGCGAGAGGGCCGCGGCGCTCTTGACCGGCTCGAGGATGACGCCATCGAGCGATGCCTGGGCCTGCTCGAGCGAGGTGCCCTCGTTCACGGCGCGGCGCAGCACCGAGCGGGCCACCTTGCTGATCTCGTCCGCCACGCGTCCCGCGTCTTCTTCGGGCTCGCTCAAGCGCGTCAAGGCTTCGGTCAGCGCGGTCGATGGAATCACGCGCACCACGGTTTCGCCGCCGACGCTCGCGGCTTCCGCCGCCGCCTGCGCCGCCAGCCGGCTGAGTTCGCCGCCCTCGGCCAAGGAGGCCGTCAGTGTCGCGGTCAGTTCATCGATCCTGGCCTTGTTCTTTTCAAGGAGCGGCAGATCGCGAAGTTCTCGAAGGGCGCCCTCCGCCTCTTTCACCTTGGCTTCGGCATCGCCCTCAAGCCCACCCCACGCCGCGATCTCGTTCTTGATCTTCGTCAGGTCGCTCAGCAGCTGCCGGTACTCGACCTTGGGGTCATAGCGTCGGTACTCGCTCTGCGCGTGCGTGATCCAATCCTCGAGCTCGGAAGGAGACTTGCACTCGACCAGGCGGTCGAACGGTGTCTTTCCGTCCTCGCCGATCTTCAAGAGCTCGCCCTGGTTGATGGATCCCCAGTCGTTGCGAAGGAATGCGGTCAGTTTGCCGCTGGCCTGCTCCACCCCCGGCAGAGCATCTCGCTCGAAGCCCTGACCCGCCTGCTTCTTGTAGTAATTGCCGAGGGCCCGGAGTCCCGCGGTCGCAACTTCGCGCTGATTCAGGTCCGACTCGCTCGTCGCGCTGAACACCGCCTCCTGGATGGAAACGGGAACTCCCAGGTCGGTTGATCGCTGCTCGCCGGGGCTGCCGAGCATGGTCCATCCGACGATGACCGCCGCGATCAGCGCCGCCGCGACTCCGCTCGTCCACAGCGCCTGCTTGACCAGTGAAGACGGTTTGGTCAGTTCAAAGGCGTCCGAAGCGCCGCGAACGATCCGCCGCCAGGCGAGCTTCTTCTCGGAGAGGTCCTCGGGCCGGACGGATCTCACGTCGGCGGCCGCCAGGATCTGCCCGCCCGTCGCCGCCGCGGCCAGTTCGCGCGCCAGATTCACAGGCCCGCCGGTGATCCGCTTCAGCAGCCCGTTCTCGAGCTCCAGCGCCACCGCGCCCATCGCCAGGCCGAAGGCCGCGAACTCTTCCTCCACCCCGTCGGATGACTTGGTCGCGCTGCGGCTGCGGCTCTGATGGCTCAGGATCCACGCCTTGAACTTCACGGCGGTGTTGACGGCATCCGCCGGGCGCTTGAAGGCCGCGACAATCAGATCATCCGAGTGCATGGTGACGAGCGGCGCTTCGCCGGCCGTCTCCGGGGCCGTGGATTTCGTGTCGCTCAGTTGACCCGCGATCTCTTTGGTCACTTCCTTCACGCGTGCGGGCACCAGGTTGGCCTTGCTCGCGTCGATGCATAGCATCACGCGCGTCTCGGTGCGTGTCTGCACATCATCGACGTCGAAGACATCGGTGGTCCCGACGCCGGGAAGGTCCACGCGCCCGCGATCGCGCCAAACGAGATCGTCGCGCTCGTTGGGTTGCAGGAGCTGTTTGGCCTGATCGCGCACGGGGCGGGAGATCGACAGCCGCCAATGCGACTGCGCTTCATCGCGCGCCGCCAATCGGGCTGCGCCGTTGGCGGGCTGACCGGACACATCGGGACGCGAGTCATAGATGAACGTGACCACGCCCTGATCGATGCCGATCGAAGCCGTCAGCGGGTTCTCTTCGCCGTTCACAACAGACTGCGCCCAAAGCAGCCTTCGGAAGTCCCTGGCGGCGCAGATCGCTTCGCCCGCGTTTGGAAACGTCGCCAGATAACCATTCTCGAGCCGCTTCACGAACGCGGCCGCGCTGTGGCGCCCGACCGCCTCGTGAAAGTCGAGGTCGAAGTCCTGCCGGAATCGCTCAAAGCCCGCGCCGAGTCGATCTTGGAGCGCGGCCAGGTCGGGAATCACGCAGAACACGACGGAGCAAACTTCGGCGGTCGGCGCAGGGCGCGGCCCGACCGGGTACTCGCGCTCTCCGACCCGCTCGCCAACGCCCCAGACCTCGAGCCAGTCGGAAAGCCGCGGCAGCTTGTACTGCTGGAAGTTCTCGAGGATGAGCGCATCGAGGCGCGGGAAGTTCTGCCATGCGGCGTCGCGCACTTGGCGGCTGATCAGGATCTGATTCGCGACCTTCTGCCGCTTGTTCAGGTCCGCCATGAGCTTGAGCAGATTCACGGGCTGCCCGTCGATCCGCTCCACCACGCCCGACTGCTCCGTGATGGTGAGCACGCCCAGGTGCAGGCCCACCCGCGTCTTCACGCGATGGGTGTCGTTGCGCTTGTCCGGCGGAAGCAGCGCATCCCAGTTCTCGTCCATGACCGCGCGACGAAAACCAAGCGCAACTTCCAGCGCGGAGGTGACATCGTCGAACGCGGCGAGGAAGCCGTCGCCTGTTCCGATCACCGGCGCTGAGGGCGCGTGGGCGCGCAACTGCTCGCGGAAGATCGTGTCGTGACGGTCGCGCAGCCGCGCGTACCCGGCGCCGAGAGAATCACGGATGCCGGTGTGACCGACAATGTCCGTGACGAGAATGAACTGGTTTTCCTGTCGAAGTGCCATCGACGGGCCGGGCCTCGGCGGAGAGGGGAGCGAGCACGCAGGTCTCCGACCGCGCCCGTGTTTCCTCGCCTCCCCTCGGCTGGGGCGAGCAAGCGGCCCGGCGGAGCGTCGCCTCAGGCCGGCGGGATAGGCGGAAGTTCGCCTGGCCCGTCCGCCCCCACAGCGCACCACAGGGCGGCGCTCTGAGCGACGAGGCGAGTATATCGGGGCCCGTTAGCGCCTCAAGAAGTAGCACGGTCGCGGCCCCGGATATCGACTCCAAAACGAAACCGCCCCGGCTCAATGGCCGGGGCGATGACGTCAATCCGATCAAAGCGAATTCGAGGCGGACTTCAGTCGCGCCGCCGCCGGAGCGCACCGACGCATGCGATTCCCGCGAGCACAATCGCGCCGGGGGTCGGAACGATCACAAACCGGTTGAAATCGCCCACGCCCGGTGAACCGTTGGTCCCTCCGAACTGACCATCGCCGAATCCGGGATTGCCGTTGTTCTGAAGCGGGTCGTACGGGGGAATCGACTCGTTGCTCATGTACCCCGAATCCGAGGTGTAAAACACGAAGAAATCGACCGCATCGCTGGGGCCGACTCCAAGCGTGGCCAGCGGGATTGTGAAGTCGCGCACGGGGACCGAGTTGTTGCCGTCGAAAGACAAAAAGTTCAGATGCCCCGGCGTGTTCCCAGCCGTCAACTCAAACAGCACGGATCCGAACCCGCCGAGAACCAGCCCGAAATCCGGGAGGAAGCCGGGAGCGAAGGCATCATCGGCAGCGTTCGCGAGCTGCGACACCGCGCGACGACCTCCGTCGGCCTGATCATCCATCTGTGCGTCCGTGAAGCCGCCGGAGCGGCTGTCGATCAGGATTCCGACGAGATCGTTGAGCGCCCCGCCCATCGTCATTCGGATGTACAGGTTTACCGCATCGGAATCGAGGGAGATCATCCCGTTTCCGACAGTACCGCCGAAGCCGGAGCCAGCGCCGGAGTATGAATAAGTGCCGATCGTGTTGCCGGGAGTCGTGTCCGTCTCCACCTGGAACGGGGGTCTCGCGGACGCAGCCGTTCCGGTCACCGCCACAAGGCCACACGCGATCACTAGCCGCTGCATGACGCTCCTCCCTCTGTGAGCCGGCGCGAAGCACGCCGGAATCGTCTACGAAACCCGACTTTGCGACCCGCTCGAACAATCCGCACATGGCCCGCGCTCGAGGCGCGCCACAACGAACCGATCATCGATATTCGAGGGGTGACGTGTTTCTCATCCCTCGCGGGTTGGCCCTCTTCCCGAGGCTTGGCCCGACGATTCACCCGGCGCAAGAGGCTGCGCAAGAACTGACAGGTAAACCGCTTTACCTAACATACACCAAGATTTGCGACTGTCAAGCGGGCCGCCGATGGCCTCTGCTCCGTACGCTCAACAAGCCAGCGCTAAGTCAGTCCTCGGCAAGCACTTGGAAGAGGCGATCCGCGCGATCGCGGGCTGAGCCGCAATGCCGCTCCGTCCGATTCCCGAAACTCGCCGACCGGCGCCCGATCCGGCGAGCGCACCGACGCCGAGAAAAGCGGGTGAAGGGACTTGAACCCTCGACCCTCACGTTGGCAACGTGATGCTCTACCACTGAGCTACACCCGCGGGTCGTCCCCGGCGAAACGCATCCGGGATGGGAAACGTACGCCCCATTCCTATCGGCTGTCAACGAGATGAGGCCGCCGGCGTTCCCGACCCGACCGGCCCCTTGGCCTCCTCAATCGCGGCGATGACTTGCGAAGGCGTGTAGCCCTCGCGTGTGAAGGGTGCCTCTAGCCCCGGCCCGAAGATCGCCAGCAGCGGGATGCCGCGAAAGCCCAATTCGCGGAGTTTCTCCCACCCTGGATCGCTTCGGCTGGTCAGGTCGGCCGTCAGCGCCGTGACGCCCGGCTGCGACAGAGCCGCCTCCACCTCGTCCAACGACAGCACCGTTGCCTTGAGGGCCTTGCAGTTCAGGCACCACGCCGCCGTGAAATCGATCACGACGACATCGCCCCTGGCCATCGCCTTCTCAAATGTTTCTTGCGTGTAGCGAGTCCAGAGCGTCGAGCGGTAGTTGTGGGCTTCGATCTGCGTCCAGCGCACCGTCCACGCGATCATGCCGCCGGCCACCACGAGCGCGACCACCGTCCCGAAGGCTCGCGCGCCGATCGAAGGCGTGATCTGAAACGTGCGTACGAGAAGCCACAGCCCGGCCGCCGCGGCGAACGCGCTCGCCACCCACCAGTGAAACACACCCCAGATGTACGGCGCCTCGGCCGCCAGCGCCAGCACGCCGCTCCCCACAAAGAACGCGGCCACAGCCAGCATCAGCAGCCCCATCACCTGCTTGACAAGTTCGCTCCCCGGCCCGCTCTTGGGCACGCGCGAGACCCATGACGGGCGCGCGGCGAGCACCAGATAAGGCAGCGCCATGCCGACACCGATCGCGCCGAAAGTCCCGGCCGTCATCGCGGGGCTGTCCTGAAGCACGGCCCACGCCACGGCGGACCCAAGGAACGGCGCGACACACGGCGTGGCGAGGAGCGCCGTCAGCAGGCCGAACAGGAACGAGCCGCGAACCGTGTCCTGACTGGGATTGAGCAGGTACACGACCTTCGGCGGCTGAAACGTGAACGCGCCCATCATTCCCAGCGCCATCACACCGATGAACAAGCCCACGCCGACCACGAACCACCAGATCTGGAACAGCGCGCTGATGTCCTCGAACCCCGAGATAAACGACATCCCGATGCCGATGGCGAGCCAGAACGCCACCACGCCCGCGGACATCACGAGCCCGAGCGCGAACGCGCGTCCGGGGCTCTTGGCGGCCTGAGTCAGCCCGAGAATCTTCAGCGGGATCATCGGGAGCACGCACGGCGTAAGGTTCAGCAGGAACCCGCCGGCCGCGGCGAGCAGGAATATGAGCGCGATGCCGAATCGGTCCGCGGTGTTCACCGAAAGCCCAAGCCCGAACGCATCGAACCGCACGCTCTCACGCGTCGGCGCGCCGGAGGCGGCTGGCGCCGTCTGCGCAGCACGATCGAACGATGCCGGATCGAAGGTAGTGAACGCTCCGGTCGTCGAGATCGCCTCGCTCGCATCGGCAGCGATCTCAACCGTAACCGCGAGTTGTACGGTCTCGGGCGCCAGGCAGGTCTTGTCGTCACACGCCTGGTAGTTCAGCTCGAGCGTGAGCGAGTGACCTCCGGTGGCGGCCGACTTGCTCACCAGCACCGGAACAAACGCGACCGCATCTCCCGCGTACGAGGGCGTCTGGATGGTGCCCTCGCCCTCCGGATTCGCGACCGTCACCACTTTCGCCGGCGGCCATTGAACGCCCGCGACGCGCTCCACCCACGCGGGCGAATTGAGCACATCAATCGTCGTCGGGATCGGCTCGAAATCCCGGAACTTCGGCGGCTGGTTCGGCCACGCATGCCAGCCCCGGTCGAACCGCATCACCACCGCCACGACGAGCCGTGCTCCCGGCGCCACGCGCGCGGGAGATACTTCGGCGCTCACCCGGACTTTCTCGCCGTCGTCCGCTTGACGGCCCGCGCCGCGCCCCCCAAGCGTCGGAACCCCGGGGAATTCCGGCAAGCTCTGTCCGGCGCTCGGCAAAGCGGGCGCGAGCGCTACCGCCAGCAGCGCCAGCATGATCAGGGCCTTCAGCTTTGCAACAGGTTTCGGCATGGGGGGAGAGTCTAGAGGTGATTGCACCACCCGGATTCTCGAAAGTTGCGGCGCTCGCGGGCGCCGCCTCGCCCCGGCTTCAAGCGGGCACTCTCCGGGGGTCGATAAATCCTTAGAGACACTCTGAGGCGGGTCCGTCCGGTTCGCGCGGAACGCCAGATCGAGATCGCGTTCGATGGCGAAAGTACTCGACAAATCGGAGGTCGACGAACTGTTGGCCGCCGTGGACGCCGGCCCAGCGGCGCCGCCGCCGCAGCCTCAGCGCATCTTCAGCCGCAGCCGCCACGCCGGCGAAGCCGTCGAGATCAAGGTCTACGACTTCAAGCGCCCGGAGCGCGTCAGCAAGGACCAGATGCGCGCCCTGCAAACGCTTCACGAGGCGTTCGCGCGGAACTTCGGGGCCGCGCTCTCCGGGTTTCTTCGCACGATCTGCGAGGTGAAGGTCGCGGCCTGCGAGCAGACCACCTACGCCGAGTTCATCGCATCGCTCCCGAACCCGACGAGTTTCAATCTGCTTGCTCTTGCCCCGCTCGAGGGCAAGATGTGCCTGGAGATCAGCCCGCTCATCGTCTACCCGATCATCGATCGCCTGCTCGGCGGGAGCAACACGGAGCTCTTCATCCCGCAGCGCCCAATGACCATGATCGAGACTCGACTGATCCACAAGATCACCGACCGCGCGCTCGAGGCCCTGGGTCAGGCGTGGGAGAACGTGCGGAAACTCGAATTCCGCCTCACCGAGAGCGAATCGAACCCGCAACTCGTCCAGATCGTTCCTCCCAACGAGGTCACGGTCGTCATCGGTTTCGAACTGAAGATGGGCTCGCGCGCCGGCACGATGAGTCTGTGCCTTCCCTACAACGTCATCGAGCCGCTTCTCGAGGACCTCACGAAGCGTTCCTGGACTCAGGTGGGGCGAACCGGCGGTTCCGAAGAGTTCACTCGGCGCATCGCTTCGCGCCTGGGTCAGGCCGCGCTCGATGTCAGCGGCCTCCTCGCCGAAACCACCATCACTCTGCGCGATCTGTTGGCCCTCGGCGAAGGCGACTTCATCCTCACTGACAAGCCCGCCACGGCGCCGGTTGTCCTGTGTGTCGGCGGCGAGAAAAAGTACCACGCGGCCCTCGGCCAGTTCCGCGGCTCACGCAGCCTCCGTGTCGTCCGCCCAGTCGACCCGGGCGAAAGCATCTGAAGCTCATCCGACGCCGCGCCATCCCCGCTGTGTCTCCAGGTCGACTGTGATCGCTCTTTGCCGAAGGGCGAACTCCGCGTGGTCGGCTCACCCACATACGCTTCTCGCGATGCGCGCCCCTGAGCGGCACATCTTCGAGCACACACCCGAATCGCTCCGCGCCTGGTGCATGGAGCGAGGCTGGCCCCACTTCCGCGCCGAGCAGGTCCTCGACTGGGTCTATCACAAAGGCGTTGCCGATCCGTTCGCGATGACGAACCTCAAGCCCGCCGAGCGCGAAGTGCTGGCGCACGAAGTGACTTTCCTCTCCGGTCGCACTGTCGCGCACCGAGTCGCCAGCGACGGGACTCAGAAGCTGCTGATCGAGTGGACCGACGGGGCGACAGAGGGAAAGCGCGACGAAGCGCTGCCGGTTGTCGGTCAGAATGGCTCCGGCGCCGGCGATCCCTCCCGTCAGACCGAGTGCGTCATGATCCCCTCGCCCGATGGCGCGGCCGATGACCGCAAGACGGCCTGCGTCTCCAGCCAGGTCGGTTGTCCGGTGGGGTGCCGCTTCTGCGCATCAGGCCTGGGAGGTCTGGACGCCAATCTTTCCGCCGGACGCATCATCGAACAGGTCTGGCGCCTCGCTCGCCTGCCCGATGTCGGCCGCATCACCAATGTCGTCTTCATGGGCATGGGCGAACCGCTGGCCAATCTCGCCGCCGTGGTGAATGCGGTGCGAACGATGGCCGCTCCCTGGGGCCTTGGCATCAGCGCCCGCAAGATCACGATCTCGACGGTCGGCCTGCCCAAGGCCATCGAGCGTCTCGCCGAGGAAATGGACCTGCCCATCACGCTCGCACTGTCGCTCCACGCGCCGAACGACGAGATCCGCCGCCAACTCATCCCCTGGGCCCAATACACGACGATTGAGGATCTCCTCGCCGCGTGCCAGAAGTGGTTCGAGAAGACCGGGCGCGAGATCACGCTCGAATACACGCTCCTCGGCGGCGTCAACGACCGACCCGAGCACGCCGAGCAACTCGCGGCCGTCGCCCGCACGCTCCGCGCCAACGTCAATCTCATCCGCTACAACGAGGTCGCGGGTCTCCCCTTCTCCCGCCCCGTCGATGCCGACGTGCGCCGCTTTCAGGAGATTCTGCGCTCGCGCCACATCAACACGCACATCCGTGCCAGCCGCGGTCGCGACATCGAAGCCGCCTGCGGCCAGTTGCGCCATGAATCCGCAGCACGCGGCCCCACTGCCGCCAAGGCCTGACGCGCGGAATAGTCTCCGATGCAGACCGATGCAGGCTTCCGACCATTCACCACGAACCACGCGTTCGTCGTCATCGCCTTCGTCGGACTCGTCATAGCCCTCTGCTCTATCGGCCGTCGCGTCCGCGGCACGTCCGCCGAGCCGCGACTGCGGTTTTCATTGGGCATCACCGCGCTCGTGATCTGGGGCTGGTCGCAGGTCCACTGGCTTCAGCCGCGCCTCTTCGTTTGGAGCGAAAGCCTTGGTCTGCACGTGTGCGACCTCGGCGGCCTGGTCGCCGCGGCGGCGTTCCTCAGCAACCACCGCTGGCTGCGCAGCCTTCTCTACTTCTGGGGCATCGTTCTCTGCACGCAAGCGTTCGTGACGCCGATCGTCACCGAGGGCCCCGACACCGTGCGATTCTGGCTCTTCTGGCTCTCGCACGCGGCGATCGTCGGTCTGGCCATCTTCGACTTCGTCGCCGGCGGCTTCGCTCCGACCTTTGTCGATCTGATCGTCTCAATCCTCATCACGGCCGCCTATGTCGCCGCGATGTTCGTTCTCGATTTCCTCACCGGCTGGAACTACGGCTACGTCGGCAACGTCCCGTCGGACACGCCGACGCTGCTCGACCACCTCGGCCCCTGGCCCTGGCGGGTCCTTGTCCAAGTGGCGCTCGGTGTCATCGGCTTCACCCTCGCCTGGATCCCATGGGAGATCGCGCGTCGACTCAGAGGATCACCGGCGAGCATGTCGGAATGATCGTCGAGCGCTCCCGCCGCCGAGGCCCGGCAGGAAGCCCGCGCCGCCGGGCCGAGGAAACGGCGGCAAGCGGACCAAGCGGGAAAGCGAAGGCAAGGACGCCAAGCGCTCAAATCAGCGCGCATGCACGTCCGTGGATTCGCTAACGTTGGTGCATGGATCTAGACCCCGCTTCGCTCCCCGCCGCCGACCGCTACAAGATCCTCATCGGCACCATCGTCCCGCGCCCCATCGCCTTCGTCTCGACGATCTCGCCCGATGGTCGCACCAACCTCGCGCCCTTCTCCTTCTTCAACGGCGTCTGCGCCACGCCGATGACCCTGCTCTTCTGCCCCTCGAACAAGCACGATGGCACCGAGAAAGACACGCTTCGCAACATCCTCGCCGGCTCGGGCCCCTCCGGCGCCGGCGGCGAGTTTGTCGTCAACGTCGCAGCCGAGCCCTACATCCGGCGCGTCGTCGCGTGCGCTGAAGAACTCCCCTACGGCGAATCCGAGTTCGCCCTCTCCGGCCTCGCTTCATCACCGAGCGCCACCGTCCACCCGCCGCGCGTCGCCGACTCCCCGATCTCATTCGAGTGCCGCAGCGAGCGCATCGTCCGTCTCGCTCCCGGCCAGCCCGGCGGCGGCAACATCGTCATCGGCCGCGTCATCCACATCCACGCGCGCGATGGCATCATCGACGCCGGTCATCACGTCGATCCCGCCGCCCTCGCCGCCGTCGGCCGCATGGCCGGCATGACCTACTGCACCACGCGCGATCGTTTCGAAGTGCCCCGGGGCCGCAAGGCCCTTGAATCGACGTGATGACCGCTCAGCACTTCGCGGTCAGCACGTGCTTGCCGACTTCTTCCGGAATCGCGATCCGGTACTCGCCGCTGTAGCACGCCGTGCAGAAGTGCTCAGGCGGATGCTCCGCGGTGCTCGCCGCGCCGAGCATGCCGTCGATCGACAGGTAGTGCAGGCTGTCCACGCCCAGCAGCCTCCGGATCTCCTCGACTTCGCGCCCGTTGGCGACCAACTGGCTCGGCTCGGCAAAGTCGATCCCGAAGAAGCACGGGTGCCGGATCGGCGGGCACGAAATCCGCAGGTGAATCTCGCGCGCCCCGGCCCCCCGCAATTGGTCCATCTTCGCCTTCGTCGTCGTCCCTCGCACGATCGAATCGTCCACCACCACGCACCGCCGCCCCTCCACCACCTCCGCCACAATGTTCAGTTTCAGTCGCACCGCCATCGCCCGCTCCTCCGGGCTCGGGCGGATGAACGTGCGCCCGACGTAGCGATTCGGGATGATCCCCTCGCGATACGGCAAACCGGAAATCCGCGCAAAGCCCATCGCGGCCGACCGCCCCGAGTCCGGCATCGGCATCACGAGGTCGGCTTTCGCCGGCGCTTCGCGTGCCAGCGCCTCGCCGAGTTTCTCTCGCACCTGCTGCACCGACTGCCCGAACAGCCGGCTCGCCGGGCTTGCAAAATAAACATGCTCGAACACGCAGTGCGCCGTTCGCTTAGCCTGCGGCGCGTACCGGCGCGACTGCACGCCCGAATCGCTCAGCGTTGCGATCGTTCCCGGCTCCACCTCGCCCAGCGTTCTGGCCCCGACGATGTCAAGGGCGATCGTCTCGCTCGCCGCGGCGAACGACCCATCCGCCATGCGACCGATCGCCAGCGGCCGCCACCCCCACGGGTCCCGCGCCACCTCCACCCGGTCGTCAAACAGCAGCACGAGGCTGAACGCCCCTCGAAGCTCCGCCAGCGCCGCCGCGAGCGGGTCAGCCACCCCCTCCGCCGCCCTCGCCGCCAGCAACTGAAGCACCACCTCGGTATCTGAAGTGGTCCGAAACAGCCGCCCTCCCTCTTCGAGTCGGCGCCGCAGCTCCAACGCGTTGACAAGGTTCCCGTTGTGCGCCACCGCCACCTGCCCGCCGCTCATGAACCCCATGAGCGGCTGCGCGTTCTCCAGCAGGCTGGCCCCTGTCGTTGAGTACCTGTTATGCCCGATCGCGCCGCCCGGCGAACCGGAAGGCGCCGCCCGCGCATGCCCGTGCGCATCCAGCGCCGCCAGGCGCTCCGGCGCGAACACGCTCGAGACCAGCCCCATCCCCGCGTGCCGCATGATCGCCGAGCCGTCGGTGACCGCGATCCCCGCCGACTCCTGACCCCGGTGCTGGAGCGCGAGCAGCCCCGCGTAGGCGAGTGTTCCCGGGTGCGGCGCGCCCCAGACGCCGAACACGCCGCACTTCTCGCGCGCTTCCGCCCCGTGGGCGCCCCAGACCGGCAGCTGAATGGATCCGTCACTCGCTCGCGGGCTCATGGTGGATTCGCGGCGGCTCTTCAAGACGGATCATAGCGGAGCGGCCGCTCAATCCGGGCCATTTGACCCGCGCGCGCATCGAGGCTGTAATACGCCCCCTCAGACCGGATCCGGCCGCGCGCCAGTTGCCCGCGGCAGGCGGAGACCGCAGCCGCGGCCCACCCCGCCCAGGATCGCTTGCCCCTCAAGCACCCGTCGCCGCTTCGGCGTCGCGACGGAGACGGAGATTCGCAGTGGCCCGCTACATCGGACCCAAGGTCAAACTCTCGCGGCGTGTCGGCGCTCCCATCGTCGACATCCCCAAGCACACCACCAAGCAGCTCACGCCCCCCGGCATGCACGGCTACCGCGGCCGCCGCCTGCGTGATTACGGCGTTCGCCTCAACGAGAAGCAGAAACTCCGTTACCACTACGGCGTGCTCGAGCGCCAGTTCCGGCGCATGCTCGCCGACGCCTCGCGCACCAAGGGCAACACCGGCGAAGTCCTCCTTCAGATGCTCGAGCGCCGCCTCGACAACGTCGTGCGGCGCAGCGGCGTCGTGCGCACGGTCTGGGCCGCCCGCCAGATGGTCGCCCACGGCCACGTCCGCGTGAACGGCCGCAAGGTGGACCGTCCCAGCGCCGCCTTGTCCGTCGGCGACGTCGTCACATTTCGCGAGAAAGTCCACGCCCTCATCCGCGACAGCATGGAATCCATCGTGGGCCACCAGGTCCCCGGCTGGCTTGACTTCACGCCCGCCGAGCTCGCCATCCGCGTCGTCGCCCTGCCCACGCCCGACCAGGTCCCCTTCGACGTGAACACGAACCTGATCGTCGAGTTTTATCGCTAAGCCCGACCGCGCCGCTTTCGGCGCTCACCACTCCGGCGAGCCCACATGCTCAGGTTCCTCCGCAGATACAACCGGGTGCTGCTCGTCGTCGGCGGCTCCTTCTTGATGGTCATATTCCTGCTGCCGATGACGCCGCGGCTGGGCCCCGACCCGTCCGCCCAGGTGGTCGCGCGCGTCGACGGCGACCCCGTCACGGTCGGCGATCTGCGCCGCGCCGTGGACGATCTGTCCGTCGTCTTCGCCGTAGCGCCCGAGATCTACATCACCCTCGGGCTCGACGACAAGCGCCCCGAGCATTGGCTGCTGCTCGTGCGCGAGGCGCGCCAGGCCGGCCTCGTCGGCGGCGTGCGCGACGGCCGCTCCTTCGTCGAAGAGGCCGCCCGCGTCGGCTACGAGCTGGGCATGATCGACGCCTACCGGAACAACGACTTCCAGACCCTCTCTGAGATGCAGCAGGACCGCGCCGGCTGGATCTCCCAGCGCATCGCCCGGGCCGAATCCGACCGACTGCGCGCCGCGATGAGGCTTCGCTCCGAGCGCGAAGTCGATCTGGCGCTCGCCCGCGTCCGCGGCGTCATCCGCCTCATCGAAGCCAACAACACCGCCGCGATCTACTCCACGCGCGAGGCCTTGGAACTGGCCCGGCGCGTCTCCGATGTCGCGACCATCGGCGTGGTGATCGTGCCCGGCTCGACGGGCGCGCCCAGCGACGCCCAGCCCGATGAGGCCGCGCTCCTGGCCCAATTCGAGAAGTACAAGGCCGTCCGCCCCGAGCCCGACCCGCGTACCCGCAGCGCCGACAACCCGCTCGGCTTCGGCTACCTCCAGCCCCCCGCCGTGAAGGTCCAGCGGATCTCGATCGACCGCGCGCGATTGATGAGCGCCTACCAGCCGGACCCGATCGAGATCAACAAGTTCTGGCAGCAGAACCGCGCCCGCTACCCCGGCGAGTTCGCCGTCGAGCGCCCGCGTGTCGAGAACGACTACAAGTCCCAGCGCGTCAGCGCCATCCTCGATCGCGCCGCCGACACCATGCGTCGCGAGCTCTTCCGCGCCACCAACGCCCTCGCCGCGGACCCCGACTCGCGCACCTACAAGGTTCTTCCGCCCGACTGGCCGCAGCGCATGCCCCCGCTCCAGTCGCTCGCCGATGCCCTCGGCGCCGACCTCTCACGCGAGTACTCGCTCGCCGATTTCAAGCCCGAAGTCTTCGCCAGCGACGACGGCTGGAAGACGATCTCCGAGATGCGCGCCCTGCCCGGCATCGGCCGCGCCACGCTCAAGGTCAACGAGACTCAGGCCATCGCCTTCTACGACCTCGCCATGACGGTGAAGGAGCTCGGCGGCAACCCGCGATTCGGCGTGCAGCGCTGGATGGTCAGCCCACCGCTGCGCGAGCTCAACGGCAGCCTCCACTACTTCCGAGTCCTCGATGTCCGCCCGCAGGGCCCGCCCGCGAGCATCGAAGAAGTCCGCGCTCAGGTGCTCGCCGATGTCCGCCTCGTGCAGGGCATGGAGCGCCTTGAAAGCGAGGTCGACGCCTACCGCAGGCGCGCCCTCGAATCCGGCCTTCAGGGACTCGCCAATGATGTCGGCGCGCCCGTCCAATGGGGCCTCGAGGTCACGCCCCGCGTCGTTCGCACCGGCTCCGCCGGCACCGAAGACACGCGGCTGAGCGTGCCCGAGTTCCGCGATGCTGTAATCGAGGCCGCCCGCCGACTCGACCCCACCATCCCCGCCGAAGATCAGGCTGCGGATTTGCGCACGATCGCGCGCATCCTGCCCGCGGCGGGCGGCATCGCCGTCGCGCAGATCAGCGCTTGGCGCCCCCTGACCATCGAGAAGTTCCTGCGTTCGGCCTCCGATGTCCGCTCGCTGGCCAACTCTGAGGCCGCCGCCGAGGGAGGCGCCATGCGCGCCTTCACCTTCGATCGCATCTCCAAGCGCCTGAACTTCAAGCCCGTCCGCGAGGGCGAAGAAGAGGGCGCCGGGGAAACCGAGGCGGCGCCCGACCGGCAGACCCCCGCTCCCGCCCCCGCCGGCGCTGGCTGACGCCATCAGTCCCAAGTGTTCGCGCGGTCGGATTCCCCCACATCCGCCATCAGACATCCCACATCCGACATCCCCCTAGGATGTCCCCGTGACCCTCCTCTTCGAGACCCTCCGCCTCGGCCTCACGAACCTTCGGCTCCACTTCCTCCGCTCCGTCCTCACGGCCCTGGGCATCATCCTCGGCGTCACCGCCGTCATCACCATGGTCAGCATCGGCGAGGGCTCCAAGCGCGCGGCCCTCGAGCAGATCGAGCGGCTCGGCGCCCGCAACATCATCCTCCGCTCGATCAACCCCGCGCAGGGCATGCAGCAGCAGTCGCAGCGCCGCGACTTCCGGACCCGCGCCCGCTACGGCATCACCCGCGAAGACATCGATGTCATCCGGGCCCAGTTCCCCGACGCCTCCTCCATCGTCCCCCTGAAGGATGTCGGCTCCCAGGTCCTGCGCGAGAACCGGTTCACCAGCCAGGCCTTCGGCACAACGCCCGAACTCCAGTCCTCGGCGAACCTGGTCCTCGCCCGAGGCCGCTACCTCAACGCCGACGATGTCGAGCAGCAGCGCGATGTCGCCGTTCTCGGCGCCGAGATCGCCCGCCAGCTCTTCCCCCTCGAAGACCCGCTCGATCAGACCATGCGCATCGACGACAAGGTCTTCACCGTCGTCGGCCTCCTCGCGCCCATCGGCCTCGCCGGCGGCGCGGGCTCCGCCCTCGTCGGGCGCAACCTCAACCACGATGTCCACATCCCCATCTCCACCGCCCGCTCTCGCTTCGGCGACCTCATCATCCGGCGCACCTCCGGCAATCGTTCCGCCGAGGAGGTTCAGTTCCGCGAGGTCTACTTCACCTCGCCCTCGCGCGAGCGCGTCACGACCGATGCCGCCATGCTCCGCCGCATCATCGACACCCGCCACACTCTCCAGCGCGATGTCGAGATGATCGTCCCGCTGGAACTCCTCGAGAGCGCTCGGCGCACCGCCCTCACGTGGCAGGTCGTGCTCGGCGCGATCGCCGGCATCTCCCTCCTCGTCGGCGGCATCGGCATCATGAACATCATGCTCGCGACCGTCACCGAGCGCACCCGCGAGATCGGCATCCGCCGTGCCCTCGGCGCCACCCGCCGCCACATCATCCTCCAGTTCCTCGCCGAGACGGGCATGCTCAGCGCCGTCGGCGGCCTGATCGGCGTCGCCCTCGGCATCTCGATCAGCCTCCTCCTCGGCGTCGGCGCCGCGGTCCTCTTCCCCACCGCCACCGTCAGCACTCAACTCACTGGCTGGTCGATCATCCTCTCTTTCTCAGTCGCGACCATCACCGGCCTCGTCTTCGGCATCTACCCCGCGCTCCAGGCCTCGCGACAGGACCCGATCGTCGCCCTCCGCCACGACTGATTGCTCACGTCCCTCCAAAGCGGCGCCGCGCTTTGCGCTTTCCGCTTTGCGCTTTGGTCCCTCTTCTGCACTCCGACATCCCACATCCCACATCCGACATCCAGCATCGCGCCCCCTACACTCGCCCCGTGCGCACCCCTCCGAAGCGAAAGAACCCGCGCCGCGCCCCCAAGCGCGAGCCGCAGCGCCGCCTCCCGCCGCCCCATGACGCCCGCGACCTCGTCATGCGCACGCTCGCCGAGCAGGTGCGCCGCTTCCCCGATCTCGACCTCGCGCCCCTCGACGACTCCGCCCTTGACCCGCGCGAAGCCGCCTTCGCCCACGCGATCTACGACGCCGCCATCGCACGCTGGCTCTCGCTCTGGTTCCTCATCGAGGGCTGCCTCGACCGCCCGGCCCACCGCGTCGAGCCGCGCGCTTCCGCCGCGCTCCTCGCCGGCGCCGCTCAAATCTTCTTCCTCGACCGCGTCCCCGTTCACGCGGCGGTGAACGAGTCCGTCGGCTGGACGCGCCGCATCGCCGGTCTCGCGTCGTCGCGCCTCGTCAACGCTGTGCTGCGCCGCCTGTGCCGCCTCCTGCCGCAGGAACAGCGTCAGTACCGCGATGCCGCGAGCGACCAACCCGATGAGCTGCCGATGCCCGATGGCCGCGCCCTCATCCTTGCCGAGCCCGTCCTGCCCGAAGATGCGCTCCGCCGCTGCGCCGTCGCGACCAGCCATCCGATCGATCTCATCCGCGCCTGGTCAAAGCGCTGGTCCACTCTGGAAGCGCGCCGGCTCGCCCTGCACAGCCTCGTCGCCCCGCCCGTCATCCTCAACACGCTCCACGCCGCTCAGCCGCTCCCCGAGAACCTCGTCCCTCATCCCGATGCGGGCCACCACGTCTTCACCGGCTCGCACGCCGATCTCGTCGCGCTCCTCGAGCGCCGCCGCGACCTCTGGGTCCAGGACCCCGGTTCGAGCCAGGCCGTGTGCGCGGCGGCCGACCTCCGCCCAACGCTCGTCGTCGATACCTGCGCCGGCATGGGCACGAAGACCCGGCAACTCGCGGCCACCTTCCCCGAGGCCCGCATCATCGCCACCGACACCGATGCCAAGCGCCTCGAGATCCTGCGCCGATCGGTGGACCCCCAGCGCGTGCAAGTGGTCACCCCCGACCGCTTGATCGACTTCGTGGGCGCTGCCGACCTCGTCCTGCTCGATGTCCCATGCTCCAACACCGGGGTTCTGCCGCGCCGCCCCGAGGCCCGCTACCGCTACGACCGCGCCCGGCTCGACCAGCTCACCGCCATCCAGCGCCAGATCATCGCTGATTCGTTGCGCCTCATCCGCGGCGACCGGCGACAAGGCCGAATCCTCTACTCAACGTGCAGCCTCGACGAGTCGGAGAACCAAGAGCAGCCGCGCTGGGCCTCACGCTGGCACTCCCTGCGCACCGCGCGCAGCGCCGAATCCCTCCCGCGCGCGCGCCCCGGCGACCCTCCCACCGCCTACTCCGACGGCGGCTACTGGGCGCTCCTCGAGTGACTTTCCCGGTTACATCCCACATCCGACATCCGACATCCCACATTCCCCAGTTCCGCGTTCCGCGTTCCGCGTTCACCATTCCGAGTTCGGGATCTACCACATCCGACATCCCACATCCGACATTCGGATACCATGGCCTTCCCGCGTGCGCCGCGTGAGTGACCCATGCCCGGCATGAATCTGTCCGACATCCTGAGCCCCGCCTGCGTGAAAGTCCCGCTCGATGCGCGCGACCGCCAGGGCATCATCTACGAACTCATCGACCTCATCGCCCACACCGGCCGCGTCGCGGACCCCGAAGCGCTCAAGGCCGCGGTGTGGGCCCGCGAGACGACGCGCACCACCGGCATCGGCCACTCGCTCGCCATCCCGCACGGCAAGTGCGTCGGCGTGCAGGGACTGACGATGGCCGTCGGAAAGCCCGCCGAGCCGGTCGATTTTGGCTCGATCGACGGCCGCCCGGTGCGCCTCGTCGTGCTCTTGGCCAGCCCGCCCGACAAGACCAACGATCACATCCAAGCCTTGGCCAAAATCAGCCGGCTGATGGCGAGCGAAGACTTCCGCCAGCGCATCTACAACGCCGCCAGCGCCCGCGAACTGCTCGACCTTATCCAGAAGCAGGATGCGGCCCCCGCCGCCGCCGTTCCCGCCCGCTGAAGTTGTTCCGGCGTGCCACTCAACGCCGTGAACTGCCGGCGCTCTCTACAGTGCATCGATTCTGGATTCTTCGAGACTTTGCCGCGAAGCGGCCCGCGATTGTTGCCAGACCCCGCCGTCTTCGGCGCGGGTCTGGAACGGGTCATGATTCCTGGATTCCTGCCCTGAAGGGGCAGGCGAATCCGCGCGGTTGCTCACCCGCCGTGCCACCGATTCCTGTCTGCAGGAATCGGTGCTTCCTGATCGGTGGGTGCCGGGGTACGGCGTCCTCGCTGTGCCGCGCTTCTTCGTCCGGAGGGCGCACGGACGTCGCCGGTGACTTCAGTCACCGGTGAAAGACTTCTCCCGATGTGTCTTGCCTTCTTCGCCCCCTGGGCGAACGAGCGTTGCGAGGGGCTTCAGCCCCTCGGAAGCGCCCCTGATTCCTCCTTCCCTGTTCTTGTCCCTTCGGCCCCTTGGGCCGACGAGCCTCTGCTCAACCATTCGCGCTCAAGCGAGTCCAACTCGCACCTCTGTCAAGCAATCTATTCCCTCTTGAAGCCTGCGCAGCAGGCGCCGGCCACTTGCCCCGGGCTTCAGCCCGGGGAAGCCAACCCACACACACCTCCGGAGCCCCCGAAGGGGGCGACGGTTGCGCCATCTCCTCTCCCGCCCAGCGCAAAGCGATTCTGAACCGCGCGCACCGCATCGACATCTCCCGTGCGCACCACGACGGTACATGCGCGAATCTCTCTGCAATTCTCGATCATTTCGCTCCCGGCCTTGATTGCATCCGCCCGCCGCACGAGTACCGTTCACTCGTCATGTCCGCGCTCCATCACACCAACGGCGCCGTCAACGACTGCGCCACGAGCTGCCCGCCTCGGACGCAATCGCCCCTCGCGCCCTCTCCCCCTTCACCCTCTCACCCCATCACACGCTCACCGTCTCTTCCCTCCGCCTCACCCTCCGTGCCTTCGTGCCTGCGTGCCTCCGTGCCTTCCAGAGAAGAAGCCAACCGCCTCCTCGCCGCCTACTACAACCAGACGCTCCCCAATCTGATCGATGTCGCGGCCGCCCTGAACCTCACCGCCCTCGACCTGCTCGAGCTCATCGAGCAAGACGACATCAAGAGCTTCATCGCCCGACTCGACGCCGCCGAGGAAGCCCGTGCCGCATCCCTCGCCATCCGCAACAAATCCGCGGGCGTCGGCGGCCTCAAGACCATCGTCCAGGCCGGCTCGATCGACTCTTCACGCGACCGCGAAACCCTCCGCCTCGCCTGCGGCACGCTGCTCCGCCACAAGCCCACATCTGCTTCGTCTTCTTCCTCACCCTCCGTGCCTGCGTGCCTTCGTGCCTCCGTGCCTGGGACTCACGCTTCATGCCCCACGCCCCACACCCTTCCCCGCGCCAGCGCCCTGCCTCGCCGCCACCAGCAACTCGATGTTCCCGATCGCCCGGTCGATCTGCGCCCGGAAGATCATGTACGGGAAAAGCGCCACCAGTGCGATCGCCAGACCGAACCCGGTCGCGATGAGCGCCTCGGCGATCCCCGCCGCGGCCGCCTCGACGCTGCTGGTCTGACCCCGTCCGCCGAGCAGCCCCAGGCTCCGGATGATGCCCGACACCGAACCGAGAATCCCCAGCAGCGGCCCGGCCGTGACCGTCGTCGAGAGCCAGGCGCTGAACCGGTCGAACGCGGGCCGGTAGCGCTCCGCGATCTCCACCGCCAGCGCGGGATGCACGGGAACATCCACGAGCGCCCGAACGATCCGCCCGTAGATCGTCCGGTCCGCCCCAGCCAGGGCGCGCACGCCGGCCTCATCCCCCGCGCGCAGCCGCTCGACGATGTCGAGCACCCACGCGCCGCGCCCCAGCCGATGCGCCCGCAGCCAGAACACCGAGCGCTCCAGGATCAGGGCGACCGAGATCACCGACAGCGCCAGCAGCGGCCACATGGTCGGCCCGCCTTTGCTCAGGATCTCCGTGATTCGATCGAGGGTCTGCGACATCAGCGGGGCCCATGATACGGGCCGCGATGGCGCGGGATTCCTGTGCCGACGGGCTATACTCCGCCCCTTGGCGGGTCCGGAGATCCTCTTCGCGATGCATTCGGCGTCCACATCGGCGGCGGTTGAGGAAGCGCCCGCGGCGTCGGAGCGCGCCGGCCTCCCGCCCGATGTCTCCGCGCCCCTCGCGCTGGTCGAACGCGCCATCGCCTCTTATCTCCATTCCCGGGCGCTGCCCCCGAATCTGCTCGCCGCCATTGAGTACGCGCTGCTCGGCGGCGGCAAGCGCCTCCGCCCGCTCCTCGTCCTCCACTCCTGCCGCGCCGCCGGCGGCGATTTCGACCGCGCTGTCCCCGCCGCCGCCGCGGTCGAGATGATCCACGCCTTCAGCCTCGTGCACGATGACCTGCCCGCCCTCGACAACGACGACCTGCGCCGCGGCCTCCCGACCGTTCACAAGGCGCACGGCGAGGCCATGGCCATCCTCGTCGGCGACGGCCTGATGAGCCTCGCCTTCCAGTTGCTCGCCCACGCCGTTCCCGATCCCGCGCTCTCCGGAGCGCTCATGCGCGAGCTGGCCGAAGGCACCACCGACATGATCAGCGGTCAGGTGCTCGACACCCTCGGCGGCTTCGTTCCGGCCGAGCCGCCCGAGCAGCGCCTCTCCCGCACCCACCGGCTCAAGACCGGCGCCCTGATCCGCGCCTCCTGCCGCCTCGGCGCCGTCTCCGCCCTCGGCAGCGCCCGCCAATCTTCGCCGCTCAGCGCCGTGACGGCCTACGGCGAGGCCGTCGGACTCATGTTCCAGGTCGTGGACGACCTGCTCGACGTCGAGCAAAGCACCGAGCACACCGGTAAGCGCACCGCCAAGGATGCCGGCGCGGGCAAACTCACCTACCCGGCCGTGCTCGGAGCGGAGCGCTCCCGCGCCGAGATCGAGCGGCTCGTCACCGCCGCGCACGAGGCCATCCGCCCGCTCGGCGCTCCCGCCGGCGCGCTCGGCGCGATCGCCGATTACCTGGCTGTTCGTACGAGGTAAGACGTGGCGGCGAACGCGGGGGTTCGACCGATCGTCACAGGGGAACGCCCTTCCCGCCTAGCCACACCGACGCTTGCCTTATACTCGGCTTTCAGGAAGTACTGAAAGAGCAAAGGGCCAACGGAGCCACGGATGCGCATCCTGCCGACCATCGCCTCACCCGCCGACCTCCGCCGCCTGAGCATGGACGATCTGGCGGTCTTGGCCCGCGAGATCCGCGAAGCGATCTTCCGGCAGATCTCCAAGACGGGCGGGCACCTTGCCCCCAACCTCGGCGTGGTCGAACTGACCATCGCCCTCCATTACGTCTTCGACTTCTCGCACGACCGGCTGCTCTTTGACGTCGGCCACCAGTGCTATCCCCACAAGCTGCTCACCGGCCGGCTGCCCCTGCTCGACAATCTACGCACGCGCAAGGGCATGGCCGGCTTCCCCGAGCCCCGCGAGTCCGCCTACGACCTCTTCAGCGTGGGCCACGCAGGAACCGGCATCTCCACGGCCGTCGGCATGGCCCGCGGCGACAGCCTCAACGGCGAGGGCTTCGATCCGGGCGAGAACAAGCAGGGCCGGCGCGTGGTCACGCTCATCGGCGACGCCTCGATCGTCAACGGCGTCGCGATGGAGGGTCTCAACAACGCCGGCACCCTCAAGCGCCAGTTCCTCGTCATCCTCAACGACAACGGGATGTCGATCTCGAAGCCCCAGGGCGCGCTGGCCCAATACTTCGATCGCATGCGCATCAACCCGCTCTACAGCGAGATGAAGCGCACCGCCCGGCGCGTGCTCAAGAACGTCCCCGGTGGGGCGCTGCTCGAGGACGCCTACCACCGCATGAGCGAGGGCTTCAAGGCGACCATCGCGGAAAACACGCTGTTCGAGCACTTCGGCCTGCTCACCATCGGGCCGATCGACGGGCACGACCTGCCAACGCTGATCGAGTTCCTCGCGGAGGCGCGTGACTTCGACCGCCCGCTGGTATTGCACGTCAAGACGATCAAGGGCAAGGGCTACAGCGTGGCCGAAGGTGATGCGGTCACGTTCCACTCCCCCGCGGCGTTCAACTACGACCCCGACTCCTGCCGCGTGGAACTGAAGAAGGAAGGCCGGTCGTTCACGGCGGCGCTGGCCGACGCGATGATCGACCTGATGGAGCGCGACGATCGCGTGGTCACCTGCACGGCCGCCATGCCCGGCGGCACAGGGCTCGACCGGGTCGCGCCGCGCTTCCCGGAGCGCACCTTCGACACGGGCATCTGCGAAAGCCACGCGATGGACATGCTCGCGGGCATGGCCAAGACCGGGTGGAAGCCTTTCTTCGCGGTGTACTCGACGTTCCTCCAGCGCGCCTTCGACCAGGCGTTCCAGGAAGTGTCGCTCCAGGGCCTGCCGGTGCGGCTCTGCCTCGACCGCGCCGGGCTCGTCGGCGGCGACGGCGCTGTGCACCATGGTTTCTGCGATATCTCGATCCTGCGCACGCTTCCCGGTGCGGCGATCATGGGTGCGGCCGATGAGCCGTCGTTGCGGGCAGCGCTGGAGTTCATGCGCGGCTACGACAAGGGCCTGTCCGCGGTGCGGTACCCGCGCGACAACGTGTCCGACCGGCTGGCGTCGTTCGGCTGCCCGCCGTACGAACTCGGGCGGGCCCGGCCGATCATCGAAGCGGACAATCCGGATGTAGCGGTGCTCGCCTTCGGCGTGATGGCGATCCCGGCTCTCAAGGCCATCGAAGGTCTCGAGCCCGGCATCAGCGCCTCGCTCTACGATGCGCGCTTCGCCAAGCCAGTCGATCAGGACCTCATCCGCTCCTTGCTCTCGCGCGGGATCCCGATTGTGACGGTCGAGGACCACGGCATCCACGGCGGGTTCGGCGCCGCGGTGATCGAGGCCGCCGCCGACATGGGTCTGAACGCGGGCCTCGTGACGCGACTGGCGATGCCCGACACGTGGATCTACCAGGACGGGCGCTCGGATCAGTTGGCCGAGGCAGGGCTGGATGTCCCTTCGATCGCCGGCGCGGTCGTGCGGGGGGCGGAGGGCCGGGCCCGCGCTGAGGCAGGTCGCCCGATGGTCGAGGTCGTACGCGGGATCGGCGGCGCCGTGGTGCGCTCGTGAATCCCGCTCCGGATCCCCGCGGTATGAGGCGGGGTTGACCCATGCCGCGCTCGGTGCTCCTGCTCGTCAATCGGAACAAGCCGCAGATGGCCTCGGCCGTCAGCGAGGTGCGCGACCTGATCGCCCGCCACGCGCGACTCACCGGCGAGCTGGACGCCGATTCGGCGACCATCACGCTTCCCAAGGGCACGGATCTGATCGTCGTGCTCGGGGGCGACGGCACGCTGCTGGCGCAGGCGCGTCGGTGCCTCGGCTTCGGGCTTCCCCTGCTCGGCGTGAACCTCGGCAATCTCGGATTCCTCGCTGAGTTTGACCTTCAGACGCTTCGCAGCCAGGCGGCGACGATCCTCGGCGGCGACCCGCTGGACTGCTATGAGCGGATGCTGATTCGGGCGGAGGTTCATCCGCGCCAGGGCAAGCCGGAGTCGGCCGGGCTGGCGCTGAACGATTGCGTGATCACGGCGGGGCCGCCGTTCAGGCTGATCGAACTCGGGTTGCAGATCGACGGGCACGACGGGCCGCTCATCCGGGGCGACGGCGTGATCATTTCGACGCCGGCGGGTTCGACGGCGTATTGCGTGGCGGCGGGCGGGCCGATCGTCTCGCCCGAGGTGCCCTCACTCACCGTCACGCCGCTGGCGGCGCACTCGCTGGCGTTCCGGCCGGTCGTGCTTCCCGGGGATTCGCGCATCGAAGTCACCGTGAACCGGGCGAACACGGCCAAGGGCGGGCAGGCGGGCGGGACGACGCTCGTGCTCGACGGGCAGACAGCACGATCGCTCGCGACGGGTGACCGGGTGCTCTTCCAGCGGCATGACCAGCAGGTCCGATTCGTGCGGAATCCGCTGAGTTCATATTGGGAAACCCTGGTCCGGAAGATGCACTGGGCGGCGCAGCCGGGCGGTTGAGGGGTTCAGGGCGCGAGGCGTCGGCCGATTCAGACAAGATGGGAATTCCTAGTGCCAAGTGGGGTTATGGACTGTTTTTGTGCGGGAGGCGGCGCAAAGTGCTGGCCTGCCGCCGTTTGGGTGGTATCTTGCGCATGTTGGTAGGAGAGGAAGCACCCGGCGCAAGCCGGGGGCGAGAGAGGGAAGCCTGACCCGAGTTGATCGGGCAGGAACACGTCACCCCGATGCCTTAACCGGCCTCGGGCTCGGGAAGCCGGGCTGGTAAAAAGGCCTGCCGGTCCGGAACACGTCAACGAAAGGTCGGGAAGCCTTTCGTCATTGGGGGACTTGGTGGTAAGGCCTGCCACCAAATCACGCACGCAGGCAACAGTCAGCGTGTGGCAGAAGCGAAGGTCGCCCTGACCGGCGGCCTTCGCTTTTTTAACAGGCGCGAGCGGCGCGATGGATTCACTACCATCGCGGGCATGATCGACCTCAAGCAGTTGCGCGATGATCCGCAGCGATTCCGCGATGGCGCGGCGAAGAAGGGTGTGAAGGTCGATTTCGACCGTTTGCTTGAGCTTGATTCGCAGAGGCGATCCCTGACCACCGAGGTCGAGGGGCTTCGGGCCGAGCAGAACGCCCTCACCAAGGAGAGCGGCCCGGCGATCGGGAAACTGTCGGGGCAGCTGAAAGCCGCGCAGGGCGAGACAAGAACCGCGCTGGAGGCCGAGATCGCGCAGTTGCGCGCGCGGCCGGCGGCGCTCAAGCAGCGCATCGGCGGGATCGAGCAGAGGATCGCGGCGATCGAGCCGGAGCTCACCGCGCTGCTGCTGACGGTGCCGCAGCCGCCGGACCCCGATGTTCCGGTCGGCACGGGCGCGCAGGACAACAAGGAAATCCGGCGCTGGCACCCGCCCCACTTCGATCCAGCCAAGTCGTTCCAGCAGAACAAGGGGTTCGCCCCCCGGTCGCACATCGAGATCAGTGAGGCGCTGGGGCTGGTGGACTTTGCCCGCGGCGTGAAGATGGCGGGGTCGCGCAGTTATGTGCTGACGGGCATGGGGATGCGCCTGCACCAGGCGGTGCTGCGCTTCGCGATGGATTTCATCGTGCAGAAGAAGGGGTTCACGCCGGTGAGCGTGCCCGTCCTGGTGCGCGAAGAGTGCATGGTCGGCACCGGGTTCTTTCCGGCCGGGCGCGAGCAGACCTATCGCGTCGCGGAGACGGATCGAGGCGGGGCGATGGACCTGTTCCTCACTGGCACGGGCGAGGTCGGGCTCATGGGGCTCTACGGCGATGAGATCCTCGATGAGGCGGCGCTGCCGCTGAAGCTGGCGACGGTGAGCACGTGCTTCCGGCGCGAGGCGGGCGCGGCGGGGCGCGACACGGTGGGGCTCTATCGCATCCATCAGTTCGACAAGGTGGAGCAGGTGGTGATCTGCCGCGCCGATGAGGCGGAGAGCCGGCGCTGGCACAAAGAGATGATCGCGATCGTCGAGGAACTGCTTCAGGCGGTGGGGCTCCCCTACCGGCTGCTCCAGTGCTGCACGGGCGACCTCGGCGTGAAGAACGCGGACATGATCGACATCGAGTGCTGGATGCCGGGGCGAGGGGAGCCGGATTCGCGCGGCATCACGCCTGGGGACTGGGGCGAGACGCACAGCGCTTCGCGTCTGTACGACTATCAGACTCGGCGGCTGAACATGCGGTACAGGTCCGGGGGCGCCGGGGGCAAGGGGCCGCTGACGTTCTGCCACTCGCTCAACAACACGGTGCTGGCCAGCCCGCGGATCCTGATCCCGATTCTGGAGATCTATCAGAACGCGGATGGATCGGTGACGGTGCCCGAGGCGCTTCGGGCGGCCATGGGCGGTGCGGAGCGGATCGGCGCTTCGGGCGGGTGAGGGTGGCGGAATATCGCGATGGCGGTCGTTGGACACCAAGCGATTGTTGGACGATTCCGCCCGAAGTCGATGGCGGGCAAGCGCGGAATCGGTGAAACCGATGGGTTGCAACGCCGCATCGACCCGTTGATGCGCACGGACAGGGTGGATGCACTTTGCACGCGCTTTGCGCCGAAACTCGTCGCGATTACCGCGACGGTGCGGCGGCGGACCAGTTGGTCAGGATGGTGAGGATGTCGTGCAGGTCGATTCGGCCGTCGGTGTTGACGTCGGCGGACATGACGTACGCGGAATTGCCGATGGCGCCGCCCCAGGCGGCGAGCACGCCGAGGATGTCGCCGAAGGAGTACGTCGAGCGCAGACCGACCTCCGGGCGCGGCGAGAAGTCGACGCGCCAGGCGAGGCCGTACTGGAGTTCGGCGAGGGGCTCGTTGAAGAAGACGTCGTAGACCGTGGCCACCCAACGAACGCGGATGAGGTAAAGCCCGCTGTCCGGGACCGAAGTTGCGATGTGCTCAACGTTGCCGAGAACGGAGACGGAGGAGAACAGGGGCACGGCATCGGGAGGGAGGTTGCCCTCGGGGTCCGTGGTCTGGTGCCACTCGAGGTCGAGGTTCTCCAGCTCCATGCGGTTGAGCGTGCCGAGGCGGGGCTCGGCGGGATTGGTCAGGTCGAGACCAGTGAAGTTGACCTTGCGCAACCAGGAGAGTGTCAGAACGAATTCGTCGGCGGGCAGGTCCACGGATGGGTCGCGAGGGTCGGGGCGCACGGCGAGGAGCGGCACGTTGATCATGTAGTCGATGTAGCCGCTGACCTGGAAGGCGTTGCCCTGGAGGCGGATGGCGCGCTGATCGATATTCGCGTGGTCCCACCCGATGGGGTGCACGATGAGCGGCGCGATCTCGCGGGGGCGAACGCCGGGGTTGATCGAGCCCGGAGGACCGCCCGGCGGGCCGTCGTCGCCCCCGCCGAGGCCGGGGATGAGGAACGGGGTCTGGGGTCCGGTGAAGAAGCCCGTGCCACCGGGACCGCGGCCGAGCTTGAGGTCGGGGTCGCGGCCGCCGGCATCTTGAAGCGGCGCGCCAAAGAATGCGAAGGGGTCGTCGTGCCCGCCGCGCGCGCCGCGGAGGATGTTGGCGAGTTCGATGGGCGAAGGAGGGGCTTCGTCCTTTGACGCCTCCCCACCTGAGACGGCGATGCTGCCCCAGTCATCGCTGGAGGCGCCGGGCGGGCTGCCAGGCGTGGGAGGTTCGATGGGCCTCGTGATCGTGGGAACTTTGGGGTCGGTCTCGGGCGGGTCGATGGTCGGCCCGGAGAAGGAACCCTGCGGCGGAACCGCGGGCGGGTAGCCGGTCAGGTAGTTCTCAAGTGAGCGCTCGAGGTCGAGCAGGCCAGCGCCTTGAATGATGTCGAGCGGGCGCGCGGTGGGATAGACGATGGGGAACTGGCCGGGAGTGTTGGGATTGAATCCGTCGCGCTGGTCCTGAGGCTTGCCGATATTGAGGCCGACGTTGTTGGTCCAGCCGGGCTGCTTGACCGCGCCGTTGAGCAGTATGGCCTTCATCACCGCCGGGTGAATGGACAGCGGCGGGTCCTGGATGTTGGCCGAGTCCTGGAGCAGGGCGACAGCGCCGGAGACCATCGCGGCGGCGACGCTCGTGCCCGCACCGGGGGCAAAGAACGATGGATCGACGGGGTTTTCGGGATCGTCGGTGGCGTCGATCGCGGGGAGGAGGAGGTAGTTGACGGGCTGAGGGCCACGGTAGAGACAGGCGTCGAGAGGAGTGCCGTTGGGCGGCGTGAAATCGGGCGGGATCTCGGTAAAGCCGGAGCCCGGGGCGACGATGTCGATTCCGGCACGGGTGTCGTTGGTGATCGTCTGGTTGGCGTCGAAGAGCGAAGAATCGATGGGGCCGCGGCTGGAGAAGTTGGCCACGATGTCGAAGGCTGCGCCGTCGGAGGATCCGATCGCTCCGACGGAGATGACGTTGAAGGCCGTGGCGGGCGAGATGACGGTTCGCGAGCCGAGAAAGCGACCGCCCGGGGCGAGGTCGTTCACCGGCACGGTGACGGGGCAGTTCTGGAAGCCGCGGCCTTCGGCACCGCCGTTGTTGCCGGCGGCGGCCACGATCGTGACGCCGGTCATCGAGACCGCGGCGTCATAGGCCTGGGCGATCGGGTCATCGCCGGTGCGGACCAGCGATCCGCTGCTCCAGGCGCTGCAGATGACCGAGGCGGGCGTGGGGAGCAGGCCGCGCGAGAGCTCGGGATCGGCTAGACCGAAGAGCGCGAAGTAGAGCGCGTTCTTTCCGACGCGGAAGGTGCCGTCGCCGAAGACCTCGGCGGCGACGGTGGCCGAGTAGAGTTCGGCGCCGGGGGCGACGCCGACGAAGGAATCGATCAGCCGGCCCGCGCCCGCGCCGGTGACGGCGGTAGCGTGGGAGGCGGACGAGGTGACGGCGGGATCGATGCCGGGCCAATTGATCTTGCTGGGGGTCCGGTCGCTGAAGGCGTCGTGCAGCGCGGCGAAGTGCTGCCCGTCCACGGTCGCGAAGGCAGCGCCGCTTCCGAAGAAGCCGAGGTCGAAGAACGCGCCTGCGCCGATGCCGACTTCGACGACCGAGGCGACCGGGTCGCCGACGGTCGGGAGTGGGCGCTCGATGACAATCGACATGTTGTAGAGCTGGACATCGTTGACGCCGCTGCCGGCGACGGTCATGAAAAAGATGCCGGCGGAGACGGGCGCGGAAAGGGTCTCAGAGCCCCCGGCGCCGGTGAGGTTGGCGCTGTCGATGAGGAAGAGCGTGCCGCTGAACGGGTCGAAAGAGTGGAGGGTGATGCTGAGGTTGTGGACGGTACGCGGGTCGAAGGCAAACGTGGCGACGTTGCAGTTTCCGCTGAGCGGGTCGAACGTGCCGTCGATGTATGGGTCGCCGACAGGATCGACCGTGATGGTCATCTCGGCGTCGATGACGGAATCGGGGAGGACGATGCGGAAGATGTCGGGGCCGGGGAAGAACGAGTTGCCCGAGATGCCGAGCTGGACGGGGAAGGCGAATTGATTGGCGGGCAGCGCGAGATGCGGCGCGAAGACGAACGTGCCCGTGCCGGGAGAGGTCTGGTAGTTGATGAGCGAGGCCGAGGCGAACGTAGCGTTGCCGTCGAAGGCGTCACCCCAGATGAACTGGACGGCGCGGATGTCGTCCTGCTGGGGGTCCTGGAAGAAGAGCTGGGGGAGCGGATCATCCGGTCCCGGCCCGATGAACTGTTCCTGGAGCAGGGCGAAGGGCGCCTCGGGGCGGGCCGGGCAGGCCGGGAGGGCGCCGAGCGCGAATCCGATCTCGCGCGCGATAACAGTGGCGAACAGGTTCGGGAACGCGTCATCGTTCCACTGTTCGTCCTCATCGAGGATGATGTTGCCCCAGTATCCGAGATTCTGAACCGGCATCATCGGATCCGTCAGGTCTGCCTGGTCGCCGCCCGGACCCGTGACGTCGCTGTCTGTCCCCACATTCGTCGGGGCGTACGTGAACGCGAGGAAGCTGCCGCCGGAGCCATCGATGTTGGTGGTTCCATCGAGTTGCACCATCGCAATCCGGATGTCGCCGATGCCTTGAGTTGTGATGTCCGGCGATCCGGGCGCGTTCTGATCCCACCGGTCCCCGCTGTCGCCGTTGGGGTTTTCCGAGACCGGGTCCGTGCCTTCGGGCACGAAGACGAACTGGATGCCGGTGACCTGAGACCAGCGGTCGAACGCATCGACCACGAGTTGCTGCCAGCGAGGCTGACCGCCGTCGCCCCCGAATCCGAAAGGCGGCGCGACATTGCTCAATCGGGCGAAGAGCTTGCTCTGGAAGTTGATCGCTTCCGGGTTGTCGTTTTCCAGCGGATCGACGCCCTGACCGAAGATCGTCGGGGGCGGAGTCTCGAGCCCGGTGCCGTCCGCGACGTAGGACCAGCGCACGACCTTCAAGTTGGATGTGATCGGCAAGAACAGGCGCAGGCGTCGCGCGGGGCGCGTGAAGCGCTCGCCATCGCTCGATGTCGTGATCGTTTCAGCGTTTGGCAGGCCGGCTCCCGCTCTGGCGGCGGCTCGGGCGTTGGCGATCGCCTGGGGCGTCGCGCGCGGGTGGAACGAATCGGCCATGACCACGGGGGCGAGAGCGCACGCGGTGAGGGCGGTCAATGCGGACGTAATCAGGTGCAGGGAACGATCTCGGTTCGCGATCATAGGGGGAGTTTTACCGTGTTCTGGGGCGGGATGCCGGGGAGGTTTCGAAGCAGAATCACACAGGGCCGGGGGATCGGTCGGCGGGTCCAACCAAGGCGATCAAGTCGGCGTGCGTGAGCAAAGAATACGCCACTGGCGGGCCGTCGAGCCGTGCGCAGGGCCGGCGGGCGTCGGCGCGGCGATTGGCCGCGAGGTGGTGGGAGATTGACGATGCACCGCGACCCCTCCCTCGAAGGACACGACCCGGAACCTGTACGGAGGGAGTTGGAATGCGGATGCGGCGGCCTGCCGCGATGGAGCGCCTGAAGTGAGGTCCGGGACGGTGGAGGGCACGATCCGGGCGACACGGGAGATCCGCGCCGGGTTTGACATGAGTTGGGTCGCCCTTACCATGACTCCTATTGACTGCGGGGTAGAGCAGCCTGGTAGCTCGTCGGGCTCATAACCCGGAGGTCGCAGGTTCAAATCCTGCCCCCGCTATTGCCAGGGACTTGGGCGAGACGCCAAGTCCCTGTTTCTTTGGTGGTGCAAACGTGAGGAGTGGGCGGCCATGACCGTCAAGGAAGTGCTCGCACAGCTCAAGGGGCTCGGCGATGAGGCCCGGCGAAAGCACAACGTCAAGGCCGGGGCGCCCGACAACCAGTTCGGGGTAAAGCACGGCGATATCCGGGCGCTCGCCAAGAAGATCAAGACCGATCACGCGCTCGCGCTTCAGTTATGGAAGACGGGCAACACTGACGCCCAGATGTTGGCCATCCTCATCATGAAGCCCAAGGAGTTGTCGGCCAAGGAGGTGGACGGGCTGGTGCGCGAGGCCCGGTTCGTGTGGGTGGCCGATTGGCTCAACGCGTACATCGTCAAGGAGTTGCCGGACGCCGACAAGGAGGCCCTGCGCGAGAAGTGGATGAAGGACAAGGACGGTTGGGCGGCCCGCGCGGGATGGAACCTCACCGCGAGCCGCGTGAACAGTGGCGCTGACGGTTTCGACACGACCGCGCTGCTCGACCGCATCGAGAAAGAGATGCCCAAGGCCGCACCGGAGGCGCAGTGGACGATGAACAACACCCTCGCGGCGATCGGCATCAATTCCGCCGCGCACCGCAAGCGCGCCATGGCCATCGGCGAGAAGGTCGGCCTGTATCGCGACTGGCCGGTGTCGAAGGGTTGCATCATCCCCTACGCGCCGGTTTGGATCGACGCGATGGTGAAGCGGAAGGGCTGAGCGCCGCGCTTGCAACAGCGGCGATGTGAAACCGTACGGCGATCCGCGGACAGCCCAAGCCTGTCGTGCTTTGTCAAGATTCCATTAATGAGCCGGCGGCCGTTGAGCGCTGCGCGGTGGGCGATCGCCGGGTCGAATCGCGGCGGAATCGATCGGTTACAATCCCGCGCCGCGCGCCGGTTCCGGCCCGCGGTCGTTCGTCCCGCTGGAGCCGATTCATGTCGCATCCATCCATCGTCGTTGATTCGTTCGACAAGGGATTTGTCGTTTGTCCCACGGGGCACATCGGCGGCGCTGAGGGGGAGTCGCTTGATAAGGAATTTGATCGATTGCTGGCGCTCAAGCCGCAAGTGATCGTTGTGGACCTCGCCGGCACCGAGATGCTGTCCAGCGCGGCGATCTCGGCGATGGTGCGGCTGAATCGCATCACCCGGAAGGGCGGATGCAAGGCGCGGCTGGCGGCGGTGCCTGACCCGATCATGAGCCTGCTCAAGTCGGTCAAGCTCGACGATTACATCCCTGTGTATGCGAGCGTTTCGGAGGCGAAGCGGTAGGCAGGCGACGCGGGCTGCCCTTGAACCTAGTCAGCGAGGCGGACGCCGATCGCGAGTCTCGAGCCCCGGCGCCGGCGATTCCACGCCTGCCGGCCGGTAACGGTAATAGACCTCCAGGCTGAGGGTGCACACGGCCGTCTGGTAGATCCGCCCTGCCAGGCGAGACCAGTAGTCCTGCGGGTCCCAACTGCCGGCGGCGGGCCCGTCCGTCCGCTGGTGCTTGATCAATTCCTGGACGAGGCGCTCGTTCCACTGGCGCCACTCATCGCCCTGATGCTCGAAGAGGGCGAGCGTTGCGTAGTACCAGTAGTACGTCGGAGCGCCATCCGCCCAGCGCGGGGGAGTCTGGAGCACGAAGGCGGCGGACTGCCGCATGCGCGGCTCGATGCGCTGGCGGCCGAGGAGTTGCTGGACGAACATGGCTTCGGCGGTCATGGCGGCACTGGGCTCGTCGCCACGCCGATGGGCGTAGCGGCCGCGGGCATCGGGCGTGCTCACGTGGTCGAGCCAGTTTCGGGGAGCGGCGAGGGCGTTCTCGGGAAGTTCGAAGCCGCAGCGCTTGGCGGTGGCGAGGGCCATGACCTGCCAGCCGAGGACGGAGGTTGACTGGGCCCGCTCCTGGGCGGTGCGACCGGATCGGCCTGAGTCGGATTGAGCGACCAGCATGAACGAGACAGCGCGGCGGGCTGCCTCGCCGATGCGCGGGTCGCGCGTCATGGCGAAGGCTTCGCAGACCGCGACGGTGGCGATGTCGTGGCTGTACATGGTCTCGCCGCCGCGGAGGTCGCCGTTGGGAGATTGGCGGTCGATCAGCCACTTGAGCGCGCTGGCGACGAGCTCGCGATATGGGCCGTCGGAGAGATGCGTGTGGCCGGCGCTGAGGTAGCAGAGGAGAGTGATGGAGGTGATCGCCGCATCGGCTTCGATTTCGGATTCGCCGCCGCAGCGGCCGCAACCGTCGTCGAAGTGACGGCCTGACCAGCGGCCATCGGCGTGCTGGTGCGACTTGAACCAGTCGAGGGCGAGTTTGACGGCGCGCTCGGTCTCGGCGCTGCCGCCCATGCTCTCGAGGACGCCCTCGCGCAGCTCCGGATCGCGCTGCGAGAAGGTCTCTGGCGGGTCGGGGATCGCGCCGACGAAGGGCAGTTCGACAGTCGATGCGAGCGACGGGGCGGTGCCGGCGGGCAACGCCGTCGACGTGCGCGGAGGTGAGCCTGCTGCCCGAGTCGGCTCTGCGATTGAGGTGCCGGGAACGATTGAGAGCGGGCGCGCGGGTGAGCCGGAGCCGGTCGACGCGCGCGGCGGGCTCAAGATGGCGGATGATTCGATGCCGAGTCGCGGCGCGCCTAGCGATGACGGGCCACGGGAGTTGGAGAGGGCCAGTGGAACGCCGGGGCTGGCTGATTCGCCTGCCGGGCCTCCCGTCGCGGCCTGCGGCGTTGGCGCGCCGGGGAGTCGAACTTGCCGATCGCCCGGGGACGCGCCGTCAGACGGAAGCGAGCGCGAGACAGTGGTTGATGCTGCGGTCGACGAGCCTGATGGGGAGGCGCCTGCAAGTACGAGCGAAGGCGCGGCTGTGTCGTGTCCTGGGCTGGCGGCGGGTGCGGCTGAGACAGTCGACGTCGTAGCGGGGCCGGCCAGGGCCGGAACGTCAATCACGCCTTGGGAGCGCACTGCAGGCGCTGCTGCGATCGGAGCTGTGCCTGGCTCGGCTTGGGCGGGCGCAGGCGCGCCGGCGGAGGGAAGCGACACTTGTGCCGCTTGCTCGGTGGCGCTCGTGCCTTGCGCGAGGGACGAGGTATTGATAGAGGGCGCCGTAGCGTTGTTTGAAGATTCGGACGCGGGCATGGCGAGCGATTGGCTGGGAGACTCGGGCACTGGAGTCAGCCCAGCGGCAGGTCGAAGTGTGGCACGTGTGGCGCTTGAAAGAGCCGGTGCATCGATGGGGTTTGACTGGCTGGGCAACAAGGCCGCGATATCGACGGAAGCGGAAGCGGGCTCAGCAGCAGGCGCGGTCGGCTGGGAGTCGGGCAGCGCACCTGGTGCGAATGATGCGGCGGCGGGGACCTGAGCAGCGATCTGCAGCGCTTGGGACGGTGCGGGTTCGGGGCGGACTTCGGGGAGCGTGAGCGGGAGTGCTTCGCCCGTGACGGTCTCAACCAGTGGCGAAATCGACTCCGACCGGGCCTCGAGCGTCGCCGGATCGAATGGAGCGCGCGACAGAACGATCTCCGGTGTGACGGAGAGCGCGGGTGCAAGACCGGCGCGGATCTGGCCCGCGACGCCGCCGGCTTCGCCGAACGATGCGAGGATGACCTTCGAGCCGCCGCCACCGTCGTTGAGCATGTCGCCGAGTTGAGAGCCGACTCTCCAGATCGCGAGCAGCGAAGCGAGCAGTGCGTGGATCAGGAGCGAAAGGAGGATGCACTGAGCCAGAAGGCTCAGGCGGGCGATGCCGCGGCGCAGGCCGGGCATGCGGAGCAGGTGACGAAGAAGCCAGAGCAAGGCGGTGGCGAGTAGGGCGGCGAGCAGCCAGGGGAGGATGGCGCTGATCAGCGAGAGCAGCGTGCTCCACGCCTGCGACGGGCGCGATTCGAGGAAAACTTCGCGAGAGGCGCTGGTCCAGAGGGCGTACTTGAGAGGCTCGGCTGGGCTGGCGGCCGTGTTCTGCGGTGCGAGTTGAGGCTCGTTCTGCGCCGGGAGCGCGCGATTGGAGCTGAAGTAGATGCGGAAGCCCTCCATGGACAGCGCTGGGTCCAATTCGTTGGCATCCGAATTGACCGCTGGGCCGAGATTCTCCGGCTCAGCGTGACTGCCGCGCAGGCGGCGCGATCTGAGCACGTCGAAACCGCCGAAGCCGTGCGGGCGGTCGGAGGCGAAGTACACGAAGTCACCGGCCGGGCTAACGGCGGGCGCGCCTTCGTCGAAGGTCGTGTTGAGCGACGTGAGCGGAACAGCCCGTTGCGGCGTGCCCTGATCGAGGGTGGCGATATAGAGGTCGTAGTCGTGGCGGTCGCGAGATTCGCGGAGGGTTGCGGGCCAGTCGTCACGCGTGCGGGGCGGTTCGCCCTCGCGGAGCCGATTGGAAGAGAAGTACAGGGCGGATCCGTCAGGGGTCAGCGCGGGACCGTACTCATTGAATTGTGTGTTGACAGCGGGGCCGAGGTTCGAGGGCTCCGACCAGCCGGAATCGATGCGCTGCGAGATCCAGATATCGTGTCCGCCGAGGCCGCCGGGACGATCTGAATAGAAGAGGAGTCGTTGGCCATCGCGCGAGAGTTCGGGGCCGAGTTCATCGTTGGGCGAGTTGATTGAGGCGATGGGCTCGGGGGCCGTCCAGCCGCCGGGGGTCCAGCGCGATGACCAGAGATCGGCGGCGCCGCCGGGACGGCCGCGGACGAAGACCATTAGGGTGCCATCGGCGCTGAGGCGCGGCTCGTACTCGTCGGCATCCGGGGACAGAGCGTTGCGGACAGGCGCGGCGGGCTGCCAAAGAATGTCGCGGACAGGCGCGCTGCGAGCCGGATCGCGGATTGTGTCGGCATCCGTGTAGAGCGAGGCGCGGGCGATGAGCAATCGCCACGTGCCGAAGGACACGACGGCGAGCGCCGCGATCGCGACGACAACGATCAGGATGTTGCGGATGTGCTTCATGTGATGCGCCCGGGCGGGTGCGGGTCAATTCACCGGGATGGTTTCGAGGTACGGCTGCGCGACGCCGGAACCACGGCAGATGTCGAGGACTCGCGCGATGTTGGCGTAGGGGGTGGTGCGGTCGCCGCGGACGCTGACTTTCTGGTTCGGGTTGGCGTCTACGCCCGAGCGGATCAGCGCCGCAAGATCGTCGTCGGCCATGACCTTGCCCTGGACGATGGCGCGGCCGCTCTGATCGACGTTGATGACGATCTCGCGCAGCGCAGCGGTGATGGGGCCGGAGGCGCGCGCCTGGGGCAGGGCGATGTGCATCTCGCGCTCCGCCTGATAGAGGCTCGTGGCCAGCAGGAAGAAGATGAGCAGGTTGAACAGCACATCAACCATTGGGACAAAGTCGAGGTGGACATCGGAACTTGGATCGGCGTTTCGGATGAGCATGGGATGGCCTCAGGCGAGCGCGGGCGCGGCGCCGGTTTGCCCCTGGATCACGGCGGTCTGCTGGTGAGTCGCGAGACCGTTGGAGGCGACGGAAGGCGGGTCCTCATCGAGCCACTTTGCGACCGACTCATCGATTGAGTTCGCCGCGGTGTCGATGCGCCCCATGAGCATGTGGTACGCGATGAGCGCGGGGATCGCGACGGCGAGCCCTCCCGCCGTGGCCATCCAGGCTTCGTAGATTCCCTGGGCGAGGCGCTCGGTCTTGCCGAGCGATTCGCCGGAGACGGCGATCACCGAAAACGTGCGAATCATGCCGATAACGGTGCCGAGGAGGCCGAGCATCGTTGCGACTTGCGGCAATGAAGACATGAGACGCATGCGTTTGCGGAGCTTGAGGACTTCGCGGTGGCCGGCTTCCTCGATCAGGCGATCGCGGGTCTCGCGGGGTTGATCCTTCGCTCTGACTGCGGCGCAGAGCACCGACGCGAGCGGGCTCGGATCGGCGGCGCAACGATCGAGAAGTGAACGCGGATCACGGCGCAGCGACTGCGCGGTCGCGAGCAACGCGGGTGGGGCGACGCGGCCGCGGCGAGTGAGGATGTAGCGCTCGACCGCGATCGTGAGGGCGATCAGCGAAACCACGCCGATCGGGACCATTACCCATCCGCCTTTGACGACGAGCTCCCAGACGGATCCGAGCGGGATGGAGCCGTCGGTCGCGACGGGCACAGCCGCGATGACCTGATTCAGGGCGATGGGTGCGGGAATGAACGCTTGCATGGGAGGTCTTCCTTACCTTGATGAATCGGACCCGGCTGATGCGGCGGTTCGCCCGCGCGTATCGGCGCCGGGGAGCGGCGCGGGGTGCGTTGCGGCCATAAGTTCGGTCGCGAGCGAAGCCCACTGCGTGTCGGGGTACCGGTCGATCACCTGCTGGAACTGGCGGCGCGCTTCGGCCTCGCGCTGGAGTTCACGCAGGCAGCGGCCGGCTTCGTAGAGGGCCGCGGCGCTCCACTCGGGAACGGCGAAGAGGATGTCCACCTTGAGTAGTTCGCGGACGGCAGCGTCGAGGCGCTTGGAGGCGAAGTGGCACTCGCCGATCTGGAATTGCGCGCGAGCGGCGGTCGGGCCCTGATGACGCTCGACCACTTTGGTGTAGGCGTCGATTGCATGATCGGGATTGCCCGAGTTTTCGCGGGCCCAGCCGATGCCGAATTGCGCCTGGAACCAGTGTTCACCGGAGTGGAAACGGCGGAGGTATTCGGCGAAGGCACGCTCGCTCGCGGCCCAATCCTGCGCGGCGGCGGCGGCATCGCCGAGGCGCAGCAGCGCCACCGAGAGCGTGGCTTCGTCTGGCCCCTGGTCCACGACGTTCTGGATGGAGCGCGCGGCCTGGTCGGGACGCCCGGTGTGCAGCAACGCTTCGCCCAGCAAAAGGCCGGCGGAGGCTGCTGAAGCACTGTCGGAGTGTCGGGTCAGGAATGCCTCGAGCGCCTTCGCCGCATCGCTGTGTCGCTCAAGGCGTACGAGACATGCGCCGCGGAGGAATAAGACGTTTGCCAGAACCGAGGATTGCCCGGCAGGCTCAACGCCAGCCGCCGCGCGCTCGGCGCGGTCAAGCAGGTTCAACGCCTGCTCGAACGATCCAGCATTCAGTTCGAGTTGGGCGAGTTCGACGGCCGCATTGGATTCGATCGCGGGAGAGGGATCGTCCGCGAGGAGACGCTGGTATGCCGCGCGTGCGTCCGATTCGCGTTCAAGACGCTGAAGCGTCCAAGCTGTCTCGTAAAGGACGAGATCGCGCACCTGCGATTGCAGACGCGGAAGCTCCCGTTCGAGCAATTTGAACTGCGCCAGGGCTTCGTCGGCGCGGCCGAGGCGGCTCGTCGTCACGGCCAGATACGCACGAGCCTCGCCGGCTCGCGAATCGTCTGAAGCTTGGTCGAGAAAGGCCGAGAGCGCATCCTCTGCGGCGTCATAGTCACCGGACGCGATGAGCATGATGCCGCGATCGAGAAGGGCATCTGACGAACCGGCGCCGCCGGTGGAAGATCTGGCGAGTTGCCCGAGGAGAGCGGCTGCAGCTTCTGGCTTGCCTTGCCGAGAGGCGATGGAAGCGAGGTGGCGCAGGGCCGCTGCGTGGAATTCGGAATCGGGGCTGTCGCCGGTGCGCGCGATGACCGATTCGAATGCCTGACGGGCTTCGTCGAGGCGGTTGAGTTCGACGAGCGCCTGGCCGCGCTCAAAGTCCGCCTGGAGCGCGATCGCGGGGTTCTGCGCCCGCTTGATCAGCGGCTCGTAGATCTGAAGTGCGTCGGCGGGCCGGCCCTGTCGATGCACGCTCAGGCCCAGTCGGAGCGCGGCGCCTTCATCCGCGGCCGCGCGATCCGCATCGATCAGCCGGCGGAACCACTGTTCGGATTCCTGCCAATCCCCGCGGTCGAAGGCCAAGTCGCCAAGCGCGGCATGAGCGGACCGCGCGAGGGCCTCATCGGGAGGCGGCGTGTGGGCAACGGCCTGAGTCAGAATGCGTTGAGCTTCAGCGTCACGGTCGAGGCGGACCAGGCACAGGCCGCGCCGCACGGTTGCCCGCCAAACCTGTGCGCCATCCTCGTTCTGGCGAAGGAACTGCGAGTACGAGCGCTCGGCCTGTTCGTACCGAACGAGAAAGTACTGGTTCTCGGCGATCAAGAGAAGGGCATCCCCTGCGCGAGAATGCCTGGGATGATCCGCCGTGAATCGTTCGGCGGCAGAGAGGCTCTCCTTGAACTGCTCAAGGCGATGGAGTGCGCCGGCGCGAGCGAGCAATGCATCGGCCGCACGGGGCGAAGAAGCGAACTCGTCGAGAAGCCTCTCGTACGTGTTGGCTGCTTCCGAGTCTCGGCCCGCCTGTGACTGGGCGAGGGCTTGCTCGAACAACAGATCGGGCAAGAGTTCACGCTCGGGAGACTGCGCGATGACCCTTGCCAGTGCCGAGGCCGCTTCCCCTGGCCGACTCAGGCGGATCAGGCATCGTGCAGCCCAGAGGGTTGCCGCGGACGCCTCGGCTCCCCCGCTGCCTTGCACGGACTGAAAGCCCCTGAGCGCCTCGTCAAAGCGCTCCTCATCGAACAGGGCTCTCGAGCGCTCGAGGGCTGCGGCATTGGCGCCGAAGAACTTCGGGAAATCTCGGACCAGTTGATCGAGCAGACGTCTCGCTTCGGCGGGCTCGCCGGCGGCGCGAGTCAATTGCGCCAGGCCCAGGAGAGCATCCGGGCGCACGGCCGCATCGGGCAATTGCGATGCGGAACGGTAGAGCGCGATCGCCTGATCAGACTCGCCGAGCCGGTGGCGGCATTGCGCCTCCACCAGCGTGGCCTGGGCGAGGCAAGCCCCCTCGGGAAAGCGGGCACGCACGCCCGCGAGGCGCTTGGCTGCCGATTGCTCTTTGCCCTCTGCCACATCGCACAGCGCCAGCAGATACTCGCAGCGCTCGCGCGATGCGCTTTGGGGCCAGCGCTCGACGACTCGCTCGAGTGCCGTAGACGCCTTATCGAACTGGGCAGCGCGGTAGCGGGCCTCGCCTAGACGCGCCAGCACAAAGTCCAGCCGGTTTTGCTGCGGATGGTCCTTCACGGCGCGATCAAACCAGTCTCCGGCTGCGTCGAACCTGCCCAGCGCGAAGCAGCATTCACCCTGAAGCACGAGGACATCCGCCGCGAACTCGAAACCATCCGAGCCGGTCAGCCGATCGAGCTCGACGATGGCATCTGAGTGCTTCCCGAGACGTACGAGACAGACTGCCAGGCCGTAGCGCGCACTCGGGGCGAGTTGGTGACTGGGATTGGATCTCAGGAAGGAGCGGTACTCTTCGGCGGCGAGATCCTCCAGACCGCGGTTGAGGAGGCCGGTCGCCGTGCGATAGGCGTGTTCCGGCCCTGGCTGCGCTCGAGCGCCCGCTGGGTGAAGAACCGACGCCGCCACGCAAAGAGCGAGGAGTCGAAGAGGGCTCTTCTGCTCTGGTCGGAATGGCATGCGACCTCCGTTGGCGTGCTGTGCAGCGCGCTCGACAGCGCTGACGCCTGAGCGCCATCAACCCCGGCTGAGTTTTCCGCTCCAGAAACCGTGCTCGCGGACTCGGAAGAAGCGCGAACCGATGCCTCGGTGCGCGCTTCAGATCGGGGGCATGTCGACTCGATTACGCGTCGGAGGAAGGAGCGTCAGTTGCGTGCGCCGTCGTCTTCGTCGTCTTCATCTTCATCGTCGTGGTCATCTTCATTGCAATCGGAATTCGGGTCGGAGTCGTCCTCTTCCTGGCTGGAGTGCATGGCTTCTTCGATCAGAGCTTCGAGCTCCTCGATTTCGGCTCCGAGGGTTTCCGTTATCCCCGCTGCGTCTGCTGACTTAGCCTCGAGTTCCGCGGCCTCTGCCGCCGCCGCATCGGCCTTGGCGCACACGCGATCCGCCTCGGCCATGAGCTTTTGCCGCTTGGACTCATCGCGCGCCGCCATCGCTCGCTCTCGGATCGAATCCGCCTGATCGCGCAGCGAGTGCTCCTTCTCCTGCAGGCCGCAGGCTTTTTCGGCACAGCGACCGGCTTCGCGTTCCACATCGCGATACTGGCGCTCCAGCTGCTTGAGCCGATCGCGCAGCTGCCGGATCGCTTGCTCCGTATCCCCGGATCGCGCGGAAGTGCGCGGGAGCACGGGCACCGCGAGGAGCTCCGACGCGCCGGTCTCGGAGCCATTCGAATAGCTCTCGGGATGGATCAGCAGGACGAAGTTGCCAAAGACGCGCTGCTGCGCCTCGGTCGCGCGGACCACGATCCGATCGTCAAACGGCATGATCAGGATCGGGACATCGTCGCGCGCCATGAGCGCGGTGAGCGGCTTGAGCTTCTCGGAGGGGAGGTAATAGGCGCGATCGACCTGCGGCCCCTGATCGACCACGTTGATCACGGCCCACGGCTCGATCGAGTACGCGATCCCGGGGAGGATCGATCCCGGGGGCAGAGCGAAGGCGGGGCTGACGTCGACGGACGCGGAGGGTGTCGTTGTCGCCGGAGGCGGCGCGGGTTGGGGAGTGCCGGCGGTCGGAGCAGGCGCCGCGGGCGCGGCGAGGGGCTGTGGGGCCGCCGCTGGTGTGGCGGCCGTGCCGGGAGCCGGGGGCGTCGGCAGGGACATGGATCGCGGGCCGCGCTGGCGGTTCTGATACTCGAGGATCCGCTGCTCGAGGCGCATGAGGCGCTCCTCGAGTTCCCGAAGCTGGCGGTCGCGATCGCTCGAGGCGGCCGGAGCGGCGGGAGTGGCGCCGGAACCGCGCATGGCTTCGAGCGCCGGCGCCTCGCCGAGGAACTGAACCTGAGGCGAATCCTTGTCGTGCTTCGCCTTGGGGGCATGCGCCTTGTTGTGTTCGGCGGCCGCCTTCTCCTTGTGCTTCTGTTCCTTGTGCTTCGTTTCCTTCTGTTTCGACTCGGAATGACTGTGCTGCTTGTTTTTGCTCTCGGGGGGGCAGGCCAGCGCGGGCATGACGAACATGCCGGCGACCGCGATGCTCAACGCCGCGATCGCCCCGAGTGGGGACGTCTTTGGCGCTACCCGCTGTGTCATCACCATCTTGATTCTCCTTGCAAGGCACCTCGCTCGACCCGACATGACCCCGAGCCCAAGCGGCGCACACCGCCCGGGCGTGCTGAGGAAAGACTTTGTCACCACCAGCGCTTCGGCGTAGGCGCGCCGGCTGGCGGGGAGCAGGCTTGTGACCCAGGCGTCGCAGCACGCATCGGCCTCGTCACGCAGGCGCCATCGCGCCCACCACGCCACGGGATGCCACCAGTAGGCGATGCCCACCAGCGCGACGAGCCAGGACCACTGATGATCGCGACGGCGGAGGTGGGCCAGTTCGTGCGTGACGACCGCGAAGCGTGAGGCGTCATCGAGCGTCAGCCAGAGTTGCGACGGGAGGATGAGCCGAGGTCGCACGCCGCACAGGATCATCGGAGACACCCGGTCATCCACGAACAGGGTCTGCGGCGCACGTGACAATCCCATTCGCTGCGCCGATGCGCCCACAAGTCTGAGGGTGGACCCGGTCGCCGGCCGGGCCCGAAGCAAGACTCTGCGGACGAAGACCGCGCGGACCACGAAGCACGCGATCATGATGGCGGCCCCTCCGATCCATAGAGCGGCGGGGAAGGGCGGGATTCGCGCGATCTCATCGCGAACGACGAGCATGTGGGCGAGCCAGTCCCCCACTTCGGCGCGCCACGCGTCTGGTCTGGCCGCGGGGCGCGGTGATGCTGGTTTCTCATTCGCCACGGCGGGCGCAGGCACGCTGACGGGCAGTTGGGCCTTCGACGGGACGTGGCCCGCAGGTTTGGTTTGGGCGGCGTTTGACGAATCGTCCCGAGCGGCATCGCGAGTCCCGGGATTGGCCGCGACTGCCGGCTGGCCGCTGAACTGGCGCTGCTCTGTTGGTTGGATGGACGCTCGCTCAGTGGCGGCCGGTGAACGGACCACCTCCGGCAGCCGGCTGGATTCGCGCACGACCGGGGGCGCGACTGTCCAGAGGGGTGGCTCGTAGGCGAGCCGCTGCGGTGCCGTCCGAGCGCTCGCTTGGCGCTCCGTCCGGGGAGGAGGGACCGAGACTGGAGCCGTGTCGGACGCGAGAAGCGGCTGGGCAGCGGCCAGGACCCGTTGCGATTGGAACCAGGCCGGCCGCCAGAAGAGGGTGCCCAGCGCAGGGGCAACGAACGAAACAAGCACGGCCGCCCACATCGCGTGGCGCGTTGCGGGCCGGCAGCGTGGCCAGCGGCAGGCGGCGGCGACCAAGAGGGCGAGTGGAATCGCGGCGAGACTTCCGATCCAGAGCAATTCTGCTATCCGCGAGGCAAGGTCCATGGGCTCGTCCCTGCGGCTGGAGGCGGCGCCTAGGCGTCGAGTTCGTCGATCAGCTTGCGGAGCTGCGAGATTTCCTGGCTGGTGAATCGCTCGTTCTCGATGAGTTGCAGCACCATGGGCGCCGCCGCCCCGTCGTAGAGCTGGTCGAGCAGCGAACGGATGCGCGAACGCGAGACGCTCTGGCGGGTGACCCGGGCCCGGTAGATGTAGGCCTGATCTTTCTTGTCGCTCGAGACGAATCCCTTCTGCTCGAGACGGGTGAGGAAGGTGAGGACGGTGGTGTAGGCGACGCGGCGGCCGCGCTCGTGCAGCCGACCCATGACTTCGCGCACGGTCTGCGCCCCTGAGTCCCAGAGGACCCGGAGGACCTCCAGCTCCGCTTCACCGAGCTCGTAGTCGCGTTTGCCCATTCGAGGTCCCAGCGAGGTTCTACTACCGACGTCGTAGAAGACTACTACCGCCGTCGTAGAACGTCAAGAGCATTCGGGATGACAACGCGATTTTTTCTTCGCGCCCCGGCGCATCACCGCTCGGCTACCGCTGGACGAGCAGGGGGATGCGGCTAATCCCGGATTGGAGGCGAGCCGGACCCTCCGATGCGCCGGGCTCCGATTCCCCATCAGAATCCCGAGGTGCGCCGATCCGGCGGGGGCGCGCCGCGGCCTGGTTTCGAGCCATGCGGGCGGTGCATCAATGGCGGGTGCCGTGCGCTATGACGGATTCGATGCTAGTACTTCCGCGCGATCGGGCCGCCCGCTTCGGTCGATGCCCACGGGTCATCGAGGGCGTGCGCGCCGGATAATGCGACTTCAAACGGAATCTCGTTCGGATTTGATTCGCGGGGTTACAGGGGCAACGATGGATTAATCCATCGATCGCAACACGGGCGACCCGTCCGCCCTCTTCCCAAGCACAAGGGAGTCGTGACCATGCGAACGGGGGCGCAAACAACGAAGGCACAGTCCGCCGCTCCGGCCCATTCGGCGAAGCCGCGCTTCGAGTCCGATGGACGCCGGCGAGCGGTTATCGAGAACATCAAGCCTTGTGTTGACGGGGGCCGATTCCCGGCCAAGCGAATCGTGGGCGAGAGCGCCGATGTCGAGGCGGACGTCTTCACAGACGGCCATGACCTTGTCTCCGCGGTGCTGCAATACCGGGACTTGGGCGCCTCGGCGTGGAAGGAAACGCCGATGCGATTGCGAGTGAACGACCGGTGGGTCGGCCGCTTCGTTCCGGCCACGATGGGACTTCATGAGTTTCGCGTGGTGGCCTGGGTCGACCGATTCAAGACCTGGCGGCACGATCTGGAGAAACGGGCGAAGGCGGGCCAGGAGCTTTCCACGGAGCTGGCCATCGGGGCGGGCCTGGTAGACCAGGCGGCCCGGCGCTGTGAAGGCGATGATCGGCGGACCCTGGCTGAACTCGCTCGTCGTCTGCGATCTGGAGCGATCGCGCTGGCCGAGCGAACGACGCTCGGGCTTTCCGAGGAACTGGCGGCGTTGATGGCCCGTCACGCCGACCGGACGTTCGCCGTGGAGTCGTCTCCCGTCCTGCGGGTCTTTGCGGACCGACCGAAGGCGCGATTCAGCACGTGGTACGAACTTTTTCCCCGTTCGACATCTCCCGATCCCAAGCGGCACGGGACGTTCGGCGATGTCGAGGCGCGGCTGCCGGACATCGCCGGGATGGGGTTCGACGTGCTTTATCTGCCCCCGATTCACCCGATCGGGCGCGCTTTCAGGAAAGGCAAGAACAACACCACGAATGCGCTGCCGGACGACTCGGGCAGTCCGTGGGCCATCGGCTCGGCGGAGGGCGGGCACAAGTCGATCCACCCCGAGCTCGGAACGATGCAGGACTTTGAGCGGCTGGTGGCGGCGGCGGATGCCCATGGAATCGAGATTGCCCTAGACATCGCGTACCAGTGCTCGCCGGATCACCCGTATGTGCGCGAGCACCCCGAATGGTTTCGAAAGCGACCCGACGGAACGATCCAGTACGCCGAGAACCCGCCGAAGAAGTACCAGGACATCTATCCGTTCGATTTCGAGTGCGAGGCATGGGAATCGCTGTGGGCGGAGTTGCGCGATGTCGTGCTGTTCTGGGTCGGCCACGGGGTCAAGATCTTCCGGGTGGATAACCCCCACACCAAGGCGTTCCCGTTCTGGGAGTGGATGATCGCGGAAGTGAAGCGCGAGCATCCGGAAGTCTTGTTTCTGTCCGAGGCTTTCACGCGCCCCAAGGTGATGTATCGGCTGGCCAAGCTTGGCTTCACGCAGTCGTACACCTACTTCACGTGGCGCAATCAGCCGTGGGAGATCGAGCAGTACTTCACGGAGCTGACCCGCACGGACGCGGTCGATTTCTTCCGGCCCAACGCCTGGCCGAACACGCCGGACATCCTCCACGAGTACCTCCAGCACGGCGGGCGGCCGGCGGCGATGGCGCGGCTGGTGCTGGCGGCGACGCTGTGCGCAAACTACGGCATGTACGGGCCGCCGTTTGAACTCGTTGAATTCACGCCCCGCGAGCCGGGGAGCGAGGAGTACCGTGACTCGGAGAAGTATCAGCGCCGTGTGTGGGATCTCGCGCGTCCCGGCAATCTGCGTGAGTTCATCTCGCGCGTGAACCGGATCCGTCGCGAGAACATCGCGCTGCAGCAGGATCGAACTCTCTTCTTCCATCGGGTGGACAATCCGTCGCTTGTGTGCTATAGCAAGTGCAGGGGAGACAATCTGCTCCTGTGCGTGGTCAACACCGATCCGCACCACACCCAGTGGGGCACGGTAGATCTGAATCTGGATGTGCTCGGGCTTCGTCCCGATCAGCCGTACCAGGTTCACGATCTGCTGACGGACGCCCGGTACTCGTGGAGCGGTTGGAAGAACGTTGTCGGCCTTGATCCGCACGTGTGCCCCGCGCACGTGCTCAGGGTTGGTCGGCACGAGCGGGATGAGACGGAGTTCGAGTACTTCCTGTGAACGGGGAGTCGGAGGCATGCCCACGCGAGCACGCGGAAATCGCGCGGTTTCAGCGATGACGCCCCTGAGGCGTCGCGCGCGCTTGCGCCCAGGAGCCGCCGAAGCGCCCGATCCGCTGTGGTACAAGAACGCGATCATCTATGAATTGCACGTCCGATCCTTCTGCGACAGCGACGGCACCGGCGTGGGTGATTTCCGCGGGCTGATCGACCGCCTGGATTACCTTCAGGACCTGGGCATCACCGCGATCTGGATGCTTCCCTTCTATCCCTCGCCGCTGCGCGACGACGGCTATGACATCGCGGACTACATGTCGGTGAATCCGGCGTACGGCACGTTCGAGGATGTGCGACTTCTGATCGATGAGGCGCATCGTCGCGGCATCCGCGTGATCACGGAGCTGGTCGTCAACCACACTTCGGATCAGCATCCCTGGTTCCAGCGCGCGCGTCGCTCACCGGCGGGCAGCAAGGAACGCGACTTTTACGTCTGGAGCGACACCCCCACGCGGTACAAGGATGCGCGCATCATTTTCAAGGACTTCGAGACGAGCAACTGGTCGTGGGACCCGGTGGCCAAGCAGTACTACTGGCACCGGTTCTATTCGCACCAGCCGGACCTGAACTTTGACAATCCCGCGGTGCACGAGGCGGTCAAGCACGTGCTGGATCACTGGATGGAGGCGGGTGTCGATGGGATGCGCCTGGACGCGATCCCTTATCTCTTCGAGCGCGAGGGGACCAATTGCGAAAACCTGCCGGAGACGCACGCGTTCCTGCGGTCGCTTCGCAAGCACGTGGATGACCGCTATCCGGGGCGCATGCTGCTGGCCGAGGCGAACCAGTGGCCCGAGGACGCGATCGCCTATTTCGGAAGCGGCGACGAATGCCACATGTCGTTTCATTTCCCGCTGATGCCGCGGCTGTTCATGGCGATCCGGATGGAGGATCGGTTCCCGATCATCGACATTCTCGATCAGACTCCGGCCATCCCGGCGAATTGCCAGTGGGCGCTGTTCCTGCGAAACCACGATGAGCTGACCCTCGAGATGGTGACCGATGAAGAGCGGGACTACATGTACCGGGTGTACGCGGGCGACGGCGAGGCGCGCATCAATCTGGGCATCCGCCGGCGTCTCGCCCCGTTGCTGGGCAACAACCGGCGCAAGATCGAGTTGATGAACGCGCTTCTGTTCTCGCTCCCCGGGACGCCGGTCATCTATTACGGCGATGAGATCGGGATGGGCGACAACGTCTACCTGGGCGATCGCGATGGCGTGCGCACGCCGATGCAATGGTCGGCGGATCGGAACGCGGGGTTCTCGAGGGCCTCGCCGCAGCGGCTCTTCCTGCCCATCATCATCGAGCCCGAGTACAACTACGAGACGATCAACGTCGAATCGCAGTACGCCAATCCGTCGTCGCTGCTGTGGTGGATGAAGCGGCTGATCGCGCTGCGCAAGCGCCATCCGGTCTTCGGCAGCGGCACGATGGAGTTTCTGACGCCGAGCAATCCGAAGGTCCTGGCGTTCGTGCGATCGCTGCCCGAAAAGACGGTGCTCGTGGTCGCCAACTTGTCGCGCTTCGCGCAGCCCACGGACCTCGATCTGTCGAGGTTCAAGGGACAAGTGCCGATCGAGATGTTCGGGCAGACGGCGTTCCCGGCAGTGGGCGAAACCCCCTACTTCATCACGCTCGGGCCCCACAGCTTTTATTGGTTCTCGTTCGCACCGTCGCGCGGCCCCGGCGCCGCGGGCACGGGCGAGCCTTCCAGCGTTGTCACGCTCCAGGCTGAACAGTCGGCCGCCGAATGGCTGATGAGCAAGGACGCGTGGGGCCCGCTGGAGACCGTGCTCGCCTCCACGATTCAGCGGCGGCGCTGGTTCGTGTCCAAGGCGAAGATCGTCAGGACTCTGCGGATCCTCGATGCCGTGCCCTTGCGGGGCGCGGCGAGCACCCGAGGAAACAGCGCGGTGCTGTTTCTCGCACAGGTCGAGTATGCCGACCGCGAGCCCGACGTGTATTCGATTCCGATCGCGATCCGGTCCACGGAGAGGGTCAACGGCGCGCCGGAGCCGCCCAGCGTCGCGGCGATCGCGCACGTGCGCGATGCGGACGGAAAGGAGTGGCTCCTGTGTGACGCCATGTCCGATCCGGCGTTCGCAGCAGCGCTGTTGGACGCGATAGCCAAGTCACGATCGTTCGCCGGGTACAAGGGCGAAGTCGCGGCGGCCCGCGGGCGAGGATTCGGGGCCGTGTCCGCCGCGAAGTCGCTGGCGCCGAGAGTCAGCAAGGCCGAGCAGACCAACAGCTCCGCTATTTACGGAGATCGCTTCATCCTGAAGTTCTTCCGGCGTCTGGAGGCGGGCATGAACCCCGATCTCGAGATCTGCCGCCACCTCACCGAGCGTGTGGGGTTCCCGCACACGCCGCCGCTGGCAGGCATGATCGAATACCGCGGCGCGACGGAAGAGCCGCAGACGCTGGGGATGCTCCAGGGCTTTGTCGCGAACCAGGGCGACGCGTGGGAGTACGCGCTGGATCAGTTCGCGCGGTTCGTCGAGCATGCGCAGGCCTCGGTCAGCGACGGAGGTCGCGCGTTGCGTGCCCTGCTGCCGCGGAGCGGCCTGGACGCCGCCTCGGCTGAGCTGCCCGTCCAATGGACCGAGATGCTGGGCGAGTTCGGGCACACGGTTGCGCTGCTGGGCAGGCGGACCGCGGCGATGCACGCGGGGCTGGCGGACGACCGCGGCGATCCCGCGTTCACGCCCGAGCCGTACACGCAGCTCTATCAGCGCTCGCTGGCGCAATCGATGCGGAACACGCTTCGGCGTTCGTATCTTGAGTTGAGGACCGGGCTGGCCCGGCTGCCGGAGCAGACACGCGCCGAGGCGGAAGCGGTGCTCAAGCGCGAGAGCGATGTGCTGTCGTTCTTCCGTTCCATCGGTTCTATGCCGCTCTCGACCATGCGGATCCGCTGCCACGGCGACTTCCACCTCGGTCAGGTTCTGTGGACGGGCAAGGACTTCGTGATCATCGACTTTGAAGGCGAGCCCATGCGGTCGCTGGGAGAGCGCCGGCTCAAGCGCTCGCCGCTGCGGGACGTGGCGGGCATGCTCCGCTCGGTCCAATACGCCTCGGCCACGGGTTTGCGACGCCAGCATGAAGGCGGAGCGGTGTCGGGAGAATCGCCGGTCGACCTGGCCAAGGGCTGGGAGATCGCCGTCGGGAGCACGTTCCTTCGCTCGTATATCGCGGAGTCTCGTTCCATCTCGCCGGCATTGCTGCCGGCGGACGACGGGGTGCTGCGCACGCTGCTGCGTCTGTGGCTGCTCGAGAAGTGCCTCTATGAAGTGATCTATGAGCTCAATACTCGACCGGACTGGGTGCCCATCCCGTTGTCGGCCGTCTGTGAACTGATCGAGCAGGGGCGCTGAGTGAGGAAGTTCGGGGGATGGGTCTAGTCATCGACGGCGTCACTGACAAGGAGCCAAGCCATGGCAACCAAGAGCGATGCCATTACTCGGGAGGCCGGCAAGAGGACAGGTTCCGTTCCGCGGCCCCCGCCCCCGGAGGCCGATCCGTTCCTGCTCACCGACGATGATCTCTACCTATTCAATGAAGGGACGCACTATCGGCTGTTCGACAAATTGGGAGCGCATCCGACGTCGCGCGACGGTGTCAAGGGCGTGCATTTCGCGGTGTGGGCGCCGAACGCGCGGTATGTCGCGGTCGTGGGCGAGTTCAATGGCTGGAACCGAGGCGGCCACCCGCTGCGGGCGCGCGCCGATTCGGGGATCTGGGAGGGCTTCATCCCCGATGTTCGGCCCGGCGCGGTTTACAAGTATCACATTGCGTCGAGCCGCTCCGGGTATGCGGTGGACAAGGCGGATCCGTTCGGCACGATGCACGAGACGCCGCCGCGCACCGCATCTGTGGTAAGGACGCTCGAATACACGTGGAACGATGCGCAGTGGATGGCATCTCGCCGGTCGCGCAGCCGCCTGGACGGGCCGATGTCGATCTACGAGATTCACCTGGGCTCGTGGATGCGTGTGCCTGACGATGGAGGGCGCCCGCTGACCTACCGCGAGATCGCGCCAAAACTCGCGGAGTACGTGAAGCGGCTCGGGTTCACGCACGTCGAATTCCTGCCCATCATGGAGCACCCGTTCTATGGCTCCTGGGGATATCAGACCACCGGCTATTTCGCGCCGACGAGCCGCTACGGCACGCCGCAGGACCTGATGTTCCTGATCGATCACCTGCATCAGAGCGGCATCGGCGTGATTCTCGATTGGGTGCCGTCGCATTTTCCGAGCGATGAGCACGGCCTGGCGTACTTCGACGGCACGCACCTGTTCGAGCATCAGGACCCAAGGAAGGGGTTCCACCCCGAATGGAAATCTTGCATCTTCAACTATGCGCGGCACGAGGTGCGTGCGTTCCTCATCAGCAGCGCGATCTTCTGGCTTGAGAAGTATCACATTGACGGTCTGCGCGTGGATGCGGTCGCCTCGATGCTCTATCTCGACTACGGGCGCCGGGAGGGCGAGTGGATCCCGAATCGGTTTGGGGGACGCGAGAACGTGGAGGCGGTCCAGTTCCTGCGCCAGATGAACATCGAGATCTATCGCGCGTTTCCCGATGTGCAGACGATCGCGGAGGAATCAACCGCGTGGCCCATGGTCTCGCGGCCCACCGAGATCGGCGGGCTTGGCTTCGGCCTCAAGTGGGACATGGGCTGGATGCACGACACTCTGTCGTACATGAAGCAGGACCCGGTCCACCGCAAGTATCACCACAACGGTCTGACGTTCAGGGCGATGTATCAGTTCTCAGAGAACTACGTGCTCCCGCTCTCGCATGACGAGGTCGTGCACTTGAAGGGGTCGCTGCTGAGCCGGATGCCGGGCGACGACTGGCGCAGGTTCGCCAACCTCCGACTGCTCCTGGCCAATCAATGGTTGCAGCCGGGAAAGAAGCTGCTTTTCATGGGCGGCGAGTTCGGGCAGTGGAGAGAGTGGAATCACGAATCAAGTCTCGACTGGCACCTGACCGCGGGCGATTCGCTCCACGCCGGGGTGCAGCGCCTGGTTGAGCGGCTGAATCGCCTGTATCGCGAGCAGGCCGCGCTTCACTGGGGCGACTGCCGTCCCGAAGGCTTCGAATGGATCGACGCGAACGATTATGAGCAGAGCGTGATCTGTTTCTTCCGCCGAGGGCAAAGGCCGGGAGACGCGGCGGCCGTCGTGTTCAATTACACGCCCGTGCCGAGATTCGACTACAGGATCGGCGTGGACCGCGGCGGATGGTGGCAAGAGATCCTCAACACTGACGCACAGGAATACGGCGGAACAGGCCACGGCAATTTCGGCCGGGTCGAAGCCTCGCCGGTGCCGTGGCTCGGTCGATCGCACACGTTGATGCTCACGCTGCCGCCGCTCGGAGCGCTGGTCCTTGTCCCTGCGGCGGCGGCGTTGGAGTGAGAGGGCAACAGGTCCTGTGCCTGAGGGGACAGCAGGACGAGGCTGAGCCTGCAGCGCGCTGCCCGTCATGGCCTGGCAGTGTCTTGGCTTTGCCGTTGCCGGTACAACGGTGACGAGTTTCGGGCCGCTCGCACCGATTGCCGGATCCTTCATGACCACGCGTTATGTCTGTATCCATGGGCACTTCTACCAGCCCCCGCGGGAGAACGCGTGGCTGGAGGCTGTGGAGCAGCAGGAATCGGCCTATCCGGACCACGACTGGAATGAGCGGATTACGCGTGAGTGCTACGGGCGCAACGCGAGTGCGCGATTGCTCGATGAGAAAGGGCGCATCACACGCATCACCAACAACTACTCGAGGATCAGTTTCAACTTCGGTCCCACGCTCCTGGCATGGATGAAGGCCAACGCGCTCCGGGACTACGACGCGGTAATCGAAGCCGACCGGCGCAGTGTCGAGCGCTACGGCGGGCATGGCTCGGCGATGGCGCAGGGCTACAACCACGCGATCCTGCCGCTGTGCAATGACCGCGACCGCCGCACACAGGTGCGCTGGGGGGTGCGCGACTTTGAGTTTCGGTATGGGCGCCGGCCGGAAGGGATGTGGCTTCCGGAAACCGCGGCGGATATGCGCTCGCTTGAGGCGCTCGCGGAGCACGGGATTAAGTTCACGGTGCTGGCCCCGCGACAGTGCGCGGCGGTGAGACCCACCGGGACGAGCACGTGGAGCGAAGTCGGCGAGAGCGTGGATCCGAGCCGCGCTTACCGGTGCGAGCTGCCATCGGGCAAGACGATGGCGCTATTTTTCTATGACGGCCCCGTCTCTCAAGCGGTGGCCTTTGAGGGGCTCCTCAACAGCGGCGATCGCTTCGCTGAGCGACTGCTGGGAGGCGTGGATCCCGCGCGGGGGCATGCCCAGTTGATCCACATCGCCACCGACGGCGAGTCGTATGGACATCACCACCGGCACGGCGAGATGGCCCTGTGCGCGGCGCTCGAACGGATCGATCGCACCGAGGGCATAGGCCTCATTAACTACGCGCAGTTTCTTGAAAGGCATCCGCCCGAACTGGAGGCTCGCATCCACGAGAACAGTTCCTGGTCATGTGTGCACGGCGTCGAGCGATGGAAATCTGATTGCGGATGCAATTCGGGGCGCCAGAGTGTTCATCAGAAGTGGCGCGCCCCGCTCAGGGCCGCTTTCGACTGGTTGCGCGACGCGGTGAACCCAGTGTTCGAGGATCGGGCGCGCTCGCTCTTCGCCGACCCATGGGCGGCGCGCGACGCGTACATCGACGTGATCCTCGATCGATCAACCGAGAATGTCGATCGCTTCTTGAATGGGCAGGCGTCGCGCGCTCTTGATCAAGCGGAGCGGACGCGAGCGATGTGCCTGATGGAACTCCAGCGGCATGCGCTGCTTTTGTACACCAGCTGCGCGTGGTTCTTTGATGACATCGGCGGGATCGAGACCGTCCAGGTGATCCAGTACGCGGCGCGCGTCGTGCAACTGGCCAGAGAGAACCTCGGGATTGACCTGGAGCCTGGGCTGCTGGAGCGATTGGCTCTCTGCCGGGGGAATTCTGCTGACATGCCTGACGGGCGCGCGGTGTACGAGAAGTCTGTCCGCCCGGCAATGATCGATCCTCGGCGCGTCGGGGCTCACTACGCGGTCAGCCAGATGTTCGATAGCCGGGAGAATCGAGTTCATGCCTTCGAGGTCTCGCAGGGGCCCGAGCGCCGGCGCCGCGCCGGACGCGCTCGGCTTCTCCTCGGCCGCGCCGTCATCCGGTCGCGGATCACGCTGGATCATCACGACCTGAGCTACTGCGTGCCGCATCTGGGCGATCACACGGTTTCTTGCGGCGTGCGCGCGTTTCGGGGTGATGACGCGTTCGATGCCATGGTGCGAGAGGTCGAGGCGACGTTCGACAAGGCCGACTTCACCGGCGTGCTCCGAATGCTCGACAGTCACTTCGACGGAACGGCATATTCCATCGGCTCACTGTTTCGTGATCAGCAACGGGCGGTCGTCCGCCGGATACTCGAACCCGCGCTCGCGCAGGTCGACGCCGCATACGCACATATCTATGAGCAAAACGCCCCCATAGCGCGATTCCTCCGGTCGCTGGGCCTGGAGGTTCCGCACCGCATTCAGATCGTAGGAACATTCGTTCTCAGCCAGGCGCTGAGCCGTGCACTGGAAAAGGAGCCGCCGGATTTACTCCGTGCTGCGGAGATTGCCGCGGAAGCCGCGCGGGAGGGGATCGCCCTCGATGAGCCGACGGTTTCGATTGCGGCTCACGAGGCACTCCGCCGCGGTGCGACACTGCCCGGGCCGGCGGCAGAAGACCCGGGGCAGATTGAGCAGTTGCTCGGATTGTCGCGATTCATCAAGAGCCTTCCGTTCAGCGTCGACCTCTGGGTCGCACAGGAAGCTTTCTTCGAGCGCGTCATTCCCAGGCGCGTTGATCAGGCGGCGCTTGCAACAGACGGAGATGAGCGTGCTCGCCGATGGCTTGGTCTCCAGGCCGAACTTGGCGAGGCGATAGACATCGCGATGTGAGCTGCTTTGCCCGAGCGCTGATGGACTCATGCAGTAGGATGCGTTCATGGCGACTGTGAGGCCACGGGACGCAGCTGGGCCGATGCTCGAACGACTGCGGCGCGCGACGAAGTCGTTTCAGCGGGACTATCCGGGAGAGTCGGCCGATCGTCAGCCGGTCCACACCGTTTACGGCGGGGCTCATCTGTTCAAGGCCGATTCGGCGCCCAGGCTGGGGCAACTCGCACTTGCGATGATGCGAGAGAATGCGCCAGATTCGCGCGCCTTCGCGGCGGCCATCGGCATGGCGGAACCCGGCGGGGAAGACCCGCGCCAAGTGCGAATGCATGAGACGCTGTTCCATCGCGTGATCGAAAAACTCGAGCGAGAACCGGTTGAGGACTTTCGGATCGATTTCGAGGATGGGTACGGGCCGCGGCCTGATGCGGAGGAGGACGCGTGCGCGAAGTCGGCCGCGGCGGAGGTGGCGAAGGGTTTGGCGGCAGGCACGCTGCCGCCGTTCATCGGGATCCGGATCAAACCTTTGCTCGGGGACACGGCGGCGCGGGGCATCCGCACTCTTGAGCTATTCCTTGATGCGTTGCTCGCGGCAACGAACAAGCGGCTGCCGCCGAACTTCGTGGTCACAAACCCCAAGATCGTCGTCCCTGAGCAGGTTTCGGCGCTTGCGGCGCTCTTCGAGGTTCTTGAGCGTAACCACGGGCTCGACCATGGTTCGCTGCGGATGGAATTGATGATTGAGACCACGCAATCGATCTTCGATCGCGATGGGCGTTCGCACATTCCGGCGCTGATCCAGGCCGCACAGGGTCGCTGCACGGCGGCTCACTTCGGTGTGTATGACTACACCGCGACGTGCTCGATCACCGCCGAGCACCAGCGCATGGGTCACGCGTCGTGCGACTTTGCGCGGCACATGATGCAAGTCGCGCTCGCCGGCACGGGAATTCGAATGTCGGATGGCGCGACGAACATCATGCCCGTGGGACCGCATCGTGCAGAAAAGGCCGGGCCCCCGCTCACGCCGCAGCAGCAGGCCGAGAACCGCGCCGTCGTTCACCGCGCGTGGCGGCTGCACTTTCGCGATGTGCGGCACTCGCTCGAGAACGCGTTCTACCAGGGCTGGGACCTGAATCCGGGCCAACTGCCAACCCGCTACGCGGCGGTGTTCTCGTTCTTTCTCGAAGGGCTCGACTCGGCGGCGAACAGACTTCGGAACTTCGTGGAGAAGGCAGCCCTCGCGACGCTTGCCGGGGACGTCTTTGATGATGCGGCGACTGGTCAGGGCCTGCTCAATTTCTTTCTGCGCGGCGTGAACTGCGGGGCGATCACGGAAGCGGAAGCGCAGCGCGCCGGCCTCTCGCTGGACGAGATCAGGACTCGCAGTTTCGCGAAGATTCTGGCGGGTCGCGCCCGGCGGTGATCGCGACGGGCGAGGTCAGGCTCGCTCGACAACGGCTTCGATAAGCCCGAACGGCTCATCGGTGGGTACAAAGATCTCATTCTCGTTGGACAGGCCGAACGGGCTCAGGTCAACGAGCAGGCAGTGCTTGTTCGGGAGCGAGAGCGAGATGCGCCGGCAGTGGAGGCATGCCACGAGCGCCGCCTCACCCATCGCGTAGAGCGTCTGCTGGACAGACTCACTCTTGTGGTGAGCAAACGTGCGCACAAGGGTGTTGCGGACAGCGGCGCGTGCGGCGGAAAAGTCGAGCGCAGCCCCGTCGTAGTCCCACTGGGCGGTAACACTGGTGGCAAGGATTCGATCGCGCGTCTCTTTCAAGCTCGTGTAGCGGTCCTTGAGGTAGCCGCTGAAGGCTGAGTCCGTCGTCTTGAGCAGAACGAGGTCCTGCATGCCAGCCTGCACGGTGGCGCCTGATCGCGAAACGCCAACCTTGCAGGTCTGGCGCTCGGCGCTGCCTTTTGCGAAGGCGTGCGAGTGCGGGCGGCCGTCAAACGAGAGGCGGTCCCAGGACACCTGCCCGATCGAGATGCTCGCGTTCGCAACGTGCGGCACCGTCGAAACGAAATGGCGCCCCAAGTGGGCGGCGAACGACTCGATCGAGTGAAGAGGGTGGTCCTTGGCAAGGGCGTAGACCGTGTTCTTCATCGTGTCGGTCGGCAGGACCTTGGAGTTGTCGCCCTTGGCGTGGGCGGACTCGAAGTCGCCTTCGAGCGATACGGCCACGGAAAGTTCGTGCAGGTCGTGGCGACCGCCCGCGCGCGCGACTTTGACGAGGCGAACAGCGGACTTGCCGTAATTGTTGTGGGCGAGACGAACGGGCATGCACCAAGGCTAACGCAGAAGCAGGCGGTGCACAGCACTTGCGTGCTCGCCCCGAGCGCGACGCGATCAACTGCCGCGGTACGTCGAGTAGCCAAACGGGCTGAGGAGCAGCGGGACGTGATAGTTCTGGCGCTCGTCTTCGATGGCGAAGGAGATCTCCACAAAGGGAAAGAACGGCTTGATGCCTCGCGAGGCGAAGTACGCGCCCGTGTCGAAGCGGAGCCGGTAGTGGCCGCGCGAGAGAGCCGCGGCTGCGCCGGCGCCCGGAAAAGATTTCGCACGTCCGTCGGCGTCGGTCACCGCGCGGCCGATCTCGGTCCACTCGCCCGCCTCGGAGCCGCGGAGGAGCGTGACGGCCATGCCGGCGCCGGGACGACCCGCCGAAAGGTCCAGCACGTGTGTCGAGATTCCACTCATGCAGCGCCTCCCAGGCTTGTTGGGGCGACTGGATCGGCGGCGAGGAGCTTCTCAAGGCGCAATCGCATGATCTTCGCCTGTTCGGCGGCAGCGTTGCGGAGTTCCTGCTCCCGGCCATTGCGAAGCCGCTGTTCAAGCGATTGGAGCATGTCGGGCGCCGATCGTCCCGTCGCACAGATCAGGAACACAAACCCGAATCGATCCTCATACTCACGGTTGAGAGCATCCAGTCGCGATTTGATCTCTTGATCTACGCCGCTCATGCTCCCCTGTTCCTGCTGCGACCATTTGGCGGTCGCGGCGAAGCGGGCATTGTCGAGGCTTCGCTCGCCGATGCGGGGGTGATGGCTGAACGCCTCCAACCAATCGCTCGCTGTTGTGGCCCGCCAGTGCGAATCAGCTGCCTCCAGCAGATGTGAGGCGTTTGTGAATGGTCGCGCCGCACTCATCGCTTCGGCCCACCGGGTGGAGCCGCAGCAGCGGAGGAACTCGGCGCGGGCGTCGGTCGCAGGAAGCGTATTGAGCTTCTGCAGCGGCGCGGTCACCGCTTCTGTCCTTGAGCGAGCGAAGCCGCATCCGCAATGTCGCCGAAGAGGCGGAGTCGGCTGATGCCCCCATCCGGATAGATGTTGATTCGCACGAACGTTGCTGGGGCGTTGCCAGCCGTGTCAAAGAAATGACGCTCACTGGCACGCAGCTTGGTCTGGGGCAGCAGAGGCTGCCAGCTGGCCCCCGCGAGCGAGTTGGTCGGCGTTTCCCTGGCGGCGTTGCAGCCTTCGATGTCGCAACGGTCCGGATAGTTGCCTTTGAAATGGTTTGTGTCGATTTCGATCCGCTTGATCGTCCCGGCGCGGCCGAGCCTGATGATGCACCAGTCGTGGCCGGGCCCACGGCGGCGGCGCGTTTCCCAGCCGTCGCCCATGTTCGGCGCGCGGCCGGGCATGAGCATGTTGTGCCGGTTGCCGAAGAACATGTCGGAGCAGACCACTGCATAGCCGCCGTTCTCGATCGCCGCGAGATCAACGAGTTCTCCCGAAAGGTTGCGGCGCGCCAGCGCCGGCCAGTCGGGCGCCACGTCTCCATAGACTCGAAATCGCGCGACGCCACCATCTGGAAAGATGTTCAGACGCACGTGCGTGAGGCGCCGCTCTCCGATGTCTGCTGGCAACAGATTCTGCGTGTGGCCATGCAGCCGTGACTTTGGAAGCACCTGGACCCAATCGATCCGCGGCCCTGCCGACGCGCCGGTCAAGTACTCGGCCGAAACGGGCCCGTCAAAGCACGCGCCGTCGATCGAACAAGACTCGGGAAAGTTGCCCTTGAAGTGATTCGTATCGACGTCGACCCCGCGCACAATCCCGGGAAGTCCGAGTCGGATGATCACCCAGTCATTGCCGGGTTCGCGTCGCCGGCGGGTCTCCCAGCCGTCCATCCACTTGCCGCGATCGGTGTAGTCATGCTCGCGCCATTCGCCCCGGCCCGGCTTGAGCAGGTTCTCCTTGGGAGCGAAGAACTCATCGTTCGCGATCACCGTCTCGCCGCCGAGGCGCTCTGATGCGAGGTCGATCAGTTCGGTGAATGCGGTCAATGCTGAGCTCTCCTGAGCCACTGACCTCTGGGCGGCTTTGCCAGCGGAGAAGGGTCGGATCGGTCAAAGGCCAGCTCGCCGCGGAGATATGTTCGTTCGACTACGCCATGCAGCGTCATGCCCACATAGGGGCACACCTTGTGACGATGAAGCAGCGATTCGGCCTGCACGGTGAACGACGCCTCCGGATTCCAGATCACGAGATCGGCATCGTACCCGACACGGATCGCGCCCTTGCGTTGCTGGAGCCCGGCGAGCCGCGAGGGCGCGGCGCTCATCCACTGTGCGAGTCGCTCGATCCCTGTCGCGCGGCGTCTAGCGGCTGTCCACACAGCGGGCAGCGAAAGTTGAAGGGAAGCAATGCCGCCCCAGGCGTGGACAAAGTCGCCGTCGGACATCCGTTTCAAGTCCGGTGGGCAGGGCGAATGGTCTGTGGCGACCATGTCGAGGATCCCTGATTCGAGCGCTCGCCAGAGGCGATCCTGGTGTGCTCGCTCGCGGATCGGCGGGGCGCATTTGAAGAGTGTGGCGCCATCGGTGATGTCCTCGGCCGCGAAGGTCAAGTAGTGAGGGCAGGTCTCGCCGCTCATCGGCAAGCCCTCGCGCTTGAATGCGGCGATCGCATCGGCCGCTTCCCCTGATGCGATGTGCACGATGTGCGTGCGGCATCGCGTCTCGCGGCACAGAGTCGCTAACCGGCGGATCGCCGCGACCTCGGCCTCGGGCGGTCGCGATCGCAACCACGACTGGTACGCCCGTGGATGGCGATCCAGTCCGCATCGAGAGCGAGCCGCCTCGATGACCGTGGCATCTTCGGCGTGAGCGAGCAAGACGCCACCAGCCGAAGCGATCGTCCGCATGGCCGCGCCGATCTCCTCGTCATCGGCGGCGGGAAAGTCGTCGATGCCCGATGGCACCATGAAGCACTTGAAGCCGAGGACGCCGGCTCCGAGGAGTGGTTCCAGCTCGCTCCGATTGTCGCCGGACACGCCCCCCCAGAACGCGTAATCGATGGCGCAACGACCCCGCGCCGCCGCAGCCTTGGCTTTCAAGGCTGCGACGGTCGTCGTCACTGGCGACGAGTTGAGCGGCATGTCGACCACCGTCGTGATGCCACCAGCCGCTGCGGCGCGACCGGCCGTCTCGAAGCCTTCCCAATCGGTCCGCCCCGGTTCGTTGATATGAACGTGCGCGTCCACGAGGCCCGGCATGATGACGAGGTCGCCGAAGTCGATGTGATCGCGAATGGACGACCTCGGCGATCCCTCGTGAATGGACGTGATGCGGCCACCGGCGATCTCGATTGCCGCAGGCACAATGCCCGCGTCGAGGACAACGCGGCTGCTGAAGACGATGATCGACGCCTCGGGCACGTGGCGAGCCTACCGCGCGCCGAGTTACCATCGATGGCGCTCCGCACGCCGAGGAGGCCGCGAATGAAACTCCGAACTGCGTCTCATTGGGCGAGAAGGACGGCGACAGTGCTCGCCGTTTCCGTAGTCGGCTTGTGGGCGGCCTGCGGCTCCGAGAGTTCGTCAAGCTCCGGCGGAGCACAGGGCAAGACGATCGGCGTCACGCTGCTCACGGCGCAGCATCAGTTCTATCAGGACCTGCGAGCGGGCCTTGAGAGCGAGGCCGCGCAGCACGGATACAAGCTCCTCGTGACGACCGCGGAGTTCGACTCGGCGCGGCAGGCGAATCAGATCGACGAGTTCCTCGTTCAGAAGGTCGATGCGCTCATTGTCAGCCCATGCGATTCCAAGAGCGTTGGGGCGAGTATCGCCGCCGCCAACGCGGTGAGCATCCCCGTGTTCACGGCTGACATCGCGTGCACCTCAACGCTGGGCAAGGTGACATCGCACATCGCTTCTGACAACATGCAGGGCGGGCGCGAGGCGGCCCGGCTGATGGTCAAGGCGCTGGGCGGCAAGGGCAAAGTGGCCATTCTGTCGCACCCCGAGGTCGCCAGTGTGCAGGACCGCGTGCGAGGGTTCAAAGAGGAACTCGCGGCTCATCCGGGCGTGTCCATTGCCGCCGAGCTTTCGTCAGATGGACGGCGCGACAAGGCGGCCCGCGTTACGGAGGATCTGCTCCAATCGCATTCCGATCTGGCGGGAGTCTTTGCGATCAACGACGATTCGGCGCTCGGGGCGCTGGCGACAATCGAGGCGGCGGGCAAAGCGGGTGCGATCAAGATTGTGGGGTACGACGCGACGCCGGAGGCGCGGACCAAGATCCAGTCGGGGGGCATCTATGGCGACGTCATTCAGAACCCGGGCGAGATCGGGGCGCTGACGATCCGCGCGATCCACGATCATTTCGAGGGCCGCAGCCCTGCTGCCGTCGTGCCGGTTCCCGTGGGCACCTACACGGGCTCGACCCCGTGAGCGGCCCGCCGCGTATTCAGTTTCACGAGATCACGAAGCGGTATCCGGGGATTCTCGCGCTGGATCGGGTGTCGTTCGACGTGGCGCCTGGCTGTGTCCACGCGATCGTCGGCGAGAACGGGGCCGGCAAGAGCACGCTGATGAAGGTGCTCTCCGGCGCGACACAAGCGGACTCAGGCTCGATCGCGATCGACGGGGTTCAGGTCAAGATCGCGCGTGCAAGGGACGCCGAGCGGCTCGGCATCGCGACCGTCTACCAGGAGTTGAGCCTCGCGCCGCACCTGAGCGTGGCTGAAAACGTGTTCCTCGGTCGATGGCCAGCCACAGCAGGGGTTGTGCGCTTCAGTCGTTTGCGCGCTGAGGCCGCACGGCTCTTTGCTCGCCTGGGGCTGACGTTGCCCGCGTCGAGCAACGTGGAGTCGCTCAGCGTTGCCCAGCAGCAGATGGTGGAAATCGCCCGGGCCGTCAGTCTCGGGGCGAGAGTGCTCGTGCTCGACGAGCCGTCGGCCGTACTCACGACGCACGAGCTGGCATCGCTCTTCCGCCTGGTGCGCGAGATGCGTGGCCGGGGCGTCTCGATCCTCTACATCTCTCACCGACTGGATGAGGTCTTTGAGCTCGCTGACTTCGTGACCGTGCTGCGCGATGGAGCGCACATCTCAACGAGGCCGATCGGCGAAGTCACACGCGAACGGCTGATCACGGAGGCCGTGGGTCGCGGGCTCAGCGAAGATGCGCCGCAGTGCAGGCAGAAACGCGGAGAACCGGTGCTGCGAGTGCGGGGCATGGCGGCGCCGGGTCGATGTGCGGATGTCTCTTTCGAGATCCACACCGGCGAGGTGTTCGGGCTGACGGGAATGGTCGGCTCGGGCCGCAGTTCCGTCGCGCGGGCGATCTTCGGCACGGTGCCGGGAGTGCAGGGGACAGTGCAAGTGGGCGATCGGTGCGGCCCGTTCCGATCGCCGCGCCAGGCGCAGCGGGCGGACATCGCGTTCGTGCCCGAAGACAGGAAGCGTGAAGGTCTCCTGCTCCAGCGCGCGGTAAGAGAGAATCTGACGCTTGCCCACAGGAATTCGTCAGCGCGATGGGGCGTGTTGGCTCTCGGGGCTGAACGCCGTTTCGCCCGCGGATTGCTCGACCGCTTCGGCATTCGCGCTCGAGGAACGGAGCAGGCTGTCACCACGCTCAGCGGGGGCAACCAGCAGAAGACGCTGCTTGCCCGGTGGCTCCAGAGGCCGTATCGCGTGATCATCCTCGATGAGCCGACGCGCGGCGTCGATGTCGGCGCGAAGGCGGAGATATACCGGCTGATCGGAGAGTTGGCGGAGCGCGGGGCTGCCATCCTTGTGGTCTCGTCAGAACTGCCCGAGGTGATCAGGCTCTGCGATCGCATCGGAGTGATGTGCCGCGGGCGGCTGGCCAGCGTGCTCGACAACAGTACACGGGCAACGACGCAGGAGCAGTTGCTGAGTCTGGCGGTCGGGGCAGGCGCCGCATGATGTTGCGCGAGCAACATCACGTCATCCGCTGGCTAGTCGCGGCCCGCATGCCGATCGTGCTGCTGGCGGTTGTCGCGTTCGCGACGTTCTTGACCGAGGGGCGGTTCGCGAGCCTCGACAACCTGATCAATGTCGCGCGACAGATTTCGTTCGAGGGGCTGATCGCCTTCGGCATGACGCTGGTCATCGTCACCGGCGGCATCGACCTCTCCGTCGGATCTCTCGTGGCCCTGACCGGCATCGTGGCGGCACTAGTCATGCGAGCGGCGGGCGGCTTGGCCCCCGAAGCGGCGATGACGCTCGGGCTTTCGGCCGGTGTGCTCGCCGGCGCGACTGTTGGAACAACTTCAGGAATCGTGGTGGCGCGCTTGGCGATCCCACCCTTCATCGTGACGCTGGCGATGATGCTCGTGGCACGCGGCTTCGCGTTCATCTTGTGCGATGGCCGCCCTGTCTACGAACTTCCCGAATCGCTGATGTGGCTGGGGCGCGGGTTTGCCTGGGAGGGCGCGCTCGGGCGGGTGCTCCCGGTGCCCGTCCTGATCCTTGCCGCGGCCTACGTCGTCTTCGGCGTGCTGCTGTCGCGCACGGTCTTCGGGCGCGGAGTCGTGGCCATCGGAAGCAATGAAGAGGCGGCGCGGCTCGCGGCCATTCCAGTCCGCCGCACGAAAGTGATCGTGTACGTCATTCTCGGGGCGCTCTGCGGACTCTCCGGCGTGATGAACACGGCCAAACTGATGGCGGGCGACCCGCGGGTCGGGGAGATGTGGGAACTTAACGTCATCGCCGCGGTTGTCGTGGGCGGCACGAGCCTTTTCGGCGGGCGCGGGAGCATGACGGGCACGCTGATCGGCGCGCTCCTGATCGGCGTCATCAACAACAGCCTGAACCTGCTCCATGTGGAGCACTTCTGGCAGAAAGTCGTGCTGGGCGCGGTGATCCTGGCTGCCGCGCTGGTGGACGCGGGACTGAGGCGGCTGGAGATGAGATGATGGGAGGCGCATGGCCGCCATCCTCGGGAGCGAGATCGAAGTGGCTATGGGTTGCCTTGCGGGGGAGGATTCCCCCGCCCCCCTCCGCGAAGCGAAGGAGACTAGAACGTGCCATTCACCCAGCGGAGTTCAGGTGCACGGGTTCGGGTCTTGTGCTCTCTCGCGACCTTTATCCCGGTGGTCGCTTCCTCGCACGCGATGGCGGAGGAACCGAAGTTCGACCTCTCGAAGGAGAAGGTCCTTTACTGCGTCGGCTACGCGCACCTCGATACGCAGTGGCGATGGGACTTCTGCACGACGATCGACAAATTCATCAAGGACACGCTCGAGCAGAACTTCGCGCTCTTCGAGAAGTACCCCGACTACGTGTTCAACTTCACCGGCTCCGTTCGCTACGAGATGATGAAGGAGTACTACCCGGAGCACTACGAGCAGCTGAAGAAGTACATCGCTCAGGGGCGCTGGTTCGTCTCCGGCTCATCAGTCGATGAGGGTGACGTCAACGTGCCCTCGGCCGAGGCGGTCATCCGACAGGTGCTCTACGGCAACCAGTATTTCCGTCGCGAGTTCGGCAAGGAAAGCGTGGACTTCATGCTGCCGGACTGCTTCGGCTTCCCGGCCTCGATGCCGTCGATCTGGGCGCACTGCGGCCTGCGCGGCTTCTCGACTCAGAAACTGACGTGGGGCTCGGCGGTCGGGATCCCGTTCAAGATCGGCGTGTGGGAGGGGCCGGATGGCAAGGGGGTGATCGCCGCGTTCGACCCGGGCTCGTACGCGAGCGCGATCAAGGGCCCGGTTCAGGAGAACCAGGCCTGGGTGAAGCGAATCGAGGACAACGGCTCGCGCTACGGCGTTTGGGCCGACTACCACTACTACGGCGTGGGCGACGTGGGCGGCGCGCCGCGCGAAGAGGACGTCAAGAACTACATCGCAAGCTCAAAGGTGACGGACGGGCCGTTCCGAGTGGCGCTGGTCTCGTCGGACCAGATGTGCAAGGACATCACCGATGAGCAGATGGCGCGGCTGCCGCGGTACAAGGGGGATCTGCTGCTCACCGAGCACTCGGCTGGCACGCTGACCTCACAGGCGTACATGAAACGGTGGAACCGCAAGGGTGAGTGCCTCGCGGACGCGGCGGAGCGCGCGGCGGTGATCGCGCACTGGCTCGGCGCGGCGGAGTACCCGCGCGAAAAGCTCTACAAGTCATGGGTGCGGCTTCTGGCGAACCAGATGCACGACATCCTACCGGGGACGAGCATCCCCCGTGCTTACACGTACTCGTGGAACGATGAGATCGTGGCGCAGAACGGATTCGCGGCGGTGCTGACGGATTCGGTGGGAGCGATTGCCCGCTCGATGAACACGCAAGTCGAGGGGCGCGCGCTGGTTGTGTTCAACCCGCTTGCGCGACTCCGCGGCGATTTGGTGGAAGCCACGCTCAAGTACCCCGAGGGAGCCCCGGAGGCAGTGCGCGTTTACGGCCGCTCAGGAGGAGAGGTGCCGTCGCAGGTTCTTGCCCGGACCGACCGATCCATGACAATTCTGTTCCATGGTGCGGCCCCTCCCCTCGGATTCATGCTGTTTGACGTGAGGCCTTCCCCGATGGCGTCGCCGCTGGCTCCCGAGCTCACGATTAGCGAGACCCAGCTGGAGAACGAGAGCCTCGTGGTGACCATCAATGGCCGAGGGGACGTCGCCAGCATTCTTGACAAAGCGAACGGCCGTCGCGAATTGCTCTCAGCCCCGGCGACGCTGGTCTTCACGCACGAAAAGCCGCGCGCGTGGCCAGCCTGGAACATGGACTGGAAGGACCGGCAGAAGCCCCCAATCGAGATGGTCGGCGGACCGGCGAAGATTCGCATCGTCGAACGCGGGCCTGTGCGCGTCGCGCTTGAGGTTACGCGCGAAGCGCGGAATTCCATAATCAGGCAGCAGATCAGGCTCAGCCGAGGCGAGCCGGGCAAACGTGTTGAATTCAGGACCGAGATCGACTGGCAATCGACGGAGTGCGCTCTGAAAGCGTCTTTCCCGCTCACAGCATCGAACTCGAAGGCGACTTACAACTGGGGCCTAGGCACCATCGAGCGCGGGAACAACGAGCCGACGAAGTACGAAGTGCCATCTCACGAATGGTTCGACCTCACCGACAAGTCCGGTGAGTTCGGCGTTTCATTCCTGGAGGACTGCAAGTACGGTTCGGATAAGCCCAGCGACAACGAAGTGCGATTGACGCTCCTCTACTCGCCGGGCGTCCGCCGCAGTTACATGGACCAGCACAGTCAGGACTGGGGGCGGCACGACATGACGTATGCCGTTTATCCCCACCGAGGAGACTGGCGAGAGGCGGACACCGAGTGGCGCGCCAGGGAGCTCAACCAGCCGCTGCGCGCCTTTGAAACCGCACCTCACAAAGCCATCGCGTCAAGCGCCCTGCCGGCCTGGCAACTGGGCTCCCATCACGTGGACCTGCGTGCAATCAAAGTCGCGGAAGAGAGCGGGTATGCCATGGCGCGGGTGCAGGAGGTATGGGGACGGCAGGCTCTTGGGGTGCGATTGGCAATCGGCGGCGGGATTGATGACGCCTTTGAGGTTGACGGCCAGGAGCGTCGCACCGGCCCGGCGACCATCACGGGCGGTGCTCTTGCCTTTGACCTCTCCCCCTTCGCGGCCCGTAGCTTTGCCCTGCGCCTGGCAGCACCCCCAGCACGGGTGGCGCGGCCAAGGAGTCATCAAGTCGCATTGCCATTTGATTCCGATGCGATCAGCATGGACAGCCGGCCGAACGACGGCGGCTTCGACTCCGAGGGTCGCACGATCCCAGGTGAGATGCTGCCGCGAACGGTCACGAGCGAGGGAATCGAGTTTCAGATTGGTCCCAAGGAACCCGGCCAGAAGAATGCGATCGCCTGCCGTGGGCAGACGATCGAACTGCCGCAGGGCGACTTCAACCGGATGTATCTGCTCGCCGCGGCGACGGAGGACACTTCGGGCACGTTCGAGATCGATGGGAAGGGCGTTGAGATTCCCATCCAGTGCTGGACGGGATTCATCGGGCAGTTCGACGATCGAATCTGGGACAAGGAGTTCGGCGAAATCGATCACGTGTGCGACGGCAAAGTGATCGGCTTCAAGACCGGCTTCATCAAGCGCGACACGATCGCCTGGTTCTGCACGCACCGGCACCACCCAACGAAGGGCAATGAGGCGTACCAGTTCAGTTACCTCTTCAAGTACGGGATGGACTTGGCGCCCGGTTCCAAGACGCTGCGATTGCCGAACAACGACAAGATCAAGATCCTGGCGATCACGGCGGCGTGGAACGAGAACGATGCTGTCCGCCCCGCCGCGCCGCTGTACGACGATTTCACAGGCCGCGAACCGATCACGCTTCGGCACGTCTACCCGCCGCCACCGGCCCCGGCACACGAAGGGCTGACTCCCGTGGCGCGCGTGACCGTCGATCGCAAGCCCGCACTCGACCAATTGTCGATCGGGCCAGCCAGCCGCGACGACTTCGCCGACAAGGCCTCCGGCCATGATGTCGCGTTCAGGTTCTTCGATCGCGACGGCGAGTACGCCCCCCACCGGAGATCCGGCGCCGTGGGCGATGCGCTGCCGCGCCTCAACGATGGTGACGTCGCCCAGAACAACGATGACACGCAGCGTTGTGTCTGGTACGACAACGAGGGTCGATTCTTCATCGACCTTGGGCGCAGCGTTCCGATCGAGCGTGTCGCCGCGTATTCATGGCATCGCGATGCCCGCGCGCCGCAGGTGTTCTCCCTCTGGGGATCGAATGACAAGCAGATGCCGCCGCCCGACTTTGCATCCGGCAAGGGAACGCCGTGGACGCTGTTAGCCGTAGTCGATACGCGGCCGCTCGGCGGTGGTGAGGTTCATGGCTCCGCGGTGACCGGCGATGGCAAGCCGCTGGGCCCTTACCGCCACCTGCTCTGGATCGCACAGGACATCGGCCAAGGAACGTTCTTCACGGAGATCGATGTGCATGCCTCCAGCCAGTCCAGGTGACGCCAGGGGCCGAATGATTCGGTTTCTGTCGATGACGGCGCTGCTCGCCGCAAGCTGCGCTCCGTGTCTTGCGCACCAGGTCTCGATTGTTCGGGGCACGGCGGTCGTGCATTCAGACCGATTGGCGGTCGTGCTCCATGTGCCCGGCGAGGACCTCCTGCACTGGTGCCCACCGAAGCGGGACGAATCGCCAGACTCCGAGGCGTGGCTCGATCGCGCTCAGCGGCAACGGGGAGCGCAGCTGTGCACCGCACTCATTCTGCGAAATGAAGCCGGCGATCGCCTGCCGGTGCGACTCATCGAATCAAACGTCCGTGGGGCAAGCGGGCATGCCTCGGTCGAAGCGAGCCTCAGAGACGTTCAGGTCCGCTACACACTGGAGTGCCGCTGGGCTTCGGCGCCTCGCTTGATTGCATTCCAATGCTCAGGTCCGGAACCGGCGATCAGCCTTGCTTCGCAGACGCTGATCGCGATTCGTGTGGAAGGCGGGGAGCAAGTGCGCACTGTTGCCCTGACAAGCCGCGGCAACATCGAGGCCTTGCCGTTGTGCTGGAACGGGTCCGTGCCCGCGGAGTGCCCGGGTGCCGACGCGAGTACGGCTGTAACGCTGACCGAGATCGGCGCCGCGATCCGCGTTTCCCGCAGCGAAGTCCAGATTGAAATCGCGATCCCACTGCCGCTGCTGGAAACATGGGCCGCGGTGCCGCGCGAAGGCGCGGCTCGGCTGCTGCCTGATGAGCAATCCGAGGCCTGCGAACTCTTCAAGCCGTTTGTTCGGGAGGGGCTGCGCATCGAATCTGGCGGCGAGCCATGCCCGCTCACGCTGACTTCGCTGAGTTTCCGACCGATCTGTGACGCAGAGTCATCGGGGGATTGCCGTCCGATGGCCTTCGGCGCCCTTACCTGCAGATTGCATGCGTCGTACCGCGCGGCGGATTGCGCGCCGGGCCCGGTGCGCATCACGTGGGGGTTTTTCAACAATGCCGTGCTGACGAGCGATGCCTCGGTTCATGTCGGGGAGCGCACTTTCGTGCACCGATTCTCGACGTACGACGCCGCGCTGGTGATCATGCGCCCGAACTGACGTGCTTCTTCGCCGGGAGTGAGACCTGGCCGTTCGTGCCGTTTGAGTGTGCCTGAGCCGTTGGAATGTCCGCGGCTGGTTCGATTCGGAGCGTGTGTGTCAGAAGTCCCGAATCCGCAGGTGCGCTGGGATTCGGATTACCGCCCACAAACGCGGGATAGTCCTCGATCGAACCCTGGATCTGTCGCGCCCGCCGCTCCGCCCGCACCAGACACTCTCGGAGCAAATCCGGAAGGGAGCATGCCCGGAGCGCCGAACGCCGTTGTTGGGATTCGGATGGGGCGCCCAACCCGGCCAGGAGCCAGTCCGCCGATACTCCAAGTCGCTCGCAGATGCGGGCGAGAACGATGGCCGAGGGGCGTGCGCCGCGGAGGTAACGGCGCACGGTCTCGGCCGAACAACCGCCGGCCCTGGCAAGGCCGATGGTTCCGGAAAGCCGGGCAAGATGGCGAAGGCGATCGGCAAGTGTGGTTTGGTGCGGCGCTTCCCAATTCTCGGGCCGCTGTGGTTCGGGGCGCGCTGAGGGCCCGGCCGCGCTGACCGCGGAGCGATCACCAGCCGTTGTCATCGCCGGGCTCCTCATCGGGAGGCGGAGGATTCAGGATGTCTTTGATGATCTTGATGATCTCCTCGATCACGTCAGCGCGCGCGGCATTCTCACTCCATTGAGACAACTGCGGATTCGACTCTCCTGCCGAGTTCGCCCAACTTCCGCAGGCGAAGGCAATCGCGAGGGCGATCGTGACCACGACCTGCCCTGGGCGACGAGTCTCAAAGAGTCTTCCGCCCGCGCCACAGGCGCGGCGTTGGCGGTATGTGGGTAGACTGATAGCGCGAACGCCTGAAGCGCCCATGGTTTCGGCTCCTTTTCCGCGTCCGGAGACGAAACCCGGGGGTGCGCCCCGCTGGTCGACATCCGGTCGTTACTTAGAGAGGCGGGCGCTTCGGGGTCGCTGTTGGCGCGTTGCGAGGATTTTTTTCAGAAGTCGAAGCGATGGAGGTCGGGAAAGGAGAATGGAGAGGCGGCAGAGGCGATGGAGGAAGTGAAGCCCGAGGCCGAGATCGACACGCTGATCGCGAGGATGCGGGGCGGGGACCGCCTCGCCGCGGCTGAGTTCATTCAGCGCTACGGCACGCGCATCCGACGCCGCATCAGACCGAAACTGGGCTTGAGTGTGCGCCGGCTCTTTGACTCTGAGGACATCCTGTCCACGGTTTCGCGCCGGCTCGATGGGTTTGTGGCGCGCGGGCAAGTTGCGGCGAAGACCGAAAACGAGCTGTGGTCGCTCGTGTTTCGCATCACGAGCCGCGCGCTGCTCGACAAGGTCCGTGTGTGCCGGCGACTCGGACAATGCTCCGGGGACGACGCGGCGTTTGCATCGGCGATGCTGGAGCAGTTCTCGGGCTCGAAAGAAGACGCGGCCTTCGACCTGGAACTCGATCGCGTGTTCTCGCACCTTGAGACCGACACGGATCGTCAGATCCTCGCCATGTGGCTGCACGAAACACCAAGCCAGGAAGTCTCGGAGCTGCTCGGCCTTCCAGAGGGCACGGTTCGCTGGCGATGGTCCAGGGTCCGAAACAAGCTTCGTGAACGCCTTGAGCCTGAGTTTGTGAGATGACGAGTGCACTGGTCGACAAGGCGGGCTCACACGTGTGCCACGGCGAGGACGGCGCTGACATGAGCCTTGATCGACTGCTTCCTGCCGACGCCGCGGCCCTGGACGATGAGAGCCTCGCCGAACTCATTTCGGAAGACGGGCTGAATCGCCGGCGTCGGTCGCTGCCGACGACTCTTGACCGGTACCTGAGGGTCGAACCGAGGTTGCGATCTCGCCTGCTGCCGCTGGACGCCGCGATCGAAGCGGTGTTGTGCGGACGGTGTGCATCCGGCCGACCCGGGCCGGGGGATGTCGAGGCGCTGGAGCGCGAGTACCCCGATCTCCGGGAACCCATCCGGGAAGCCGCGGCGCTGACACGAGCGATCTGCTCGACGCTGGAATTGGAGGCGATCGAACCACGGTCGAGGGCGGTCCCCTGTGACTTCGGGCCGGCGCTCGAAGACGGGCTGGCCAGGTATCGGCTCGTTCGAGAGATTTCCAGGGGCAGCAGTGCCTTTGTGTATGCCGCCGAGGATCGGCTGCTCTCGGATCGAGGTCGCGCAGCGATCGTGGCGGTCAAGGTCTTGGGCCGGCGAGACCCTGCGCTGGTCGCGGTGCTCGCGGAAGAGGCGGGAAAAGCGCGCCGAGTGGATCACCCCAACGTCGTTCGGGCCTTGGATCGCGGGCAGACGACCGAGGGGGAGCCGTACCTCGTGTACGAGATGGTTGACGGGGGCGACCTGCACGAATGGGCCAAGAGGAAGTTGCCGCTCGATCCAATCGGCGCGGCAAGCCTGATTGCGAGGATTGCCGAGGGAGTTCACGCCGCTCATCTCGCGGGGCTGGTTCACTGCGACCTCAAGCCGCAGAACGTGCTGCTCACGTCAGCGGGCGAGCCGAAGGTGGCCGATTTTGGCATCGCGCGGCGCGGCGACGAGGATTCCGGCGCTCGGTGGCGGGCCTACATCCGGGGCAATCTCGGATTCATGTCTCCGGAGCAGTTGGACGAGTCGGGAGCGAAGGTTTCCGCCCTTTCGGATGTCTATTCCATCGGGGGCCTGCTGTATTTCCTGCTCACCGGTCAGGCCCCCAACGGCTCGACACCGGATGAAGCGGTGCGACATCTCACGAACGCTGCGGGTGACCCGGTGGCCGTCGGACTTCGCGCCTTGCCGTCGCGTGTTCCACGCGAACTAGACATGATCTGCCGGCGCGCGCTGGCGACGCGTCCTGAAGAGCGCCACTCGTCCGCCGCCGAACTGGCGCACGACCTTCGCTCATTCCAGGCGCACCGACCGATCGAATGGACTCGGCCCTCGCCGGCGAAGCGGCTGCTGCTCTGGTCTCGACGTCGGCCGTTGGCGGCGAGCATGATCGGCGTGATGGGCGTTTTGATCACACTCCTGATCGCTGCGGGCGTCCGCGCGGCGATCCTCGAGGAGACGGCACAACGAGTCAAGAGATTCCAGGAGACCTTTTCTTCATTCGATTCCTATCAAAAGGCACTTGGCAGGGATGTGTACGAGGCTGAACACCTGACCTTCCTATGGGCGGTGGAGTGGATCGGCGGCGCGAACGAATTGATTGACATTTCGATGTGGCGCGACAAGGCAAGAGACAAACGGATCGAAGTAGTCGAGCGGATCATTGATGAGGCGCACTCGCAAGGACGCGGCGAGGACTTTGAGACGCTGCTCTGGGAATTGTCGGTCGCCTTCTGGAGACTGACGGACAAACAGCCGCATGCGGGCAGTGAGAGTGAACTCACGGAGATTCGGGCCCGGTTGAGCGAGCGGCTGCGCCCGGGGGATGCACTGCTTCACCAGGTGGACGCGATGATCGCTGCGGCAACGGTGAAGCGCCACTCGATCGCCGCAGTTCGAGATGGCAAGCGGCCCAACGCGGAAGCCCTGCGTGAGATCGAGGCTGCGGCGTCGGTGCTTTGTGCGCAGCTGGGAATCATCGGGCGCGACCGGCCGGGCAGCCCCGCGCACCTGATAATTCTGCGCGCCTTGGATCGTGCCTATCGGAAGCCCCTCTTGAATCGCCCCGCGGATGAGGCCTGGATCCGAGCGCAGCAGAAACGATTCGAATCCGGTCGGCTGTCGAACCAGCCGCCGCCGACATCGTCGAGCGGACAATGAGGGGCTTGGCCTTGGCACCAGGGCCGCGGATCGGGTGCGTGCCGCTACCAGTTCCACCCAAAGTACGGCCACGGACCCACGCCGCCGTCGCCGGGCGGTATCTCAATGAATCCATGTGAGCGGGCTGCCCCAGCGATGTCTCCCGAACTGGCAACTTCGACGGGCTCGGCGAGCCCGCGGTCGTTCAATCGAACGGCACGATGCCACCATAAGTCCGGCAGGGCCTGCCAGCGCGATGCAGGCGCCACCGCGGGCACTGAATCAATGGCACGACACCCTGCAAGCCGCTGAAGAGCAGGGACGAGGAATCTTCGGCCCGTAACCAAGACGGACAGGGGGTTTCCGGGCAGTGCGAGGATGGGCCGCCCGTCGGGGAGAACAGCGCCGAGCAGCGGGCGGCCGGGTCGCTGTGGGAGTCGGTGAAAGACGACCGTGGCGCCTGCCGCACGGATCGCCGCGGCGGCGAAGTCTCGGGCGCCGACGGAGGCTCCGCCCGCGAGCACGAGAGCGTCGCAGTGCGCGAGGGAGCTCTCGAGCACCCGCTGCAGTGCGCGCGCATCATCAGCGACACGGACCGGATCCGCGCACTCGATCCATCGGCGCCGTCCGAGCAGCGCGCGCATCGAAGGAGCATTGCAGTCTCGAACCTGCCACGGCTGCGGGGAGACCTCGCTACCGACGATCTCATCACCCGTGATGACGAGCGAGACGCGGACCGCGCGATGAACAGTTACGGAGAGCGCCCCAATGCTTGCAATCGCTCCCGCCACTGGCGGGCTGGCTTCGATGCCGGGTTCGACGATGCACGCCTGCGAACGCGCATTCTCGCCGCGGTGACGGATGTACGTGCCCGCTCGCAGAACCGCCGTGCGCTCCGGTGACACTCGGATTCGATCATTCCGTTCATTGGCGTCCTCGATTCGGATCACGGCATCGGCGCCTGTCGGGATCGGAGCGCCCGTTGCGATTCGGATCGCCGTGCCAGGCCTGAGATCCAACGGGGCAGATCCGACGCGGGCTTCGCCGACGATCGGCAGGTCAGCGCCGCCGAGATCGGAAACGCGGGCGGCGAAGCCGTCCATGGCGCTGACATCGCACGCCGGGCTGTCACGATCGGCGCGAACGGCCTCGGCCAGGATCCGACCCGCGCACACTTCGGTCTTGACGTTTTCGGTCACTACAGGCTTGATCGAGGCGAGCAGGGCCTCCAGGGCGGCCTGCGGAGACTCAAATGCAAAGTCGGATGAAGCACTCCCCATGGTCAGCCCCCGATGGCCGACATGCTTCGCTCGGGGCGCTCGAACGCGGCGCTTGTGATTCCGTGCCCGGCCTGCTTGGTCCACACGGCGTCGATCAGGAATTCCTGAATCTGCCGCACCGAAGCCCCGTTGCGCATGAGGGGAAGCATGTCCCACTCGGTTGTGCTGAAGAGACAGGGGCGCACTTTGCCATCGGCGGTTATTCGCAGCCGATTGCACGCCCCGCAGAAAGGGCGGCTCACCGGAGCGATGAGGCCGATCCGGCCCAGCGACCCCTCCTCAAAGCCGAAATCAATGGCGGTGGTGGCCGGATCGTCGCTGTGCAGTTCACGGAGGGCGAAGACCGAACGGATCCTATCGAGTATCTCGGCGGCCGGCACGACGCTGTCGATCGACCAATGCCGTCCTGCATCGAGCGGCATGAACTCGATGAACCGGACTTCAATGTCAAGTTTCCGGGCGAGCGAGGCGAGAGGTACGACCTGATCCTCGTTCCAGTTTCGAATGATGACGGCGTTGACTTTGACTGGTCCGAGGCCGCACTCGATCGCTCTCCTGATGCCATCAATGATCTGCTGCGGCGAAACGCTTGACCGAGTCAATTGCTGGAAGCGAGCATCGGTGACCGCGTCCAGACTCACCGTGAGGCGGCGCAGCCCATGGTCGTGCCAATTGCGAAGACTGTCGTTGTCGAGGCGCCAACCATTGGTCGTCATCGAGAGGTCGTCGAGATCGAGGCGCGCCATCCGCGAGATGATCAAGGGGAGCTGCGGGTGGAGTGTGGGCTCGCCTCCGGTCAATCGGATGTGGCGGATTCCGAGCCCAACGCAAGCGCGGGCCGCCAATTCCAGCTCTTCGGGCTGGAGCCTTTGAGCCGTGGGCAGGAATCGTGAATCCGGCTCCATGCAGTACACGCAGCGGAAATTGCAGCGATCGGTGATGCTCAGGCGCAGGTCTTCGATGACGCGCCCGTGAGCGTCGACGAGGTTTCGCCGCGAATGAGCCTGTGTCGGCGCCGCCGGCGGTCGTGGGGCTGGCCGGTGCCCCCGATACATCACCGCGAGTTGAGGCAGCGCAGTCGTCACAATCCTCGAACTCTACCCGAGACGGCGTCGCGAACACACTCGGGCACTCCCGACATGCGACGCGGCTGCGTAAACTCGTTCGGGGCGCGGAGGTGGCTGCCGATGAGCGAGCTCGGGCCTCACGCTCCGTCGACGCCGAAGTCGACCGCACCGGAGCAAACGCCGGCCTCGAGCCCGGAGGCGGCGACCGCCACCTCGTCGCCCGATGTGTCGAATTCCGCCGGCTTATTCGAATCCGATCCGCGGCGAATCGGGCGATACAGCGTGCGCCGGCGGATCGGCGCCGGCGGGATGGGCGTCGTCTACGAAGCCGAGCAAGATCAGCCCAAGCGGGTTGTGGCGCTCAAGGTCATGCGCCCGGGCCGCGATTCGAGTGCGGCCTTTGAGCGGTTCCGACGAGAAGCAGAGATCCTCGGAAGGCTCCGTCATCCGGGGATCGCGCAGGTGATCGAAGCGGGCACGCACAAGGACGATGCGGGCACGGAAGTCCCGTACTTCGCGATGGAGTATGTGCCGGGGGCGACGACGCTGACGGATTATGCGAAGGCACACGCGCTCGACATTCGGGCTCGCATCGAGATCTTCGCAAAGGTGTGCGATGCCGTTCAGCATGCCCATCGCGCCGGGATTGTTCATCGAGACCTCAAGCCAGAGAACGTGCTGGTGGACGATTCCGGAGATCCGAGGATCATCGACTTTGGAATCGCGCGCGCCCCCGCAGCGGTGGTGGCTGAGCGTGGGGCGATCACCATGCCGCAGGCGGTGATCGGCACGCTCGCGTACATGAGCCCGGAGCAGTGGTCCGGCGACCCGGCGAGCGTTGGCTCGGCGACCGACGTCTACGCTCTCGGCGCGACGCTGTATGAACTGTTGACTGGGCGGCGGCCCCACAATCTCGACGGTCTGTCGCTCTCGCAAATGTCTGAAATCGTGCGCGAGGAGAGACCCGCTCGGCCGTCCGCGCACAATCCGGCGCTCCGCGGAGACCTCGACGTCATTGTGCTGAAGGCGATGCACCCCGACCCCTCCCGGCGCTACGCATCGCCCGGCTCTCTGGCAGAAGACATTCGAAGGTGGCTGGATCGCAGGCCCATCGAGGCCCGGACGGATGAATTCATGTACCGGGCCCGCATGAAGGCCGGTGGCTTCCTTGGGAGGCACAAGGTCGTCGCATGGGCTCTCGGAAGCCTCGCGGCGGCAGCCGTCACCTACTACTTCGGCGCGCCATTCCTCCACCAATGGACTCGTATGGGCGGACTGGCTGAGGGGATGGTCATGCGGGCGGCCGCTTGGGGGCGCGGAACGCGGGCTACGGGTGACTCTGTGCGCGTCATCGCACTAACAGAGGGAACGGATGCCAGCGTGTTGGCGCTGAACGCCGGTGTTGCAGGTTTTGACCCGTCCGATCCGACATCAGGACGACGCCTCCACGGGCGCCTGATGGAGCGCCTAGCGAAGGCCAAACCAGAGGTAGTGGTCTTTGAAATCGCTTTCTCGCAGGCGTCAGCTCACGATCCCGAGTTTGTCGCCGGCGCCCGAGCGCTGGCGAATGCGAATGTGCCGCTGGTGGTTGGTGTCAGCACGTGGGACCTCTCGGAGTCCGGGACTCCGAGGATGAGCCCGGCGATCCTCCCACATTGTGCTTGGGGCACTTTCTCGGCGGGGCTCGGACCCAATGCTCCTTGGCGGCTCGACCTCGCCGTAAAGCGGGCCGCTCAAGGAACGCTTCCTTCGCTGGCGCTGGCCACCCTCGCTGCGAAAGAAGGACTTGGCGTGCGCGTGATCGCCGACCTGGACCAGCAAACAGCCACTATCTGGCTTCGAGCCTGGGAACCGGATTCGACTTCGGTTGGCGGGCGCCGCCTGCTGAAGGGCGGCCGGATTGTCAGATGCAGCGCCGTCTACTCACAGGAGAAGGGGGACTCGGAGTTTGGGATTGAACCGGATGACCTGATCGCAGCGCTGATCGTGGATCCCCCTTCGATTCGCGACGCGAACGCGGTCACCATCGACTATGCGAGCGCCTTGCGAATGACCGACGCTGGACTCGAGGCGGCCATCAGCGGGAAGGTCATCATCATCGCGGATCACAGGCATGGGCGGGTGATCCGCACGACGCCGGACGGACGCCGCCTTCAGGGCACCTTCGCCCACTGCGCAGGAATCGAAGCGCTCCTGAACGACTCCGCGATCGTGATGCCTCCTGAGGGGCCGGTCGAGGCGGCGATCCACGGCTGGGCCGCCGCAGGGGCCGTGATCGGTGCGATGCAACCGCGGCGCGCGGGCAAGAGGTGGGCAAGGGTGTCGCTTCTGTTAGCCTCGATCGCCGTGGTGAGCATCGTGCTCTTGGCTGGGACACGTGTGCTGATCGGTCCGCTGGTGCCCATCGTGGCGGCGATGCTCGGGTCCGAAATCACTGCGGCACTGCTGCGGCTGCGGACGGCGTGATCGAGGTATGGGAGGTTTGAGCCATGTCGAAGCTCTGCGCCCATGTTGTCGGGGTGGCCGTGATTGCAGTTCTGGGTTCCCTCGGTTGCCAACATGGCCCCGGCGCCAGGGCTGACGCGGTTGCGAAGCGTCCGTCGGCCAAGCGAATGGGCACGTTCCTGACACCGGGCGTACCTCTTCAAACGGAGCACACGGAACTGCTCTCGCTGACCGATGGGAATAGAACTTTCGCCGTTCTCTTCGGCGGGTACGACCTCGCGTTCCAAGGAGCCTCATCGGGCGCGGGAGCATTTCGCAATCAGGATCCGGAATGGGACCTGCAGGCCGGCTGGGGGATCCTCAACGGAACGATGCCGATGAGCACGACGCCGCGCGTCGCTACGGGCGCCGAGGGCTCGGTGCTGGTTGTGTATGCGTCAAGGGAGTTCGACTGGGTATTCCTGCTGCAGGGCAAGTGCGCGGAAGTGCGGTCACGAAAGTCTGATGAGTCCGCCAAAGTCCTTCTCGGCAAGATCTGCGGGAGTGGCGACACAGGGCACACTCTGAAGCCGGGGCAGTATGTCGAGGCACGGACTCGCGACGGAGTGGTCGTCGTGTCCGAGCCGCGCTCGATCGACTGGAGCAAGAGCTCCGATACGGGCGCGCTGCTCGCCTTTGTTCAAGCCCGCGCAGAAGCGGCCTCCATCTGGCCGACAGCCCGGATTCCCGGCAAGCCGTAAACGGCGCGCTCGATGAACGTGGCGGCGGATGCTTCGATCAAATGGATGGGCCCGGTGAGAGTCGAACTCACACGCCCCTTGCGGGGCCGCGGATTTTAAGTCCGCTGCCGGGTTCCATAAGTACTGAGAACGCCGAGACTTGCGAGCGCGCGGCGGACGCCCCCACCACTGGCCCCACCATTCCGGCGCAGGATTCCGCACCTGAAAACCCCCCCTACACCCCCACCGACCCCGACCTCGCCCGCGTCGTGTCGGCATGGCCGGCACTCCCGGACCCGATCCGGCGGGCGATGTTGGCCCTGATCGAAACGAGCAAGGGGGCGGCGTGATGATCGACCCCGCCGACCGAACCACTGCCCCCAGCCCCCCAGCGCATGATTCTACGGCGGGGGATCGGTTCGGCGCCCTCTTCCACGAGGCCCGGCACTACCGCGGCGACTGCCGCCTCGTCATCACGGCCATTCGGCGCGGCTGGTTGAAGCCCGAGGATCGTGCGGCCCTGCGAGCGCGCATCGGGGCGGCGCCTGAGCCCGAACCCGACAACCCCGAGACCGACACGGCCCGATTCTCCCTGGCTCGGATTCTCGCTCTGTTGGCGGTCGAGTCGGCGGACGTGGCGACGCTTGAAGCGGCGATCAAAGAACTCTTTCCACCGAGGCGGGGACGGCCCCACAAGCGGCGATCGTGACCTCTACCGCCCCCGACCCCGGGCAGAAAGTGCCTCGCTCCGTTGGCTAGTCTGATGTCGATGCGCTACCGCGTGGAATGTGTTGAGCGCGAAACGGGGCTGACGCGCCAACACGTCTTCGATGCCTTCTCGCCTACCGAGGCCCGTGACCTCGCGGCGCGTCTTGGGTATGTGACAGGGGAAGTTGTCGCCGAAACACATGGACTACGTGTGTGGCGAACCCAACAGGATCGTGCCCGAATACGCGCTGGACGACGGTCCTCGCTGCTCTTGGGTGTAGCTCTTGGGAGTGTCATCGGCGCGGGCGGCACAATCGCAGGGCTTGCGCTCCGAGCAAGGCCCGCCCCCTCAGTGGTCTCGCCAAGAACAACTCAACCTAAGGCGACAGATGGTCAATCGATGGCGGAACTCGAAGGGCTTTTGGCAGAGCTGGAAACTGTCAATGCTGAAGTAGCTCAGTCTCGAGAGCGGTTGGCCGGATTGCAGGGAGTCACGCTGGAGGAACTAACACACTGGGATGAACTCTGGCCAACCCTCAATTTTCCGGCGCGTGAACTCGATTCGCATTTGGGCTTGGCGGTCGAGCACGACAGATTCCGTGACTCCACACGGTTCAGATTCGATCTGCCCGTGATGCTGAATGATGTGGCACTCGTCACCGTTGTGTTTTGGGTGATTGAAGACGGTCGGGTCGAAGCCTGTGAGCGGCCTCCCGTATCCGTGGACGTGCTGATAGCAGATGATCGCGTTCAACCTGTGTCTGAGGTGCTGTTCCTGGCGGACAGCGGTTCCATTGAATGTCGCGAGACCGCAGGCACGTTGCGCACGGAGCCCGGATTCGCCATCTATACGCCCGACCTGTTGCGCCTTGCCGCCTCTAACGCGGCAGAAGGTCGGATCAATGGGATTGAATTCCGAATATCGCCTCAGGCCCTGCGCGGCTTGCGCGCCTTTGCGGCACGTCTGCGACCTTGATCGTGAGGCCGACGGCGCTCGCTCCCAAATCTGCGCTGGCATCGTCGCCCTCGATCGCGGACAATGACGGCATCGGGTAGCGGGTTGATCCCCCGCGAGCGGATCGGTCGGAGCGAAGCCCTCTCACCCGGCGGCTGCGCTCCGATCGACCGGCCCGAGGAAAGACCGGGTGAACATGAAAGCGCCGACTGGATTACCGCCCACGGAAGAGAGGGAGTTGTCGTTCGACGAGCAGGGACACCTGAACATGTCCGGCCCGATCGAGACTCACCGATACATCCGCGCCATCATCCAAGAAGGGAAGCGCTTTCTCGCCCGGCTGGGATCTTGCGATCGCACGGCCGCCGGCGACTACATCGTGGACGTGCTTCATGCCGGATCGAAGCCCGGACCTCAAGTGCTGTGGGAGAAGGTCTCATTGCTCGCGTTCTCTTGCGCATCAGTGACGTGCCCTGGCATGAACGAACAGGAGCGCGCGATCTATGAACGCGACGGCTTGCTGTGCCGAAGGACGGGGCCGACTCGGAACGCGACGCCTATGGCGGAAGCATTGATGCAACTGGCGACCGCGATCACCTACGAAGGCGGCGGGAAGTGGGTGCACGAGATTCCCACGTCCACCGTGGGCAGGATCAGCCAACTCCTCGATGAGTTGGAACTTCACCTGGACGAGCGCAAGCAGTCCAAGGGCGTGCTCAACAGCAATGGCGGCGAACCGAGACTCACGAAAGACCATGAGACGATTCTTGTCGAAATGCTGAAGACACCTGCGAGATGCAGGACCGTGCTCGACATGGCTGGCCCGGGAAAACCGATTCGTAACCGTGAAACGGTCGGGCGACTGCTCCGAGAACTGATGAGATGTGGGTTGGTGCATCGGCCGCACGGCACGCACAAGGGCTATGCACTTACTGATGATGGACGCGCTCGAGCGGCACAAGTGGCCGCACCCGCCCCGAACCGTTGACACAACTCCGCCACAAATGCCGACACAACTCCGGCGCATCGCTGAATCCTGCCCGTCAATCATTCGGGCATGACTGAAGAGACAAGAGAACCCCCGCGGAAACTCTCCGAGATGGCCCGACTGCTGGGTGTTTCGGTGTCGTGGCTGCGAGGCGAAGCCGAACGTGGCGCACTCCCTCACGTCAAAGCCGATCGAGGAATCCTTTTCGATCGCGAGACCGTTGAGCGAATCCTGAGCGAGCGTGCCAAACGCGAGGGGGTGGCGCATGCCCCACGATGAGGCGCTGCTCATCGACTCGCGGCGCGCCTGCGCGCTGCTCTCGCTCGGGCGCCGGCGATGCTGGGAGTTGACGAACTGCGGCGCGATTCCTTCGCGCCGTGTCGGGCGTTCGATCCGCTACTCGCCGGTCGAACTCGAAACCTGGATCGCGCGCGGATGCCCGACCGAACCGGGCGCTGGCGATCGGCTGCGCCGGGAGGCGCGCCGATGATCGAGCCCCTGACGCTGTTCGACGCTGTGGGCCCGCCACCGGATCCCGGAAAAGGCGCGGCCCCGCGGTGCAACGGGGCCGGCGCCTGCATACCTGGACGAAGTCGAGAACATCCTACGCGAGCCCCGGAGAGACCTCCGGCGCACCATCGCGCACCCGCCGGCACTTCCGAAGTTTCCGCGCGGCGCATCGCCCCGCTTGTCCGCCAGCAGCGAGCCGACGTGCTGGCGGCGATCGTTCGGGCAGGCGCGCGAGGCGCGACCGATGCCGAGATTGAGACCAGCACGGGGCTGCGTGCTCAATCGGTGAGCCCGCGACGCGGCGAACTCCGCACGCTCGGCCTCATCGTCGATAGCGGTGAGAGACGCGCGACGCCGCGCGGAAGGCCGGCGGCGGTCTGGCGCGCCCGCAACGCCGAAGGCGGTGGACGATGACTGTGCCGAAGTGGGGAGACCGCTTCTGGCTTGTGGCGAACGCCTCCGGGCTGAACGCATCCGAAAAGTCTGTGCTGCAAGTGCTCGCGGCTCTCACCGATGACTCGGGCTTCGCCAGACCGGGCATGGCGCGGATCGCAACAGCGGCCGGGCTCAGTACCCCAGCTGCCGCATGGCGCGTCATCCAGCGACTCATCAAGGGCAAAAGAATCCTCCAGTGCAAAGGGTCACCTGGCGGGGCTATGAGGACGAATCTCTACAGGATTGATTGGAGGCGACTCAGGGCGCCGAACCACTGCGCAGAGAAGCACTCCGAACCACTGCGCAACCCGCCGAAAACCACTGCGCAGCCCGCCGAAAACCACTGCGCTAGGCAGGACAACACTTCATACACACAAAAGACACACCACCACCAGCACCCGTCTGGGCAGCCCACCGCGAGCGGCGATGGTGGTGGTGGTGCTTCTGCTGCTGATCGACAGGACAAGACCGCCGAGGGGCGCCGCTTGCTTGAAGGCGCCGGCGTCCGCGACCCCCGTACCGTCGCGCGGCTGGCTCGCGATCACTCGCTCGTGGAGATTCGCTGGGCAATCGCCGAGGGCGCCAAGGCCCCGGATCCCCACAATCGGCCCGGTCGGAGCGTCCTGCTGCTGAACGATGGAACGGCCTTTGAGGCGGTCGAAAAGATCACGGCGAGATGCAGGTGGGCGCAGGCGCGGCGCGCGGAAGAATGCCGAAAGGCCGAAGCCGCCGAGCAGCTCCGGGCGATTGAGGTACTCGAAGAAACCGCGCTCGTTGCATGGCTCGAATCACCGGCGGGGCAGGCCGCGGCCCCGGCGCTGATCGTCGAATACCGACAAACGGCAGCGGGGCGAGCGCGGTGGCTGTTGCCCGACGCCGAGCTGCTGGAACGACCTGACTTCCTGGCGTTCGCACGGAAGGCCCGCAACGGCTCTACGGCCTCGACTACGGACCATCCTGCGCCATGCCCCAACGGGCAGCACGGTGGCTCGGATCGTCTGGGAACCGTCGCAGGCCCGCCTGAGCGGCCCGGGCGGGCCGATGAGGTTGTGGAATCCGAGGAAGCCTGTTGCCAAGCGGCAACGAATGGAGTATACTGATGAGCATGGGACGGCTGATGAGAACTCTTGCGGCGGCGGTGAAGCGGGATCCCCGGACCCCGGGGGCGATCGCGGACGCGGCGGGCATCGCCCGCTCCCAGCTGTCCCGGATGCTCAAGGGCGAGCGGGGCCTGAGCGTTGAAACACTCGAGCGGCTGGCGGACTTCCTGGGACTCGAAA
>Ga0187894_10000109_pt1 | contig 103350 bp, 103 predicted proteins | sample GBC1701081metaG_FD_136650 | JGI IMG/M metagenome (GOLD analysis project Ga0187894, IMG submission 136650) | White microbial mat communities from a lava cave in the Kipuka Kanohina Cave System on the Island of Hawaii, USA - GBC170108-1 metaG ...
AGCTGATAGCCGCCGATCCGCTCGTGCATGATCCCCGCCGGGGCCTTCCTGCCGGCATAATAATAGCGTCCCTGCACCAGGGAACTCGCGCAATTGCCGACGCCGACCAGCGCCACCTTGATCTTGTTCATGTTTCTCCGGTTCTCTGGCCGGGTCTCAGCCCGAAATCTGGTCATACGCTCGTCACAATCCCGAACGGAAGTCAATAAGCTATGCTGCACCGCGATAGCGGCGCGGGGCGGGCAGCAAGGAGGCGGTCACCACATAGAGGAACCAGATCACCGCCACACCGGCAAAGATGCTGAGCGCCACGCGCTCGAGCCCGACGAGGGTGAGCAGCATGAACAGCAGGGCGAAGAAGTCGCGGCTCGAAATCACCTGTACCACCCAGTAGATGAGGTCGACGGCGCCACGGATCCGTCCGCTGCTGCGCTTGAACAGGTCGAAGCCGAGCGGTCCCCCCTGGGCCCGCACCCGCCGGCCGATCAGCACGTTGCCGACGATCATCGCCACGATCGCCCAGACGCCGATCCACCCGATCGCGTCGTGATCGCGCAGCGCCAGATGAATGGTGAGGCCGAGCACGAACAGGAAGTTGATCGACATGTCGACCAGCGAATCCAGCGTCGCCCCGTCCGCCGAGGTCCGGAAGGTCGCGCGCGCCATCTCGCCGTCGACCCCGTCGAGGACCGAGGCGGCATGGAACAGGATGGCGCCGAGAATCAGCCCGCCACGGCCGCCGAACAGCAGCAGCAGGAACATCGGCACGGCGAGCAAGGCGTTGAAAATGGTGACATGGATCGGCCGGATGCCCCTGATGGCGAGGACGAGCCAGGTGACGCGTTGCGAGATCGGCCGGTTCAGCCAGCGCGAAACGAGGCCGTCGCCGGGCTTGCCGGTGGCGCGGATGATTTGCCAGGCACCGGGCAGGGCGATCTCCGGGCCGTTCCCGGCCTCCACCTGCACCGGCGTGGTGCCGCGCAGCCGCTCGATATCCTTTTCGGTGCCGTCGGCGAGCGCGGCGCCGTCGCCGATCCTGAGGACGATCGAGGCGGCGCCCTCATCCGCGAGCGCGCGCACCGCCCGCGCCGCGGCGGCGACGCCTGCGATCGGCCGGTCCGCTGCTGCGGCAGATGGGAAAGCGGCGACGCTCTCCCCGGTTTTTTTCCTTCCCAACCTGCGGCTCCGTATCGCAAGGGACGCCACGGTCAGCATTTTCCCGCACAAAGGAGGCCGGATCATGGCAATGGCGCAAGCCGCCGACATTCGGCCGCCCGGGGCTCTCAATCGCCCGCGGGAGCTGCAGGATCCACTGAACTTCTATTTCTATCATCCACTCGCGGCGCGGCTCGCTGTGCTGCTCCGGCCGACCGGCATCTCGGCCAACATGGTCTCGGTGCTGAGCGCGGCCTGCCTCTGTGCCGCGACCGCCTGCTTCGTCGGCCTCGCCTGGCCGGTCAACGGGCTGGCCGGGCTCTTTTTCATGCTGCTCTGGCACGTCGTCGACGGGGCCGACGGCGATCTCGCCCGGATGACCGGCACCGCCTCCCCGACCGGGGAGCTGGTCGACGGCGTCTGCGATTATTTCGGCAATACCGTCATGTATTTCGCCTTCGCCTTCCAGACCGACAATGTCTGGGGCGGCTGGGCCTGGCTCATGGCGGTGGCGGCGGGGGCCAGCCACGTCTTCCAGACCAATCATGCGGAAACGCAGCGCCGCCTCTATCTGTGGCGGGCCTATGGCGTGCCCTGGCTGCGCACGGCGCAGGCCGAAAAGGACGTCGTGTTCAGGCGCGACAGCTGGTTCACGCGCTATTTCGGCTTCTGGGCGGTCGGCTATCTCTGGCTGTCCGACCGCTTCACCCCATCCGCCAACCCGATCGACGATGCGCTGGCGCGGGCGCAGGGCGATCCGGCCGAGACCGAGCGGCTGCGCGGCCTCGTGCGCCGGGCCTATGCCCGCATCATGTTCCTGCCGAAGCTGCTCGGCGCCAATCCGAAGACCTTCCTGATCGCCGGCGCGATCCTGCTCGGCAGCCCGATCTGGTATTTCCTCGCCATGATCGGGCCGGTGAACCTGATCCTCATCGTCTCGATCGTTCACCACAAGACGCTGGCGGAGCGGGTGGCGGCGGAGCTCGGCCCGCGCTGAGCCGCGCCTTCAGAAACGTCTCGATCTTCTCCGCCCGCGTATCCCAGGTGAGCGCGGCGGACCGCGTCCGGGCGGCGGCGCCCAGCCGGTCGGCCAGCCCCGGCGCGCGAAGCCGGTCCAGCGCCCCCGCCGCGGCCGCCGCGTCGCCCGGCGGGACGAGCAGGGCATTCTCGCCGTCGGTCAACAATTCGGCGGTGTCCGGCGCCTCGGGGGCGAGAATCGGCCGGCCGGCCGCGAGATAGGAAAAGAGCTTCAGCGGCAGCACGCAATTGCGGAACTGCTCGAGCGGGGCCCGCGAGGGCGGCAGCAGCAGCACATCCGCGGCGTGCAGCCATGGCGGAAGCCCGGCCGGCGTCTGCCAGGGCACGACCCGGACATTGGCGTGCCGGCGGGCCGCGGCCTCGACCGGCCCCTCGCCCTCCGAGCCGACCAGCAGGAAGAGCATATCGGGCCTGAGCGCCGCCAGCGCGAGCACCTCCTCCAGCCCTTTCTGCGCGTTCACCCGCCCGGCATGGACGATGGTGAATCGGTCCGGCTCGAGCCCCAGCTGCGCCCGCGCCGCCGCCTTGTCCTGCGGCGGGCCCATCCGGCGCGGCTCCGCGCCATTATGGGCGACCAGCAGTTTCTCCGCCGGCACGCCCGCCCGTTCGTAGGCGCCGGCCGCATAAGCGGAATGGAGGACGAAGCCGAGACTGTTCGGGCGCCGGGCCGTCCGCCGCAGCAGTGGCCGGATCGCCGGCAGATCATCGGGCCAGGGCCGGTAATGATCGACCGCGAAGGGCACAGGCGAGCGCTCGCCCATGCCGAGCATCGCCGGAATGCGCGAATAAAGCAGGTCCGCCCGCCCGATTTCGGGGTCGCGGAACACCTGTCTCAGCCAGAGCAGGGTCCGCGCCAGCGCCTCGCCGGCCCAGCGGCTCTCCCGCTGCACCAGCCGGAAGTCGCCCTCCACGGCGAAATAGTCGCTGAGCCCGGCGGCGGTCAGCGCCGGATCGCCGGCCCCGCGCGGCATCAGCAGGGTGGTCTCCACGCCCCGGCGCGCCAGCGCGGCGACGGTGTTGACGCTCTGCTCCCGGCAGGCCTTGCGGTCCGGGCGCGACCACATCAGGGGATAAAGGAGCCGCATCGCTCCGGCACGACAGCATCGCTGCGCGACATGTCAAGACAGGCGCCTCAGGCGGCCTCGCAAAACACCTGATTGCGGCCGCCATTCTTCGCCGCATAGAGCAGGGCATCCGCCCGCTGCAGCGCCGGCGTGCCGTCCGGATGACGCCAGCGCGCGACCCCGCCCGAAAAGGTGACCTTGCCCAGGGGCTGGTCGGTCTCGCGCAGCTTCAGATAGCGTGCGCACAGGATGCCGCGCGCTTCGTCGAGAATGCGTCCCGCCGCCGCGGGCTCGAGACCGGGGAACAGCACGACGAACTCCTCGCCGCCGATCCGCGCCACCATATAGCCCGCGCAATTGTCGCGCAACGTATGGGCGACGGCCTTGATCACCCGGTCGCCCACCGCGTGGCCATAAGTGTCGTTGACCCGTTTGAAATGGTCGATGTCGCAAATGGCGAGGCTGAGCGGGGCATCGGCGCCCTCGAGCTCGGCCAGTTTCTCCTCGAAGGCGCGGCGGTTCGGCAGGCCGGTCAGCGGGTCGCTGCGCGCCTCCTCCCCGGCTTCCGCCAGCTTCGCCTTCAGGGCCTGGGTCTCGTCGCGCGCGGCGGTAAGCTGCTGCTCGACCGCCTTGGTGCGCTCGGCCATGGCACGGGTGATCGCGACCAGAGCGGCGACGCCGCCCTCACCGGATTCCAGCTGGTCGGCGCCCGCGGCCAGGTCCGCGCCATAGCTTTGCGCGTCGGCGCGCTGCGCCTCGACGATCGCGGCGAACCGCTCCACCTCCGCGGTCGCAGCCGCGAACAAGGCCGGATCGACGCCGATCTGCACCGCCTCGACGACGGGCAGGCCGACTTCGGCCTTGATCCGGTCCGCCTCCTTCTGGGTCAGCCGGATGCCGTCGGCGGTCGCCGCGCGCACCGCCTGACCGGCGGGCGAGCTTTCGTCCGCCATCAGCGCGTGCACGAGGGCAAAATTGTCGGGGCTCGGCCAGAGGCCGTGATCCGTCAGGAACTTCCCGATCATCCTGTAGAGTGCGCTGCCGTCCATCTGGTCCTCTGGGGGCTAGTGCGTTGCGGGTCTGGCCGGCGGCGCCCCCGCCTGGGGAGCGGGCGGCTCGGTGGTCGGCCTCGAGGTGGAGGGCGTCCCGCCGCGCCAGCCGAGCGTGATCGAGATGCGGCGGTTGCGCGGGTCGTAGCGGTCGCTCGCGACAAAGGGCTGGCGGTCGGCGACGCCCTCGATCCGCGAGATGCGGGCGACCGGGATGCCGGCCGCCTCCAGCGTGCCGCGCGTGCTTTCCGCGCGTGCCGACGACAGGGTCCAGTTGTTCGTCGTCCGCCCGGCCGCATAGGGAAGCGAGTCGGTATGGCCGCGGATGATCACTGTGTTGGGCACGCCCGAAATCACCTGCGCGACCTCGCCCAACAGCCGCCGGGCGGCGGGCAGGAGCTGGTCGGTGCCGACGCGGAACATGGAGAAATCCGCCTCGTCCATCAGGTCGATGCGCAGCCCCTCGTCGCTCTCGGCGAAGCTGACATGGTTGCGCAGCCGGCGCAGCTCCGGCGAGGCCTCGATCCGGCGCATCAGCTCGCCCGACAGACGCTGGAATTCGGCCCGGTCGATCTGGCGCGCCGCCGCGCCTTCGGCGACGCCGCCGGTCGTGTCGCGCGGGATGGTGATGGCGCGCGAGCCGGTCTGGCCGGCCCGGTGCGGATAATTGTCCGCCGCGACGATCGAATCGCCGCCGAGAATGCCGTTCGAGCCGGCGCTGTTCTGCTTGTACTCGATCAGGGTCGGCGTGAAATAATCGGCGAGGCCCCGGCGCTGGTCCTCATCGGTCGCGCCGAGCAGCCAGAGCAGGAGAAAGAAGGCCATCATCGCCGTCACGAAGTCGGCATAGGCGATCTTCCAGGCGCCGCCATGATGGGCGCCATGCGCCGCCTCGATCACCTTCTTGACGATGATCGGCGGCGGCAGCGCAGCCGGCTCGTTCCGGCCCCGCTTCATGGCGGCGCTGGCCATGGCCTACCGCCCCCGCATCCCGTCGAACACGTCGGCGAAGGCCGGCTGGTTCGAATGGGCGATGCCCGAGCGCGCCGCCTCGATCACCAGAGGCAGCGGATGGCCGTGCAGCGAGGCGATGATGATCTGCTTGACGACATGGTAGATCGCCATGTCGCCCTCGACCACCTGGCGCGCGCGGTTCGCGAACGGGCCGACAAAGCCGTAGGCGAGCAAGACGCCGAGGAAGGTTCCGACCAGCGCCGAGCCGATCATCTCGCCCAGAATCTCCGGCGGCTTGTCGATCGAGGCCATGGTCTTCACCACGCCGAGCACGGCCGCGACGATGCCGAGCGCCGGCAGCGCGTCGGCGAGCGTCTGCAGGCTGTTCACCGGCGCGATCGAATGATGGCTGTGCGTCTTGATCGCATTGTCCATCACGTCCTCGACCGCGCGTGGATCGAGCGTGCCGGAGGAGACCACGACCAGCCGCAGCGTGTCGCAGATCAGGTGGACGAGGACGTCGTCCTTCAGCAGCTTCGGATATTCGGCGAAGATCGACGAGGATTTCGGATCCTCGATATGCGGCTCGACGGCCACGGGGCCGTCGGTGCGCAGCATCTTCATCAGCTTCGAGACGAGGAAGATGACGTCGAGGAAGTCCTTTTTCCGGTATTTCGGGCCCTTGAAGGCCTTGGCGAGGCCGCCGCCAAGCGCCTTCAGGTCGGCGCCGGAATTGCCGGTGATGGTCGCGCCGATGGCGGCGCCCCCGATCACCAGCATCTCGATCGGCAGCGCGTGAAGGATCACGCCGATGCTGCCGCCAGAGATGATGAAGCCGCCGAACACCATCACGAGGAGGATAATCATGCCAACGGCTGCAAACATGTCTTCCCTCGTGAACCTGGCCAGTCGGAGGATTTGCTCCCCTCCCTGTATGTTTAACGGCAAAGTGAGCCGGACTTTATGGTTAACGGCCCCTCATTCGTGCTTTTCCGGACCCCGTTTCAGGCCCGGAATCAGCGCAGAATGTCGAAGAGGGTGTTCTCGTTGACCCGCGCGAACACCGCCTGCGCCGCCTGCAGCGACAGCTGCTGCGAGCTGAGCCGGGCGATCACCGCCTGGATGTCCGTATCTTCGAGGCCGCTCCGCTCCTCCGCCAGCTGCAGGCCGGTGTCGGCCTGACGCTCGAGCAGCTGGTCGACGCGATTGGCCAAAGCGCCCTGCTCGCCACGCTGCGTGGAGACATGGGTGACCGCGACGGCGACCTCGTCGATCGAGACGGCGACGGCGGCGCTGCGGGTGACGGGATTGGTGTCCTCCAGCGCGATGGCGGCATCGGCGACGATCGCCGCAAGCTCCTTCGGGCCGCCGGCGGTGGCGACATTCTCGAACACGTCCTCGCGGGTGCCGACGGCGATCAGCTGGACGCCGCTCTGCACAGGAATGCGCAGCGAATAGCCGGACATGAACAGCGCGTTGCCGCGCGAATCCTTGCTGCCCTTGAGCGAGGTCAGCTCGGCGGCGATCGAGCGCAGCTCCAGCGCGATCGTCGCCCGGTCAGCGTCCGAGAGGGTGCCGGTGGCGCCCTGGGTCATCAGCTCGGTGGCCCGGTCGAAGGCGGTGCCCACCGCCTTCAGCGCGGTGTCTGCCCTGTCGGCGAGCGCTGCGGCGAGATCGAGATTGCTCTTCCAGGCCGCCTCGTTCGCCTGCGCGCGGCCGATCGAGGAGATGCGCGCCGCCGCCACCGGATCCTCGGACGGGGCCTGGATGCGCTTCTGGGTGGAGAGCTGGGTCTGCGCCTTCGCGATGTCGCGCGACAGAGCGAGCTGCCGGTTGACCTCCTGATCCAGGCGATAACGGGTTCCGCTTATCATCTGCCTTATCCTCACGTTACTCAGAGCGCGTCGAACAGCGCCTGGATGGTTTCGCGCGCCACCTGGATGATCCGGGCGGACGCATTATAGGCCTGCTGGTAGCGGAGCAGGTCCGCCGCCTCGGCATCGAGATCGACGCCGGTCACCTCGTCCAGCGCGGCATAGCTGTTGTCGCGCCAGGTCGCGGTCGCCGAGGCTTCGGCATTGGCCGAGGCGAGCATCTGCGCATTGGCGGACACCAGCGCGCTCCACCGATTCTCGACCGCGCTCGAGTCGCGGATCGCGTCGAGCGCGAGCAGATTGCCGTTGGCGGTGCCGCTCGGGCTCGCCGCCGCGACCAGGTCCGGATCGGTGACCAGAGCCTGGATCGAGACGGCGCCGCCGGCGACGCTCATCAGGGCCGCGCCGGCATTGCCGTTCGCATCCTCGCCGGCCGCCGACCAGCCGTTCACCATCGCCGTGAAATCGAGCGCCAGCGCATCGAGCGCCGCGCGCCGGTCCGCGACCGTCTGCGCGACGTCGACCAGCCCGGCCAGCTTGCCGCCGGCGGCGGGCAGCGCCACGATCGTGCCGTTGTTCTGCAGCTGCAGCGACAGCCGACCGTCCGCGGCCTTCGCCAGCACGACCAGATGCGGTCCGCTGCCGGTCAAAAGCGGCAGATTCTGGTTGCTCGCCGCGGTCATCGTCGCTCGGCCGTCCTCGCCGATCGACACGTTGACGTCGATCTTTTCGGCGATGAAATCGATCAGCCGATCCCGTTCATCCTCGAGCGAGGCGCGGGCGCTGCCATTGGGGTCGGCGGGGCCGAGCGCGCCGTTGAGCTCGTTCAGCGCCTTCAGCGCGTCGTTCAGCGAATCGACCTCGATGCCCGCGGTCTGGCCGATACCGTCGGAAAGGCGGGCGAGGACCTGACCTCCGGTGCGGAAGGCCGAGGCGACATTGTCGAGCGAGGTGAGCACCGCCCGCCGGCCAAGCGTGTCGCCCGGATCGGAAGCGAGAGAGGCGGCGGCGTTGAAAAAGCCGGTCATCGCCGAACCGACCCCCGCGACGCCGTCGTCGAGCGCGGTTTCCACGCCGCTCAGCCATTGCTGGCGGACCGAGGCGCGGCCGTCGGCGGAAGCGGAGAAACGCGCCTCGGCGGCCTTGAAATTGTCCCAGGCGCGCGCGACGCCGGCGGCGGTGACGCCGTTGAACATGACCTGCGGCCGGTAGGCGATGTCGCCGCTGCCGGTGACGCTCTGCTCCTGCAGCACGACGCGGCGGCGCGCATAGCCGGGGGTCTGCGCGTTGGCGACATTCTCGCCGACGGCGGAGAGCGCGGTCTGATAGGCGCGGAGCGCCGAGGAGCCGATGCCGAGAAGATCGCTCACCGGCGCACCTCATTCGAATCCGCATTGGCGCCGGTTTCGGCGGTCGCGCCCGCCTGGGGCTGCTGCACGCTGCGGTGGCGCTCGAACTGGGCGGCGAGCAGGTCGGCAATGCCGAACGTGCCTTGCTGCGACATGGAATCGGCGAGCCGCGCGTCGGCCATGTCGCGGAACTGCTCGGTCGCCTGGCTGCCGAACATGTCGTCGGCGAGGCGGGCGTTGCGCATCGAGCCGATCAGCTGGCGGATGAACACCGCCTCGAAGGCCTGCGCGGCCTGGCGCAGCTCCTGCCGGCGCTGCGCATTGGCCTCCCCGCCCGTGGCGGGGGTCTGGTTGTTGAGCGAGTTGATCACAGGATGATGAGCTCCGCGCGCAGCGCCCCGGCCTGCTTCAGCGCCTCCAGGATCGCGACCAGGTCGGACGGGGCGGCGCCGATCGCGTTCACCGCGCGGACGATCTCCGACAGCGACGCACCGGGGGCGAAGTTGAACATGGGTGAGCGATGCTCGGTGATCTCGATATTGGAATTGGGCACCACCACGGTCTCGCCGCCGGAGCGCGGCCGCGGCTGGCTGACGCGCGGATCCTCCTGCACCGAGACGGTGAGCCGGCCGTGGCTGACGGCGGCGGGGCGGATGCGCACGGCGCCGTTGATCACCACCGTGCCGGTGCGGGCGTTGACGATCACGCGCGCGGGCGCGTCGGCCGGCTCGACCTCGATATTCTCGATCCGGCTCATCAGGGCGGTGCGGATCTCGGCGCCCGGTGCGACCTCGATCGCGACCGAAACGCCGTCCACGGCGCGGGCGATGGGCTGGCCGATATCGTTGTTGATCGCCTGTGCGATCCGCTGCGCGGTGGTGAAATCGGCTTCGGCGAGGTTGAAGGTGATATTGGGCGTGGTCGCGAAGCCGGTCTCCACCGCCCGCTCGACGGTGGCGCCGCCGGGGATGCGGCCGGAGGAGGGCACGTTGACCGACACCTGGCTGCCGTCCTGCGCCGAGACGCCGAGGCCGCCGACGGCGAGATTGCCCTGCGCCATCGCGTAGATCTGGTTGTCGGCGCCGCGCAGCGGGCTCATGATCAAAGTGCCGCCGCGCAGGGAGCGGGCGCGGCCCATGGCCGAGACGGTGATGTCGAGTCGCTGGCCGGGCCTGGCGAAGGCAGGCAGCTCGGCGGTGATCATCACCGCGGCCGCATTCTTCAGCGCCGGATTGACGCCGGGCGGCAGGGTCAGGCCGAAGCGCGAGGCGACGCCGTTCATGCCCTGCGTCGCATATTCCAGATTGTCGTCGCCCGTGCCGGCGAGGCCGACGACGATGCCATACCCGACCAGCTGGTTCGGCCGGACGCTCTGGAACGCCCCCAGATCCTTGATCCGGGTGGCGTGGGCCGGCGTCGCCAGCATGAAGAGGGCGGTGAACGCGATCAGGAGACGGCTAAGCATGAAACATCACCTCAAAAGGGGCTGAGGATATTGAAGAAGCGCTGCAGCCAGCCCATGCGGCTGGAGCGCGCGATCTCACCGCGGCCGAGATAGTCGATCCGCGCATCGGCGATGCGGGTCGAAAGGACGCGGTTGTCGGCTGTGAGGTCGCCCGGGCGGACGATGCCGGAGACGCGGATCGCCTCGTTGCCCCGGTTGATGCGCAGCCGCTTCTCGCCGCGCACGCGCATCGTGCCGTTGGGCAGCACCTCCTCGACCGTGACCGTGATCTCGCCGGAGAGCGAATTGGCCTGGCCGGTCTGGCCGCGGCCCTGGAACTCGTTGCTCCCGCTCGCCGACGCATCGGTCGGGTTGAACAGGGAAAGGATGCCGGTGGTCGGCGGCGTCAGGCTGACCGACCCTTCCCGGTTGGTGTTCGACGTGCTCTGCGAGGTGCCCTGGGTGCGCTCGGTCAGCACGATGGTGATGACGTCGCCCACCTGGGCGGCGCGCTGGCCGCTGGTCAGCGGCGCATAGCCATATTGCGGCTGGAAGATCGCCCCGTTGGCCGCCGCCGGCGGCGCCGGCGGCGGGGGGGTGGGCCGATATTCCGGTTCGCGCTCGCGCCGGGCGGCGACGAGCAGCATTGCGGCGCAGGCGAGGAGGGCGGCGCGACTCATGTCAGAGCTGCTGGTTCGCATTGCGCAGCATCTCGTCGGTCGCCTGGATCATCTTGGAATTGACCTCATAGGCGCGCTGGGTCTCGATCATGTCGACCAGCTCCTGCACGACGTTGACGTTGGAGCTTTCGAGCGCGCCCTGGCGGATCGCGCCGCGCCCCTCCGCATTGGCCGGGCCGGTCTGTGCTTCGCCGCTCGCGCCGGTGACGCCGTAGAGATTGTTGCCGAGCGCCTGCAGGCCGGCCGGATTGACGAAGCGCGCCAGCTCCAGCTTGCCGACTTCCTGCGCCTCGCTCTGCCCGGTCACCGTCACCGAGACGGTGCCGTCCTGGCCGATGGTGATCGACTGGGCGCCGTCCGGGATCTGGATCTCGGGGATCACCGGCATGCCGTCGGTGGTGACCAATTTGCCTTCCGAGGAGAGGTGAAAATTGCCCGCGCGGCTGTAGCCGGTCGAGCCGTCCGGCCGCTGGATCTGGAAATAACCCTCGCCCTCGATGGCGAGGTCGAGCGGGTTGCTCGTCGTGTTGATCGAGCCCTGCGAGGTGATCCGGCCGGTGCCGGTCAGGCGCACGCCGGTGCCGAGGTTGAGCCCGGTTGCATATTGGTTGTCGCCGGCCGAGCGGGCGCCCGCCGCGGTCACCATCTGATAGGCGAGCGTGGCGAATTCGGCGCGGTCGCGCTGGAAGGCGGTGGTGTTCACGTTCGCCAGGTTGTTGGCGATGATCCGCATCCGTTCGGCCTGCGCGTCAAGCCCGGTGCGGGCGACCTGAAGGGCTGAGCTGGACATCTTCTTCTCCTTGGAAATTCAGGGGTCTAGCTGGGCAGGCGCATCAGATCGGCGGCGGACGCATCCATGTCGCGCGCCGAGGTGATGAGCTGCAGCTGCATGTCCCAGGACCGGCTGGCCTCGATCATGTCGATCAGGGTCAGGCTGGTGTTGACGTTGGAGCTTTCGAGGCTGGCGGGAATCAGCCGCGCCTGCGGATCGGAGGGCAGCGCGCCGCCGCCCTGGACGCGGAACAGGCCGTCGAGGCCCTTCGCGACGTGCGAGCCGGCCGGCGAGGTGAGCTTCAACCGGTCGACCTGCTGCGGCTGGCTGGCGTCGCCGCCCGCCGGCACGATCCAGATCGCGCCATCCTCGGCGATACGGACGGAGTCCGCCGGCGGAATGGTGATCGGGCCGCTGTCGCCAAGGACGGGGCGGCCGTCGCCGGTGGTCAGCACGCCGGTCGCTGCGACCTGGAGGTCGCCGCGCCTTGTATAGGCCTCGCTGCCATCCTCAGCCTGTACGCCGAGCAGGGCATCGCCGGTCATCGCAACGTCGAGATTGCGCCCGGTATGGTTGATCGAACCGGCCGACATGTCGGCGCCGGTGACCTCCTCGGAGACCGGCGCGCGCGCCTGGAGCCCCGCGCCGCGCACCCAGAGCGAGCGCGCCGCATTCATTTCGGCGCGGAAGCCCGCAGTGTTCGCATTGGCGAGGTTGTTCGCGGTCACGGTCTGCCGCGACATCGCGCCGCGCATCCCCGACAAGGCAGTATAGATCAGCCTGTCCATTGGCCGGCTCCCTGTTCCTCAGCCTGCGTTACGAGCGCAGGTTGATGATCGACTGGTCCATCTGATTGGCCGTCTCGATCGCCTTGGCATTGGCCTGGAAGTTGCGCTGCGCCGCGATCAAAGCGACCAGCTCCTCCGTGATGTCGACATTGGCCCGCTCGAGCGCCCCCGACTGGATCCGTCCGAAGGCGTCGGAGCCGGCCTCGCCGACGATCGCGTCGCCGCTGTTGCCGGTGATCGTCCAGCGTCCGTCGCCGCGCTGGCGCAGGCCCGCGGGGTTCGAGAAGTTGGCGATCAGCAGCTTGCCCAGCGCCTGCGTGGTGCCGTCGGTGAAGCTGGCGGTGACGAGGCCGTCCTCGCCGATCGAGACGTCGGAGATTTTCGACGAGGCAATGCCGTCCTGGTCGATCGCGGCGATGTTGAAGGCGCCGGCCGCCTGGCGGGTCGCAGTGCCGAAATCCAGCGTGATCGCCAGTGGCGCGGAGGCGCCCGACGGGAAGACGCTGGAGAAGGCGACGGGCGTCGTCGGCGAGGTCAGCGCGCCGGTGGCGTCAAAGGTCAAAGTGGCGGGCTGCGGCGTCGGCGAACCGGCGACGGCCGACGCCTCCTCGTTGCCGACGAACATATGGACTTCCCAGGTGTCGGTGGGGTCGCCCGCGGCGATCGCGCCGGTGCGCACGAAGTAGAGCGTCGCCGACTGGGCATTGCCCTCGCTGTCGTAGACGGTCTGCTGCTGCGAATAATTGTAGCTGTTCGGATCCAGCCGGTCGAAGCCATAGGGGTTGGACGGGCTGTAGACCGCGCGGTCCGCCGGCTTGTCCGCGGTGATCGGCAGATTGGCGGTCAGCGTGATCAGGCTGGTCGCGCGCGGCGTGCCCGAGGTCAGAGGCAGCTGGATATTGCGCGAGGCAGCGAGGCCGCTCGCCGTGATATTGCCCTCGGCGTCGACCGGCAGGACCTGCACATAGCCGCCATTGCCGTCCACCAGATAACGCTGGCTGTCGACCGAGAGGTTGCCGTTGCGCGAGAAATAGGTGGTGCCGCCATTCAGCGCATCGCGGGTCACGAAGAAGCCGCTGCCCGAAATGGCGAGGTCGAGGTCGCGCGCGGAGGTTTCGAAGCCGCCCTGCGTGAACTGCTGCTCGATGCCTTTCAGACGCGTTCCCTGGCCGGGGGTCGTGCTGGAGGCGGGCATGATGTCGCCGAAGAAGGTGCGGCTGCGCTTGAAGCCGATCGAGCCGACATTCGCGATATTGTTCGAGATGGTGCCGAGGTCGGTCTGGGCGCCGCGAAGGCCGGAGAGCGAGGTGTAGAAGGACATGGTGGTGCTCCTTGGGTGATCTTTGCGATTGAATCAGGCGAGGCGGATGGCAGCGCCGGGCTCGAGCAGGCCGAGGCCGGTCACGAGCCGGCTCTCGCCGCCCGCGGAAGGCGACTGGATGCCCCCGATCGAGGTCCAGGTGGCGGTCGCCGCGTTCGAGGTCTGGCCGTTCTTCGTGGCCGTCACGATCAGGCGCAGCGGCCCGCCCGCGACATAGTCGCCGGCCTCGTTCTTGCCGTCCCAGGCGACCGCGACATTGCCCGATGCAGTCGCGCCCATGGTCTCGGTGTGAACCACCGCGCCATTGGCGTCCTGGAAGCTGACGGTCACGCTGTCGGCGCCGTCGGGCAGCGAGAATTCGCCGGCATAGGTGCCGTCGCGCAGCGGCGTCGCGATATCGGATTCGACCAGCATCGAATGGCCGATCCAGCTCGCCGCGTCGCTGAGGCGGCTGCCGCCGAGCGAGGTCGCGATCGTCTGCAGGCTGCGGTTCATCTCGGCGATGCCGGCGACCTGCGAGAATTGCGCCATCTGGGCGACCATCTGGGTATTGTCGACCGGGTTGAACGGATCCTGGGTGGTGAGCTGCGTGGTCATCAGCCGCAGGAAGTCGTTCTGGTTCATCGCGCCGGCGCCGGCGCCGACAGCGGTGGTTCCCGTCGTCGACGTCGGCAGATTGGTCACGTTATGGGCGTTGTTGATCGTGTCGATAATGCTCATTGGCCGAGCCTCAAGGTGTCGAGAGTGAGGGTTTTTGCGGTCTGGAGGACCTGCACGTTGTTCTGGTACTGACGGGCGGTCTCGACCATGTCGATCAGCTCGGCGGCGGTATCCACGCCGGCCTCCCACACGTCGCCATTGGCGTCGGCCAGGGGATGCTCGGGATCGTGGCGCCGGGTCGGCTCGACGCCGGCGCGCACCACACTCTCCACCTGCACGGTGGCGAGGCCGGGGCCGCCTTCCACCGTCCGGAAGACGGGGCGCAGCGCCTGGAAGGCGCCCTCGCGCGTGGTGGAGACGGAGCCGGCATTGGCGAGGTTCGACGCGGTCGTGTTCAGCCGCAGCAGCTGCGCGGACATGGCGCGGCCGGCGATATCGAACACATTCATCGGGCGGTTGGTGTTCATGGCTTACTCTCCCTTGAGGGCGCGGCGGATCGTCGAGATCCGGCCTTCGAGGAATGAAAGCGTGGTGCGATATTGCATCGCGTTCTCGGCGAAGAGGGTCTGCTCGGTGTTGAGCTCGACCGTGTTGCCGTCGATCGACGGGGTCAGCGGCACGCGATAGGCGATCGCCTCGTTCGCGGCCCGGTCGGCGCTGTAGCCGCGCGAGGCCAGGCTCAGCGCCCGGTCGAAGTCGATGTCGCGGGCGCGATAGCCCGGCGTCGCCGCATTGGCGATGTTGGAGGCGAGCAGGTTCAGGCGCTGGGACCGGAGGGTCAGCGCCGCGCCGTGAATGCCGAACAGGCTTTCGCCTTCTGCCATGTGCATTCCCCTAAAGCTCCGCCCCGTCCCGCCGTTAAATTGACAGGCGAGGGCGTCGGCCTGGATGAAGCAATGATCGTGCCAAATGGCGGGATCGCTTCGCCGGCGTCTGCGCAGCACAATGGGGCAGCGTAGAACCGGCAAGGTTTTGCCGGTGCCGGCAGTTTCCTGCCGGAGGCGGGAGGGACGAGTGATCGACGTCGTGGATCGGTTTTTCGACCCTCTCGCCTTCTCCATCGTGCTGGGCGGGACGATGCTCGTCACCTGGATTTCCGCGACCGGCCGGGATGGCTGGCGCGGCTTCGGCGCCCTCATCCCCTTCTTCCGCGCCCGCCCGGGCCGCGATGCCGAGACCGCCGACCGGGCGGTGAAGCGGATCCAGCACCTTTCCGCCTATAAAGGCACGATCTGCGCCGACCGGGTGAAGACGCCGGTCGATTTCGTGCACCGCGCCGCCTGCCGCCTCGCCGACGCCGACAGCGCCGAGCGGTTCGCCGTCTGGGCGCGCGAGGAGCTGGAGGACCGCCGCGCCCGCCACAAGGCGGCGATCGGGCTGTGGCGCTACGCCGCCGAGGTCGCCCCGGCCATGGGCATGATCGGCACCGTCATCGGCCTCATCCTGATGTTCGCGAAGATGAACGACCCGGCGGCGATGGGCCCGGCTATGGCCGTCGCCATGCTGACCACGCTCTACGGTCTGATCCTCGCCTTCGGCCTGGCCGGGCCGGTCGCGGCGCGGCTGGAGCGGCTGTCCGAGGCCGAATGCGCCTGGCAGGCCCGCGTCGCCGAGCGCCTGCTCGCGCTCGCGTGCGCGGAGGAAAGGGAAATGGCCGGCTGGCGCGAGCGGCCGCTGCATTCCCTGCGGCGCTCGGCATGAACCGGCTGCCCTTGCCGCGCTGGGCGGTGAGCTTTGCCGATCTGCTGTTGTTGCTGCTTGGCTGCTTCGTCCTGCTCCATGCGATGGAGGCGCAAAGATCGAGGGCGCCGGTCCCCGTGGCGGCCGGCAATGCCGCCGCGGCGCCGGTCCGGTCCTTCGCCGCGAGCGAGGTCTTCCAATCGGGCGAGGCATTGCTGACGCCCGAGGCCCGCGAGGCGCTGCACGCGGAGGGCGCGCGCCTCGCGGGTCACCCGGTTCGCATTCTTAGCACCGGCACCGGCGAGGAAGGCGGCCGGCTCGACCGGTTCGAGCTCGCTGCCGCCCGCGCCGCCGCCGTCGGCCGGGCGCTGCGCGAGGGCGGCCTTGGCGAAGGCCAGATCGCGATCGCCATGGGCGAGAGCGGCAGGCCGGGCGCGGGGCAGACCATTTCGATCTCCCGGCGCTGACCGGCATTTGGCACGGCGCTTGCGTAGCTTGCTCCAAATGTCTGGAGTGACCGCCATGGTGCCAATTTTCCGACGCGTCGCGTTGCCCTTTGCCCTGCTCGCCTCGCCGCTGCCGGCGCCGGCACAGGGCTTCGAGAATCTCGAATTGCTGGACAACAGGGTCGCCGCTGCTTTGGGCGCGAATATCGGCGAGCCCGGCGGCGCGACCACCCCGATCGACCGGCGCCTCCGCCTGCAGGCCTGCCCGCAGCCCGTGGAGATCGGCGAGCCGATCGCCGGCGCGGTCGCGGTGCGCTGCGTGCCTTTGGGCTGGCGCATCCGCGTCTCCATCGTCGGCACCCCGCAGACCGGCCGGACGGCCGCCGCCGGCCCGGCCCGGCCGCAGGCCCGCCCGGAGCCGGTGGTGCGCCGCGGCGACCAGGTCGAGCTGGTCGCAATCGCCAGCGGCTTCACGGTGAGCACCCTCGCCACGGCCGAACAGGACGGCGCCCCGGGCGACCGCATCCGCGTCCGCACCGAGCGCCGCAACGCCCCGGTGATCGGCCAGGTGCTCGAGGACGGGCGCGTCGCGCTGCCAGGATTTAATGGATTATGAAAATGGCCGTTATCACTCCCGAGGGAGAAAGGACCAGAACATGATCGACGGGGTTGGAAAGGGCGCGACCGGGCGGGTCGACCTTGCGCGCCAGGAGAAAGGCGCCCCTGTCGGCGCCGCGCGGGCCGATGGCCGCCGCGCACCGGACGGCGTCGTGAAGAGCGAGGTGCTCGAGCTGGTCTCCGGCGGCGCGCCCGTAGACACCTCGAAAGTGGAAGCGGTCCGCGCCGCGATCCGGGACGGCCGCTATCCGGTCGATCCGGAGCGCATCGCAGCCCGGATGCTCGACTTCGATCTGCCCCGGCGCGGCTGATGCAGCTTGCCGTTCTCGATGCTCTGGCCACCGCGCACGAGGCGCTGATCCGCGCGCTCGACGGCGACGATCTGGCCGGGATCGAGCGGGCCACGGCCGCGCTGGCCGAGGCCGTCCATGACGCGCGCCGGCATGACCGCTGGCAGGCGGCGCCCGGGATGAAGGAGCGGCTGCTGAGCCTCGCCGCGCTCGCCCAGGCCGCCCAGATCCGCGTCAATTTCCTGACGGACATGATCCGCCGCCGCGTCGATGCGGCCGCGGCGCTCCGCGGCGCCCAGCCCGCCGCCGTCTATCACGCCCACGCACGCTGAAGCGCGGCCTGTTTGCAGGCCACTCCCGTTCGCCCTGAGCCCGTCGAAGGGCTGCCCTCCTCTTAACTGACGCAAAAGAAGGACAGGGCTTCGACAAGCTCAGCCCGAACGGATTCGGGTTCCCCGCATTCTTATCCTGTTTGGCACGCTCCTTGCCTTGATGCCCCGGGACAGAAAGGGGCGTCATGAATCCGACGACGATAGGCAATGCCAGCGGGGGAGGCGGACGCGATCGCGTCACCGCCGCCATCCAGCTTGCCTCGGCCAGCACCGGCATCCAGTTCGGCTACCTGCTCAATCAGGCCCGGCTGGAAAGCGGGCTGAACCCCGATGCGCGCGCCCGCACGTCGAGCGCGACCGGGCTCTTCCAGTTCATCGATCAGACCTGGCTCGGCATGGTCCGGCAGCACGGCGCGGAGCACGGCCTCGGCTGGGCCGCCGCCCAGATCCGCCAGGGGCCGAACGGCCGCTATTACGTCGCCGACCCGGAGACGCGCCGCCAGATCCTTGACCTCAGGCGCCAGCCCGAGGCCGCCTCGGCCATGGCCGCCGAATATGCCGCCGACAATGGCCACTATCTGGAACACCGGCTCGGCCGCCCGATGCAGCCGGTCGATCTCTATCTGGCCCATTTCCTCGGCGCGGGCGGCGCTGCGCGCTTCCTGCGCGCCCATGATGCCAGCCCGGACGCGCCGGCGGCGCCGATGCTGCCGCAGGCGGCGCGCGCCAACCGGCCGATCTTCTACAATCGCGACGGCTCGATGCGCAGCTTCGCCGAGATCCGCGCGCGCTTCGCCGAAAAGATCGCGACCGGCAACCAGAGCGGCGGCGCGGTCGACCACAGCCGCGCACCGGCTCGCCATCGCTCGCCGGCGCCATCCTTTCTCGACGATAGTGTCCGCATCGCCTCGCCGGGCAACACGCTGCCGCGCCTCGGGACCATCGACGCCAATCCGCTCGATTCAGCGGAATTGCGGGGCCTGGACGCGGACGCGCTCGCCTTTGCGGGGCTGAACCTGAACAACCCGAACGGCATCGATCCCGACACCTTGCTGGAGCTGGGCCGCGATCGCAGCCGCGCCGCTGGCCCGTCGCCACGCTATGCGCGGCTTGCTTATCTGATGCTCGCGCAGCTCGGAGGCTCGGTCCCCGATGAATCGTAATGTGTGGTTGAGCGCGTCGCGCGGGGCGGTCCTCCCGATCGCGATCCTGTTGCTCGTCTCGCTGATGGTGGTGCCGATCCCGGCCGCCTTTCTCGACATCGGTTTCGTCACCAACATCATGATCAGCCTCGCGGTGCTGATGGTGGCGCTGAACGTCGCCAAGCCGCTGGATTTCTCCTCCTTCCCGACGGTATTGCTGTTCGCGACCCTGCTCAGGCTCGCCCTCAACGTCGCCTCGACCCGCGTCGTGCTGGTCAACGGCCATGAAGGCTCGTCCGCCGCCGGCCATGTCATCGAGGCGTTCGGCAGCTTCCTGATCGGTGGCGATTATGCGGTCGGCATCTTCGTCTTCATGATCCTGATGATCATCAACCTGATCGTCATCACCAAAGGCGCGGGGCGCGTCTCCGAAGTGTCGGCCCGCTTCACCCTCGATGCCATGCCCGGCAAGCAGATGGCGATCGACGCCGATCTCAATGCCGGCCTGCTCACCCCCGAGGAGGCGAAGCATCGCCGCATGGAAATCGCCACCGAGGCGGATTTCTACGGCTCGATGGACGGCGCTTCCAAATTCGTGAAGGGCGACGCCATTGCCGGCGTGCTGATCCTCGTCGTCAACGTGATCGGCGGCCTCGTGCTCGGCACGGCCAGCCACGGCATGACGCTCGGCAATGCCGCGTCCAATTATGTGCTGCTGGCGATCGGCGACGCTTTGGTCGCGCAAGTGCCGGCTTTGCTGCTCTCCATCGCCGCGGCGTCGATCGTCACCCGCGTCTCCTCGCCCTTCGACCTGTCGGGTCAGATCACCCGCCAGTTCGGCGTCGCCGGCGCCTGGCTGCCGGTCGCCTGCATCCTCCTCTTCCTCGGCCTGCTGCCTGGCATGCCGCACTTCACTATTCTGCCCTTTGCCGGCCTCGCCTTCTTCATCGCCCACAAATTGCGCAAGGCGGCGAGGGCGCGGGCGCTGGCCGAAGCGACGCCGGAGGAGGCGCCCGCCGCCTCGCCGAGCGCGATCGGCTGGGACGAGGTGTCGGACGATGCCGCGCTCGGCCTCGAACTGGGTTTCGCCCTCGTCGGCCTGGTCGACGAACGCAAGGGCGCGCCGCTCATGGCCCGGATCACCGGAATCCGCCGCCAGCTCTCGCGCGAGCTCGGCTTCGTCGTCCCGCTCGTGCGGGTCAGAGACGAGCTGACGCTGTCGCCGAACAGCTACCGGATCAGCGTCGCCGGCGTGGTCGCCGCGGAGGACGAGATTTTCCCGGACGATCTGCTCGCGCTCGACAGCGGCGACCTGATCGACCGCGTCCACGGCCGTCCCTGCAAGGACCCGACCTTCGGCCTCGACGCGGTCTGGATCAGCCCGGCGCAGCGCGCCGAAGCGGTGGTGGCCGGCTATACGGTCGTCGATCCGGCCACGGTCGTCGCCACCCACCTCAACCTGGTCGTCCAGGCGGCCGCTGCCGATTTGTTCGGCATGGACGAGGCGCAAAAGCTGGTCGATGCGCTGAAGGACGTCGCGCCGCAGCTCGCCGCCAATCTGACGCCGCAGCCGCTCAGCCTCGCCGCTCTCGCCGGCCTCTGCCGCGCGCTGCTGGTCGAAGGCGTGCCGCTCAGGGATTTCCGCCGCATTGCCGAGGCGATGGCCGATGCCGCCCGCACCGAGGCCGATCCGATCCAGCTGGTCGAGGAGGTCCGCCAAAGGATCGGCGCCCTGATCGTCCAGACGATCGTGCCGGTGCGCATGCCGCTGCCGGTCGTCACCCTCGACCCGAATCTCGAGCATCTGCTCAGCCAGGCGGTGCGCAGCGGCCAGGGCGCTGTTCATCCGATTGAGCCGGGCCTCGGCAACAAGCTGGTCCAGGCGATCGGCGAGGTTGCCGGGCCGTTGCTCGCCGAGGGCCGTCGCTTCGCCGTCGTCACCTCGCCCATCGCCCGCCGCGCGCTGTCGCGCCTGCTGGCGCCGCACGTCCCCGACGTGCCGGTCCTGTCGCTGCTCGAAATCCCCGACAGCAAGCCTGTCGAGGTCGTCGCCATCGTCGGCGGCGAGCCTGAGCGCCCGCTTCTTCAATCGGAGGTTGTTGCGTGATTCCCTTTTCGACCCGTGCCCGCATCATTTCCGTCGCCTCCGGCAAGGGGGGTGCTGGCAAAACCAATGTCAGCGTCAACCTCGCCGTCGCCTTCGCGCAGGCGGGCGACCATACCATGCTGATCGATTGCGACATGGGCCTCGCCAATGCCGCGATCCTGCTCGGCATGCCGTCCGCCTGGACGATCGGCGATCTGCTCGCCGGCCGCTGCGGGCTCGACGACCTCCTGCAGACCGGCCCGGCCGGCCTCTCGTTCCTGCCCGGCCACAGCGGCACGGGCAGCGGCTCGACCCTCTCGGCCAACGAACGCACGCGCCTGCTGGAGGCGCTGCAGCCTTATCTTTCCGATTACGACCATGTCGTGATCGATACGGGCGGCGGCATCGAGGCCTCGGCGCTCGCCCTCGTCGCCAGCGCCGATACGCCGCTGATCGTGCTGACGCCGGAGCCGACTAGCTTCGTCGACGCCTATGCGATGGTGAAGGCGCTGAACGTCGCCCACGGCACGGCCGCCTTCGAAATCGTCGCCAATATGGTGCGCCACGATGTTGCCGGGCGTCAGCTGTTCGATCGCTTCCGCGCCATTGCCGGCCGCTTCCTCGACATCGAGCTGAGCTATGTCGGCGCGATCCCGGCGGACAATTATGTGAAGGAGGCGGTGCTGCGGAAACGCTGCGTCGTCGAAACCTTCCCCGGGGCGCCCGCCGCGCGCGCCTTCGCGGCGCTCGCCCGCCGCCTTGCCGCACCGGCGCCGATGCTGCCGCCGGAGCGGATGTTCGCGGAGGTGAGCCATGGCGCTCATTGATCCGCAATATAGTCCGGCGACCTATCAGAAGCAGGCGCGGCCGACGCCGGAAGCGCTGGTGCGCGCGCACATGCCGCTGGTCCGCCGGATCGCCTGGCATGTCCACGCCCGCGTCGCCTCCGCCATCGATGTCGAGGATCTCGCCCAGATCGGCATGGTCGCTCTGGTCGAGGCGGCGAACAGCTTCGAGGATCGCGGCCACGCCTTTGCCACCTATGCGACCTTGCGCATTCGCGGCGCCATGATCGACCATTTGCGGCGCCATGCCACCATCTGCCGCGCCGCCATCCAGCGCCGCCGCGCGCTGGCGCAGACTCGCGCCCGGCTGGAAAGCCGCCTGGGGCGGGGTGCAACCGAGGCCGAAATGGCGGAGGAAATGGGCCTCGCCGCCGCCGATTATCGCGCGATGGTCGACGACAGCCAGGCCGTGCACCAGGAATCGATCGACGAGGTCTATTCCGACCATTCGATGTGGTTCGCCGATATCGAGGAAAGGGCGGACGACGCGATCGACCGCGAGCGGCTGCAGGCCGCGATCGCCGGTGCGATCTCCGCTCTGCCCGAGCGCGAGGCGATGGTGCTGCAGCTCTATTTCGTCGAGGAGATGAACCTTGAGGAGATCGGCCAGACGCTCGGCGTCGGCGCGGCACGCATCTGCCAGATCAAGAAGGCGGCGCTCGATCGCGTGCGCGCCGTGCTCAGGGAATGGGCCTGAACGCGTTCGTCAACCACCTCGTTCACGATAAGAAAAGCCCGGCGCGGGGGTCCGCGCCGGGCTCTCTTTTCTCCGCTTTCGGTGGGGATTAGCGGAGCAGGTTGAGCACGTCCGACTGGCTCTGATTGGCCTGGGCGAGCATCGCGGTCGACGCCTGGCTCAGGATCTGGGCCTTGGCGAGGTTGGTCGTCTCGGCCGAGAAATCGGCGTCCTCGATCCGCGAGCGCGCGTCGCTCAGGTTGGCAACCTGGTTGCTCAGGTTGTTGACGACGGACTCGAGGCGGCTCTGGCCGGCGCCGAGAGAGGCGCGGGTCGTGGCGACCGCCTTCAGCGCGTCATCGACATCGTCCAGCACACCGGTATCGCCGCCCGAAATATCGGCGCCCGAAGCGTCGGACACGTCGAGGCCGGTGACCGTCAGCGTGGTCTGGTCGGCCGAGCCGTAGCCGGTCTGGATGTCGATCGTCACGTCGCTCGAACCGAACACGGTCACGCCGTTGAACGTGGTGTCCGCGACGATCGCGTCGATCTGCGCGCCCAGCTCGGTGACTTCCGACTGCAGATTGGCGCGGTCGTCGTCCGAATAGGTGCCGCTGGCGCTCTGCACCGCGAGCTCGCGGATGCGCTGCAGCATGTTGGTGACCTCGTTGAGGGCGCCGTCGGCGGTCTGCGCGAACGAAATACCGTCGTTCGCGTTGCGGATCGCCTGGTTCATGCCGCGGATCTGCGACGTCATCGAATTCGCGATGGCGAGGCCGGCAGCGTCGTCCTTGGCAGAGTTGATGCGCTTGCCGCTCGACAGGCGCTCCATGGCAGTCTGGAGAGCCTGATTGGCGACCCGGCTGCCGTTCTGCGCCCGAAGCGCAGCCGTATTGGTGTTGATGACAGTCATTCTACGGTTCCTTTCCCGCTCATTCGCGGCTGACCGGGTCGATCCCGTCGTGCCACGATGCAGTTAACGGCTGGCCCGTTTCGGCCTTTAATCGGCGAAAGTTTAAGGCGACGTTTTTTTGACGTGCGGCGTCAATCCGCCGCCGTCCCGCGCGGCTGTTTCAGGGTCTCGCGAGAGAGCGGAAAGAAACCCCGCCCGTTTGGCACGCCGCTTGCACCGCCCGAGACGAGCTAATCCCGGGGGTGTGATGATCGGCGTAAGCAAAAGGGTCGCGGAGGCAAATCCGGCGCTGGCAGGCTTCCTGTCCGGCGCCGGCCTTGCGTCCGCCATCTTTGCCTCGGACGAGGGCTGGGCCGAGGGCCTCGCCCTTTTCGCGCCGGACGAGGAAGCCTGCGCCGCACCCTATGACCTGATTCTCGATTATGGCGCCGCCACGCCCTGCTGGACGCGCGCGTCGATGACGGCACCGGCCCGTCTGGCCTATGGCGAGGCGGACGCAAGCTTCGGCAATGCGCTGACCGCCGAGCTGCTGCGCCCGCAGGGCCGCCCGGCCTGCGGCGAGGCGGCGAGCGCCGCGACCCTTGAGTTCGCCGCCCGCATCGCTGCCAGCGAGGCCTCCGTGCTGCTGCTCGGCGAGACCGGCACCGGCAAGGAGGGTCTCGCCCGCTACATCCACCTCTGCTCGCCGCGCGCGAAGGGCCCGTTCACCGCGGTCAATTGCGCCGCCTTGCCCGAGACCATGCTCGAGGCGATCCTCTTCGGCCACCGCAAGGGCGCCTTCACCGGCGCCGGCGGGGACGGCGAGGGCCTGTTCCGCGCCGCCGACGGCGGCACCCTGCTGCTCGACGAGATCGCCGAAATCCCGCTCGCCTTGCAGGCGAAATTGCTCCGCGCCTTGCAGGAGAAGGAAATCCTCCCGGTCGGCGCGGTCCGCCCCGAGCCGGTCGACCTGCGCGTGGTCGCGTCGGCAAACCGCGATCTCGCCGCCGAGGTCGCCGCCGGCCGCTTCCGCGCCGATCTCTACTGGCGGCTCAACGTCATGCCGGTGACGCTCGCGCCGTTGCGCGAGCGCGCGCTGGACATCCGGGCCATCGCCGCCGCCATGCTGGTCCGCCATTGCCCGCCGTCCGCGGCCTTCCCTTTCCCGACCCCGGAGGCGCTGGACCGGCTCTCGAGCCATCCCTGGCCGGGCAATTGCCGCGAGCTGGAGAATGTCATCCAGCGCGCCATCCTGCTCCGCGCCGGCGAGCGGATCGAGGCCGGCGATCTCGTCATCGACGGCGTCCACGCCCCTCATGCCGAGGTGCCCGTCGCCGCCCTCTCGCTCGACGAAGCGGCCCGCGCCGCCGAGGCCAATGTCATCCGGGCCGCCCTCGACGAGGCCGGCGGCCACCGCATTCGCGCCGCCCAACGCCTCGGGATCAGCGAACGCACCCTCCGTTACCGGCTCGCCGAAATGCGCGCCGTTGCCGCCTAGGAGATTTGAGGCATGACCATCGATGCAAGCCGGCTGATGGCGATGCGAAGCGCCATCCTCGAACAGAACAGCGCCCTGCAGCGCGCCGCCGGCCTTGCCGGCAGCGGTCAGCCGGGCACGCTCGGCGGCCCCGAGGCGACCGGCCCGGGAGGCTTTGGCGATGTGCTGCAGACGGCGCTCCGCCAGGTCAATGAGAGCCAGGCCCGCGCCTCCGCGATGAGCGAGGCCTATGAGCGCGGCGAGACCACGGACATCGCCGCGGTGATGCTGTCCCGCCAGCAGGCGTCGCTCGGCTTCGAGGCGACCCTGCAGGTCAGGAACCGTCTCCTGACCGCTTACAAAGACATCATGAGCATGCCGGTGTAACGCGCTATGACCGATACAACCCTCAACGACCTCACCCCCGTCCCGTCGCGCCCCGCGGCGGCCCCGGCCCGTCCGGGCGGGATCGTGCAGAATCTGCGCGGCTTCATCGCCCAGCCGGCGGTGGCGAAAAGCCTGCCGCTGCTGGGCTTTCTCGCCGTGCTCGGCGTCGCCGCCCTGATCTGGATGACGGTCGCCGCCGCGCCCAGCCGCACGCTCTTCGCCGGCCTCCCCGACAACGACAAGGCGGCGGTGGTCGAGGCGCTGACCAATGCCGGCATCGGCAATTCGATCGACCGCGACACCGGCGCCGTCCGGGTCTCGGACGACGATTATCACCGCGCCCGCATGCTGCTCGCCTCGCAGGGCCTGCCCCGTGGCGGCCAGAGCGGCGCCGACGTCGTCGCCGATATGCCGCTCGGCGCCAGCCGCGCGGTCGAGGCCGAGCGCATCCGGGCCGCGCGCGAGGCGGATCTCGCCCGCACCATCGAGGCGATCGACGCGGTGCAGACCGCGCGCGTCCACCTTGCCGCCGAACAGCCGAGCGTGTTCGTCCGCGAGCGCAACCATGCCGCCGCCTCGGTCATGCTCACTTTGGCGGCGGGCCGCACGCTCGGCGAGGGCCAGGTGCAGGCGATCGTCAACCTCGTCGCCTCCTCCGTTCCCGGCCTCGCGCCGGAGCAGGTGTCGGTGATCGACCAGAACGGCCGGCTGCTGTCCCGCACCGGCGGCGACGGCCCCGGCGCCGCGTCCGAGCGTCAGCTCGCCATCCAGAATCAGGTCGAGGACCGTGCCCGTCAGGCGATCACCACGTTGCTGACCCCGATCGTCGGTGCCGGCAACTTCACCACCGAGGTTCATGCCGAAATGGACTTCTCCGAGACGCAGTCGACGCGCGAGGGCTTCCCCGAGAATCAGCGCGCGATGACCGCCGAGGAGGGCCAGGTCTCGGCCGAGGCCGGCGCCAACGGCGCCCCGCCCGCGGGCGGTGTTCCCGGCGCGCTCTCCAACACGCCGCCCCCGGCCGCGCAGGTCGCGGCGGCCCCCGGTGGCGCGGTCACCGTCCCCGCGCAGGGCGCGCCGGGCGGCGGCGCCCCGGCGGCCGGCGGCAACAACCGCACCGAAAATTACAACCGCAGCTACGCGGTCGGCCGCGAGGTCTCCGTGACCCGCGCCCAGACCGGCACGGTGAAGAGGCTCAGCGTCGCCGTCGCGCTGCGCAACCCCGAAGGCCGCCCGCGCGACATTCGCGAGATCCAGAATCTGGAGCAGCTCGTCAAAGGCGCGGTCGGCTTCGATCAGGCGCGCGGCGACGTCGTCGCAATCACCTCGCGGCCGTTCGCCGCCACCGAGGAGGTCGCGCCGAGCTGGTGGCAGGCCGGCTGGGTCTCGCTGGTGGTGCGCAACCTCACCGCCCTGATCATCGCCCTGCTCGTCATCTTCGTCTTCGCCAAGCCGCTGCTGAAGAAGAGTCAGGCGATGCTTGCGAACCGCGCCGTCACCGGCCGGACCAGCCGCGCCCGGGTCGGCGGCGAGATCGCCAATGCGATCGCCGACCGCGTCGACCGCGGCACCGGCAGCGAGCTCGATGTCCGGGTCTCGCTGGAAATGATCGAGGCGACCCGCGACTATGAGAAGCGCGCCGCTTTGATCCGCGCCTTCGTCCGCCAGGACCCTGCCCGCGCCGCGCTCGTCGTGCGCGACCTGATCCGCACCGATTCCGGAGCCGAGCGCCATGGATAGTCTCGAGACCTCCGGCTTCCCTGCGGCCGGCCCGGCCGCCGGACCGAGCGGCAGCGATGCCGCCGCCATCCTGCTGATGATGCTCGGCGACAGCGAGGCGGCGGAGATCCTCTCCTATCTGGAGCCGGACGAGGTCCAGCATCTGGGCAGCGCGATGTTCAACGTCGCCGACGTCTCCGAGGACCAGGTCGAGGGCGTGTTCGACACCTTCATGACCAAGACCAGGGCGCGCACCTCGATCGGCTTTGGCGCGGCGCCGCGCATCCGCGCGGTGATGGAGCATGCGCTCGGCGCCGAGCGCGCCGAGAATGTGCTCGCCCGCATCACCCCGCCGACCCGCAGCCGCGCGCTCGAGCCGCTGCGCTGGATGGACGCCAAGACCATCGCCGCCCTGATCGCCGAGGAGCATCCGCAGATCGCCGCGATCGTGCTCGCCCATCTGGAGCCGCCGATCGCCGCTGACGTGCTGCAATTGCTGCCCTCCGACATCCAGCCCGACGTCATCTACCGCGTCGCCAAGCTGGAATCGGTGAGCGCCGAGGCGATCGAGGAGCTGGAGAAGATCCTGGTCCGCCAGGTCGCGCGCGTGAACACGGCCCCGGCCGCATCGCGCGGCGGCGCCAGCGAGGCCGCGAAGATCATGAACAATATGCGCCCGGGCTCGGACAAGACGATCATCCGCAGCCTCGGCAAGGTCGACAAGCATCTGGCCCAGCGGATCGAGGACGAGATGTTCGTCTTCGAGGATCTGATGGAGCTGGACGACAAGAATCTCGGCATCCTGCTGCGCAACGTCGAAAACGACATGCTGGTCGTGGCGCTCAAGGGCGCCGACGAAAGGCTGCGCGAGAAGATGCTGGGCTGCATGTCGGCCCGCGCCGCGGATTCGATCCGCGACGAAATGGCCGAACGCGGTCCGCTGCGGCTCGCCGAGGTGCTGGAGGCGCAGAAGGAGGTGCTCGCCATCGCGCGCCGCCTCGCGGATGCGGGGAGCCTGATGCTTGCCGGCCGGGGCGACGATTATGTCTAGGCTGCTGCGCGCCATCGACGCCCAGGCGGAAAGCCTCGGCAGCTTCGTCCTCAGCCATCGCGAGGCGGGGTTCCGCCCGCGCAATGCCGAGGGCGGTTTTTCCGCGGACAATGACGAGGCCAGCCGTCCGCTGACCGCCGAACAGGAACGCATGCACCGGGAGGAGGAGTCGTTCGCCGCCGGCCATGCCGAGGGCCGCCGCGAGGCCGAGCTCGATTATGAGGCCGAGCGCGACGCGCTCGCCCGGCTTGCGCAGTCGCTGCAGGTGCTGCGCCCCGAACCCGCCAATGCCCTGGCTTTGCTGCTCGCCGAAACCGTCGATCGGCTGGTGCGCGAGGTGGCCGGCCAGGTCGAGGTCGACCCGAATCTGCTGCTCGACCGCGCCCGGCAGGCCGCCGCCCTCGTCGCCAGGGATGTCGAGCCCAGCAAGCTGCGCGCCCATCCGGACGACATCGTCCATCTGGAGCGCGCCGGGCTCACCGTGGTGCTGGAGGCGGATCCCGGCCTCGCCCGCGGCTCGATCGTGCTGGAAACCGGCCATGGCTGGATCGAGGACGGCCCCGCCGTCCGCCTCGAGCGGCTGCGCGCCGAGCTCGATCGGATGGGAGCGCCGCAATGACCTTGCTCCTCGACCGCGCCCGCGATCTGCTCGATCACGTCCGTGTCGGCGAGGCCGGCGCGCGCGTCATCGGCCGGCTCGCCGCCTATGACGGGCTGATGCTCGAGGCGACCGGCTTCACCCGGCCGATTGGCGCCGGCGCGCGCATCGTCTCCGGCGGCAACCAGGTCAGCCGCGCCGAAGTGGTCGGCTTCCGCGGCAACCGCACCCTTTTGATGGCGCTGGACGGCGCCGCCGCCCATGCCAATGGCGCCCGCGTCGAACCCGACGCGTCGAGCAGCATGGCCGAGGTCGGCCCCGCTCTGCTCGGCCGGGTCGTCGACGGGCTCGGCAATCCGCTGGACGGGCTCGGCCCGGTCGGTGCGATCGACAAATGGCCGCTGCACGGGATTCAGGACAATCCGCTCGCCCGCGCCCGCGTGACGAAGCCGTTCGACACCGGGGTCCGCGCGGTCAACGCCATGCTCACCGCCGGCGTCGGCCAGCGTATCGCCATCGTCGCCGGCTCCGGCGTCGGCAAGTCGGTGCTGATGGGACAGATGATCGCCGGCGCCGATGCCGACGTGATCGTCGTCGGCCTGATCGGCGAGCGCAGCCGCGAAGTTGCCGACTTCCTCGCCACCAAGCTGCCGCCGGAGGTCCGTCGCAAGGCGGTGGTCGTCGCCGTTCCGGCCGATCATGCACCCTTGCTCAGGCTCCGCGCGGCGATGCGCGCCACCGCCATCGCCGAGGATTTCCGCGCCCGCGGCCTCAAGGTGCTGCTGCTGGTCGACAGCCTGACTCGCGTCGCCCATGCGCAGCGCGAGATCGGTCTTTCGCTCGGCGAGCCGCCGACCGTGAAGGGCTATCCGCCCTCGGCGCTCGGCCTAATCCCGCGCCTCGTCGAGCGCGCCGGCGCCGACGCGCTGACCGGCGGCTCGATCACCGCGCTCTACACCGTGCTCGCCGACGGCGACGACACCTCGGACCCGATCGTCGACGCCACCCGCGCGATCGTCGACGGCCATATCATCCTGTCCCGCGGCCTCGCCGAGCAGGGCGTCTATCCGGCGATCGACATCGGCCGGTCGCTCTCCCGCGTCATGGCCGACATCGTCGCCCCCGAACATGCTCTGGCGGCGGCGGCCTTCCGCCGGCTCTGGTCCTCGTTCGAGGAGAATCGCGACCTGATCCTGATGGGCGCCTATGCCCCGGGCAACGATCCCTTGATCGACGAGGCGATCGTCCGGCGGCCGGAATTGCTCGATTTCCTCACCCAGCCGCAGGCCGAGCGAGCGCCTCATGACGCCTCGGTCGCGGCTCTGATCGGGCTCATGGCGTCATGAGCGCGGTGCTTCGCCAGCGCCAGCGCATCGTGAAGGTTCGCCGGATCCAGCACGGGCTTGCCGCCAATGCCGCGGCGGCCGCGGCGGGCCGCGTCCGCTCGCTCGAACTGTCGCGCGAGCGCCTGCTGCAGATGCGCGCCGAGCTGAAAGTGGTCCAGGGCCCGACCAGCGGCCAGACACTCGCCCAGACGGGCGAACTCGCCATGCGCCTCGACAGCGCCAGGCTCGGGCTCGGCCCGACCATCGACTCCGCCCGCTCCGCCGCCGCCAGCCGCGAGGCCGAGCGGCTCATCGCCCGCCGCGACCAGGAGAGCGCCGAGAAGCTCGAGGATATCGCCGTCCGCGCCGCCGAGGCGCTGGCCGAACAGAAATTGCGGGGCGTCTTCCGCCGCCGCGCCAGGATTCAAACGGGAGACTGAGATGATGGCGTCCATCCCGAACATGCGCAGCACGCCGCTGACCCTTCCCGCCACCAAGGCGCCGCCGGCCGGCGAGGCCGTGCCCGGCGATTTCGCCGCGCAGCTGCCGGCCGTGCCCGGTCAGCCACTCGAGGCTGTGATCCTTCCCGACGCCCGCATCGATCCGATCGCGCCGCTTCTGCCCGCGCCGAAGGAGCTGAAAGCGGGGCAATCCGGAGATGGCGAAAACGCCGGCGAGGCGGCTGAGGCGAAGACCGGCGAGAGCAAGGATGATGGGCCGCAGACTCCGGCGATACCAATCCCTTCTCTCCAGCCTGCTTTGCCTGTGGCCCAGCCGGCGACCGATGTTCCCGCGGCTGTCGTCGCGGGCGCGAAAGTCCCGGCCGAGGCCGCGCCTGCCCCTGCGCGGGTATCGACGCCTGTCGGCAAGACCAGGGGCAAGCCCTGCGGCCGGGACGGCGACAAGGCCGGGCTGCCCGTGCCCGACGGCGCCGAGGCGGCGACCGAAACGGTCGAGAACGGCGAAATCGAGGCGGCGGTGAAGCAATTGCTGCAGCGCCGGCAGGGGCAGGCCAGGCAGGTCGCCGCAGCGCCAGGAATCCCGGCGGGCGACGCTGCGAAGCCCGAGGTCGCACCCGATTTGGCGCTGCCGCATGGCCGAACGCGGGCGCAGCCCCGCGGCGAGGCGCCCGTCGCATCCGCCGCGAGCAAGGCCGCTGTGCCGCTGCCAGTGGCCGAGCTGCCGCAGACCGCACCGATCGCCGGTCAGACGCAGCCCGAACCGGCCACGACCGAAAAGCCCGCTACGGTCGAGGGCACCCGCACGACCGAGCTTGCGGTCGAGCGCAAGCTCGATCTCGCCCGCGACAGCCGGTGGCTCGACCGGCTCGCGCGCGACATTGCGCAGGCCGGATCCAGCGACACGCCGCTCCGCTTCCGCCTGCATCCGCAGACACTGGGTCACCTCCAGGTCGAGCTGCAGCAGGGCGATCGTGGCACCGCCGTCCGCCTCACCGTCGAGACCGAGGCGGCGCGCCAGATCCTCGCCGATGCGCAGCCGCGGCTTGCGGCCGAGGCGCGGGCGCAGGGCGTGCGTATTGCAGAGACCCATGTCGAGATGTCGTCATCGGGCCGGCAGGCGCCGGGCGACCAGCGCCGCCAGGACGAAGCCCGCCAGACCCCCCTGATCAGGACGCCGCGCGGTGCCGGGGACGCGGCTGCTGCCGCCCGCCCGCCCGCCCGCGCGCGTCTCGACCGCTACGCCTGAGGAGCTGAACCATGACCGACATCGCCGTCGAAGCGCCCGCCGCCGAGGCCGAGGCCAGGCCCAAAAAGAAGAAGGCGGGCAAAAAGAAGAAGCTGATCCTGCTTCTGCTGGTCGTCCTGCTTGGCGGGGCGGGCGGCTATTATGCCATGTACGGCATGCCCGGCAGCCATGGCGGCAGCGCCGCCGAGGCGGAGCATGCCGACGAGCCGCAGCTCGTCCTTCGCGACGGGGTCAGCGATGCCGCGGCAAACCGCGCCCGCGCCGCCGCCCGCACCGGCCGGCCCGATCCGCGCGTCTTCACGACCACCTACATACCGCTCGAGGGCAACTTCACCTCGAACCTCCGGGGCGGCGACGCCTTCGTGCAGATCGGCCTCGGCCTCTCCACCTTCTACGACGACCATGTGAAGGAGAATGTCGAACGCAACATGATGGCCATCAGATCGGCCATCATCCTGACGCTCTCCGAAGCCGATCCCGTTGAAATCACGACACTTTCCGGGAAGGAAGCCCTTAAGAACGCGTTAAAGGACGCGATAAACAGGGTGTTAACCAATCGGGAAGGTTTTGGCGGGATAGATGACGTCTACTTCACGAGTTTCGTCACGCAATGAGCCAGGATCAGACCCTTTCGGGCGAAGAGATTTCAGCCCTGATGAGCGAGGCCCGCGAGGGCTCCGCCGAGGGCGGCGCGTCGGCCGGGCCGGCGCGCGCTTTCTCGCTTGGCGGGGATGGCGGCCGCACGATGGCGGCAATTCCGGCGCTCGACCGGCTCAACGAGCGCATGGTCAAGCGCCTGCGCGAGGTGATCGAGCCGTTCGCGCGGGCGAAGCCCCGCGTGGAGACGCACCCGACCGAGGTCCGCGCGTTCGGCGATTGGCGGGCCGAGCAAAGCGAGTTCGTCAGCCTCAGCCTCTACGGCTTCCGCCCGCTGAAGGGCGCGATCCTGCTGCGGATCGAGCCCGAATTCGTCAGCCGCCTGGTCGACGCCTTTTACGGCGGCAACGGCACCGCGCCGATCCGTCGCGCGCGCGAGTTCACCGCGACCGAGGAAGGCTTGCTGGGCCGCCTCGCCGAGGCGGTGATCGGCGCCCTCGCCGAGGTCTGGCAGGAGGTCGTGCCGGTCCGCCCCTTGCTCAAGGGCCGCGAGACCAATGTCGGCTTCGCCGATCTCGCCGGCACCGACGAGGCGGTGGCGATCACCCGCTTCGACGTCGCGCCCTGGGCCGGTGCCGGCTCGGGGATCGAGATACTCTATCCCGTCGCCGCCTTGCGCTCGGTCGAGCCGGAACTTGCCGCCAGGTCGCATGACGAAGGCGGGCCGCGGACCGGCGACTGGCGCGAGCGGCTCGGCGCCGCTGTCGGCGAGGTCCGCATCGAGGCGCGCACCGTGCTCGCCCGTCCCGAACTCTCGCTCTCCGAGCTGATGCAGCTGCGCGAGGGCGACATCATTCCCGTCAGCCTCACCAAGCTCGTTCCCCTGATCGTCGCCGGCCGCCGCGTTGCGCTCGGCTCGGTCGGGGAGCGGGACGGCAAGGCGGCGCTGAAGATCGAGAAAATGGACACGAGGAGGCTGGGTCAGTGAAGGAAGGTCAGGACATCATCGAGGCGGGGCCGGCCGACGAGGCCTTCCAGCGCCGCAATTTCGGCCTGTTCGCCGATATCTCGGTCCGCTTGTCGGTCGAGGTCGGCAGCACCGCGCTGAAGCTTTCGGAGCTGATGGATCTCGCCGAGGGCAGCATCGTCGAGCTGGATCGCCAGTCGCACGAGCTGCTCGACATCATGGCGAACGGCACCCTGATCGCCCGCGGCGAGGTGGTGACGGTCAACGGCCGCTTCGGCATCCGCGTCGTCGAAGTGATCGCCACCGAAGGCGGGATACCGGGGGCCGAGCGCCGCAAATGAGCGTGACCGTCGCCTATATCGTCAAGTTGCTGATCCTGATCCCGGTCGTTGCGGGGCTGGCCTGGGGCTCGCTCTGGCTCTGGCGCCGGGCCCAGCAGGGGATCGGCGCCGCCGGTCGCCGTGAACGGCTGGTGACCTTGCTCGACGCCACCCCGCTCGGTGCTACCGCCAAACTCGCGGTGGTCGAATTCGAGGGCAAGCGCCTGCTCCTCGCGGTCTCGCGCACCGGCGTCCAGCTGATCAACGAGGCCGGCGCGCCGGCGCCGCTCCCGACCACGGTGAGCCGGTTCGGTGACTGACACACCGCCTTCCCGGGGCCGCCGGGCGTTGTGGGGACTTGCGCTCGCTTTCCTCGCCTTGCTCGCCGCCCTCACGCTGAAACCCGCGGCCGCCGCGGCGCAGCCCGCGCCCGCGCCCGCCGCCACGGCCCAGGCGCCCGCGCCCGCCGCCGCCGCGGCACCGGCAACGCCCGCCACCGGCACGCCCAATGCGATCTCTCCCGCGGGCGGCCAGCCGGGCGCGCTGAGCCGGGCGCTTGGCGCCATTTCGGGCGACGGCCGCCCGCTTTCGCTGTCGCTGCAGATCCTGCTGCTGATGAGCCTGTTGACGGTGCTGCCGTCGATCCTGCTCATGATGACCAGCTTCACCCGCATCCTGATCGTCCTCTCGATCCTCAGGCAGGCGATCGGTCTGCAGCAGACGCCGCCCAATCAGGTGCTGGTCGGCCTTTCTCTTTTTCTTTCGCTTTTCGTGATGAAGCCGGTGATCGACCAGATCGGCGCCCAGGCCTACACGCCTTATGGCAACGGCCAGATCTCGATCGAGGAGGCGGTCTCCCGCTCGGGCACGGTGCTCCACGGCTTCATGATCCGCCAGACCCGCGAGACCGACCTGCTGACCTTCGCCAGCATGGCGGGGGTCGACCGCTTCCCGAACCCGGAGGCGGTGCCCTTCTCGATCCTGCTGCCCGCCTTCATCACCTCGGAGCTCAAGACCGCCTTTCAGATCGGCTTCCTGATTTTTCTGCCTTTCCTGATTATCGACCTCGTCGTCTCGTCGACCTTGATGTCGCTGGGGATGATGATGCTGTCGCCAACGATCGTCTCCATGCCGTTCAAGCTCCTGCTGTTCGTGATGGTCGACGGCTGGACCTTGACCATGGGCTCGCTCGCCCGCTCCTTCGCGGGAGGCTAGCGGCGTGGAAGGCGATTATTTCATCGGCGTCGCGCAACAGGCGCTCTGGATCCTGGCGCTCGCCTCGGCCCCGATCCTGATCCCCGCTCTGATCGCCGGCCTCATCCTCGGCATGGTCCAGGCCGCGACCTCGATCAACGAGCAGACTTTGACCTTCGTCCCGAAGCTGATCGTCGTCGCCGTCTGCCTCGCCATTTTCGGCGGCTCGATCATGCTCTTGATCAGCGGCTTCACCCAGGACGTGTTCAACACGATGATCCCCGAGATCGTAAAATGATCCCGGCGGGGTTTGCGGGCGTCGAGGACCAGCTCTGGCTCTGGCTGGTGGCGATGCTCCGCCCCGGCGCCGCCTTCCTCGCCGCACCGGTCTTCGGCGCCGCCTTCGTGCCGGTCCAGGTGCGCGCGATCGTCGCGCTGGCGATCGGCATTCCCGGCATCGCCGTCACCCCCTTTCACCTGCCGCCCGACGGCCTCGCCACCATGGCGGGCTTCATGCTGATGGCGGGAGAAATCATGGCCGGGCTCGCCATCGGCTTCGCGGTGCAGATCGGCTTTTCCTGCGCCCTCGTCTCGGGCGAGGTGATCGGGAACGCCATGGGCCTCGGCTTCGCCGCCATGGTCGATCCAGCCTCGGGCCAGCAGAATCCGGTGCTCGGCCAGTTCCTGATGATCGTCGCGACACTCCTGTTCCTGGCAATGGATGGCCATCTCATGCTCGCCCGGGTGATCGTGGAGAGCTATCACGCACTGCCGCCCGGCAATGCCTGGCTGAGCGCCGAGGCGCTGCGCGGCCTCGTCTATTTCGGCGCGGTGCTGTTCTCCGCCGGCCTTTCCATCGCTCTTCCGGTCGCCTTCGCGATCATCCTCGTGCAGATCGTGATGGGCCTGCTCGCCCGCTCGGCGCCGCAGCTCAACCTGTTCGCGGTCGGCTTTCCGGCGGCCCTGCTCGCCGGCATCGTTCTGCTCGCCATCGCCGCGCCGGTGCTCGGCGAGGGCATCAACGCGGCGATCGGCGCCGGCCTCGATCAGGCCCGGCGGCTCGCACTGGGCGGCTGAGCCATGTCCGGCGAGCAGGATCCCGACCAGAAAACCGAGGCACCGACTCCCCGGCGCAAGCGAGAGGCGATGGAGAATGGCGACGTCCTCCAGTCCCGCGAGCTCGGCACCGCTCTGGTCATCCTCGTCGGCGCCGCCTGGCTCGCCCTCGCCGGGCCGATGATGATGAGTTCGCTTCAGGCGATGGTGACGGACGGGCTCAGCTTCGGCGCCGTCGACGTCAGCGATTTCGAGCCCGGGCGGGTGATCCTGCGCCTGCTCGGGGCGATCGCCATGCCGCTCCTGATCCTGTTCGCCCTCACCCTGGTCGCGGCCGTCGCCGCGCCGGCGGCGCTCGGTTCCTTCGGCTTCCGGACCGGCGCCTTCGCCTTCAAGGGCAGCAAGCTCAATCCGCTGAGCGGCGTGAAGCGCATGTTCGGCCTGCAGGGCCTGATCGAGCTGGTGAAGTCGATCGCCAAGGTGGCCTTGCTTGGCGGCGTCGGCGCCTGGCTGATCTTCAGCCAGACCCGCAACCTCGTCGGCCTCTCGGCACAGGAGATCACGCCCGCGCTCGCCAATGTCGGCCATGTCTTCACGATCACCGTGCTGGTGATGGCGGGCCTGCTCGCCTTGATCGCGATGATCGACGTGCCCGCGCAGATCTTTCAGCGGATGCGGCGCCTCCGGATGACGAAGCAGGAGATGAAGGACGAGCACAAGCAGACCGAAGGCTCGCCCGAGGCGAAGGGCGCGATGCGCCGCCGTCAGCTGGAAACCGCGCGCAACTCCGCCCGCAAGGCGATTGCCGAGGCGACCGTGGTGCTGACCAACCCGACCCATTTCGCGGTGGCGCTCCGCTACCGCCCGGACATGGACGCCGCCCCTGTCGTGCTCGCCAGGGGGCGCGGCGCGACCGCCGAGGCGATCCGCGAGCTGGCCGGCGAGCATCAGGTGCCGATGCTCTCCTATCCGCAGCTCACCCGCGCGCTCTATTACACCTCGCGGCCCGGCCAGATCATTCGCGAGGACCTCTATATGGCGGTGGCGGCCATCCTCGCCTTCGTCTTCAACCTCGACGCCGCGCTGGCATCCGGCCAGGTCCAGCCCGACATCGAGGTTCCAGCCGGCATGCGGTTCGACGTGAGCGGCCTGCCTGAAGCTTAAGGCCTTCATTTTCCCGCCGTTATTCCCCTGGTAAAAGGGAAGGCGCGGACCAGTGGACCAGAATCCGAAATTCGCCGTCACGCTTGCCGAGATCGAACGCATGCTCGCCGAGGCGCGCCGTGCGGGCGAAGCCGTGCCGGCCTGGCTCGATCAGCTCGCGCTCGAGCTGCGCGAGGCGGCGCCCGGTAGCGGCGCGCGCGCGGACCTCGCCCAGCGCATCCTGTCCGACCCCCGGCTCTCGCTCGGCGCGCAGGCCAATATCGACGCCTCCGCCTTGCGCAGCCTGAAGGGCTGAACGCGGGGACAGTTACTCGTAACTGTCCCCATTCCTGGCGTTCCCCTCAGCCGAGAAGGAATGGCGACAGTTGGCCAGCAACTGTCCCCGCTCGGACACCAGATTCCTCCGCTTTCCCCCTAAAGAATCCGCCGTTCCGGCCGTTCTTCAACTCGAACGGAAGGACGCCCCCATGACCACCTCCATCGGATATGCGCTGGGCGCCGGCTCGGGCCTCGATATCAGGGCCCTGGTCACCGATCTGTCCAACGCCGCCAGGGCGCCCAGGGAGGCGCTGATCGCCAGCCGCGAGACGGCCAATCAGGCGAAGGTGTCCGGCCTCGCCCAGGTCAGCGCGGCGATCGACAGCTTTGCCCAGGCGCTCTCCACCCTGGTCGCCGGCGGCACCCTGTTCAGCCAGCCCAGCGTCTCGGATCCCGGCGTCTTCACCGCCTCGGCGATTGCCGGGGCGCGGCTCGGCGGCCTCTCCGCCTCGGTCGAGGTGCGGCAGCTCGCCCAGGCGCAGACCAGCGCCTCGGACTATCTGACGAGCGGCACCGATCCGGTCGGCGAGGGCGTGCTCACCATTGCCACCGGCGCGACCAGCGTCGACGTCACGATCAGCGCCGCCAACGACAATCTCAACGGCCTCGCCAAGGCGATCAACGACGCCAATGCCGGCGTGACCGCGAGCGTCATCACCGATTCGAACGGCGCCCGGCTGGTGGTGAAGGGCAAGACCGGCGCCGCCGGCGCCTTCACCCTGTCGGTGCCCGGCGGCACCGTGAGCGGGCTGGAGCGCTTCGCTTCCGACGCGATGACCACGCCGCTGGAGGCGAAGGACGCGATCGTCCGCCTCGATGGCGTCGAGGTGACCCGCGCCACCAACAGCTTCAGCGACCTGATCGCGGGCGTCCAGATCGAGCTCAAGAGCGCGAAGCCGGGCGTGCCCGTCCCGGTCGGCGTCACCCGCCCGACCGCGGCGATCAGCCAGGGCGTCCGGGATTTCGTCACCGCCTATAACGAGCTGGCGAACATGATCGCCGAGCAGACCAGGGCCGGCACGGGCAGCGAGGCCGGCGCGCTGCGCGGCGACGTCGGCGTGCGCGAGCTGCAGCGGCGGCTTTCAGCGCTCCCGACCACGATCCTGTCCAGCCCGGGCGACGGCCCGCACACTCTGGCCGAGCTTGGGGTGCGCACCAATCGCGACGGCTCGCTGAGCGTCGACAGCAGCCGGCTCGCCGCCGTGCTCGCCTCCGATCCCGACGGCGTCGAGGCCCTGTTCAATCCGGGCCAGTACAGTTCGAGCCCGTTCCTCACGATCAAGAATCTGGCCGGCAAGGTCGCGCCCGGCACCTACACGATCACCGATGTCGTCCCCGCGGCGCCACCCGCGGCCGCGTCGGGCAAGGTCAACAATGTCGCGATGACCGGCGTCGGCGCCAACCTCGTCGCGCCGTCGGGCTCGCCGGCGATCGGTCTCATCCTCGGCGTCAGCGGCGCCGTGGCGAGCGCGACGATCACCATCGATCCGGGCCTTGGCGGCGCGCTCCAGTCGATCCGCGACGCGCTCCGGGCCCGCGGCGGCGCCTTCGCCGGCGCGCAGGAGCGGCTGACCCGGGAAGCCGACCGCATCGCCGAGGACCGCGAGGAGCTCGAGGTGAGTTCGACCAAATATTACAATCAGTTGCTGACGACGTTCACGGCCATGGACGGCAAGGTCTCGGCGTTCAAGGCAACCCAGTCCTATCTCGATCAGCAGATCAAGATCTGGACCAACAGCAACGACTGATCGGTGCGGCGCAGCGGGTTTTCGGCCGGCTTCTGGGGAGTTGAGTAATGTATCAATACGGCAAGTTTCGCGCCGGCACCGCGCGCTATCAGAGCGTCGACATTTCCAGCCGGATCGAGGGCGCGACTCCCCACCGGCTCGTCCAGAGCATGTACGAGGAATTGCTGAAGGCTCTGGACGCCATGGCCTTCGCGACCGCGCGCGGCGATTATGTCCAGCGCGGCGAGCATCAGTCCAAGGTGCTGGCGATTCTCACGGGGCTCGAGACCAGCCTCGATTTCGACAAAGGCGGGCAGATCGCCGTCGACCTCGTCGCCATCTATCGCGAGGCGCGCCGGCTGGTGATCGGCGGCGGCCGGGAGGGCGACGCCGGTCTCGTCACCCGGGCCCGCGAGATGATCCAGGAGATTTCGAACGCCTGGGACGCGATCGGGCGGCGAGGGTAACGACCGGATAGGTCATCCCGACTTGATCCGGGATCCATGAACAGGGCGCGCGCAGCTTCTCACAATTCGTATTCATGGGTCCTGACTTTCGTCAGGATGACGTGGCGCGCTCTCAGGCCGCCTTCATCTCATATTTGCGCATCTTTTCGATCAGGGTGGTGCGCTGCAGCGAGAGCATGCGGGCGGCGTCGGCGATGACGCCGCCGGAGACGGTCAGCGCCTGCTCGATATAGCGGCGCTCGATCTCGGCGAGCATGTCCTTCAGCGCGACCGGTTCGCCCGCCTGCATCTGCGGCGGCGGGGCGGCGGGGTTACGGCTGCGGAGCGGCACGACCACCTCCCCGGCCGGCTGCTCCGCTACATTCTCCGCCGCGGCGAGCTCGGTGGCGGCCCAGAGCGCGCGCGTCTCGATCGCGCTCACCCGGCCGCGGCGCACCAGCAGCGCACCCGCCTCGTCGGCGCCGATCGTGCGGCCCGAGAACATGACGTTCGCGCGGTCGACGAAGTTGCGCAGCTCGCGGACATTGCCGGGCCAGCCATGCTCGGCCATGCGCGCCCAGGCGTCGGCCGAAAAGGCGACGGCGGGGCGGCGGCCCGGCTGCTGCGCGAGGAAATGGCCGACCAGCAAAGGTAAATCCTCGATCCGTTCGGCGAGGCCCGGAATCTCGACCGGAAAGACGGCGAGGCGGTAGAACAGGTCCTCGCGGAAGATGCCGGTGTCGATCGCCGCGTCGATGTCGCGATGGGTCGCGGCGATGATCCGCACGTCGACCGCGATCTGGCCGCGGCCGCCGACGCGCTGCACGGCGCGCTCCTCGAGCACGCGCAGCAATTTCACCTGCATTTCGGCCGGCATGTCGCCGATCTCGTCGAGGAACAGGGTGCCGCCATGCGCCTCCTCGAAGCGGCCCTTATGCTGGGCATGGGCGCCGGTGAACGAGCCCTTCTCATGACCGAACAGGACCGATTCCAGCAAGTCGCGGGGGATGGCCCCGCAATTGACCGCCACGAACGGCCTGGCGGCGCGCTTGCTCTGCGCGTGGATGGCGCGGGCGAAAACTTCCTTGCCGCTGCCGGACGGGCCGGTGAGCAGCACCGAGGCCTCGCTCGGCGCGACCTGGCGGATGAGAGCGCGCAGCGCGGACATGACCGGGGCGCCGCCGACGATCATCTCTTCGAGGCCGGTCGCGGCGGCGGGGGCGGCGATCATCGCCTCCGCCGCCACGGCGTTGCCCGCGCAGATTTGCTCCGTATCTTCCACTGAACCCCCCCGGGTCGAAACACGCTTCCGTTGCAGCGAGTGGTGAACGGAAATGGTTAACGAGCCGCTAAGACCGTCAACTTTTTGACCCGCGCGGCGCGCAGGTCCGCAGAGAGCGCGCCGCCGCCGGCAGCCTTGATATCATTCCGATGCCGCAACGATTGTCGATTTGCCGGCGCGTTGACTGGCCTCATCCCGACAGCCGTCGGCCGATCTCATGCCGTAGATACGGGTGGGACGGCGGTCAGGATGCGACCGTCAGGGTGGTGATCGCCTCGCCCATCTGGCCGGGGGTGAAGGGCTTGCGCAGGATGGCGACCCCGGCCGGTGCGTCGGCCAGCGCCCGGTCGTCGGCATAGCCGCTGATGATGATGGCGGGGACGGCGGGAAGGATGCCGCGCGCCTGCTTCAGCATCTCGCAGCCGGACATGAGCGGCATCGCATAATCGGTGATGATGAGGTCGCACTCCGCGGGCGCTGCCGCGAGCCGGCGCAGCATGGCGGGGCCGTCGCAGGCGGTTTGCACGGCATGGCCGAGATCGCGCAGGATCGCCTCGGTGGTCTCCCGGACCGCCGCATGATCGTCGACCAGCAGGATCCGCAGCGGCCGGTCCGCGACCGTCGGCACGCCGCGGTTCGGCGCCACCTCGACCGCAGGCGCGTCCTGCGCTGCGCGCGGCAGCCAGAGCTCGACGAGCGTGCCCTGGCCGAGCGTCGAATCGATCCTGATCCCGCCGCCCGACTGGCTGGCGAAGCCGTAGACCATGGACAGGCCGAGGCCGGTGCCCTTGCCGACGTCCTTGGTGGTGAAGAAGGGCTCGGTGACCTGCGCCAGCAGATCGGGGGCGATGCCGCTGCCGCTGTCGTTCACGGTCAGCACGACATAATCGCCGGCGGCCACCTTGGCGACGTTGCCCGGCTGCGCGTCGACATTGCGCGCGGTGAGCAGGACCGTGCCGCCCTCGGGCATGGCGTCCCGCGCATTGATGATCAGGTTCATCAGCGCCAGCTCGAGCTGGGCGCTGTCGGCATAGACCGGCCAGACGCCCGCTTCCGACTGCCATTCGAGGCGCACCAGCCCGCCAAGGGTCGGCGCCAGCAATTCGGTGACGCTCGCGGACAGCCGGCCGATGTCGATCGGGCCGGGCCGGAGTTTCTGCCGGCGCGCGAAGGCGAGCAGCCGGCCGACCAGCTCCGCCCCCTGCTCGGCGGCGTGACGCGTCATGCCGACGATCCGGCGCTGCTCCTCGTCCAGCTCGAGCCGCCGTTCGATCAGGCCGATCCCGCCGAGCACGGCGGCGAGCAGATTGTTGAAATCATGCGCGATGCCGCCGGTCAGCTTGCCGATCGCATCCATCTTGCGGACCTGGAGCAATTCCTCCTCGAGCGCCTTGCGGTCGGTCACGTCGAGCAGGGTGCCGGCATATTGCGCCGCTGCCGCCCCGGCCCTGGGCAGCAGCACCGCCTGATCGAGGAAATGCTTGTACTGGCCGTCGGCGCAGCGCCAGCGATATTCCACCGCCATCGCGCCGGTGCGCTGCCGCCCGGCGAGCGCGGCGTAGGCCCGTTCCGCATCGTCGGGATGGAGGCGGTCCGCCCACAAGGAGGGCGTTTCGGCGACGGCCTCGAACGGGAAGCCGGTCAGGGCCTCGAAATTGCCGCCGACGAATTGCGGCAGGCGCGGGCTTTCGCCGCCCTCCTCCAGATAGAGCACGATCGGCAGGGAGCTGATGATCGCCGCCTGCCTCTGCTCGGCGAGGCGGAGCGCCTGCTCGATCTCGAGCCGCTCGGCATTGGCGCGCAGATTGGCGTCGAGCAATTGCTGCTCCTGCGCGGCCTTGCGCTCGACCTCGCGGCGCATCGTGAACAGGTCAACAAAGACGCCAACCTTGGAGCGCAGGACCACCGGCTCGACCGGCTTGAAGACATAGTCGACCGCGCCCATCGAATAGCCGCGCAGCAGATGCTCCCTCTCCTTGTTGACCGCGGAGAGGAAGACGATCGGGATGCGCTTGGTCTGTTCGCGGCCGCGGATGATCCGGGCGGTCTCATAGCCGTCCATGCCGGTCATGAAGACATCCAGCAGGATCACCGCAAACTCGCCGTTCAGCAGGTGGCGGAGCGCCTCCTCGCCGGACGCCGCGACCTCGACCTCGGCCAGATCCTCGATGACGGTGCGGATCGCGAGCAGATTATGCTCGTCATCGTCGACGACGAGCACGCGGGCGCGCGGCTCCGGCCCGGTGGCGACAGCGGCCGGCACCGGAGCAGGCCGCGCCACCCCGGCCTCGCGCTTCGCGGACGCTATGGTGCGGGTGCCGCTCATCTTATTCCGCCGCCGCCACGGCGGCTTCCGCCGCCAGCAACTCGGCCGGCGAGGCCCCGCCGTGCCCGCTTCTCGCCTTGCCGATCCAGACCCGGAGCAGGGCCAGCAGCAATTCGATGTCGACCGGCTTCGCAATATAGTCGGAGGCACCCGCATCGAGACATTTCTGGCGGTCGCCCTTCATCGCCTTGGCGGTCACCGAGATCAGCGGGAGGTTCACGAGATCCGGATTGGCGCGGATCTGCCGCATCGTCTCATAACCATCCATCTCCGGCATCATGATGTCGATCAGCGCAACATCCACACCGGGCGTCTGTTCCAGGATCAGGATGCCGTCGCGGCCGCGTTCGGCATGCAGCACCTCGACGTCGTAGCTCTCGAGCACGCTGGTCAGGGAATAGATGTTGCGGATGTCGTCATCGACGATCAGGATTTTCGTTCCCGCCAGTTCGGGCAGCTGGCGCGGCACGGCCTGCGTCTCGGCGGCTTTCGCCGGCCGCCGCCGCTTCGGCCTGGCCTGGGCGCGGATGCGCGAGAAGATGCGGGCGAGGTCCTTGTGGTCGGCCGGCTTGCCGGTCACGCCCCGCGCCCCGATCTCCTTCACATAGGCGGCCTCGTCGGCGCCCGAGATGACGTGGACCGGGATGTCGCTGGTCTCGCCGTCATGCTTCAGCAGATCGAGCAGCACGAAGCCGTTAATGTCGTCGAGGCCGAGATCCAGCGTGATCGCGCTCGGCCTGAGCTTGCGGGCCAGCGCGAGCGTGCCGGAGCCGGCGGTCGAGACCACGCCCTTGAGGCCGGCCTCCCGCGCCAGATCGAGCAGGATCGAGGCGAAGGTGACGTCGTCCTCGACGATCAGCACGCTGGGCTCGCCGTTCAGATTGTCGCGGTCGTCGCTGATCTCCAGCGCCCCGGGCAGGGCGGTCGGCACGGCCGCGCCGCTATTCTCGTAGCGCGCCATCGTCGCCGGCGGGATCGGCGCGGCCACGGCGGCGGCCTCCAGCGGCACGAACAGGGTGAAGGTGGAGCCGGTGCCGGGCGTGGAGCGGACCTGCAGCTCGCCGCCGAGCAGGCGGGCGATCTCGCGGCTGATCGAAAGGCCGAGGCCGGTGCCGCCATATTTGCGGCTGGTCGTGCCGTCCGCCTGCTGGAAGGCCTCGAAGATCAGCTTCTGCTTGTCGTCGGGGATGCCGATGCCGGTGTCGGTGACGGCGATCGCGATCGCGCGCTCGGCGCTGCGCAGCACCGGGTGATTGGTGCTCCAGCCGCTGTCGGCCGACTTCACCGACAACGTCACGCTGCCGTGCGAGGTGAATTTGAAGGCGTTGGACAGGAGGTTGAGCACCACCTGCTGCAGCCTTTTCTCGTCGGTGCGGATCGAGGCCGGCAGGTCCTCGTCGAACAGCACGTTGAAATCGAGCGCCTTGTCCGCGGCCAGCTGGCGGAAGGTGCGCTCCATGTGGAGCTTCAGGCCCGACATCGGCATGTCGCCAAGCTCGATCGAGACCGTGCCCGACTCGATCTTCGACAGGTCCAGAATGTCGTTGATCAGGCTGAGCAGGTCCGATCCCGCCGAGTGGATGGTGCGGGCGAATTCGGTCTGCTTCTCGTTGAGATTGCCGTGCGGATTGTCGGCCAGCAGCTTGGAGAGGATGAGCAGCGAGTTGAGCGGCGTCCTGAGCTCGTGGCTCATATTCGCGAGGAATTCCGACTTGTATTTGGAGGTCAGCGCCAGCTGCTCCGCTTTCTCCTCGACCGCGCGCCGGGCCATGTCGATCTCGAGATTCTTCGCCTCGACCTGCTTCTTCTCATTCTCGAGCAGCTGCGCCTTTTCCTGCAGCTCCTCGTTGGTGTTGTGCAGTTCCTCCTGCTTGGTGGTCAGCTCGGTCTGGCGCGCCTGCAGCTCCTGGGTCAGCAATTGCGACTGCTCGAGCAGGCCCTCGGTGCGCATCGTCGCGGCGATCGTGTTCAGCACGATGCCGATCGATTCCATCAGCTGGTTGAGGAAGCTCTGGTGGGTCTCGCTGAACTCGCGGAAGGAGGCGAGTTCGATCACCGCCTTGACCTCGTCCTCGAACAGGGCCGGCAGGATGTTGACGTTGACCGGGGCGGAATTGCCGAGGCCCGAGCCGATCCGGATGAAGTCGCCGGGCACGCCCTCCAGCAGGATCGGCCGCTTGTCGGCCGCCGCCTGCCCGACCAGACCCTCGCGCAGCTCGAATTCGCCGCGAAGCGCGTCGTGGCGCTCGGCGCCGTAGCTCGCGACCAGCTCGAGCTTCGTGTCCTCCTCCTCGCGCCGGGTGACGTAGAAGACGCCATATTGCGCGTTCACCAGCGGCGCGAGCTCGGACATGATGAGGTTCGACACCGTCGCCAGATCGCGCTCGCCCTGCAGCATGCGGGAGAAGCGGGCGAGGTTGGTCTTCAGCCAGTCCTGCTCCGCATTCTTCAGCGTCTGATCCTTCAGGTTGCGGATCATCTCGTTGATATTGTCCTTGAGCGCGGCCATCTCGCCCGAGGCCTCCACCGCGATCGAGCGGGTGAGGTCGCCCTTGGTCACCGCGGTCGCCACCTCGGCGATCGAGCGCACCTGGTTGGTCAGGTTGGCAGCCAGCTCGTTCACATTGTCGGTGAGGTCGCGCCACAGGCCGGCGGCGCCGGGCACGCGCGCCTGGCCGCCGAGCTTGCCCTCGATGCCGACCTCGCGGGCCATGTTGGTCACCTGGTCGCCGAAGGCCGAGAGCGTGTCGATCATGAAGTTGATGGTCTCGGCGAGCGCGGCGATCTCGCCCTTGGCATCCACGGTCAGCTTCCGCTTCAGATTGCCCTGCGCCACCGCGGTCACCACGTCGGCGATGCCGCGCACCTGGTTGGTCAGGTTGGTGGCCATCAGGTTGACGTTGTCGGTGAGGTCCTTCCAGGTGCCGCCGACGCCGGGCACCTGTGCCTGTCCGCCCAATTTGCCTTCGGTGCCGACCTCACGGGCGACGCGCGTCACCTCGGAGGCGAACGAGTTGAGCTGATCGACCATCACGTTGATCGTGTTCTTCAGCTCGAGAATCTCGCCCTTCACGTCGACGGTGATCTTCTTGGAAAGGTCGCCCCTCGCCACCGCGGTCGTCACCTCGGCGATGTTGCGCACCTGGCCGGTCAGATTCTCGGCCATCAGATTGACGTTGTCGGTGAGGTCGGCCCAGGTGCCCGCAACGCCGCGGACTTGCGCCTGCCCGCCGAGCTTGCCTTCGGTGCCGACCTCGCGCGCCACGCGGGTCACCTCCGAGGCGAAGGAATTGAGCTGATCGACCATCACGTTGATCGTGTTCTTCAGCTCCAGAATCTCGCCCTTCACGTCGACCGTGATCTTCTTGGAAAGGTCGCCGAGCGCCACCGCCGTCGTCACCTCGGCGATATTGCGGACCTGACCGGTCAGGTTGGCCGCCATGGCGTTCACATTGTCGGTGAGGTCCTTCCAGGTGCCCGCCACGCCCTCGACCTGCGCCTGGCCGCCCAGTTTGCCTTCCGAACCCACCTCGCGGGCGACGCGCGTCACCTCCGAGGCGAAGCTGTTGAGCTGATCGACCATCACGTTGATGGTGTTTTTGAGCTCCAGAATCTCGCCCTTCACGTCGACGGTGATCTTCTTGGAAAGGTCGCCCCTCGCCACCGCCGTCGTCACCTCGGCGATGTTGCGGACCTGCCCGGTCAGATTGCCGGCCATCAGGTTCACATTCTCGGTGAGGTCGCGCCAGGTGCCGCCGACGCCCTCGACCTGCGCCTGCCCGCCAAGCTTGCCCTCCGAACCGACCTCGCGCGCCACGCGCGTCACCTCCGAGGCGAAGGCGTTGAGCTGGTCGACCATCACGTTGATCGTGTCCTTCAGCTCCAGAATCTCGCCCTTCACGTCGACCGTGATCTTCTTGGAAAGGTCGCCCCTCGCCACGGCCGTCGTCACCTCGGCGATGTTGCGCACCTGGCCGGTCAGGTTCGCCGCCATCAGATTGACGTTGTCGGTGAGGTCGGCCCAGGTGCCGGCGACACCCGGCACCTCCGCCTGCCCGCCGAGCTTGCCCTCGGTGCCCACCTCGCGGGCGACGCGGGTCACCTCCGAGGCGAAGGAGTTGAGCTGGTCGACCATCACGTTGATCGTGTTCTTCAGCTCCAGAATCTCGCCCTTCACGTCGACGGTGATCTTCTTGGAGAGATCGCCCGTCGCCACGGCCGTCGTCACCTCGGCGATGTTGCGGACCTGCCCGGTCAGGTTCGCCGCCATCAGGTTCACATTGTCGGTCAGATCGGCCCAGGTGCCCGCAACGCCCGGCACCTGCGCCTGGCCGCCGAGCTTGCCCTCGGTGCCGACTTCGCGGGCGACGCGGGTCACTTCCGAGGCGAAGGCGTTGAGCTGATCGACCATCACGTTGATCGTGTTCTTCAGCTCGAGAATCTCGCCCTTCACGTCGACGGTGATCTTCTTGGAAAGGTCGCCCCTCGCCACCGCGGTCGTCACTTCGGCGATGTTGCGCACCTGGCCGGTCAGATTCTCGGCCATCAGATTGACGTTGTCGGTAAGATCCTTCCAGGTGCCGCCGACGCCCTCGACGCGCGCCTGGCCGCCGAGCTTGCCCTCGGTGCCGACCTCGCGCGCCACGCGGGTCACCTCCGAGGCGAAGCTGTTCAGCTGATCGACCATGACGTTGATCGTGTTCTTGAGCTCGAGGATCTCGCCCTTCACCTCCACGGTGATCTTCTTGGAGAGGTCGCCGGACGCGACCGCCGTCGTCACCTCGGCAATGTTGCGCACCTGCCCGGTCAGGTTCGCGGCCATCAGGTTGACGTTGTCGGTCAGGTCCTTCCAGGTGCCGGCGACGCCCTTCACATTGGCCTGGCCGCCCAATTTGCCCTCGGTGCCGACCTCGCGGGCGACGCGCGTCACCTCCGAGGCGAAGGAGGCGAGCTGCTCCACCATCGTGTTCACGATCTTGCCGATGCGCAGGAATTCGCCGCGCAGCGGCCGGCCGTCGATCTCGACAGTCATCGCCTGCGAGAGGTCGCCCTTGGCGACCGCGCCGATCACCCGCGCGACCTCGGCGGTCGGTTGCGCCATATCCTCGATCAGCTCGTTGACCGAGCGGAGCTGGACCTCCCAGCCGCCGGTGGCGCCGCGCACCCGGCCGCGCTGGCTGATCTTGCCTTCCTTGCCGACGACCACGGAGAGCCGGTCGAATTCGAGCGTCATCTGCTCCTCGAGGCTCACCACCTCGTTGAACAGCTGCGCGATTTCGGCGTCGTCGCCGGAAAGGTCCTCGGGCAGCCGGACGGTAAAATCGCCCCGTCTCAGGCTGCGCAGCGCACCGACGAGCTGACGGCGGTCAAGTCGGCCGCGTGGGGAAAGGTCGTTCACTCATCGCTCCTTCGGACGGCCCCCCGCTCGAATTTGCAATGCGTTACCTTTGACTAACTCCTTGATAGGGCAAGGATGCGCCCGCGCCCATTAAAAAATCCTTGCTTTGGGTTGGTCCCGGCGCGGCTTGCGTCACGCGTCGCGGCGGCTAGAACGGGAGTCGAGGGACGGGCAGCAGACCGGCGGGAGCCGGACAGGAGATTGGTGCGCGCTGCCGGCATGTCCTCCAAAGACGCCATTGCAGACTTCATCCGGGCCACCTTCCCGTCGGTCTGGGCGCTGGAATTGCTGTGCTTTCTCAGGCAGAAAGACGGCGTGAAACAGTCGCGCGCCGAAATGGTCACCGGCCTCAGAGGGAGTGAGCTGGTGATCACGCAAAGCGTCGAATCGCTGGTCAGGGCCGGCCTGGTGGCCACCGACGCAGACGGCACGGCGCGCTATGCGCCAGCCAGTCGAAAGCTTGCCGAGCTCGCCTCGCAGGCCGAGGCCCGTTACGCGAGGAGCCCGGACGCGGTCCGCCGGCTGATCGTGTCCGGCGCCAATCCCTCGCTCGCGGCCTTCGTCGACGCCTTCCGCTTCCGCAAGGATTCGGACGATGGCTGAGGCCTTCCCCACCGCCGTCTATGTGCTCTGCTTCCTGACCGCGAGCGCCTGCGCGCTGCTGCTTGCGCGCACCTACTGGCGGACGGGAATGCGGCTCTTGTTGTGGAGCGCGCTCTGCTTCCTGTTCCTTGCCGGCAACAGCCTGGTCGTGATCCTGGACTTGCTGGTGTTGCGCGACATCGACCTGTCGCTGGTCAGGACTCTGTTCTCCCTCGCCGCGGTCTGCGTGCTGCTGTTCGGGTTCATCTGGGACAGGGAGGACTGAGCGATGTTGTTCAGCTTTCTCTCCGGCGCCGTCGTCATGGGCTTTCTGGTGGCAGGACTGCTGTTCCTGCGCTTCTGGCGGCGGACCGGGGAGGCGCTCTTCGCCCGGTTCGCGGCGGCCTTCTGGCTGCTCGGCCTCGCCCAGGCCTTGCTCGCACTGAGCGTGGTGCCGGTCGAGGAGCGCAGCTGGCTCTATTTGCTGCGCCTCGCCGCCTTCGCCTTGATCTTCGCCTCGGTCTGGCGCGCGAATCGGCGCGCCTGAGCCGGGCCTCAGGCCGCCATGGAGTCGCTTTCCCGCATCGTCCGAACGAAGCCGGTCGCGGCGATCAGGCTGGTCGCGGCGGTCGTGATCGTCAGGCCGTAGCGCAGATAAGCCCCGCCGCCGAGCAGGTCGGCAATGAAGGTCGCCATGGTCGGCGCGACACCGAGGCCGATCACCGAGTCCGCCACCATGAACGCGCCGAGGCAAACGCACGGATTTCGATCGGAATCAGGACGGCGGGCGCGGTGGCGGTCACCGGCCCGGTCACCGTGCCGCAGAGCGCGAGCAGGGCCAGCATGATCGCGAAGCCGGTCGCGGTCGGCATGATCGGAAAGACGGCGCCGGGGATGGACAGCGTTGCCGCGCCGCTCCGGCCAGCTCTTCGACGACCCGCGCAAGCGTCACCCTGTTCCCGGCGCTTGATCCGGGTTATCCTTCCGCTCATGCGGGGCCCTCGTCGCCTGCTCCTCCGCCTCGTCCTGCCGGCAGCGCTGGCAGGCTGCGCCAACGCGCCGCCCCCGGGCGAGGCCAATGCCGTCACGGCTGCGGTCGTGAATGCAGCGGCCGATGACGAGACCAACGCCATGGCCGACATGGGCATGGACGATGCCAACGCCATCGCCGACGACACCGTCTATCCCGGCTCCAACGCCGCCGCGGGCAACATCGTCCCCGGCCAGGTGCTGCAGATCTACCAGGGCGGGCTCGGCGTCGGCGCGATGGGGCTTCATCTCGCCCAATTTTACGAATTCGGCCAGCCGCGCGCCCTGGTCATGGCCATGATGGCCAATATGCGCGGCCAGCCACGCCGCACCGGCCGCGACGAAAATTGCCGGCTGGGCCCGATCGACTATGCCGATTTCGGGAATGTCCGGCTGAACTTCCAGCAGGACCGTTTCGTCGGCTGGCATGCTGCGGCGGGCGGCCCGCGCCTCGTCGACGAAGACGGCTTCGGCTTCGGCAGTCTCCGCGACGACATCAGCGTCTATGACAATGACACCATCTTCTACCGCTACACCGCGCGCGGAACCGAATTCGTCTCGGGCGGCTATCACGGCCTGCTCAGCAGCCCCGGGCGCAATGGCCGGGTCACCGACCTCTGGGCCGGCATGATCTGCGAACCGCGCTAACGCGCCAACCTCCCCGCAACACCGCTCTGGCGCCCGCGCGTTCTCGCGCTAATCTGTCCGGACAAAGGGGGAGCGCCGCATGCCGGAAGCCGAAACCGAGCCTCAGGGCCTGCTCGAGCGGCGTTTCGAGCTCGCCGCGCGCGGCACCACGCTTCGCACCGAAATCCTCGCCGGAATCACCACCTTCCTGACCATGGCCTATATCGTTTTGGTCAATCCGGCGATCCTCGGCCAGGCCGGCATGCCCGTCGCCGCGGTCGCCGCCGCCACCTGTCTCGCCGCCGGCTTCGCCTCCATCCTGATGGGCCTCATGGCCAATGTGCCGCTCGCGCTGGCGCCCGGCATGGGGCTCAACGCCTATTTCAGCTTCACCGTCGTGCAGGGCATGGGCGTGCCGTGGCCGGTGGCTCTGGGCTGCGTCTTCATCTCGGGCGTGGCGTTCCTCATCCTGACCTTCGCCGGCATCCGCCAGCTGATCATCGCCGCGATCCCGCCGCATCTGTTCGCCGCAGTGGCGGGCGGGATCGGCCTGTTCATCGCTCTGATCGGCCTCAAGAATGCGGGCATCGTCGTCACCAGCCCGGCGACCTCGGTGACGCTCGGCAATCTGCACACGCCGGCGGCCGCATTGGCCCTGTTCGGGCTGGTGGTGACCGCGGCTTTGGCCGCCTGGAAGGTGCGCGGCGCGATCCTGATCGGCATCGCCGCGACCACCCTCGCCGCCGCGCTCACCGGCCAGCTGACTTTCACGCCCCAGCCTTACGATCTCACCGCGATCGGCCAGACCGCCTTCCACCTCGATCTCGCCGGCGTGCTCGGCCTGTCGGGCAGCCACGGCCTCGGCCTGTTCGAGATCCTGTTCGTCTTTCTGTTCGTCGACCTGTTCGACAATATCGGCACCCTGGTCGGCGTCACCCGCCGGGCCGGTCTGGTCGATGCCGACGGCCGCGTGCCGAAGCTCAACCGCATGTTGTTCACCGATTCGATCGCCACCATCTTCGGCAGCCTTGCCGGCACCAGCACGGTCACCTCCTATGTCGAGAGCGCCGCCGGCGTGCAGGCAGGCGGCCGCACCGGCCTCACCGCGATCGTCACCGGCCTGCTCTTCCTGGCTGTCATGTTCGTCGCGCCTTACGCCCAGCTGGTGCCGCTCGCCGCCACCGCGCCCGCCCTGATCCTGGTCGGCGCGCTGATGATGGCGCCGCTCGCCGACATCGCCTGGGACGATGCCGAAATCGCCATCCCCGCTTTCCTCACCATGGCGATGATCCCGCTCACCTTCTCGATCGCCAACGGCCTCGCCTTCGGGATCACGGCCTATGCCCTGCTGAAGCTGCTGCGCGGGCGGATTTCCGGGAAGGACTGGCTGCTGCTCATCCTCGCGGCCCTGTTCGTCGCCCGTTTCATCTGGCTTTCGGCAGGCTAAAGGAGTCGCATGATCAGTCGACGCACCATGATCCAGACGGCGGCCGCCGCCGCGTGGCTCGCCCCCATGGCCGCACAGGCGGACCCGCTTCCGCCCCGCCGCAAGCCGCCGAGGCTTCGCCGTGGCGACGTCGTCGGCCTCGTCGAGCCGGCCTGGTTCACTCCCGATTCCTTCGAGATCGAGCAGGTCCTCGCGACGATCCGCGCCATGGGCCTGGTCCCCCGGCCCGCGACCCATCTCCTCGACCGCTACGGCTATCTCGCCGGCCGGGACGAAGCGCGGGCCGGCGACCTCAACGCGATGTATGCCGATACCGAGGTGAAGGCGATTTTCGCGGTGCGCGGCGGCTGGGGCTGCGCGCGCATCCTGCCCTATCTGAACTTCAATGTGATCCGGGCCAATCCGAAGCTGCTGATCGGCTTCAGCGACATCACCGCGCTGCACCTGGCGCTGGCAACGCGCACCGACTGTCCGACGATTCACGGGCCCAATGCGAGCAGCGCCTGGGGACAGCTCTCCTGGGACAGCTTCCACAAGCTCGCCTTCGAGGCCGGGACGCCGACCTGGCGCACGCCGCCCGGCACGGAAGACCGGCTGGCGCAGCGAAGCAGCGTCCGCACCTACACGCCGGGCCGCGCTTCCGGCCCATTGCTCGGCGGCAACCTTACCGTGCTCTCGTCGCTGATGGGCACGCCCTGGCTGCCGAGCTTCGAGGGCGCGATCCTGTTCATCGAGGACACGGACGAGGCCCCGTACCGGATCGACCGCATGCTGACCCAGCTCAGCCTCGCCGGCATTCTCCACCGCCTTGCCGGCATCGTCTTCGGCCAATGCACCGATTGCGTAGCCCGCAACTCGTCCTCCCTCGGCGGCTTCACTGTGTCCGAAGTGCTTCAGCAGCATCTGCCGCGGCTCGGCGTCCCCGCTTTCGAAGGCGCCCTGTTCGGCCACGTCGCGAACCAGTTCAGCATGCCGCTCGGCATCCGTGCCGAGATCGACGCGACGGAGGGGACGATCCGGATGCTGGAGCCGGTCGTCGCCTGACATGGCTGTCGAGGCACAGATCGACGCCTATATCGCCGGCCAGCCCGAGCCGAAGCGCGCCGAGCTGCAGGCGCTGCACCGGCGCATCCTCGGCCTGTCGCCGGACTGCAAGACGTGGTTCCTCGACGGCAGGAATGAAGACGGCAAAATCGTCGCAAATCCGAACATTGGCTATGGCGTCCAGACCATCCAATATGCCGGCGGCAGGACCCGGGACTTCTACCGGATCGGCCTGAGCGCAAACACGACCGGCATCTCCGTCTACATCATGGGCATCGCCGACAGGAAATATCTGGCGGAGACCTATGGCGCGCGGCTCGGCAAGGCGTCGGTCACCGGCTACTGCATCAAGTTCAAAAGCCTGAACGACATCGCCATGGATGTGCTCGAAGAGGCGATCGAATTCGGGTTCAGGATTCAGGCTGGCTAGACGAAAGTCCTTTTCGTGGTTTTTACCATCCTTTGATCTGGACACTTGCCGCGCCGCGCGTCACTCTGATCCTCCCAAGCAGAGCCGGGGGCACGAGTCGCCACACAAAGAAGTCGAAGACGGACATGCCTTGTTCCGCTCTTTCGGGTGCGACCGGTTCTGCAGAAGAGCAATAGATCGGGAGCCGCCGCACCAGCATCATTACACTTTTGTTTAACTCCGTTTTCACGGGAAATGCCGGTGTCCGCTGTGCCTGGTCGTCGAAAAGCGAGGGGTATTTGGCATGCCCACCTACAACGGCACCAACGGCAACAACACCATCAACGGCTCCAACGGCGACGACTGGATCAACGGCCTCGGCGGCGATGACATCCTGTTTGGCGGCGACGGCAACGACACTATCGACGGCGGCGGCGGCAACGACACCATTGCCGGCGGCAACGGCAATGACACGATCGACGGCAATTCGGGCGACGACAATATCGACGGCGGCAGCGGCAGCGACAATATCGACGGCGGCGGCGGCAACGACGTCATTGCCGGCGGCGACAACAATGACACGATCTACGGCAATTCGGGCGACGACATAATCGACGGCGGCAATGGCAGCGACATAATCGACGGCGGCGGCGGCAACGACATCATCAACGCCGGCGCGGACGACAGCGCCGACACGATCCAGGGCGGCTCGGGCGACGACACGATCAATGCCGGCGGCGGCAACGACAATATCGACGCCGGCGGCGGCAATGACACCGTACATGGCGGCACCGGCCAGGATTCGATGCTGGGAGGCACGGGCGACGACGCATTGTTCGGCGACGACGGCGACGACACGATCAACGGCCAGGGCGGCGACGATGTCATCCTGGGGGGCAGCGGCAACGACACTCTGAGCGGCGAGACCGGCAACGACGATTTCACCGGCGGGGCCGGCGACGACATCATCGACGGCGGCAGCGGCTTCGACGTCGTCCGCTTCTCGGGTTACATCACCGATTACACCTTCTCGAACAGCGCGGGCTATCTCCACGTCTTCAATCTGGGCGGTGCCGGCCCCGACGGACACGACCGGTTGAAGAACGTCGAGCGGCTGATCTTCGCCGACCGGGTCATCGACCTCGGCAGCGGCCACAATGTTCCGATCGCGGTCGACGACCATGTCTCGATCGACGAGGACACGCACATCTACAGCAGCGGCGCCGGGGGCGTGCTCGCCAACGATTATGATTTCGACGGCGATGCGCTGACCGTGACCGGCGGCACCTTCACCGGGACCTACGGCACTTTGGTGCTGAATGCGAACGGCACCTATACCTACACCCTGTTCGCGTCGGCGCAGGCGCTGGCCCAGGGCGAGAACGTCCAGGACAGCTTCAACTACACCGTCACCGACAATGACGGCAGCGACACCGGCGCGCTCGTCTTCCACATCGCCGGCGTCAACGACGCTCCGACCGCCAATCCCGATACGGCGACGACCGGCGAGAATGAGGTCGTGCTGATCAACGTGCTCGCCAATGACAGCGACGTCGATCATGGCGCCGTCCTCACCCTGACCGCCGCCTCGGCGCCGGCCGGCCAGGGCACCGCTTCGGTGGTCGGCAACCAGGTCCGGTTCGATCCCGGCACCGATTTCGACTATCTCGCCGACGGCGAGACCGCGACCGTCGTCGTCGAGTACACGATCGAGGACGAGCATGGCGCCTCGTCGACCTCCACCGTCACGATCACGGTCGAGGGCGAGGCCGAGGCGGGGGCCGTGATCGTCGGCACGCCGTTTGACGATAATCTGACCGGCACGGCCGGCGACGACACGATCACCGCACTGGCCGGCGACGACAGCGTCTCCGGCCTCGGCGGCGCCGATCTCATCGACGGCGGCGACGGCAACGACTTCCTGAGCGGCGATGCCGGCAACGACGTCATCACCGGCGGCAATGACGACGACATCGTGGCAGGCGGCGACGGCAACGACAATTTGTCCGGCCAGGCCGGCAACGACAGCCTCGTCGGCGAGGACGGCAACGACCAATTGTCGGGCGGCGACGGCTTCGATTCGCTGAACGGCGACGCCGGCGATGACGTCCTCCAGGGCGGCAATGACGGCGACGTCCTGTCGGGCGGCGACGGCAATGACCAATTGTCCGGCCAGGCCGGCAACGACATCGCCTTCGGCGAGGCCGGCGACGACATGCTGGCGGGCGGCGACGGCGACGACGTGCTGGCGGGCGGCGACGGCGACGACAATCTCGACGGCGGCGACGGCGCGGATTCCCTGTCCGGCGGCCTTGGCACCAACGTGCTGACCGGCGGTCTCGGCGACGACCTGATCGTCGCCGATTCCACCGACGGCGCGCAGACCATCGACGGCGGCGACGGCAATGACACGATCCGCCACTCCTACCGCGCCTCCGCGAGCACGATCACCACCGGCGCCGGCAGCGACACGATCGAGCTGATCCATGCCGACGTCGGCAACGCGGCGATCATCGTCACCGACTTCACGGCCGGGGCCGGCGGCGACAATTTCCGCCTCGACGGCGACGACGGGTCGCTGCTCAGCCTGCTCGTCGGCTGGGACGGCAGCGCCAACCCGTTCGGCGCGAGCGGCTTCCTGCGGCTGGTGCAGAGCGGCGCCGACACTCTCCTGCAATGGGACCAGGACGGCACCGCGGGCGGCGCCAATTGGGAGACTCTCGTCGTCTTCCAGAATACCAGTGCCGGCAGCTTCACCGAAGCCAATTTCGCGCCCGGCTACCCGCCCGACGGCTCGCCGCCGGCGGGGCAGACGATCACCGGCACCGCTTTCGGCGAAACCCTGACCGGCACGATCGGCGACGACACCATCAACGCGCTCGGCGGCAACGATATCGTCTTCGGCCGGGCCGGCGCCGACCTGATCGACGGCGGCGACGGCGCCGACCAATTGAACGGCGAGGGCGGCGACGACATCATCACCGGCGGCAACAATGATGACAGCCTGTCGGGCGGCGACGGCAATGACAATTTGTCCGGTCAGGCCGGCGTCGACGGCCTGTTCGGCGACAATGGCGACGACCAGCTGTCGGGCGGCGACGGCTCCGACAATCTGAGCGGCGACGCCGGCAACGACATCATCGCCGGCGGCAATGACGACGACTTCCTGGCGGGCGGCGACGGCGACGACAGTCTCGACGGCGGCGACGGCGCGGATGTCCTGTCGGACTTCCTCGGGGTCAACAGCCTTGCCGGCGGTCTCGGCGACGACCAGATCACGGCCGGCGCCACCGACGGCGCGCAGACTATCGACGGCGGCGACGGCAACGACACGATCATCCATTATTATCGCAATTTCGCGAGCACGATCACCACCGGCAGCGGCAGCGACACGATCGAACTCGCTTATGCGAATATCGGGGCAGCGGCGCTCACCGTCACCGACTTCACCACCGGCGGCGGCGGCGACATGTTCCGCCTGTCGGGCGCCGACGGGGCGCTGCTCGACCAGCTCACGGGCTGGGACGGCAGCTCCAACCCGTTCGGCTCCGGCTTTCTGCGGCTGCAGCAGAGCGGCTCTGACACCCTGCTCCAGTGGGACCAGGACGGCAGCGCCAATGGCGAGAATTGGGAAACTCTGGTCGTCTTCGAGAACACCACCGCCGGCGATTTCACCGACGCCAATTTCGTGCCCGGCTACGACCCGGGGGGCGGTGCCCCGGCGGGCGAGACGATCAACGGCACGGCCGGCGACGACGTTCTGGTCGGCACGGTCGGCGGCGACACGATCAATGCCTTCGCCGGCGCGGATTCCGCCTTCGGTCAGGCCGGCGCCGATTTCATCTATGGCGGCGACGGCATGGACAATCTCTATGGCGGCGACGACGACGATTATATTGACGGCGGCAATGACGACGACGTCCTGCTGGGCGACGCCGGCAACGACCAATTGCTCGGTCAGGCCGGCAATGACATCCTGTTCGGCGACATCGGCAACGACACCCTGTCGGGCGGCGACGGCTTCGACAATCTGAACGGCGAGTCCGGCGACGACATCATCGCCGGCGGCAATGACGACGATTTCCTGTCGGGCGGCATCGGCAATGACGATCTCGACGGCGGCAGCGGCAGCGACAGCCTCGACGGCGGCGACGACAATGACAGCGTCGCCGGCGGCGACGGCGATGACCTCCTGTCCGGCGGCTTCGGCGCCGACGTCCTGACCGGCGGTCTCGGCGTCGACACGTTCGACTTCCAGTCCGCCGCGCAGGGGCCGGACGAGATCACCGACTTTGTCAGCGGCGTCGACCGGATCCAGGTCTCGGCCAGCGGCTTCGGCGGCGATCTGATGGAGGGCGGGGCGGTCTCGCTGGTCTCGGGCTCGACCCCGACCGCGTCGGGCGCGAGCGGCCAGTTCCTCTTCGACACCGATGACGGGCGCCTGTTCTGGGACGCCGACGGCACGGGCGGCGGCGCCGCGATCCTCATCGCGACGCTCAGCAACATCCCGACGCTCGCGGCCTCGGACTTCGTGGTGGTCGGCTAGGGCGGCCGCCTGCTCGAGGCTGTGTTCGTTGACCTGCTTGGCAATGTCGATGCGCCGATGATGGCGCCCTAGGAGAGAATTCCAAGGCGATTGGCCTTCTCCGCTTGAGTCCTTAACAACCTGACGATCCGATCCACTTCGATTCTTTCGCCGTCGATCCGATCGAGAAGGTCGTCACTCAAATATTCTGGCAATGGTGTGCGGATTGCGTCTCCCCTAGGGGCAATATCGGCAAATGCGTCTGTAAAATCGAATACGGTGCGAAGCCGGGCCACGGCGCATGCGAATTCGGGATTTCCGCGGAAAAGCCTCCCCCCTATCAGCAGCGCATCGGTGCACCTGGCATAGCCGCTGGCGTCGCCCAAGTGTTCGAATCCTTGGCTGCAGCGCCAGATAATTTCCACGCTTGGCCCCAACCAACCCCGCAGCATCTCATGCGGCTCCAGCGCATAGGCAAGGCGGGCCACTTCACGCCGGTCATGGAGATCGTCAATATTGTTGAGAAACATTTCGATCTGGGAAGTTCTCACGAGCGCGCGTGCCGCGAAGAACGCCCTGAACCCTTCCAGAGTGAACGTGACTCTTCCATGCACGTCATCCAGAACGCCGGCCGTCTCCATCATGTCAACAAGGAGGCTTTGCCCACTTGGCCCCAGTTCGTATTGCTCCAGAGCCCTGTCCGCCATCAGCGCCGTCCGTTCATAGGACCAGCTGTGATCCCCCGTCAGAAATGAAAGCAGGCTGAAATAATCTATGACCTTCTCCAGGTCTGACGCGCCAAGCCCTCGGTAGCTTGTGCGCGTAAACGGGCTCTTCATTTGATCATGCCTGCGGAACAGCGCCTCGGCCGCGCACCTATAGAAAAACAGGTCCGAGTCTGGGAAATCTCCATCACAGAAAACAATCAACACGCCGAGAAATAAGGGTGTGTTGGCCCGCTCGATCCATTGCGCTCCTTCCGGTGTGGCCAGAAACTCTAGGACGGGCTTCTTCAGAAATGGTTCGGTCGGTGTCTTGCGCACGATCTCGAGCGCCCTGTCCATCTTCAACGGCGCGATCCTCGCTTCATGAAATGAGGGCCAATGCGTAAAGCGCGATGCCGGGCGGCTCGTCAGTATCACCAGGCACTTCGGATATTGTCGGACGAAATCGAGAAGGGCCCGTTCGAAACGGGGTCGCGCGCTGGCCGCTATCTCGTCAAAGCCGTCGAGCAGCAACGCCAGGTCTCCCCGGCGGCCCAGGAGGTCGATGTGATCCGAGATATGCGGCAGCCGCGAGCTCGCGAAGTGGTTGCTCAACAAGTCCCGGATGCTGATCTCGTGCTCGGCAAACTCCCACCTCAGGAGTTCGATGTGCGCGGGAAGCAGGCTCCATTGCTCGCTGACGATGTGGAGGTAGAGCCTTCGCAGCAATAAGGACTTGCCGGAGCCTCCCGGCCCGACGATGACCACTTGGCGCATCGTCCGAATCTCATTGAAAAACTCCAAATCCGGCCACGTTCGCTCTCCGATTGTGATTTCCCCGGGCGCGTATATGTCGCCCAGTGCGTGTGGGCGAAATGGAGAGGAAAGAATTTTGACCTTTGAAGCAAAGCCGATCGTGTGCTCTAGATAGTCAGAAAACCCCCATTTTACCTCGACCTTTGCTCTCTTGAGCAGGCCTCCCAGCGAGGCTCCGAAGGCCTCCACGCTCTCCTTCGCGAGCTTCGCTGCGACATCCACCGCGACACCATGAAGCTCGTTGCTCACGAGATTCTCCTGGTCTGAAAAGTGAGGCTGACAGGGCGATCAAACGCTTCAGAGTAGTTCGCCAGGAAGGATGACCTACTGAATGACCGGAGGCAAGCATCAGCCTGAACGATCAAGGTAACCGTGCCTCGACTGCGAACCAGGCGGACGATTTCGTCTATCGGTGCACCCGAATTTCGTCGCCGGGCGCCAGCGCGATTTCCTCGCAATTGTCGCCGGGGCCGGCGCGGTCGATGACGAGGAAATCGCCGTCGGCGTCGAGGACGAGCAGGAAGTGGTGCCAGGTGCCCTTGCGATAGTGCACGCCCTGGTGGCCCTCCGCACGGAACAGGCGGATTTTGGCGGGATCGAAATCGCCCGCCGGCGCGACCGCGACGAGATAGGGCCGCCCGCCCAGCGGGACGAAGCTCTGGCTGCCCAGCGGATGGCGCTCGAACGTCTTCAGCACCGGCTCGCCGAGCGGCTGCGCCCGGAACAGGCTGATCGCGCCGGTGCCGCCCTCGTCGGTGACATCGACATCGGCCAGCCGGTCGTAGCGGACGGCATGGCCCTGGTTGATGTCCAGCTTCACGGCAGCGTCCGACGCCTCGATCACGCTGCCGAACGGCGCGAAGGCATGGGCGGTCAGCGGCTCGGGGGTCAGTTCGCGCATCGGGCTTTCTTATTTGGAGACTTGTGCGGGAGGAAGCTCCGTTTCATCCTGTCTCACTGGACAGGCTGAGCAATTGACCGAGCAGAATAACCCCCGCGACCTCGCCGGCTACGGCCGCGTGCCGCCGCATGCCGCCTGGCCCGGCGGCGCCCGCATCGCCGTCCAGTGCGTGCTGAACTATGAGGAGGGCGCCGAGGCCAACGTCCTCGACGGCGATCCGGCCTCGGAAGCCTTCCTTTCCGACATCGCCAATGCCGCGCCGGTGCCGGGCGCGCGGCACATGAGCATGGAGCAGATTTACGAATATGGCGCCCGCGCCGGCGTCTGGCGGCTGCTGCGGCTGTTCGACCGTTACGATGTGCCCGTCACCGTCTTCGGCGTGGCGCTGGCGATGCAGCGCAACCCGGCGGTGGTCGAGGCCTTCCTCGCGGCCGGGCACGAAATCGCCTCGCACGGCTGGCGCTGGATCAATTACCAGCACGTGCCGGAGGCGGAGGAGCGCGCCGACATGGCGCGCGCGATCGAGGTTCACAAGGCGCTCACCGGCGAGCGACCGCTCGGCTGGTATACCGGGCGGACCAGCCCGAACACCCGCCGGCTCGTCGCGGCCGAAGGCGGCTTCCTCTACGATGCCGACGATTATTCGGACGATCTGCCCTTCTGGACCAAGGCCGCCGGACGGGACCATCTGATCGTCCCCTATTCGCTGGAGACCAACGACATGCGCTTCGCCAGCGCCAATATGCAGACCGGCGACCAGTTCTTCTCCTATCTGCGCGACACGTTCGACGTGCTCTACGCCGAGGGCGCGGAGCGGCCGAGGATGATGTCGGTCGGGCTCCACTGCCGGCTCGCCGGCCGCCCGGGCAAGCTGGCGGGGCTGGAGCGCTTCCTGAAACATGCGCTCGGCCACCAGGACGTCTGGTTCTGCCGGCGGATCGAGATCGCCCGCCACTGGCGCGAGGCGCACCCGCATGTTTGACGAGCTGCGCCGGCATCACATCAATCTCGCCCAGCCCCGGCTGGGGGCCGAGGTCGTCCATGCCACCGACGATTTCTTCGCCGACAAGGCGCGGCTGATCGACCCCGCCGAGCCGGTCTTCATCCCCGGCAAATATGACGAGAACGGCAAATGGATGGACGGCTGGGAAAGCCGGCGGAAGCGCGTGCCCGGCCACGACTGGTGCGTGGTCCGCCTCGGCGTCCCGGGCCTCGTCGCCGGCTTCGAGGTGGATACGCGCCACTTCACCGGCAATTATCCGCCCGGCGCCGAGATCGAGGTCTGCAACAGCGATGCGGCGCTTCCGGGCGACGAGGCGGGCTGGACGGAGGTCACCGGGCGCCTCGCGCTGAACGGCGACGACCGTATCTACGTGCCCGTCGCGCACGCGGCGCCGGTCACCCATGTCCGCCTGCACATCTTTCCCGACGGCGGCGTCGCGCGGCTGCGCGTCTGGGGCCGGGTCGCAAAGGACTGGGCGACGGTGGACTGCGACAAGCGCCTCGATCTGCTGGCGATGGAGAATGGCGGCCGCGGCATCATCGCCAATGACGAACATTATGGCTGCATCGAGAATGTGACCGCGCCGGGCCGCGGCGTGAATATGGGCGACGGCTGGGAAACGAGGCGGCGGCGCGAGCCCGGCCATGACTGGGCGATCCTGGCGCTCGGCGCGCCGGGCCGGATCGACGAAATCCTCGTCGACACCGCCCATTTCAAAGGCAATTATCCGGACCGCTGCTTCCTGCAGGCGGCGCCCGACGCGACCGGCACGCCCGACGAGATCGCCGCGCAGTCGGAAACCTGGCCGGTGCTGCTGCCCGAGCAGAAGCTCTCCGCGGACAACATCCACAATTTCCGGGACGAGGTGGCCGACCTCGGCCCGATCCGCTTCGTCCGGCTGAACATCATTCCCGACGGCGGCGTCAGCCGGCTGCGGCTGTTCGGGAAGGTCGCCCGATGACCGCGCTCTTCGAACATTCGCCATGGGTGGAGGCGCGCGCCGACGCGCGGCCCTCGTCGGGCGACCGCCATGCCGATCTGATGGCCGTCGTCCATGGCGCCACGCCCGGGGAGCGGCTCGCCTTGATCCGCGCGCATCCCGAGCTTGCCGGCAAGGCCGCGGTCGACGGCAGCCTCACCGAGGCGAGCGCCGCCGAGCAGGCCAGCGCCGGGCTCGACCGGCTGAGCCAGGCCGAATATGACCGCTTCCACGCGCTCAACGCCGCTTATGCCGGCAAATTCGGCTTCCCCTTCATCATTTGCGTGCGTCTGACCGACAAGGCGGGCATTCTCGCCGCGATGGAACGCCGCCTCGCCAATGACCGCGAGACCGAGATCGAAGCCGCCCTCGGCGAGATCGGCAAGATCGTGCGGCTGAGACTGGAGGGGACATGATCGAGGGCCGCCGCCATATGATCCTCTCCCCGGCGGGGAGAGGGCAGGGTGATGGGGTCCCGAATCGGGAGGTTCACCCCCCAACGCAGGACCCCTTCACCTTCACCTCCAACTCCTCTCCCCGCCGGGCGAGGAGGGCCAGGGGATAGCCGCATGACCACCCTCTCCACCCATGTCCTCGACACCATGCACGGCCGCCCCGCGGCGGGCATGGCTCTGGTGCTGAGCGGACCCGACGGGGAGGTCGCGCGCGGCACGACCAACGCCGACGGCCGCTGCCCGGATCTCGTCCGGGCCGCGCTCGCGCCGGGCCAATATGCGCTCCGCTTCGCCGTCGCCGATTATTTCCGCAGCCAGGGCGTCGGCCTGCCCGATCCGCCCTTCCTCGACGAAGTCACGGTGGATTTCGGCATCGCCGCCGGTGGCGGCCATTATCATGTGCCCCTGCTCGTCTCGCCCTATAGCTATTCGACCTACCGGGGCAGCTGATCGATGCAGATCGACTGGTCCGAATGGCTGAATCTCGGGCTCCGCTGGCTGCATCTGGTGGCCGGCATCGCCTGGATCGGCTCATCCTTCTATTTCGTCTGGCTCGACAATCACCTGAGGGCGCCCGCCGCAGGCGACGCCTCGGGCGCCCCGCGCGAAGGCGCGGCATCGGGCGAGCTCTGGTCGGTCCATGGCGGCGGCTTCTACCACAAACAGAAATATCAGGTGGCGCCGAGCCAGATGCCGGAAGAGCTGCACTGGTTCAAATGGGAGGCCTATTTCACCTGGCTCAGCGGCTTCTCGCTGCTGGTGCTGGTCTATTATGTCGGCGCGCAAAGCTTCCTGATCGATCCGGCCAGGGCGGCCCTGAGCCCGGGCGCCGGGATTGCGATCGGGCTGGCGGCGCTGGCGGTCGGCTGGCTGGTCTACGACCTCATGTGCCGGTCGCCGCTGCGCGAGAATAACGCGCTGCTCGGCCTGTTCTGGTTCGTCGTCCTGGTCTGGGCGGCCATGGTGCTCGACCGGCTGTTCAGCGCGCGCGCCGCCTATCTGCACGTGGGGGCGATGATCGGCACGGTGATGGTCGCCAATGTGTTTCTCGTCATCATCCCCAACCAGCGCAAGGTGGTGGCCGATCTGATTGCCGGGCGCACCCCCGATCCGGCGCTGGGCGCGGCGGCGAAGCAGCGCTCGCTGCACAACAATTATATGACGCTGCCGGTGCTGTTCATCATGCTCAGCCCGCATTACCCGATGACCTGGGGCGCCGGGCGGCCCTGGCTGGTGCTCGCCTTGCTCGGGCTGACCGGGGTCGCGATCCGCCATGTCTTCAACCTGCGCGGGCGCGGCCGGAAGACCGGGCCGACCATCGTCGTCGCGACCTTGCTCGCCGCCGCCAGCGTCACCTATGTCACGCTGGAGAAGGGCGTCGTGTCCGGACCTGCAGAAAACGTAACCTACGCGCAGATCGCGCCGCTCCTCGCCACCCATTGCGCGGGCTGCCACAACGTGCCTGTGCCGCCGCGCGGCGTGGCGCTGGACAGTTACGAGCATGTCAGCGCCGCCGCCGCGCGGATCAGGGCGATGGCGGTCGACAGCCAGGCGATGCCGCTCGGCAATCCCACCCATATGACCCCGGCCGAGCGGCAGCAGCTCGGCGCCTGGATCGCGGCGGGGAGCCCGAGATGATCCGCTTCCTTCTCGACGGCGAGGTGATCGAGGCCGAATGCCCCGAGCCCACCGCCACCCTGCTCGATTACCTCCGCTATTCTTTGCGCCGCACCGGCACCAAGGAGGGCTGCGCCGAAGGCGATTGCGGCGCCTGCACCGTGCTCGTCGGCGATCTGGACGGCGATCGGGTGAAGTGGCGCGCGGTCAATGCCTGCATCCTCTTTCTGCCGATGCTCGACGGCAAGGCGCTGAGGACGGTCGAGAGCCTGGGCGGCGACCATCCGGTCCAGCGCGAAATGATCGCGCGCCACGGCTCGCAATGCGGCTTCTGCACGCCCGGCTTCGTCATGTCGCTCTACGGCCGCAGCCTCGAAGCGGCGGGGACCGAGGGCGTGCCGGTGGGCGACGTCATCGCCGGCAATCTCTGTCGGTGCACCGGTTACGGCCCGATCCTCGCCGCCGGCGAGGCGGTGCCGCCCGCCCCCGGAGACGATGAAGATCTGGTCGCGGCGCTTAAGGCGCTCCGGCCCGCTTATGGTCACCCCGGGACCGCGGACGAGCTGGCCGATCTTTTGCTCGCCGCGCCCGACACCCGGATCGTCGCCGGCGCCACCGATGTCGGCCTCTGGGTCACCAAGCAGCTGCGCGACCTCGGCCCCACCGTCTTCATCGGCGACATCCCCGATCTGCGTCAGATCGAGGAGACGTCGGAGGCGCTCACCCTCGGCGCGTCCGTCCGCTATTCCGAGGCCCGCGAGGCGCTGGCGCGGCTGCATCCCGATCTCGGCGAGCTGGTCCGCCGTATCGGCGGCGTCCAGGTCCGCAACGCGGGCACGATCGGCGGCAATATCGCCAACGGCTCGCCGATCGGCGACATGCCGCCCGCCTTCATCGCGCTCGGCGCCGCGCTGACGCTCCGCCGCGGCGCCGAGCGCCGCACCATCCCGCTCGAGGATTTCTTCCTCGGCTACGGCAAACAGGATCGGGCGCCGGGCGAATTCGTCGAAGGCGTCCGCATTCCCCGTCCTTCGCCGGACATGCTGGTCAGCGTGGTGAAGCTCTCCAAACGCTTCGACAGCGACATTTCCGGCGTGTGCGGCGCCTTCGCGCTGCGGATCGAGGATGGCATCGTGACGAACGCGCGTGTCGCTTTCGGCGGCATGGCCGGCATCCCCGCCCGCGCGCGGGGCTGCGAGACCGCTTTGACCGGCCAGGTGTGGAATGAAGCGACGGTCGAGGCCGCCGCTGAGGCGCTGGCGCGGGATTACGACCCGATCGACGATCTGCGCGGCTCTGCCGCCTGGCGCCGCAGGGTCGCCGCCAATCTGCTGCGCCGGCTCCGGGCCGGGCGGAACGAGCCCGTGAGCGTGCTTCATGGCTGACCAGACCGCCCCCTCGCCGAAGGCGCGCGAAAGCACCGTCCATCAGGCGCTGCCTCATGACAGCGCCGACCTCCATGTCGCCGGCGCGGCGGCCTATGTCGATGATCTCCCCGAGCCGCCGGGGCTGCTCCATTGCGCCTTCGGTCACGCCACCGACGGGCATGCGAGCCTGGTCTCGCTCGATCTGGACGCGGTCCGCGCCGCGCCCGGCGTCGTCGCCGTCTACAAAGCCGACGACATACCCGGAGAAAACAATGTCGGCCCCGTCGTCCATGACGACCGGCTGCTCGCCGATGGCGAGATTCTCTATCCCGGCCAGCCGCTCTTCCTCGTCGCCGCGACCAGCACCCGCGCCGCCCGCCGCGCCGCAAGGCTTGGCAAGGTGTCGGCCGCGCCGCGTCCGGCTCTGGTCGCGATCGCCGATGCGCACGCGGCCGGTTCCGAGATCGAAGCGACCCAGATCATGGCGCGCGGCGACGCGGACGCCGCCCTCGCTGCCGCGCCCCATCGTCTGACCGGCAGCCTTGAGATCGGCGGTCAGGAGCATTTCTATCTCGAAGGTCAGGCGGCGCTGGCCTTGCCCGGCGAGCAGGGCCGGCTCCATATCATCAGCTCCACCCAGCATCCGAGCGAGCTCCAGCATCTCGTGGCGCTGCTGCTCGGGCGGAGCCATGCCGACATCATTGTCGAGGTCCGCCGGATGGGCGGGGCCTTCGGCGGCAAGGAGACGCAGGCCGCGCCCTTCGCCGCCGCCTGCGCGCTGGTCGCGGCAAAGACCGGCCGGCCGGCCAAGTTCCGCGCCGACCGCGACGACGACATGAATTTCACCGGCAAGCGCCATGATTTCACCGCCGATTACGACGTCGGTTATGACGGCGAGGGCCGGATCGCCGCCATCCGCATCATCCTCGCCTCGCGCTGCGGCGCCACCGTCGATCTCTCGCCGGCGATCAACGACCGCGCCATGTTCCACGCCGACAATTGCTACTTCCTGCCCGCGGTCGAGATCGTCTCGCATCGGCTGAAGACCCACACCGTCTCCAACACCGCCTTTCGCGGCTTCGGCGGGCCGCAGGGGATGATGGCGATCGAGCGGGTGATGGACGAAATCGCCGCCGCGCTCGGCCGCGATCCACTCGCCATCCGCCGCGCGAACCTTTACGGCCCGGGCCGCGACGTCACCCCCTATCACATGATAATCGAGGACAATGTCGCGCCGGCGCTGATCGAGGAGCTGGCCGCCGGCGCCGGCTATGAGGCGCGACGCGCGGCGGTCGAGGCGTTCAACGCCGGCCACGATGTCCTGAAAAAAGGCCTCGCGCTCACCCCGGTGAAGTTCGGGATCAGCTTCACCACCACCCATCTCAACCAGGCCGGGGCTTTGGTGCTGGTCTATGCCGACGGCTCGATCCAGGTGAATCATGGCGGCACCGAGATGGGCCAGGGGCTGATGATCAAGGTCGCCCAGGTGGTGGCGGACGTGTTCGGCGTGCCCGTGGAGACGGTGAAGGTCACCGCGACCCGCACCGACAAGGTCCCCAACACCTCGGCCACCGCCGCCTCCTCGGGTTCGGATCTGAACGGCATGGCCGCGCAGCGCGCCGCCGCGACGATCAAACAGCGGCTCGACGGATTCGCCGCAGAACAGCCGGACTCGGCGGACTGGAGCTTTGCCGAGCTCTGCCGCCGCGCCCATCTCGGACGGATCTCGCTCTCGGCCACCGGCTTCTACGCGACTCCGAAAATCCACTACGACCGCGCCACCCACACCGGCCGCCCCTTCCTCTATTTCGCCTATGGCGCGGCGCTCAGCGAGGTGGTGATCGACACGCTGACCGGCGAGCACAAAGTCGTCGCCGTCGACATCCTCCATGACGTCGGCCACTCGCTCAACCCGGCCATCGACCTCGGCCAGATCGAGGGCGGCTTCATTCAGGGCATGGGCTGGCTGACCACCGAGGAGCTGGTCTACGACGCGCGCGGCCGCCTGCTCACCCACGCGCCCTCCACCTACAAAATCCCGACCGCCAACGATCGCCCGGCCCATATGGAGATCGCGATCTGGGAAAAGGGGCGGAACGTGGAAGCCACCGTCCACCGCTCCAAGGCGGTCGGCGAGCCGCCCTTGATGCTCGCCATCTCGGTCTTCTCCGCTCTGACCCAGGCGGTTGCCGCCGCCGCGCCCGGCAAGGGGCTCCCGAAGCTCGACGCGCCCGCCACGCCCGAGCGCATCCTCGCCGCGATCGACGACCTCAGGGCCCGCAATGGCTGACTGGGCCCTCGCCGCCCGCGAGGCGCTCGCACAGGGTCCCGCGGCATTGGTCACCATCCTCGCCACCGAGGGCTCGGCGCCGCGCGGGCCGGGCGCGCGCATGGTGGTCACCGAAAGCGGGCTCGCCGGCACGATCGGCGGCGGCGCGCTCGAGCATCAGGCGGCGGCGCAGGCCCGCGCGATCCTCGCCCATCCGCCGGGGAGCTGGCGGGTGCAGGACTATCCGCTCGGGCCCCTGCTCGGCCAGTGCTGCGGCGGCCGGGTGCGGCTCATGGTCGAGCGGCTGGACGAGATTCCCGATAGCGATGGTCCCTTCGCGGTGATTTTGGGCGACAGCGTCTGCCGTGCGGCCGGGCAGGAGGGCGAGCGGCTCACGGCGCGCGGTCCGCTGCCGGTGCCCGGCGCCCGCTTCGTCGAGCCGGCCGAGACCGACGCGCTCCCCGTCTACATGTTCGGCGCCGGCCATGTCGGCCGCGCCATCGCCGGCCGTGCGCCCGGCCTGCCGCTCTTTTTCGCCTGGTATGACAGCCGCCCGGACGCCGCCGAAACCGCCGGCGTCGTCCTCGCGGACGAGGACTCCATGGTCGCTTGCGCAGGTGCTGCGCCGGCGGCGGCGGCGGTGGTGATCCTCACCCACGATCACGGGCTCGACTATCGCCTGACCGCCGCCGCGCTCGCCGCGCCGGCCCGCTTCGTCGGGCTGATCGGCTCGGAAACGAAGCGCGCGCGCTTCCTGTCGCGGCTGGAGAAGGACGGCATCGACCACGCTCGCCTGACCTGTCCGATCGGACTGCCGGGCCTCAAGGGCAAGGAACCGGAGGTGATCGCGATCGCCACGCTCGCGCAATTGCTGACCTTGCGGAGCGCGCCATGAAGGCGTTTCGCGGCGAGATCTTGCGCGTGCCCGAAGATCCGGCGCAGGCCGGGCCGGAGGCGATCCGCTACCATGAGGACGGGCTGCTCGTCGTCGAGGACGGGCTCGTCCTCGCCTGCGGCCCCCATGCCGACCTCGCCGATCGCTTCACCGAGGTCGAAACCGAGCAGCTCGATGGCCTGATCGTCCCCGGCTTCGTCGACGCCCATGTCCATTATCCGCAGATCGAGCGCATCGCCTCGCATGGCGAGCAGCTCATGCAATGGCTGGAGCGCCATATCTTCCCCGCCGAGCAGGCCTTTGCCGACCGCGCCCATGCCGACGACGTCGCCGCTTTCTTCCTCGACCAATTGCTCCGCCACGGCACGACCAGCGCTTTGGTCTTCGCCACCGTCCATCCGGGCTCGGTCGACGCCCTGTTCGAGGCCGCGCTGGAGCGCGACATGCGGATCGTCTCCGGCAAGGTGCTGATGGACCTGGGGCCGGAAGGGCTGCGCGACAGCGTCGCCACGGGCCGCGCCGACAGCGAGTCCCTGATCGCGCGCTGGCGGGGCCGCGGGCGGCTCGGCTATGCGGCGACGCCGCGCTTCGTGCCGACCTCCAGCGATGCGCAGCTCGCCGACGCCGGCGCGCTGCTCGCCGCCCATCCCGACGTGCTGCTGCACAGCCATCTCTCCGAAAATCCCGGCGAGATCGCCTATGTCGCCGGGCGCTTCCCCGACGCGATCGACTATCTCGACGTCTATGACCGCTTCGGGCTGGTCGGGCCGCGCTCGGTCTTCGCCCATTGCGTGCATATGAGCGACCGGGCGCTGGGCCGCATGGCCGAGGCAGGCGCCGGCATCGCCTTCTGCCCGACCAGCAACCTGTTCCTCGGCTCCGGCCTGTTCGATCTGGCCGCCGCCGACCGCCACGGCGTCCGGCTCGGCATCGGCACCGATATCGGCGCCGGCACCAGCCTTTCCGTCCTGCACACGCTCGGCGAGGCCTACAAGGTCGGCCAGCTCGGGGGCGCCTGCCTCGATCCGTTCCGCGCGCTGCATCTCGCCACGGCGGGCGGCGCGCGCGTCATGGGCATTGCGGACCGCGTCGGCGGCCTGCTGCCCGGGCAGGAGGCGGATTTCATCCAGCTCGACGCCGCCGCGACGCCGCTGCTCGCCCGCCGCACGGCCGGCGCGTCGCTGCCTGACCGGCTGTTCGCCCTGCAGGTGCTCGGCGACGACCGCGCGGTCGCCGCCACCTGGCTGCGCGGTCGCTGCGTCCGGGCAAGGCCGGGTCGGGAGGGCCCGGGCGTCAGCCCGCCGGAATGGTGAACCGCACCATCGCCCCGCCTTTGGGGCCGTTATGGGCGGAAATCCTGCCGCCATAGGTCTCGATGATCGTCCGGCAGACGGAGAGGCCGACGCCCATTCCGCCCGGCTTCGTGGTGACCAGGGCTTCGAAGACGTTGGGCAAGGCGTCCTCGGGGAAGCCGGTGCCGTTGTCGGTGAGCGAGATCGCCAGGAAGGATTCGTCCGGGGAGACCTTGATGATCAGCCGGCACGGCTCGTCGCCGCAGGCTTCCAGGGCGTTGCGGATCAGGTTCAGCATCACCTGCTGGAACTGAATCCGGTCGACCTTGGCGGTGACGCCGCCCGGAATGTCATAGATCGCAACGATATCGGGGTGGGACGCGCGCGCCAGCTCCACCGCCTGCTGCACCGCCTCATCCACCTCGAACACCGGTGCGATCTCTATCGCCGACAGGGTCATGTCCCGCAGCAGGCGCAGGATCTTGCCGGCCCGGAGGGACGCCTCCTGCGCGCTGGCGAGGCAGCTGTCGAGCTGCGGATCGGCCGTGCCCCGGGCGGCGATGCGGCTTGCGGCCGACAGATAGTTGATCACCGCGGTCAGCGGCTGGTTCAGCTCGTGCGCGACCGTGGAGGCCATGGTCCCCATCGCACTCACGCGCGAGACATGGATGAGCTCGACATGCTGGGCCTGGATGCGGGCATGCGCCTCATATTGTTCGGTGACGTCATGGCCCTGGATGAAGATGCCGGTGACCGGCGCACCGGCGGTGGCGCGCACCGGCTGATAGACGAGGTTGACGACCCGCTGCTGCGCCGCCGCGCCGGCATGCTCGCGGACGTCGAAGACGAGCCCGTTGCCGACATAGGGTTCGCCGGTGGCGTGGATCTTGTCCAGAATCCCGATCAGGCCCTGCCCGGCCAGCTCCGGAAAGGCCTCCGCCACGGTCTTGCCGATCAGGTCGTCCCGGCCCAGCAGCCGGTTATTCGCCGCGTTGGAGAAAGCGTAGCGATGCTCCGGCCCTTCCAGCAGGGCCATGAACCCCGGCGCCTGCTCGAACAGGCTGTGGAGCGCGTCTCTCTCCCTGATGACCTCGTGAGCGGGTTGCCGGGGCGCGGGCGCGTCGGCAAGCGTCCCGAACAAGGCGGTGACATTGCCGGCTTCCTCCCGAAGGGGCGAGAGAAACTGGCGCTGGCGTTTCCCGGCTACCGCCATGCAAGATTGGCCGCCAGCTCCCGGGCCGTCGCCGGCCCCAGGAGATAGGCCACCTCGTTCCAGGCCTTGCTGTTATAGGCTTCCTCGCTTTCGGCGAAGATCAGCCTGAGGCCGATGCTGCCGTCCGGCAGGCGGCCCACGTCCGCCTTCACCACGTACGGGAATTCCGGATCCTCGCTCATAACTGCCTTTCTGTTGGCTGGCTCGGCAGCGCGACCGGGGCGGCGCTCGGCGACGCCTCGTCTTCCAGAAACGGTACGCATTCTGTCCCCCCTTGCGTGGCCGTCGCGTGGGCTGCGGCAATTACTGCAGTATTTGTACGGTATTCGATTTGTGAGCCCATGGCAATGGTTTGGTTAACAAAGTTTAAACGGAATCGGCATGCCTGAGCTAAAGGTGTGTGGCGCTTACGATTCTGCCGGGGACCGGACGCCAGGTTCGGTGTTCATGATGAATACCGTAATAACCGCATATTGTTAACCTTCATGCGTTATCAGGCCCTGCTGAAGGTGCCCGAATATGCGCGAAGCGAAGTTAATGCCGGCCTGCGGATTTGCGAAGCGGACGCTCCGTCTTCGTTCGCGCTGCGTTAAGGCCGTCCTGCTGGCGGCCGGGGCGCTCCATGCGGCCGGCCCGGCCCATGCGGCGCGCACCCCGGCCGGCACGGTGATCAACAACAGCGCCACCGCGACCTACGATCTTCCGGGCGGCGGCCAGAGCATTGTCACCTCGAACATGGTGAGCCTCACCGTCGACGAGCTGCTCGATGTCGGCGTCGCCTGGACCGATGGCGGCGACGTCGCGACCACGCCCGGCGCGACGAATCAGGCGCTCACCTTTCGGGTCACCAACGCCGGCAATGGCGGCGAGGCGTTTCGCCTGACCGCGCGCGACAATGCGGGCGGCGACGATTTCGATCCGGCGGCGACCTCGATCGTGCTCGATGCCAATGGCAACGGCATTTACGATCCCGGCCTCGACACCGTCTATGTCGCCGGCGCGAACGAGCCGGTGCTGACGCCCGAGCAGTCGGTCACCGTCTTCGTCCTCGCAACCATTCCCGCGGGCGCGGGCGACGCGCAGCGCGGCCGGATCGATCTGGTCGCGGTCGCGGCGACCGGCTCCGGCGCGCCCGGCACCTCCTTTGCCGGCCAGGGCCAGGGTGGCGGCGACGCCGTCGTCGGCGCGACCGGCGCGGACGCCGAGGATGACGGCTATTATCGGGTTGCGGCGGGCAGCGTCGCCTTCGTGAAGAGCGCGACCGTGCTCGATCCGTTCGGCGGCACGACCAATGTGCCCGGCGCGATCATCACCTACCGGCTCGTCGCCACGGTGGCCGGCTCCCGCAGCCTTGCCAATCTGCGCGTCGCCGACGCGATTCCCGCGGGCACGACCTACCGGCCGGGCACGCTCACGCTCGAAGGCGGCGCGCTCAGCGACGCCGCCGACGCCGACGCCGGCGAGTTCACCGGCGCGGGCATCGCTGTCCGGCTCGGCACCGTCGCCGGCGGCAGCGCCCGCACCATCACCTTTCAAGTTGCGATCGATTGAAATTGAAGGAGTTTTCCATGAGGTTTCTGCTGACCCTGCTCGCCGTCACGCTGCCCGGCGCGGCCCTGGCCCAGAGCCAGGTCGCGCTGACCAGCGACGTGCTCGTCGAGCGCACCACCACGGACGCCAGCGGCACCGCCCGCACCTCGCTCGAGGCGCCGGGCATCGTGACGCCGGGCGACAAGCTGGTGTTCGTGCTTTCCTATCGCAACAATGCCGCCGCCCCGGCCACGGATTTCGTGGTCACCAACCCGATTCCGGAATCGGTCGGCTATATGGGCTCGGACAGCGCCGGCGCGGTGCTTTCCGTCGACGGCGGGCGGACCTGGGGGCAGCTGGCCGCGCTCAGCGTGCGCAACGCCGACGGCACCAGCCGGCCGGCGACGCTCGCCGACGTTACCCATGTCCGCTGGCGGATGGCGCAGCCGATCCCGGCCGGCGGCCGCGGCGAATTGAGATTCAGAGGTGTCGTAAAATAAGCCTCGAACCCGCGGATCAGCGCCGGCGGGGGTGGAATCGGGCGCTGTCAATCTAGTCAGAATGGACCACGACCATGAACATGATGACACGCTTCGGCGTGGCAGCGAGCATATTCGCTGTCGCGGTGGGGACGGCGACGCCCGCCTCCGCGGCCGGCACCACTGCCGGTTCCACGATCACCAACAATGTAACCGTCAACTTCCAGGTTGGCGGAGTAAGTCAGAACAGCGTCTCCGCCTCGAACAGCTTCACGGTCGACCGCAAGGTCAACTTCACTGTCGCCGAGGACGGCACTGCCACGACCCAGGTTTCACCCGGTCAGCTGGCCGCGGTGACCAGCTTCATCGTCACCAACACGTCCAACGCCCCGCTCGATTTCGCCCTTGCGGCGACCAATCGCTCGGGCGGCACGGCGGAGCATGGCGGCACCGACAATTTCGACGTGTCGAACCTGAAGCTCTACCAGGACACCAACAATAACGGCACCTATGACAGCGGTACCGACACCCTGATCACCTTCCTCGATCAGGTTGCGGCCGATGCCAGCGTTCGGGTGTTCGTGCTGGCCGACGTCCCCCTCGGCCGCTCGACCGGCGATGTCGCCGGCGTTCGCCTGACCGGCACCGCCTCGGAAGCGACCGCCGCCGGTTCGCTGGGCGCGACGGTCACGCAAACCGCCGGCGCCAATACCGCCGGTGTCGATACCGTGTTCGCCGACACCAATGCGGGCGGCAATACGGCGCGCGACGGCATCCACTTCGACGAGGATGATTACACCATCTTCGCCGCCAACCTGACCGCGACCAAGACCAGCCGCGTGATCAGCGATCCGCTGAACGGCACCACCAATCCCAAGCTTATCCCGGGCGCGGTGGTCGAATATTGCATCAGCGTGTCCAACGCCTCCGGCAGCGCGACCGCGGCGAACGTCGCGATCTCGGACAATCTGCCGGCGCAGACGACCTACGATTCCTCGTTCGGGGTCAAGGTCAACGGCACGGTGACGAGCGGAACCTGCAATGCCGACGGGGCGATTGCCGGCAGCCACGCCTCGGGCGTGGTCAGCGGCACGATCCCGAGCGTCGTTGCCGGCGACGTGCGCACCGTCCTGTTCCGCGTAACGATCAACTAGGCGCGTGTTGAGGACGGCGGATCATGTCCGCTAACCTCATGGGAACCCTGTTGAAAACCCGGGCTTATCTTCTCGGGGCGACATTGCTCGCCTTGCTGGCGTCGTTGCTCATGGCGACGCCGGCGATGGCGGATGCGCCGGTTCCGCGCACCATCAGCAATGTCGCGACCATCAGCTGGGACACAGGGGGGCGGCGTTTCGAGCTCCCCTCGAACCAGGTCGATATCGAACTCGTGCCGTCGGCAAGCGCCGTTCTCGAGACGCTCCGCCTGACCGACGGCACCTTTTCCCCCGCAATCCTCGGCGGCACCTGCGGCGCCGCCAATCGGCCGCAGGCAGACAGCGCCGGCGATGCCGGCGTCCCGCCGCTGTCCAGCTACAATATGGTGGTGACCACCGAGCTGCTCGCCGGTCGGCCGCTCATTCTCGCCGTCGACCGGCCGACCTTCAACCGCGACAGCCAGGCGATCGAGACGATGCACGTCATCGTCAGCACTCCCTGGGGCGACCGCGAGGAAATCACCCTTGTCGAGAGCAGCGCCGACAGCGGCCGCTTCATCGGCATCATGCTGACCACGGTCGATCCGCCCGTTCCCGGCGACTGCCGCCTCTCCGTCCATGCGGACGAGATGCTGCCGCTGGCGCTCAGCGACAATCCCGGCGATCCGCCCTTCGTGCAAGGCTCCGTCCGGATCCTCGTCGATCCGCTCGGGATCAGCTTCGACAGCCGCACCGGCGCGCCGGTGTCGGAAACCCGGCTCACCCTGATCGACACCGCCACCGGCCAGCCGGCCCAGGTGTTCGGGGACGACGGCATTTCCGCTTTCCCGGCGACGATCGTCACCGGTCAGAGCGTCACCGACAGCCGCGGCAATCGCTACGCTTTCCCGGCGGGCGAATATCGCTTTCCGCTGGTGCGTCCTGGCCAGTACCGGCTGCTGATCGAGCCGGTCGCGCCGTACCGCGCGCCATCGACCGCGACTCCGGCCGAGCTGGCGCCGCTGCGGCGGCCGGACGGCCTGCCCTTCACCATCGTCGCCGCCTCCTATGGCGGGACGATCACCCTGGCCGGCGCCGGCGCGGTGCGGATCGACATTCCGCTCGACCGCCCGGTCACGCCGATCGTTTTGACCAAAACGGCTTCCCGGGCCGAAGCCGAAGCCGGAGATCTCGTTCAGTATCGCCTGGTCGTGCGCAATCCCGATGCGACCATGGCGACCGGCGCCCTGACTCTAACCGATCGACTCCCCGGTCAGATGCGGTTGCGAACCGGCTCGGTTCGTGTGGACGGAGTCAGGGCGCCGGACCCTGTTGTCGGCGGCGATCGCGTGCTGACCTTCTCGCTGCCCTCAATTCCGGCGGGGGGTGAGATCGTCCTCACCTACACGCTCGAGGTGCGCCCCAACGCGCAAACCGGCGATGCGCTGAACCGGGCGCAGGCCGCCGGCCCGCGTGGCAATCTCAGCAACGTCGCCGACGCGCTGGTCCGCATCCGCCGCGACAATATCCTTGAGCGGCTGACGATCACCGGCCGGGTCGTCGACGGCGGCTGCGGCGTCGATCCACGCACCCGGCCCGGCGTCGCCGGCGTGCGGGTGATGCTGGAGGATGGCAGCTACGCGGTCACCGACCGTGACGGCCTCTATCATTTCGAAGGCGTGACCCCGGGCACCCACGTCGTCCAGCTGGATGATGCCACCCTGCCCGCCGACCGCGCCGCGGTCGATTGCTCGGCCAATGTCCGCTCGGGCGGCCGCGCCTTCTCCCGCTTCGTCTCCGGACAAGGCGGGGCGCTGCTTCGCGCCGATTTCCACGTCGTCGAGGCGCCGGCGCGTCCCGAGGCCGCGCGGCGCACGGTCACCCGTCCGGCGCCGGTGGGCGACGCGGAGGCGGCGGGCGCCGAGCGCGACTGGCTGGCCGGCCAGCAGCCCGGCATCGACTGGCTGTTCCCGGCGCCGGACCACAATCCGCGCGCGCCGGTCGTCCGGGTCGCGATCAAGCATCTGCCCGGGCAGAGCATAAGGCTGCTCGCCGACGGCCGCCCGGTCGATTCGATCGCCTTCGAAGGGACGCGGGTGAACGAAGCCGGCACGGTCGCGGTCAGCCTCTGGCGGGGCATTCCGCTCGAGAACCGGACGACCATGCTGACCGCCGAGGTGCGCGACGCCGCCGGCGTCATGGTCACGACGCTGACCCGCGCGGTCACTTTCGCCAACGCCGCGGTCCATGCCGAGCTGGTGCGCGACCGCTCCCTGCTCCGCGCCGACGGCGTCACCCGGCCGGTGATCGCGCTGCGGCTCACCGATCGCAACGGCCGTCCGGTCCATCATGGCCTCGCCGGCGATTTCGCGGTGCCGGCGCCTTATTATCCGGCGGTCGAGGCGGATGCGCAGCAGGCGCGCCAGCTCGCCGGCCTCGAACGCGCCCGCCCGGTCTGGCATGTCGAGGGCGATGACGGCATCGCCTATGTCGAGCTGGAGCCGACCACCGCCTCGGGCACCGTGACCCTGCGCTTCAACTTCCGCGACGGCGAGGCGGTCCGCGAGCAGCGGCTCGAAGCCTGGCTCGATCCGGGGGAGCGGCCCTGGACCCTGGTCGGGCTCGCCGAAGGCACCCTGGGCTACAACCGGCTCAGCCGGAACATGGAGCGGCTCGGCCGCGACGATGGCGACTGGCTGACCGACGGCCGGCTCGCGCTCTATGCGCGCGGCCGCATCCTCGGCCGCTGGCTGATGACGCTTGCCTATGACAGCGACCGGCGCGCGGCGGACAGCCGCTTCGGCGGGGTCATCGATCCGAACCAATATTATACGATCTACGCCGACCGGTCGGAGCGCCGCTACGACGCCGCCTCGCAGCGCCGTCTCTATCTCCGCCTCGAGCGGCCGCAATTCTATGCCCTGTTCGGCGACTATGACACCGGCATCGACGAGCCGGAGCTCGCCCGCTACGTCCGCTCGATGAACGGCCTCAAGGCCGAATATCGCAGCGACCGGCTGTCCGCGACCGTCTTCGCCGCCGACACGCCGAACCGGCACCGCCGCGACGAGATCCAGGGCAATGGCCTCTCCGGCCCCTATGTGCTCGGCAGCCGCAACATCCTCGCCAACAGCGAGCGGGTGACGCTCGAAATTCGCGACCGGCTCCATTCGGACCGGATCGTGGAGAGCCGGCTGCTGACCCGCCACATCGATTACGACATCGATTATCCGGCCGGCACGCTGCGCTTCCGCGAGCCGATCCTCAGCCGGTCCTCGAGCCTGGACCCGCAGTTCATCATTGCCGACTACGAGGTGGACGGGGTCGCCGGCCGGCAGCTCAATGCCGGCGGCCGGATCGCCTGGCGCAATCCCGCGCAGACATTGCAGGTCGCCGCGACCGCCATCCACGACGATGATGGCAGCGTCCGCACCAATCTCGGCGGCGTCGACGTTCGCTACCGGCCGGGCCCGTCCACCGAGATCCGGGCCGAGGTCGCGGTCAGCGACAGCCGTGCCGCGAGCGGCGCTCCTGCCGGCGCGGCGGGCGGCACCGCCCTCGCCTGGCAAATCGAGGCCGAGCATCACGACCGCCGCGTCGACCTGCTGGCCTATGTGCGCGAGCGCGAGGCGGGCTTCGGCCTCGGCCAGCTCAACGCCGGGGAGAATGGCACCCGCAAACTCGGCTTCGACGCGCGGGTCCGGTTCGGCGAAAACCTGTCGCTGACCGGCAGCGCCTGGCATGAGGATTATCTGAACAGCGATGCGCGCCGGATCGCCGGGCGCGCCTTGCTCGAATATCGCGGCCGGAGCTTCTCCGCCCGCGCCGGGATCACCCTGGCCGACGACCGGCTCGCCGACGGGCGCAGCGCCAGCTCGCAGATCCTGCAGCTCGGCGTCACCAGGCGCTTCTTCGGCAACCGGCTGGAGCTCGACGCGCAGACCGAGCTGCCGATCGGCGGCCACAGCGACAGCATCGACTTTCCGGCGCGGCATCGCCTCTCGGCCCGCTTCGCGGTCACGCCCGCCGTCGCGCTGGTCGGCGGCTATGAAATTGCCGATGGCGACGAGATCGACACCCGCACCGCCCGGATCGGCTTCGATCTCGCCCCCTGGGCGGGCGCGCGGATCGCGCTCAGCGGCAATCTCCAGGACAGCGCCGAATATGGGCCGCGCAGCTTCGCCGCCTACGGCCTGTCGCAGTCGCTGGTCCTTTCCGAGCATTGGTCGGTCGACGTCACCCTCGACGGCAACAGGCTGCTGGGCGGCATCGATCCGGCGCGAGTGCTGAATCCGCTGCACCCGGTGGCGAGCGGCGGCTTCGTCGGCGACGGCACCCTGCTGACCGAGAATTTCACCGCGCTGACCGCGGGCGCGACCTGGCGCGCCGGCCGCTGGAGCATCACTGGCCGCGCCGAATATCGCGACGGCGAGCGCGAGAATCGCTACGGCGTCACCATTGCCGCGCTTCGCCAGATCGGCGAGGGCCGGGCCGTCGGCGGCGCGCTGAACTGGTTCACCGCCGAGGCGGCGGGCGGCGCCCGCACGCGTACTGCCAATCTGCAGCTGACCTGGGCCCACCGGCCGCCCGGCAGCGCCCTCTCGTTCCTCGACAAGTTCGAGCTGCGCGAGGATATGGTGCGCGGCGCCGTCGCCGGGATCGCCGGCCCGACCGGATCGCCTTTCACCATCACCGGCGACGCCCGGTCGCGGCGGATCGTCAATGCGCTGGCGATCAATTACTCGCCTTATGGCGGCGACGGCGAGCGCGGCTGGTTCGGCCGCGCCGAGCTCTCCTTGTTCTGGGGGACGCGTTACGTGTCCGACCGGGTGAGCGGCGACGATATGCGCGGCTGGAGCAATGTCGTGGGCGCCGATCTCCGCTTCGATCTCGATGACATGATCGAAGTCGGCGCCTCCGCCACAGTGCGCCACGGGCTCGGCGGCGACAGCATCGCCTGGTCGGGCGGGCCGAGCATCGGCATCCGGCCGTTCGACAATGGCTGGCTGCAGCTCGGCTGGAACGTGGTCGGCTTCCACGACCGCGATTTCGCAGAGGACCGCTACACCCGCAGCGGCCCCTATGTGACGATGCGGGTGAAGTTCGACCAGCTGAGCCTGGCCGCGCTCGGGCTGGGAGGGCGGCGGTGATGCGCGCGCTCTCCGGCCTCACCGCCTTGTCGTTCCTGCTGGCCAGTTCGCCCGCCCGGGCGGCGTGCGACGCCAATAACACCTACAGCTTCGCCTTTTCGAGCTTGGCCGACGCCTCGCTCACCTATGGCAACACCTACACCTACACGGCAACGAACCCGCTTGGCGCAACGCGCAGCTTCACCTTCCGCGCGGTGAACAACGGGCTGAGCTCGATTCAGGTGAATGGCGACAATATGCCGCAGATCAGCAGCGATCTGACCAGCGGCACCGGCGCCAAGACCTTCCAGATCGGCGGTATCTTCCCGTCCCGCACCGCCAGCATCACCTCGAACACCCGCACCATCCGGCTGACCATCACCTTCACCGCGCCGGTGCGCGACATCATCATCAACACCCACGATCTGGACTTTGCGAACAACCAGTTTCGGGACTGGCTGCACGTCACCGGCAGCGACGGCACCTCGAATTTCGTGCCGGTCCTTTCCGCGCCGGCCGGAAACAATAACGGCGCCGGACCGCGCACGGCGAGCGGCTCCACGGTCAATTTCGGCGCCGCCGCCTCGCCGTTCGCGCTGACCAGCAACGAGGGAACCGGCAACGCCACGAGCGCCGACGTGAACGTGACCAACGGCGATGTCGCCATCAGCTTCCCGCAGCCCGTGACCACGGTCACGATGAGCTATGGAAACTATCCCCTGCAGTCCGGAGAATCGGCCACCGGCCAGCAGCGCGTCGGCATCTCGCAGGTCCGCTTCTGCCCGATGCCGGCGATCGCCATCGCCAAGACCTCGGCGCCCTATATCACGACCGCCGGCTCGCCCGACCGCTTCAATGCGCCCGGCTCCGACGTCGCCTACACGCTGACCGTGACCAACAGCGGCGGCAGCCCGGTCGATCTCAGCACCCTGGTGCTGACCGACGTGCTGCCGGCCAACATGACCTTCTACAATGGCGACTATAACGCGGCCTCGCCGGGCATGGGCCCGTTCGAGCTCACCGCCGGCACCAGCGGCGTCACCCTGCCGGCGAGCGGCCGCGCCTATTCCAGCAACAACGGCGCGACCTACGTCTACACGCCGGCCGCGGGCTACGACGCCAATGTCGATGCGCTGCGGCTGACGCTCACCGGCAGCATGGCCGCCAATTCGAGCTTCACCATCCGTTTTCGTGCCCGGGTCAACTGACGAGAGGAGTGAGTCAAATGCAGGTCTCAGTGCAGATCGAAACCATGGACCATCATGAAAGCCGCAGCACGCCCCGGCGGCGCGCCAATCTGATGGCCTCGCTTCGCCAGATGAAGGCGTCGCCGGAAATGATCCAGGTTCTGGACATTTCCCCGGTCGGCTGCGGTTTCCGGTCGCGTTGGCCGTTCATGGCCGGGACCCGCGTCTGGCTCAGCCTCCCCGGCCTCGAAACCTGGCCGGCCACGGTCGCCTGGTACGAGGATGGCAAAGGCGGGCTGAAGTTCGAAAACGCACTGCATCCGCTGGTCGCCGAGCGCTACGCAAACGATGTCGCCCGGCAGCGGAACTGAGCGCAGGCCGCCGCCCGCAGCCGGAGAGCGTTGAGCCTTCGGGGGGGTGGCGGAGCGGGAAGGCGCGAAACTCGCAGAGGCGACATGAGGTATTGCGCGGGGGTCGTTCCCTCATTTGCGGCTTATGAGAGTGTCCGTCGGCGCGAGAGCGAGGCTATGGCAACGATCAGGCTCACGCCCAGCAGATGCGCGCCGAGATCGATCGCAGTCAGCGCGAACGGGTGGAAAAACTGGAGCAGGAATGCGGAAGCTGCCGCGGCGCCGAGGCCGCCGAGCAAGGCGACCGGAAGAGGCTCGACCGGCCGCGCTCGCGCGAGCAGCAGGAGGAGCGGGAGGCCGACCAGCAAACCGCCGCCAAGCAGCAACATGAGGCAGGTCATGCTGTCGCCGGCCGCCACGCCGCCGCCGCCGAAACGCAAAAAGTCCTGGTAGCAGCCAAGACCGCTCAGCCCGATCCACGCCACAAGCGAGGGCAGCGGGGCGAGCAGCCATAGGCGCGACCGGCCAGGTATCGAGATGAAAAAGGCGCCAACGATGGCGATCACGCCGGTCAGCAGCATCGCGCCCATTTCGAGCACCATCAACAGATGGCGGCCGGAATATCGAGCCGAGAGGCCTTGCAGGTCCCCGAAAAGGGCAATCACCGTCGAGGCGGCAAAGGCCAGCAGCACAATGGTCCCCAGCCCGCGCCACAGTGGCGCGGCAAGCGGCCGAACCGCACCCGCCTTGGTGACCAATTCGGTGATCAGCGCGTCTGTCGAACGGCGGCTCATTCTCGTTCGACTCCCTCGATCAGGCGCCGAAGCCGCCTCAAGGCTCGATGCACGTTCACCTTGATCGATCCAGCCGATTGACCGGATGCGGCTGCCGCCTCCGCCATCGTCATTTCTTTCAGCTTCACAAGCTCGATCGCTTCCTTTTGCCGCGGCGTCAGGGTCGCCATCATTCGGGCGACCGCTTCCGAAGAGTCACTCGCTTCTCCATGGTTCGTGACAGTGTCGGAAAAGGTTTCATAGGCCTCCGGATTCCAGGTTTCGCGTCGTTCGATCCTCCCCTGACGGCGATTGGCGTCGATCGCACGCCGGACTACGATGGTGGCGAGCCACGGCTTCACGGGCTGACCGGGCTGATAGGTGTGCCGGACCCGGTGAACGGTGAGCAGCGTGTCCTGGACGATGTCCTCGACCAGCGCCTCGGACCGGCATTTCCGGCGCGCCACGTTGCGCGTGAACGGCAGAATCTCTTCGAGAAACCGGCGATAGGCGTTGGCATCGCCGCGCTGGGCAGCCGCCAGGAGCGTGCCCCATCCGGCCTCGCGATCGCTGTCATCTGCGATGGTCAGGTCGCCCTCCTTCGAAACCATGTAACCCAAGGCAGGGGTCGACCGAAATGGGCGTTGGGACTGGAACGCGGCCGGGATGGAGCAGCGTCATGGAGATGCAGCAGGTTCGTTATTTTGTCGCGTTGGCGCGCGAGCTCAATTTCACGCGCGCGGCGGACTGCTGCAACGTCACGCAACCCGCGCTGACGCGCGCGATCCAGCAGCTCGAGCACGAGCTTGGCGGGCCGCTTTTCCACCGGGAGCGTTGCAACACCCATCTTTCCGAGCTCGGCAAGGTGATGCTTCCCTATTTCGAGGCCATTGAGGCACAAAGTCATGCTGCCAGACAACAGGCTGCTGCCTTAAGGAAGCTCGATCAGGCAACATTGACGATCGGCGCGATGTGCACGATCGGGCCCCAGGTCATTACCGACCTCATCATTCGCTTTCGGTCTGTCCACCCGAATGTGGACGTCGTGGTGCTCGACGGCAGTGCTGCGGAGATCGCCGACCAACTCGAAAGGGGCGAGCTGGAGATAGCGATCATGGGGGTGCCGGATCCACTGCCCGGAGTCTTCCACCAGCTGCCCCTGTTCGAGGAAGCCTTCATCATCCTGCTGCCGCCCAATCACCGGTTGTGCGCCAAGAACGCGATCACGATCGCGGATCTGCACGACGAACCCTATGTCAGCAGAAGCAATTGCGAGATGCTCGAGCCCGCGCGCAGGGACCTTGAGCGCCACGGCGTGCGACCTCGAAAGGTGTTCAGCTCGCCGCGTGACGACTGGGTTCAGGGGATGATCAAGGCCGGTCTCGGCCTGGGCTTCTTCCCGGAACTCGCCGTGACAGACCCCGACCTGGTCGTTCGACCGCTCGAAGATCCGGGCTACAGCCGGACCATTGTCCTCGCCACCGTCCGTGGCCGTCCCCATTCGCCGGTCGTCGGCGCGTTCGTTCGCAAAGCAAGATACCATTGCTGGCCGATGGCGCAGCAGGCGGCGGAATGACGACCGCCTGCGGCCGACAGATCCGCTCGAAGCCAGATGTAACCGCGGGACAGCCTGCAGCGAACCAGACGGATGAAACAGCAAAGGGATGACCGGATGATGTCGAAGATGACCAGGCGAGCTTTGTTCAGCGGCGCCGGCGCGACGGCAGCCGTCGCCCTGCTCGGCGGTGTCCCCGGCAGCACCTCCGGGGCGACCGCGGAGGTCTTCGAAGTGAATCATACACCCGAACAGTGGCGGCGGATACTGACGCCGGCGCAATATTCCGTCCTTCGCGAAGAGAGCACGGAGTGGCCGGGGTCGAGCCGGCTGAACGCCGAACACCGTGCAGGCGTCTTCGCCTGTGCCGGCTGCAACCTTCCCCTCTTCCGCTCCGGCGACAAGTTCGACAGCGGCACGGGATGGCCAAGCTTCACCCGGCCCATCGCCGGCGCGATACGGACTCGCGCGGACCACAGCCTGGGGGTCGTGCGTACCGAGGCTCATTGCCGGCGGTGCGGCGGGCATCTGGGTCACGTCTTCAATGACGGCCCCGCGCCGACCGGGCAGCGCTGGTGCATGAATGGCGTGGCGATGAATTTCGTCGCGTCGCGGCACTGAGCTTAACGGTTCGCGGCTGTCACGAGGACGGCGGGCCAGTTGGCGTGGCCGCGCGCGATCGCGTTGGCCAGATCGGCCTCCCAGAGCGCCTTCGCCCGCGCGTTGAAGTTCAGATAGAGCCGGCCGTCGACGATGCGCCAGACCAGGGGGTCGCCGGGCGCGAGATAGTTCTGGCTGACGGCCCAGGCGCAATAGCCGCCGAAGGCCGGGGCGTAAGCCATCGGATTTGCCTCGAAGCGGGCGCGGGACTGTGCGGAGGCGAAGCGCCAGGTGGCGCCGTTCCAGCGCAGCTCGAAACCGGCCGAGCCCGCGACCGGATGCCCTTCGGTAAAATAGGCGACAGGATCGTAGCCGCCGATGGCGATCCCCTGCTCGGTGGCGGAGACTGACGGCGCCGGGCTGGCCGAGGCCAGCGCCGGAACGCCGAGTGCAACGAGTAACGCAAACAGATAACGCATGGGGAACGTCTCCAGAGAGAGGGGTCAGGCGATGCGAAACAAGCGGTCGAGCGAGATTTTCCCGCCGCCCATCGCGATAATCGGCAGCATCAGGCCCAGCCAGGAGAGATGCGTCGGCCAGGCGTCGGGATAGACGAAGATCTGTATCACGAGGGTCATACCGAGCAGCGCCGTGGCCGAGAGCCGGGTGAACAGACCGAGCACGAGCAGGATCGGGAAGAGATGTTCGGCGACCGTCGCCGCATAGGCGGCGTGGACCGGCTGGAGGAAAGGCAGGGCATAGTCGGTCTCGAACAGGTAAAAGGTGCTGTCGGTCAGCGTGAACCAGCCCTCGACCTTGGTTCGGCCGGAGAGGAAGAAGATCGCGGCGAGGCCGAGCCGCTGGATCAGCAGGATGGCGTCGAGCGGCATCTTCTCGGCGATGCGCGCATAGAATGTGAGCGGGCCGCGGCGACGGACGGGCGCGGCGGCCTCCGTGTCGGAGCGGATGATCGAGGCCATATTCAGTTCCTTTCGAGGCTTTGCGGGCGAGCGAGGGCGCCGGCGTTGACGAGGGTGGCGAAGGCCGAGGCGATGTCCGACTCGGGGTAGGTGGAGGCAGTGGCAGCACTGGCCTGACCGGCGGTTTCCCCGAGCCTGAGGCCGCAGATGAGCCGATGCGCAGGAGCGTTCAGTTCAAGCACTTGCAGCACGCCGGCCGGCCGGCTGACGAGCACGCCCTCCGCGCGCCAGTCGGGCGCCAGCGTTTCGAAATCCGGCGTCTCATGGTGGGCACGCCAAATGGTGAGCGCGGGCGTCGAGAGCCAGGCGATGCGTGCCGCCGGATGCGGGCGCAACCTGAGATTCTGCCAATGCTCGGTCCCCAGCCTGGCGAGATCGGCGAAGTCGAGCGCCGGGGCATCGGCGGCCATATGCGCCTCGGTGCGCAGCCGCTCGATCGCGGCCACGTCGGGCAGATAGGGCAGATCCGCGATCCACTCCTGTTCGGCCAGGAAGGCGGGAAAGGCCGGGCCGTAGCCGAGCAATACGGGATCGTTCGCCGGGTGATGGCGCGCATATTCGAATGCCGTCTCGGCGAACAGCGCGTCGCCAATCAGCTCGGCAACCACCGGGTAGTTCGCACGAAGCGTCTCGGCCAGCGCGACCGGCGTGGTATTGCGGTAGACCGCAAAGCCGGGCTGGCCCTCGAGCGTGCCGCGCGTGCGGGAGCCGCCCATGGCCGAGGCGAAAGCGAGCTGGAAAGTGGCGAGGTCAGGCATAGCGAACCTGCTTTCGTGGCGTACGCATCAGCGCGGCGGCGCGCTCCCGCTCCTCCATCAGCTCCGCGAAGGGCGGCAGATTGCCGTCGCGCTCGATCAGGGTCGGAACGGGGCCGATCCGATCGAGCAGATCGTCGTAGAGCGCCCAGACCTGTTCGGAGACGGGGGCGTCGTGGCTGTCGATCAGCAGGGCGTCGCCATGCTCCGGGTCGGGTCGGTGGCCGGCCAGGTGGATCTCGCCGATCGCGTCCGCCGGTAGCGCGTCGAGATAGCGATACGGATCGAAGCCGAGATTATTGGCGCTGACCGCGACATTGTTCACGTCGACCAGCAGCCGACAGCCGGTCTTCCTGACCAGCTGACGAAGGAAGTCGGTCTCGGCGAAATCGTGGCCGTCGAGCTGGACGTAGAGCGACGGATTCTCGATCAATATCTGCCGGCCGAGCGCATTCTGGACGATGTCGATATTGCGCGCGATCCTGAGCAACGCCTCGAGCGTGCGCGGGAAAGGCAACAAATCGGGGAAGCATGTCGTGCCCTCACGCGACCAGGCGAGGTGCTCGGAGACGAGCATCGGCCGGTATTCGTCCACCAGCCGCTTCAGCCGGGCGAGATGCGCCCGGTCGGGCTCGGCGGCGCCGGCAAGGCTGAGGCCGACGCCGTGAAAGGAAAGGGGCCGCGCCTCGCGCAGCGCGCGGAGCATGGCGAGCCGCGGCCCCCCGTCCACCATGTAATTCTCAGGGTGGATCTCGAACCACAGGCCGGCCGCCGGCGCGGCAATCGCCTCGTCAATGAAGATGGGCTTGAAGCCAAGGCCGGCGGTCGGGGTCATGGCCTTTACCGGCTGACCGGGGTGAGCGAGCCCGCGCCGCGCGGGGTCTGGATGCGGGTGCAAGTGCCGCGCGCGACATATTTCCAGGCATTGCCCTGGTAATTGCGCATCGAGGTGCCGGCGCAGCTCGTGCCGGGGCCCGCGGCGCAGTCATTCTGGTGGGCGAGGCTGATGCCGTAGCATTTGTCCATGCCCGGCTGCGGGCGGACGGGCTCCGCGCCGGCGGCGCCGGCCGCAACGGCGGCGGTGAGGACGGCCGCGGCGGCGGCGATCTGGGCGGTCTTCATGTTCATCATCTCCTGAACTTCGGGGCGCCGGGACCGGGGTCGGCCGTGGCGTGGGCTCAGGACTAGGCATGCGCGCGCCCGGCGTGAAATCGCGCTTTCTTATGGTGTTCATGCGCGGATGTTATTGGCACGGGGCGCGCGGACCGGCCAAAGCTGGCCGCCTTCATTCCTGCGGTGTAATGAACGCCGTGAAGGGGATCCGGCATGGAGATGCAGCAGGTCCGCTATTTCGTTGCGCTCGCCGGCGAGCTCAATTTCACGCGCGCCGCCGACCAGTGCAACGTCAGCCAGCCGGCGCTGACGCGCGCGATCCAGCAGCTCGAATATGAGCTGGGCGGGCCGCTCTTCCATCGCGAGCGCGGCAACACGCATCTCTCCGAGCTCGGCCGAATGATGCTGCCCTATCTGCAGACCATCCACGATCAGACCCTGGCCGCGCGCGAGCAGGCGAAGGCGGTGAAGCGGCTCGACAACGTAACCCTTACCATCGGCGCGATGTGCACGATCGGTCCGAACCTGATTGCGGACCTGCTGATCCGGTTCAGCGCGGCGCATCCCGAGGTCGAGGTCCAGGTGATCGACGCCGGCGCGCCGCAAATGATCGAGAAGCTGGAGAAAGGCGAGCTTGAGATTGCGGTGGTCGGCATGCCCGAGGAATTACCGGACTCGCTCCACCGGCTGCCGATCTTCGAGGAGGATTTCGTTATCCTGCTGCCGCCCAACCATCGCCTGGTCGGGCACAATCCGATCCAGGCGAAGGAGCTGCATGACGAGCCCTATGTCAGCCGCTCCAATTGCGAGGTGTTCGCGCCGGTGCGCGCCGACCTGAACAGCCGCGGCATCTATCTGCGCAAGGTGTTCAGCTCGCCGCGTGACGACTGGGTGCAGGGGATGATCCGCGCGGGGCTCGGCCTCGGCTTCTTCCCGGAATTCGCGGTGACGCATCCGGATCTGATCGTCCGGCCGCTGGTCGAACCGGGCTACAGCCGCACCATCTATCTGGCGACGGTGCGCGGCCGGCCGCATTCACCGGCGGTGGGCGCATTCGTGCAGGAAGCGCGGCGTTATCCGTGGCCGGCCTCGAAAAAGGCCGCCTAGGCGCCCTCTCCTTCCACCAGCAGATCGTGGCATTCTGCGAGCGCGTTGAGCGCGGGCGGGAAGCCGGCGTAGATCGAGACCTGCATCAGCAGCTCCACAACCTCTTCGCGGGTCATGCCGAGGTTGAGCGCGGCGGTAACATGGACGCGAAGCTGCGGGATCCTGCCGAGCGCGGCGAGCGCCGAAATGGCGGCCGTTTCGCGGGTCAGAAGGTCGAGAACGCCGCGCGAATAGAGATCGCCGAACGGGAACTCGATCGTCATCCGCGCGAAATCGGGCGCGATCTCGGCGACCTTGTTGGTCACCTGTTCGATCGACTCCCCGGAAAGCTGCTGCAAAACCCCGATGCCCCGGCGGTAGCGATCGTCGGCGAAATCCATCTTCATTCCTCTTCGGACAGGCCGCGGCCGAGCCAGGCGGCGAAAGCGAGCGCGGCGAAGACGCCGGCGACGGCAGCATTCCAGCCGGCCCGGTCGAACAGCTGGCCGACCAGGGCCGCGCCGGCGAGACCGCCGCAATAGTAAAAGGAGAGGTAGAGGCCGCTGGCGGCGGCGCGGTCGCGGTTCGCGCGGCGCCCGACATAGCCCGTCGCCACAGCCTGAGCGAAGAAGGTGCCGACACCGACCAGGATCAGGCCGAGGATCACGGCGGGCAGGCTCGGCACGACCAGCAGGGCCAGCCCGCCCAGCGCAACGGCAAGCGCCAGGGGCAGCACGATCCGGGCGCCGAAACGCGTGACTGCGGCGCCGGCGAGCGGCGTCGTGAACATCGAGGGCAGGAAGACGAAGAACACGAAGCCTGTCGCCATCATCGACAGTGCCAGCGGCGGCGCGGCGAGGACGAAGCCGATATAGGTGAAGGTACCGATGAAGCCGAACAGGATCAGAAAGCCAATCGCAAAGGCGCGCTTCAATTTCGGGTCGCGGAGATGGTCCGCGCAGGCCGACCAGAGATGGCGGCCGGGCCCGGCCATGGCCATCATCGGCTGCACGCCGGTCAGCGAGACATAAGCGAGGGCCGCGCCGGCGAGATTCAGCGCGGCGAAGAACCAGAAGGTCGCTTCCGGCCCGGCAAAGCTGGCGACGGTGGCCGCGCAGAGGCGCCCGATCAGGTTCGAGGCGACACCGCCGGTCACATAGGCGGCGAGCGCACCCGCCGCGTCGGCCTTGCTGCAGCGCTCGCCGAGATAGGCCAGGGTGAGCGCGAAGGCGCTGGCCATGCAAAGACCCTGGACGATGCGCAGCGCGGCAAAGGTTGCGAGAGTCGGAGCCAAGGCGAGCAACGCCGTCGGAATCGACAGTAAAGCGAGGCTGAACCACACCCCAAACCGGCGGTTCACACGCTGGCCGAGCGCGCCGACCAGCAGGCCCGCAATGGCCATGCCGATCGTCGAGGCATTGGCGGCGATGCCGATCTGCGACGGCGCGACGCCATAGGCCCGAGCGAGCGCAGGCAGGATCGCCTGGGTCGCGAACAGGTCGACGAGGGTGAGGAAGCCGATCAGGCCGATCACCAACGACCGGCGCAGCGCGCCCGGGGAGACATGCTCGTGCATTGGCGGGGGCAGTGCGATCTCGGTCATGCTTGCCTCGTCGGAAGGGGGCGTGGCGCTCCGCCCGGGGCGAGGCGGAGCGCCACTGAGGTGCCGGCGCGCGAGGGGGGACTGGCGGCGCGCCGGGCGGGGAAGGTCAGTCCTGGGCCTTGACGTCGGCGGAGAGCAGGACGGCGGGTTCGCTGCCCTCATTCACCCAATAATGGGCGATGCCCTCCGCTTCGCGCGCGACCTCGCCGGCATGGTGGACGATGCCGACGCCGCAGGTGGAACGATATTCGGTGATCTGGCCGCTGACCGTGATGATCAGCGCGGGGCGGCCGTCGTGGCTGTGATAGGGCACGATGCCGCCGGGCTGCACGACGAGGCGGCGCAGGCGCAAGTCGCGGCCATTGACGCCGATCTCGCGGCCGAGATCGACGCTGCCGATCACGTCGTCGGTGACCATGCTGGGCGCGGTCGGGTGGTTCGGCAGGTCGTTGGCGCGGACCTGGTCCGCCGGGCATTGTCCGGCGAAAGCCGGAGTGGCGACGCCGATGGCGGCGGCTCCGATGAGGGCGAGGCCGAGGCCCCGGATGGTCGATCTGATCACGTCATTCTCCTTTGAAACGGGGCGGGGTCACCAGGGCGGTCGCGGCAGTGAGGGACTCCATAGCTCCCGTGTCAGCTTGCTCCGGACCGGCCTGGTGACGGTCTGGAAATTACGGAATGGCGGGCCCGGCGTGAAATCGCGTCTGGTTATGGAGTTCATGCAAAGCCGGCATTTCAGATGAAGCGCCGCTTCCGGCATCCTTTGTGCACACCAGCAAAGGAGCTACGCCAAATGGACGCCCAGGTTCTCGAGAAATTGGACGCGGTCCCCTCGCTCGCGGGGCGGGTCGCGATCGTCACCGGCTCGACCAGCGGCATCGGCCTCGGCGTCGCCCGCGCGCTCGCCGCCGCCGGCGCCGACGTGGTCATCAACGGCTTCGGCAACCGGGACGAGATTGACCATACCTGCGCCGGGCTCGAGCGCGACACCGGCGCGCGCGTCGAATATGACGATGCGAACCTGATGGACGCGGCGGCCGCCGCCGGTCTGGTCACGCGCACGATCGCCGGCTTCGGCCGCATCGACATCCTTGTGAACAATGCCGGCATCCAGTTCGTCAGCCCGATCGAGGATTTCCCGGTCGAGAAGTGGGATGCGATCCTCGCGTTGAACCTTTCGGCCGCCTTCCACACCTCGAAGGCCGCCTTCGCCGCGATGAAGGCGCAGGGCTTCGGGCGGATCATCAACGTCGCATCCGCCCACGCCCTCGTCGCCTCGCCGTTCAAGAGCGCCTATGTCGCCGCCAAGCATGGCGTGCTGGGCTTGACCAAGGTGCTGGCGCTTGAGGGCGCGGAGCACGGCATCACCGCCAATGCGATCTGCCCGGGCTATGTCTGGACACCGCTCGTCGAAAACCAGATCGGCGCGACCGCCGAAGCACGCGGGATCAGCCGCGAGGCGGTGATCCGCGACGTCTTGCTCGCCGCGCAGCCCACGAAACGTTTCGCCGAAACCGACGAGATCGGCGCGCTTGCGGTCTTCCTTGCCGGCGAAGCCGCAAAGTCGATCACCGGCACCGCGCTGCCGGTCGATGGCGGCTGGACGGCGCACTGAGATGGAACGACCCGAACCGCTCCGCCCCGAGCTCGCCTCGGTCTGCCGCTACCTCGCGCAGAGGCGGACGGCCCGCGTCATTCGTGACGTCCCCCGCGGGGGCATTCTCGCCCAGCTCGCCAGCGGGCAGGGCCTGCAATGACCGCTGTCCGCCCCCGCGTGGTGATCGTCGGCGCCGGCTTTGGCGGCCTCGCCGCCGCGCAGGCGCTGAAGAGCGCCGCCGTCGACATCACTTTGATCGACAAGCGCAACCATCACCTGTTCCAGCCCTTGCTGTATCAGGTGGCGACAGCGGCCTTGTCGCCCGCCGACATCGCCGCGCCGATCCGCGCGATCCTCGCGAAGAATCTCAACACCCGGGTCCTGCTGGGCCGGGTGGAGGGCGTCGATGCTGCGGCGAAGCAGGTCCGGTTGGGATCAGGCGCCTCGGTTCCCTATGACTGGCTGATCCTCGCGACCGGCGCGCGCCATTCCTATTTCGGCCGCGACGACTGGGCCGAGCATGCGCCCGGCATCAAGACGATCGACGACGCGACAGCGGTGCGGCGCAAGGTGCTGCTCGCGCTCGAACGGGCGGAGACCGAGACGGATCATGAGCGCCGCAAGGCGCTGCTCACCTTCGTGGTGATCGGTGGCGGTCCGACCGGTGTCGAGATGGCCGGCGCGATCGCCGAGCTGGCCCGCAAGTCCGTCTCGCGCGACTTCCGCTCGATCACCCCGCATTGCTCGCGGGTGATCCTCGTCGAAGGCGGCCCGCGCCTGCTCGCCACTTTCCCGGAGAGTCTCTCCGTCAAGGCCCGCAAGGCGATCGAGAAGCTGGGCGTCGAGGTCCACCTGGGCGGCCGGGTCACCTCGGTCGGCCTGGATCACGTCCGTATCGGCGAGGAGGACATCCCCGCCTTCACGGCCATCTGGGCTGCCGGTGTGCAGGCCTCGCCGGCCGCGCAGTGGCTCGGCGTCGAGCCCGATCGGGCGGGCAAGGTCCAGGTCGAAACGGACCTGACCGTCGCCGGCCATGACCGCGTCTTTGTCATCGGCGATACCGCTTGCTGCTCCGGGCCGGGCGGGCGGCCGCTGCCGGGCGTCGCCCCGGTCGCCAAGCAGCAGGGCCGCCACGCCGCCGCGACCATCATCGCCGCGCTGCGAGGGCGCCGCGCGCCCGGCGCTTTCCGCTACCGCGATTACGGCAATCTCGCGACGATCGGGCGCCGCGCGGCGGTGATCGATTTCGGTCGCTTTCGAATGTCCGGCTTTCCCGCCTGGGTCCTCTGGAGCGTCGCCCATATCTGGTTCCTGGTGGGCTTTCGCAGCCGGATCGTCGTCGGGCTCAGCTGGGTCTGGAACTACCTCACCTTCGCGCGCAGCGCGCGCCTCATCACCGGAGAGATCAGATGAAGGACCTCCAGAAGGAGATCAAAGACCATGGCCAGACCGTGCTCGTCCTGCAGGGCGGCGGCGCGCTCGGCGCCTATCAGGCCGGCGTCTATCAGGCGCTCACCGAGGCCGGGATCGAACCCGACTGGGTGATCGGCACCTCGATTGGTGCGATCAATGCCTCGCTCATCGCCGGCAGCCCGAAAGGCGAACGGCTGGACCGGCTGCAGGAGTTCTGGCGCCGGATCGAACACGGCCACATGATCGGCGGACCCTTGCTTCCGGCCTGGGCCGCCGCGGCGATGCGCAACATGCTCGCGGTTTCGGCCGGCATTCCTGCCTTTTTCCGCCCGAACCCGGCCGCCTTCGTCAGCCCGCACGCGCCGCTGGGGCCGGAGGATGCCGGCTATTATTCCACCGCACCGCTCCGGCATACGCTCGGCGAGCTGGTCGATCTCGATCAGCTGAACAGCGGCGAGATTCGCCTCACCGTCGGCGCGTCGAACGTGAAGACCAGCGAGATGCGCTATTTCGACAGCCGCGACATGGCATTGTCGCTCGAGCATGTCATGGCATCCGGCGCGCTGCCGCCCGCCTTCCCCGCCGTCCGCATCGACGGCGAGCTCTACTGGGACGGCGGCATCCTTTCCAACACGCCGGTCGAGGTCGTGTTCGACGACAATCCGCGCCGCAATTCAATGGTCTTCGCGGTCCATATCTGGAACCCGCACGGCGAGGAGCCGGAGACGATCTGGGAGGTGATGAACCGCCAGAAGGACGTGCAATATTCCAGCCGCGCTCACGCCCATATCAAGCGCCAGCGCCAGCTCCACCGGCTGCGCCACATCGTCGCCGAGCTCGGCAAGCTGGTGCCCGAGGACAAGCGCAGCAATCTGGTGACGGACATGGCCGCCTATGGCTGTCTCACCCGCATGCACGTCGTCCGCCTGCTCGCCCCCGCGCTGAGCTACGAGGATCATGCCAAGGACATCGACTTCAGCCCGGACTCCATCCGTCAACGCTGGGAGGCCGGCCACGCGCACACGCTGAAGACGCTCGACAAGGCGCCGTGGCGCGAGGAGGTCGACCCGACCGAGGGCTTCATCCTCCACGAAGCCTGCGGCGGCGAGATGATCGAAACGGCGGCGGCGGCATGAGCGCGCTCACCATTCCCGTGATCCTCGGCTCAGTCCGCCGCGACCGCATGGGTATCCGCGCCGCGCGGCTGGTCATGGATGGACTGTCGGCGCGCGGGCACGAACCCGTGCTGGTCGATGCGCTGGAGCTGCAGCTCCCGCTGCTCGACCGGATGTACAAGGAATATGCGTCCGGCGAGGCGCCCGACGTGCTGGAGCAAATCGCCGCGCTCTACCGTCGTGCGGACGGCTTCATCGTGGTCAGCGGTGAATATAATCACGGCATTCCGCCGGCGTTGAAGAACCTGCTCGACCATTTCCTCGAGGAGTATTTCTGGCGGCCGTCAGGGATCGTCTGCTATTCGGCCGGCGCCTTCGGCGGCGTCCGCGCCGCGATGCAGCTCCGCATGAGCCTCGCCGAAATGGGCATGCCGAGCGTTCCCAGCCTGCTCCCTATCCCTCGCATCGGCGAAACGCTGGCCGAGGACGGCGAAGGCGACGATCGCATCGCCCGCTCCCGCGACCGCTTCCTCGACGAGTTTCTCTGGTATGCCGAAGCGCTGAAGCCGGCCAAGGCGGCCGGCACGCCCTATTGAGGTCAAACATGGCAGACAAGAGAGTTGCGCTCATTGTCGGAGGCGGCAGCGGCATGGGCGCCGCTGCGGCGCGGAAACTTGCCCGCGACGGCTATCAAATCGGGGTTCTTTCCTCTTCCGGCAAAGGAAAAAAGCTGGCGGACGGGCTGGGCGGCATCGGCCTGACCGGCACGAATCAATCCTGCCGGGACATCCGGGAGCTTATCGACCGTGCGGTGGAAGCCTGGGGCCGGGTCGACGTGCTCGTCAACAGCGCCGGGCATGGCCCGAGGGGCGCCTTGCTGGAGATCAGCGATGCGGACTGGCATCGCGGGCTGGACATCTACTTCATGAATGTCGTCCGCGCGACCAGGCTCGCGACGCCCGTGATGCAGGCGCAAGGATCCGGCTCGATCGTCAACATCTCAACCGCATGGGCCTTCGAGCCGTCGCCGATGTTTCCGACATCGGCAATCTTCAGGGCCGGCCTGGCATCCTTCACCAAGCTCTTTGCCGACACCTATGCGGCGGACAACATCCGCATGAACAACGTCCTGCCCGGCTGGATCGACAGCCTTCCGGCAACCGAGGAACGGCGCAGGAGCGTCCCAATGGGTCGCTATGGACGCGCGGAGGAGGTTGCCGCAGCCGTGGCCTTTCTCGCCTCCGATGGCGCCGGATATGTCACCGGCCAGAACCTTCGCGTCGATGGCGGCCTGATGCGTCACGTGTAACCGACGCGGTCAACGCGTCGAATAAGGCGGTGGAGGTATCGGAGATGCTCAACTTCAAAGCCAAACGCATTGCCTTGTTGGCCCTGCTGCTCGCTGCCTGCGGCCAGAGCGGTGCCGTCACCGCCGATGCCTCCACGATCGATACGAGTGTGCAGCAGCGGCTGACGCCGCGGCCGCGCAACGCCCAGGTCGCGCTCTTCGCCGGCGGCTGCTTCTGGTCGGCAGAGCGGGACGTCGAGGCGATCCCGGGCGTTGTCGACGCGGTTTCCGGCTTTGCCGGCGGCGCTGTGGCCAATCCCAGCTATGAGCAGGTCTCCGGCGGCGGCACCGGCCATCTCGAAGCAATTCAGGTGACCTATGATCCGGCGCGGATCAACTATACACAACTCGTCCGCCGATTCCTGCGCACGATCGACCCGACGGACAGCGGCGGCCAGTATTGCGACCGCGGCGATGAGTATCACACCGCCGTCTTCGCACTGAACGCCGACCAGCGCCGCGACGCCATGGCCGCCGTCGCGGAGGCGAACCGCCTTCTCCATGGCCGCGTGGTGACGCCGGTCCGCAGTGCGTCACCTTTCTATGCGGCTGAGGCTTATCACCAGGACTATGCCCGCCGGAATCCGGCCGCTTATGGCCGCTATCGTGCCGGTTGCGGGAAGGACGCGCGGCTGCGCGCTATCTGGGGAAGCCAGGCCGTTACGCACTGATCAGGGCGTCGGACTCCGCCGCAATTGCGCATAGACGGCGTCGAAGACGGCGAGGGCTTCCGGCCGGTCGGGACGCCCGACCGCCTGCCGATCGCGCAGGATCATCAGCGGCGCACCGTCGGTGCCGGCCACGGGCCAGCGCGCCAGACCGCGGCCATTGGGATTGCCGGTCCTGACGAAGTTTGTCCAATAGGCCGCCATGGTGTCCGCCAGCTGCCGGTCTCCGGCCGTCCAGGGCCACGGCTCCTGATCGAGATGATCGAACATGTACCAGAGCTCGGCGAAATGGGAGGGGCCCCAGCCCGCATAAGGCGAGCCGGCGGGAAAGGGCGGCGACTGTTCGAACCGATAGGCGAAGACGGGCGAGCCGCTCGCGGCCTGCAGGCGTGCCCAGGCCCACATGTTCCAGCCGAACCGCAAATCAGTCTCGAACGCGATGCGGGCACGGCGGGCGTCGAGATCGTCGGCCTGATGCGGATAGGCATCGAGCAGCGGCCGGGGTAGCGGCCCGAAGGCGGCGGCGATGTCCGCGCCGAAGGTCGCCGCCCGGACGTTGCGGAAATCGGCGAGGGCGACGGCCTCCCGACCATTCACTCCGACCAGAATGGGAACGTGTGCCTGTTGGCCGGCGGTAAAGACGTCGAACGGGGGCCGGGGCAGCAGATATGGCTCGGTCACCGGGTGCGTGATCCGCCCCGCATTCGCCCGCAGGATGGTGCCGGCGGGGAGCGCGCGAAGCTCGGCCAGGGAATGCGCTCCCAGGGCGCTGGCGAAAGCGACGCCGTCGCGTTCGGCATTCCGGAGCGCGAAATGGGGCGCGAGCTGCAGCGGTTCGAAGAAGCCGCCGCTTTGCCCGATCGCCTGCTGAAACAGGCCCCGGGCGAGGGGCGACGCCATCAGGATGCTGACCGAGGAGGATCCCGCCGACTGGCCGGCGATCGTGACCCGGCCGGGATCGCCGCCAAGCGCCGCGATGTTGCGCTGGACCCAGCGCAGCGCCGCGACCTGGTCGAGCAGCCCGTAATTGCCGGAGGAGGCGCGCGCGGATTCCCGCGTGAGCTCGGGATGGGCGAGGAAGCCGAAGGCGCCGAGACGGTAGTTGAACGTCACGACCACGATGCCGCGGCGGGCCAGCCGGTCGCCCCGGTAAAGCGGCAGGCCGGCATTGCCGTTCGCAAAGCCGCCGCCGTGGATCCAGACGAGCACCGGCAGCCGTCGCCTTTGCGCTGACGCCGGCGTCCAGACGTTCAGATAGAGGCAGTCCTCGCTCATTGCCGCCACGGTTTCACCCGGAATGGAGGCGCCGGTCTGCGCGCAGGCCGGCGCAAAGCCACCGGCGCGACGAACTCCCGTCCATGGCTGGACCGGCTGCGGCTCCCGCCAGCGGCGCGGTCCGGTCGGCGCGGCGGCATAAGGGATGGCCCGGTAGCGGATCGTGCCATCCGCCCTGTCGCCCTCGACCAGGCCGCCGTCGACGCGGACCGGCGCCGCGACCGCCGGCAGCGGGGTGAGGAGCGCGGCGAGCGCGAGAAGAGAACCGCGCATCGTCCGGCCCTAGCGGGCCGAGGCGGCGACCGACGCCGCGACCCGCGTGGCCATGGCGAGCTGGGCGTCACGGCCGGTGATCGCGTAGCGATCGGCAATGAAGGCGAAGTCGGTCCACGCGATCCAGACCCGGCCGGCGGCATCCTCGGTGACCAGCATGCGCACCGGCCAGTCCAGCCCGGCCAGCGGATTGGCCTGGAGGAACTGCACGCCGAGCGGCGGGTTGCCGAACAGGAGCAGGGTCGAACGGCGGATCGACAGATTCGCGCCGGCGCCAAGCCGCTGCTGGTCGATCTCGGCGAAGACCGGAATGTTCTTCATGCCGAGATCGGCGCGGATGCGACGGATCGTCTCGTCGAAGCCGTAACTGGAGACCTGACGCACGACGCCACGCGCCGGCGCGGCAGCCACGGCGGACGCATTGCCCGGTGCGGGCTGGGCGGAGACGGGACGTGGCATCCGAACCTGCTAAATCGGCGCCGTTACCGATCGGTGCATTTGCCCTGACAAAGCGGTCATGGGAATAGTTCCTCGAGATGCGGAATTCTGGAGAAATCTATTGCACTAAATGATTCGCGGTGATGTTCTTTCTCTGCACGGCGACTCGACATGGCCGGGCAGGGGGAAAGCATGACACGCAAGGAAATCGGTGCCTTGGCCGGAACCGCGCTCGCGGTGATCGCGGCGGCGATGCTGGCGGGCATGTCCGCCAACGCGTCCGAGACAGTCAATTACACCTATGACGCGCGCGGCCGGCTCGTGAAGGTGCAGCACGGCGGCACCGTGAACAACAACGTGTCGGCCGAATATAAGTACGACAAGGGCGATAACCGCACCAAAGTCAACGTCGTCTCGCCGAATTGATCCTCATCGCCTTTGCCAGGGGCGCCGGTCCGAAGGCCTCCTCAATCGGGAACTGCAGATATGAAGCCTGCTTCGCACATCGCGCGACTTCTGTTGCTCATGGCCGCCTCTATGGCCTCTGCGCCGGCCTCCGCTCAGCAGCTCATTGATCTAGTCCCCAAGCGGGAATTCGCCGACCAGAACGGCGTCGACATGGGCGGACCGACCCATCGTTTTCACGAGCCGCTGCTATCGATTGGTGGCGGTGCGCGACCGCTCAGCCTCCAGTTGAACCTCACCAGTCCAGGGGTCAACAGCACCTGCCCGAGCTGGCTCAGCGTCGGCTACCACATCTACCGAGGACTGAATTCGAACTCCTATTTTGGCGTAACCGGCGGCGGGATAGCCGAGTACACCGCTGTCCTGCCGCACCAGAGCGGGAAATTCTGGATCACGACGTCGAGTGGGGGCAATTTCCCCCTGAATGTAGGCTTCCCCAGTGACACCTATGTGACGGGCTCGTTCGATTCCACCTACACCTATTTCTATTACATCGGGAAAGACGGCACGCAGGCCACCTTTTCGAGCCTGCACATTCCCTGGCGGGACGTGGTCGGCAGCAAGGTAACCGGCGCGGTCGACCAGATCACCTTTCCGGACGGAGAGACCTGGACCTACCGATATAACGACGCCGCCCTGAGCAGTGCTGCCTGTGGCGGCCGGATTTCGCGAATCCGCTCGATCGTCTCGAGCCGTGGCTACGCCCTGCAATTCGATTATGTCGGGAATCCAACCGGCACCATCACCACCCAGGCCGGGCTGCAGGACTTCATGTCCGTGGCGCGGGTGACGGCCTATAACAAGGCCTCGGTCTATTGCGACGAGTCGCTATTGCAGAGCTGCTCGACCGTGACCGCGTTGCCTTCTGCGGTCACCTTCTCCTACTGGGCGAACGGCCTCGCGATCACGAAGGCCAATGGTGAGACGCTGCAACTGGGCTTCACGGAAGGCTCCACCCTGAACCTCACCAGCATAATCCGCCCCGGCATGAGCCGGACGCTGACCTATGAGGAACATGAGGACCAGGATTACGGGCACTATGCTTTTGTCGCTTCCGTGACCGAGGCGGGAAGAACGTGGCATTACAGCATGGGCTTTGCCTATCCAGGTATTTGGGACACTTGGCGGACGGAGCCGAGCGGCAGCTCCAGCCATTACCGGATCTCCGCGGGCGTTCCGTTTGAGATCACCGATCCCCTCAATCGAACTTTCCAAGTCGGATATAACAGCAACTGGGATCAGGTTCTGTTCGTCCCACCGGAAGGCAATCAGGTTCAGGCGCAAAATGACGCGCGCGGTAATGTGATTTGGGTCAGGAGAAGCCCCAAGACTGGGGCGGGACCCGGTTATCTGGAGGCGACAGCGACCTTCCCATCCGACTGCACGTCGAGTGACCGGCGCACCTGCAACCAACCAACGTCCACGAGCGACTTCAACGGCAACGCTACCGATTATGCCTATGATTCCGCCCATGGTGGGGTGCTGACAGTGACAAGCCCGGCAGTGAACGGCGTACGACCGCAAACACGGAGTGCTTATGTACAGCGCTATGCCCGAGTTTCTAACGGCGTTGGCGGCTATGTGCAGTCAGCGACTCCCGTTTGGGTCGTCACCAGCACCAGCAGCTGCCGAACCAGCGCGGCAACGGGCAATCCCTCCTCGCCATGCGCGACGGTGGGCGATGAGGTGCTGACGCAATATGATTACGGCCCGGACAGCGGGCCGAACAATCTGATGCTACGCGGCCAGACGGTGACCTCGACCGACGGCGGCGTCACCACCACATTGCGCACCTGCTACGGCTACGACGCCAACGGCAACCGGATCAGCGAGACCAGCCCCAACGCCAATCTGACGAGCTGCCCGTGATGCGCCGGCTGCTCCTCGCCGCCTGCGCCCTCTTGCTGGCGCCCGTGCCGGCCGCAGCCCAGGTCAGCCCCTCGCCCTTCACGAATGCGGCGCGCTACGACGCGTACGGGCGGATCACCGGCACGATTTCCGCCGATCCCGATACGGTCGGCAGCGGCAATCCGTTCCTCGCCGCGCGGAACAGCTATGACGGGGCCGGCCTGCTGATCAAAGTGGAGACGGGGACGCTCAGCAGCTGGCAGTCCGAAGCCATCATGCCCATGGGATGGGGCGCGGCCTTCACGGTCCGGCGCACGGTCGAGACGGCTTATGACGCCGGCGGCCGCAAGCTGACCGAGAGTGTGCGCGAAGGTGCGGTTGGTACGATCCGGTCGATGACGCAGTACAGCTACGATCTGAATGGGCGACTTGAATGCACCGCCGTCCGGATGAACCCGGCGATCTACGCGTCGCTGCCGGCCTCAGCGTGTACGATGGGCACGCAGGGGACCGGCGCGAATGATTTCGGGCCGGATCGGATCACGCGCAACATCTATGACGCGGCGGGCCAGAGGATACAGTTGCGCGAGGGCGTCGGCACGTCGGTCGAGGCCGCTGAGGGGACTTGGGCCTATAGCCCCAACGGCAAAGTCACGACCGTTATCGACGGCAACGGGAACCGGGCTGAACTGCGCTACGACCGCTATGACCGGCAGGACCGCTGGACGTTCCCGTCGGCAACAAGGCCGTCGAGCTACAACGACGCCACCCAAGCTACCGCGCTGGCCACCGGCGGCAGCGTCAACGCCGTCGAATATGAGGAATACAGCTACGACGCCAACGGCAACCGCCTGACGCTTCGCAAGCGCGACTGCTCGGTGCTGACCTACACCTATGATGCGCTGAACCGGATGACGGTCAAGACGGTGCCCGAGCGTCCCGCGGGACTTAACATGCCAGCCTGCACGACGGACGCGCAGGCGCTTACCGCCGCCCAGACCCGGGACGTCTATTACGCCTACGATCTTCACGGACTGCAGACGGCGGCGCGGTTCGACAGCCTGTCCGGAGAGGGGGTCACGAGCGCTTATGACGGGTTCAGCCGGCTCTTGTCGACCACCACGAGCATGGGCGGGACGGCGCGCACGCTCGCCTATGCTTACGACCGCGACGGTAACCGCACCCGGATCACGCATCCGGACGGAATCTGGTTCGAGACCAGCTATGACGGGCTCGACCGGGCGGTATGGCTCAGGGAGAACGGGACGGTCGGGCGCACGGCGATGAACTATTATCCGGACGGCACGCCCTACGCGCTCGGCCGGATCAACGACCAGAACAGCTACTGGAATTATGACGGCGTGCAGCGGCTCTCGAGCATGGCGCATCTCTATCCGGGCCCGGGGCCGCTGACCTGGTGGACCTACACCCGCAACGCCGCCGGCCAGATCACCTCCATCACCCGCGACAACGACGCGTTCGCCTGGACCGGCCATTATGCCGTGCAGCGGAGCTATACGACCAACGGGCTCAACCAGTATACGGTCGCCGGCTCGGCCCAGGGCAATGCGAACTTCGGCTATGACGCGAACGGCAACCTGATCTCGGACGGGACCTACGTGTTCACCTATGACGTGGAGAACCGGCTGGTCGGCCGCGCCCCGGCGTCGGGCCCGGGCGGGGCCGTAGCGCTGAGCTACGATCCGCTCGGCCGGCTGTTCCAGGTGTCGAGCACCGCGGGCCCGACGACGCAGTTCCTCTACGACGGCGACGCACTCGTGGCCGAGTATGACGCGTCGGGCGCGATGACGCATCGCTACGTCCATTATCCGGGCGCCGACCGGCCGCAGCTCGATTATTACGGCGCGGGCCTCACCAGCCCGCACTACCTCCATGCCGATCATCAGGGCTCGATCGTGGCGGTGAGCGACGGCGCCGGCGGCGTCGCGATCAACCGCTATGACGAATATGGCATCCCGGCCCTGAACGCCTCGGGCCAGAACGTCAACACGGGAAGGTTCCAGTATACCGGCCAGATCTGGCTCCCGGAGCTCGGCATGTATCACTACAAGGCCCGCATCTACTCGCCGACGCTGGGGCGGTTCCTGCAGACCGATCCGATTGGATATAAAGATCAGTTCAATCTCTATGCCTATGTGGGGGGTGATCCGGTTAATGGAACTGACCCTAGCGGGCAGCAGGAAGTGTCTTGTACGCGTCTGGACGCTGAAAGGCCCCAATGCTCCGTGCATGACAACGGATCCCAGAATATCTCGCTCAAGTATCAAGAAGAGCATACTACCTACGGGGGCACAAATTATCATTCTAATCCGGTCGAGAGAAACTTTGAAGGTTCGAGGGCAGAGCAAATTGAGCAACTGAATACCCAAGTTTCTATGTTATGCAGCTGTGGAGATGGAGCCCCTAGGTTCGTCGACGGCGGTACGGATTCAAGGCCCGGTTCCGGTTGGGCAAATGATATTGCGAGCGCGATAGCTGGCGTGCTCGGCGGTGCACCCGCCAGCGCGCCGAGAGGGCGACTCGGAAACCCACAGGAGAACTTCAACGGGTCCGTGCCTCGCAATGCGCCCGAAACAATTAACGGTCGTCCGTTCTCCGGGCACGCGATTGACCAGATGCAAGACCGCGGAGTACCACTGAGCGTAGTTGAGGACACGATTCAAAATGGCGTCTCGAGGCCTGCTCGCGACGGAGCCGTTAGTTATTACAACGCCGCCAATAATGTCAGCGTTGTTGTAAATCCATCTACCGGGCGAGTAATCACAATAAAGATAGGAAATTGATAGTGTCTATCTATCAAAGTGTTCGTTTGATTCTTTTAAGAGAATGGGACCCAATCGGTGTAAATACCTTTAGTACCTTTGATGAGAAAACTGATACAGAATATAACAGTTACGCCAGAGAATTAACAGAATTATTATCGCGCGGAGGGTGCAGGCAGGAAATTGTAGAATATCTAACTTGGGCTGAAGAATATATTGGAGTAAATGTTTCCTTAAAAAGGATAAGTCAAACGGCAGACCTCTTAATTAATGCGATGTCACACAGAGATTGCAGCGAATCGTATTGAGGAGATTGGATCACGGTCAGGATTACGGGACTACGGGGATTACGGTGATGGTGTGGACGGCGCTCTGTTGAGGGTTTGATTCGGCTGTGCCGGACCTCCACGGTGCGATTGTCGAAGATCCACCAAGGGAGCACCATCCACATGAGCAAGATAGTCCT
>Ga0187894_10000110_pt1 | contig 102527 bp, 86 predicted proteins | sample GBC1701081metaG_FD_136650 | JGI IMG/M metagenome (GOLD analysis project Ga0187894, IMG submission 136650) | White microbial mat communities from a lava cave in the Kipuka Kanohina Cave System on the Island of Hawaii, USA - GBC170108-1 metaG ...
GAGCAGCGCCCGGAGGAGCTTCTCGGGCGGGATCGAGGGCCGGCCGATGCGGGAGTAGATCTGGGAAAACACCCCGTGCATGTCCAGCAGCGCGGCGTCGACCATCTTCCGAAGAGGCCGCAGCGGGTGATCCGCCGGGATGCGCTGCTCCGGCATGATGTAGCTCCACATCGTGGACTCTTCGGTGTCGTCGCCTCGCATCGGGTGTTCCTCCTCACCCGGAATCCTAGTACGATTTCCTGTGGATAAGTCAGTGAATCTCGGAGTTTTTCAGCAGCCTGTTAGCGGAGATCCAACATTAGTCTGTGTCGCGGATCTTCCTTCTTGTAGATCGAACCACCTGATAAGGACTGAGAGGGTCGCGCAACGGCCGTCCAGGACGTGTCGCTTGTTCGTTGAGGTCTCGAGCAATTCTCTCGGCGTCTTCGACCATCCTAGACACTAGCGGAAGCGTGCATCGTTTCTTCCAATCCGGATCAGTATTGGTTGCACTCTCATCATCAGGATCGTCGACCTCCTTCACAACGACCACTAGCTCTGACTTCCCGTGTGCAATCCCGTCCCGAAGGTCAAACATTTCGCGAAGAGTCTGGTAGGGCCGCCTGGTTGAATCCACCTTGAAGTGGAAGGCAGCCTGAAGGAACTGGAGCTTCCCCCGGGGGCTAAGCTTTCGCTCGATGACATCCCACCCTGGCACGTGTTCCTTTCCCAGGTGATTCAAGAATGCTTCGACCGTCAGCGCGGAGAACACCCCAGCGACAATCATCTGGGTCAACGGGGGATATGAGGCCGCCCGAGCTTGCTCGAGGGCATCCTTCGCGGTCATCCAGCAGTAGAAGTAAGTCTCAGTTGTCGAACTGGACCTTACGTTCCATCGCTGTTTGGTCGGCCTCTGCTGGTTTGGCATCTAGTGGTCCAAGGGGAAGAGGCGAAAGACCTGTTCAGGAAATGGATCAACGTAGATCGCGTCGAATCCGCGAGAGTGTGCTTCAAATGTGGGATCAATTCGTACAATTCCTGAGGCAAGCGTCTTGTTAATCACGAGCAAGAGAACGACTTCAGAGCATCGTGCGCGACATTCGGAGATCAGGCCCGACTTGTTGTCTATGCAACTCTGCACCAGCTCGGAGTTCAGTGTTGACCGCCAACCAGCGGAGTCGCCGATGCACGGCCACCGATCGTATTCACCGGAGGACGGCGGAAGCGGCTGAATCCAGAGCTTCGCGATCCGACGACATTCCAGCTCGATGGCCCTCTCATAGGTGACGAGAGTACCTGACCAAGATACGCTCTTGAGTTCAGCAAGAATGGTGCGAATGTCTGATGCGGACGGGTGGAGCTGAGTGAATGCACTGCGGTCGGGTGTATGTCCCAGCGGGAGCAGCACCTTTACGTGGGTGGGCGCCCCTCCCGATGAGTAGTGAGAGCTAGCCAGACCGCTCATTAGATCCATCCGGCGTTTCTCGTCCCGGTAGGTTGCAGAGCCATGCGGCCCTGAGTCACGAAATAGTTGGGTGACCTCGACGGCCACCCGTCGGGTTCCGTAGTCGACGATAAAGTCTGGGCGCTCATCCTGGGTGACTTCGGCTGTTTCAACGCCGAGAGCGGGGAGAAGACGATTCAAATGAAACCGCTCAATTCGCTTCTTCACGTCTTGCGGCATCTTCGGGGCCTCATGGGGTAGGCGGCGATGATGGATGCGCTACTCACGGTGTTTGAGCCCCTGGATGCTCCCAGACGCGGATGGCTGTGGGAGGTGGTACCTCGAATGTATGCGCGACCCAGATTTCACGGAAGGAGGAGTCGAAATCCGTGAACGCAGCCTGCAACGGGGACTGATCCCACTTAAGGATGAATGGATCAAGGTCGAACTCGATCAGGAGTACCAAGTCTGCAGCCGACTTCCCCAAGGCTGACGCCTTCTCGACGGCACGAGTCTTGGCTGACACCGCCGCATCTGTAAGCGCGTTGAACCGCCGTGCGCCAGGTACGAGGTTCCACTGGATTTCCGAGCGCGCATCCTCGGCCTCTGGAATCCGAAGAACATCAATTGTGCTCACCCAAGGCTCAATCAGCTTCCACTCCGTCCTGAAATCATCGTCAATTCTCACAACCAAGTCCGGCGACGACTCTTTGTGTCGGTCTACGGCCCAACGAACGAACAAGGCGACGCCGCACGCTATCCACCTCCGTTGTCGCGTGTCGTGAGGAATGCTCGGGATGTCGATAAAGACTTGTAACCCGCGAAGTTTGAAGAACTCAAGCTGCTCCTGCAGAGGGTGAATGATCCATCGCTCGATACATGCTTGATATGAGCGGTCGCCGATTGGGTCTTCCTTGGCCTGCCAGGCGCGGGAGTGCTGAATCTTGAGGACCGCACCTGCGTCATCGATCAGCCGAAAATCGCAAGAGGGATCTTCTTCGGGCTCCATCTCCAGCGACTCGAGCCGAAACTCGGTGCTGTGCGACTTGTTGTACTCGGCGAGGAATGGTGTAAGTAGACGCTCGGCTGCTGCAAGGGATACTTCAGCCATGGCGACGCTCCTGACATCGTGCCCGGTGCCAGAACACAGTAGCTGAGCCCGGTGAAAGCTATCCTACTTCGAGGATCCCCCGCTTCTCATAAACGCTCGGCCCGCCCTCTCCGCTCATCGCCCGTCCCAGCGCCATGATCGCGGCAACGATCCCGTCGATTCTGTCCGCTGACTTGTCCTTCGCCGGACGCATCATCCCGTCGGCGTTCTGCTTTACGGCGAGGTTGCCGGCCATCCAGGTTAAGACCGGGTTTCCGCCGTGACGGATCTTGCCAGCGGGGATCATGGCGAGCAGGTTCTGCGTGGGCTCGTTCATCCGGCTGTACTGCTGCGGGTATTCGACCACGGTCATGCCGTCTTCTTCTCCGAGCCAGGTCGCAAGCTGCGTGGCATTCCAGGGATCGAACGAGATTTCCCGGAAGTCATGCATCTGCCGGAGATCATTCACCCTCCGGCGGATGAACGCGTAGTCGATGACGTTTCCCGGCGTGGCTTCGACGAATCCGTCCCGGACCCACGCGTCGAACGGCACGCGGTCACGCTTGATCCGCTCCGGCATGTTCTCCTCCGGGATCCAGAAGTAGGGGAGCAGCCAATAGGTCCCGTCGTCCATCGGGAACAGCAGCACGAGCGCCGAGAGATCCGTCTTGCTCGAGAGGTCGATCCCGGCCCAGCAGGGCCGCTTCACGATGGCCGCGGCATCGAGCGGCGCGGCACCCAGAGCCCACGCATTCATGTCGATCGCCCGGACGACTTGCTCCGTCCACTGATTGAGGTGGAGCCTCCGAAACGTGTTCTGCGCCGCGGGGTTGGCCTTCGCCTTCTCGGCTTCCTGACGCAAGTACCCGAGCTTCACCGAGACCCCGAGGTTGGGATTGGCCTTGGACCAGACCGATTCGTCCCGCCAATCGTCCTTCGGGTCGAGCTCGTAGATGACAGGCAGGAACGAGTCGTCCTTGACCGCTCCGTCCCGGACGGCGCAGGCGTGCTGGTAGACCTCGTAGCAGATCGACTTCCGATCAAACCCCGCGGTCGTGATGATGAACGTGAGCGGCTGGCGCCTCGCGGCCGTTCCGGTTTGCAGCACGTCGTACAGCTCGCGCGTCCGTTGGGCGTGTAGCTCATCGAAGAGGACGCCGTGCGGGTTCAGACCGTGCTTGGTGCCGGCGTCGGCCGACAGCACGCGATACACCGAGCCGGTTGCGCCCACGTAGATCGAGCTTCGGAGCACCTCGGCGCGCCTGGCGAGCGCCGGGCTTGACCGGACGAAGCTCTGAGCTTCCGTGAATACGATCCGGGCCTGCTCCCGGTCGGCTGCGGCGCTGAACACCTGGGCGCCGGGCTCGTCGTCCGCGAACAGGAGGATGGCCGCGATCGCAGCCGCGAGGGTCGATTTCCCGTTCTTGCGGCCCATCGAGACGAACACCACCCGGTAACGCCGGGTGCCGTCAGGTCGCTTCGAGCCGAAGATCGTCCGAACGAGCTCTCGCTGCCACGCCTCAAGCCGGAACGGGAGCCCCGCCCACTCGCCTGTCGAGTGGCGGCAGAGCCGCTCGATGAACTGGATGGCCCGGTCCGCAGCAGCTTCGTCGAACCAGTACTCCTCGCCGCCGTCAGTACCCGATGATCGACGTCGCTTCGTCTTCTTCCGAGCCATCGGGATCACCCGGCAACTGGATGCGGCTACGGGCTGCAGGCGTGAGCCCGAACTCCTGCTGGTATCCCTTGAGGATCAGGAGGCAGTTTCGGGCGACAGCGACCTGGGGGAACTGCTGCATGCACCGGACGCGGCCTCGCTCGTCCCGCATCGGGTACGCGACACCGTTTTTCGTGATGAACTCGGTGCACTGTTTCCAGAGCGCGAACGTCTCGGCGTAGCCGGTCAACGCTTCCCCGTCAGCCAGTGTCAGAAGGCCCATCACTCTAAGCTTGGGCGCAACCCGCTTCCAGGCCTCCTTGGCTTCACTCGAGAGCCACTCGGGGCAGCGAGGGATGCCGATGGGTGGCTTCGGCTCGTGCCTGTTCAGCCGCTTGCCACCGGGGTTGCCGGTGAGGAGCTTGAGGTGGGTCGGCTTCGGCGGCGGACCAGGACGCCCCCCAGCCATCTCAGGCTGCCTTACCCGGCCGCTGCGCCTTCTGGCCTGAGAAGTCCTCCCAGCGGGTCACAACCACATCGGCGTATGCGGGGTCGATCTCGAGGAGGAACGCACGCCGCCCGAGCCGTTCGGCCGCAATGAGCGTCGATCCGGAGCCGCCGAACAGGTCCAGCACCATGCCGTCTCTCGGCGTGCTGTTCCGAAGCGCGATCTCGATCAGCTCGACCGGCTTCGAAGTCGGATGTTCTTCACTCGCGCGTGGGCGCGGTACGTCGAGAACGGAGGTCTGCGCGTTGTCGCCGTACCAGTGCTTGCCGCCGCGGCCCACGCGTCCCTTCGCCGGCGTGTGACCGTACAGGATCGGCTCGTGCTGGTAGTGATAGTCGGAATGGCCCAGCACGAAGATGTCCTTCCGCCAGACCAACGTCTGGTGGAGGGCCCAACCGGCCTCGAGGAACGCCTGGGCGAACTCGACCGAGAGCCGCCCGGCGGGATGCGCGATGTAGATGCGGGCGCCGGGTTCCAGGACCGCTGAAGCTGCCGCGAACGCGCCACGGAGCAACTCCGGCAGACCCTCGGCGCTGTCATTCTCAATGGTGAGCCGGCGGGCGGTCTTGCCCTCGTAGTGGACGCCGTACGGCGGATCGGTCCAGAGGCAGCACGCGCGCTTGCCGTCCATGAGCCGCGTGAGCTGCGGGGCATCCGTCGAGTCGCCGCAGAGCAGCCGGTGCCGGCCAAGCGTGATCAGATCACCCCGCCGAGTGATCGGTTGCGCCGGCAACCCCGGGACGGCGTCAGGATCGGTGAGGCCGTCTGCCGGTGCATCAGGTCCACGGAGCAGCTCGTCGAGTTCCTCCTCGGTGAAGCCGGTCAGAGCCAGGTCGGCCCCCGCCGTCTTGAGATCGGCCAGGATCTCTTCGAGCTTCGACTCGTCCCACTCGCCGTGGATGCGGTTGAGCGCGACGTTGAGCTGCTTCTCGGCCGGGTCGTCGAGATCGACGTAGACGACAGGCATCTCGTCGATGCCTTCCGCCTGTGCCGCCTTCACGCGCTGATGCCCGCCGACGATGTGACCGCTGCGGCGATTGACGACGATCGGCTCGACGGTCCCGAAGAAGCGCAGCGAGCGGCGGAGTGCATCGAGATCGTGCCCGGAGATCGTCCGGGGATTGAATGGCGCGGCCATTCCGGCGAGCGCCTCGGTCGCGACGTGCGCTACATCCATGAAGGTGCCCCCGTTGCACCGACCCACAGACCACTTCTGTGGTCACTCGCGCGACTGACCACACAAGTGGTCATCGCCTTCGCGGGGCGCATTCGCCACACGATCGAAACCGCTCCGAAAATCGACCGCGACCCCTTCGAATTGACTTGATGTGTGCCGAACGTGAGGGCATTCATGTGTCGCGAAACGGGAAGCACCCTGAAAGGAGAACGACGATGGCGAGAGCAGGCAGCGCAGGAGAAAACATGGTTCAGGCGATACGCGCTGGACGCATCGCGCGGGAGCGCGCGGCGCGCAAGGCAGCAGGACAGACGCAGGCGCAGATCTTCACCGAGATGCAGGCTGCCCTCCGGATGCGCGACGAGTTCAACGGTCTCTACGAGACGCTCGGCTGGCCCGAGGACAAGCGAGCCGGTGACTACAACGAGATCGTCGACGCGATGATCGATCGGACGGAGCGGATGCTCGCGAGCCTCCGGATCGTCCGGTCGCTCGGCCGCTGACCCGAGCGAGACCGTCAACCCGCCCGCAAGGGCGACAACCAGGAGGGACGCATGAAGCAGACCACGAACCCCAACCCGACCGAAGGCTCCGCGCCCGAGGCCACTCACACCGCGGCAGCCGCCGCGAAGAAGGAGCAGCCCATGAAGTCCACCAGGACCGTGAAGAGAACCGCCGCCAAGGCGGGCACCGCGCAGAAGCCCGCCTCGAAGCCCCCCAAGGCCACGAGCGCGAAGAAGGTTCCGGGCGACAAGGCCAGCCTTCGGACCCTCGCGATCCGCGTTTCCACGGCCGATCTGGAGCGCGTGCATCGAGCGGCCGGGCCGCGCAACATGTCGCAGTTCGTGACGAGCATCGTTCTGGCCGGTGCGGCCGGTGACGAGGCCGCGTTCCGCAGCGCCCTGAAGGCCGCGCGCGAGGCCCGCGCCGCAAAGTAGTTCCCGCCTCACGGCCGGCCCTTCCGGGCCGTCCCGCCCGCGCGCCCACAAGGCCGCGGGCTTCTCTCCTTCATGAGGGCTGACGAACGCGCCGAACGCAGACGCGCCGCGCCCTGACTCCACCGGCGGCGGTTCAGTCCATCAACGCGAGCGATGTAGTTCGAAGCCGCCATGGTCCACCTGGGCGTCCGTCTCGTCTTCGAGTTAGGGCCATCTATTCCGGCGGCGTTCAGAGCACATTTGGCGTGCCGCCTGAGAAATCCTGGGAGGGGGGGTACCCCGAGACCCTCCGGCGCGTGCGTGAGTGGGCCCGCGCGGTCATGCGCGCGCACTCCGGAACATTCACACCCCCCTTCCCCCCATCGCGTGCTCGGTCTCTAACCGCGTCATAGTCATAGCACTCACACTTGGCTCAGTCAATAGAATTTGCACTATGCGATGACGATCTGATCGCGTTGATCAGTTTGGCGGTTCTCATCTAGCGATGTAGAGTCGATCTGAGCCGTTCGCTTACACTGACATCGGTGATGTGATGAGACGAGTTCTTCGAGAGCGCCCGAACTTCTTCATCGATCCAGATCTCCCACAGATCCCCTTGGAATGGGGTCTCTGCCCGCCCTGTGGTGGAACAAAACGGTTACGTCGGCTAGATGGGTCAGGGACCTCCGAGACTTGCGGACGTTGCCACGGAGCCGGGATCGTCCTTCTTCCGAAGGCGGAGTGGATCCGAAGAGGCTGGGTTCACTCTAGATCTCCGCGGAAGGGCAGTCATGAAGAGAACCTCCGGCGCGCGAGGAAGGAGCTGGACATTCGCTTGGGTGACGCCTACCCACCAGGAGACTTCAGAGAGGGTATCCGGTTGGATTGCCTTCGGGCGGGCATAGGAGCTCCAGCGTTTAGTCAATCGCCGGAGGAGATTCGCGATCAGTGGAACAACTGGTATTACGGCGATCCGCGTCGTGTCATCTCCAGATGGTCCACGGGGCCGATTGCCCTGAATGGGGCCACATACGAGTGGAGCATTTCGCGCGGGCCTCTCACGATCGGCTCTGCGACCTACAAGCGGTACCTGCGCGCCGAACGATTCTTGGAGCAGGGAATCCGCATCGCATTCAATCTCCGGCCATCACCAAACTGCGCCTACCCCCTTACGAGTCCGAACCCACGCACGCGCCGGTTAGCGCTGGTGGCAGTGTTGTACGTGTTTCGGGATTTCCTTGAACGCCCGTGGGGACTCAGAGAGCAATGCAGTTACGCGAAACTCGCCGCGCGATACAAGTGCACCGTAGAGGAGGTGCGAGGCTCTGTTAGTCGCCTAAGTCGTGCACTTCGCGCCGGCGGATTACTTCCTTAGATTCAGCGCTTTAGACCTGCCCAACCCACCCCACGCAGAAAGCCTCGCCTGGGCTGCAGACAAGCGGCTCTCCATCGGCTAGAAGTTCGGCAGCGGCGGCAATACCGCCACCGAACGAGGCGAACATGGATTTCATTCAGCAGGCCGCACAAGGCTCGCGACTGAAGCGGGCGGCACGGATCAAAGGGATCAGCCTCGTCACGCTCTCCCACGAGCTCCGCATCCCTTACACGAGGCTTCTCCGGCTCCTCAATGGTCAACGGGCTGCGAGGGACGGAGAGCTTCGGGCGATCGCCCGCGCGCTCCGTGTCGACCTGAGCAAGCCGGCACCGGACGTCGAGGGGGTGGACTTGTGAGCGAACCGCTCCTGCGCGCTGGCCAGGTAGCTGTACTTCTAAACGTTCAGGTCTCAACCGTGTACGCGCTCTGCACACGCGGAGAGCTGCCGCATGTGCGTATCGGAAAAGGGAAACGACGGGCGCTCGTGCGCTTCCGCCGGAGCGACATCGACGCCTTCATCCGAGAGCATTCCTGCGCGATCCGGGAGTCTCAGGAGGGATCAAGATGAGCGCTGAACCGAAGGTGCCGCTCCCGCCGAGCTACGCTCTCCGTGATCGGATCTGGAACGTCAAATGCCGGCATACCGTCTACGAGCGGGCGGTCCTGGCCGTCGTTGCCCAGCGCCTCGGATCCAACGGCAGCGCTTGGCCGAGCTACAGGCGCATCGCACGTGAGGCCGGAATGTCAGTGAGGACGGTGGGCGCGGTCATGGACGTGCTCTGCAACGGCGATCCCTGCCGGGATCTCCCGCCGCAGCTCGCAAGGCGCACACGCCGAGGCGAGGACGGTCGTTCGCGCGGCTACGAGTACACCGTGATCCTCGACCCGGAGGCGTTCCTGAAGGAGCGCAGCAAGCGTGAGCGGTATCTCGAGCGAATCGAGACAACGCTGGACCGCGGAGACACCACCTGGGTTCCTCAGGCAATCCGCAAACAGTTCGATGCCGACCGGATTGCTCTCTTCGAAGAGAAGAACTCGCTGCAGAAGGACAAGGTCTCGAAGAAGATCTCCAGCGACGAGTACAACCGTGAGATGAAGCAACTCGCAGAGAAGCGCCGCGGGGTTGCTCTGAACTGGATCCATCGCTTCCTGGAGTTTGAAGCCGGTGAGAGGTCTGGGCCCGATCTCGGTACCGAGTCCTCTCGCCGTTTCTCCTCGAAGGGCGTGTCGTCGTGAAGGCGGGCCGACCCCATCGGGGGAGGCGGCCCGCCGCCTGCCGCTCTCGTCTGACGGAGTTCTCCTGAGGGAGTTCACTGACGGAGTTCACTGATGGGTTTCGTCGGCACGCGGTGCACAACACACAGGCACGAGATGCACGGGGTAAAGTGCGCGCCGCGCAGCGACCCCATGCATGCGATGCACTTGAGGGGGTCTCGCCGGGGCTCCGAGAGCGCCTCGTGGGCGGCGGTATTCGTAGGCACCCCGCGCACCTATCCCGCCTCCAGGTCGCGTCGCTCAGAGCCGGAACGACAGCGTCGCGGGGCACGGCATGCTCTCCGGCAACGGACGGACGATGAGTAGCGACGAAGGTCGTCTCCACGAGGCCGACCTGCCGTTCCTCCTCGCCACCGGCCTCATTCGCCACCTGATCGCCCAGGCCGAAAAGATGCGCAACGAGGCACTTTCTAGCCCGCCCACACACCCGTTTCCGGCTCGCAATCTAGTTGCTTCCGGGCCGCACAAGAGCGTGACTGTCGCTGGAGAACCCGACGATGAGCGACCGACAGCCGCCTGACCTCGCCGCCCGGATCGCGCAGATCCAGGCGATGACAACCGCCGAGTTGCGGGCCGAATGGATCCGCCTCCATGGAGCGCCGCCACGCAGCGGCAACGTCGCGTGGATGCGCAAGCGCCTGATCCACCGCGTCCAGGTCGCGGTCCTCGGCGATCTCTCGCCGGAGGCGAAGCAGCGGCTCGAATACCTCCTGCAGTTCGCGCCGCAGTGGATCCCGATGGGCCGCGGGTCACTGGCGAACAAGCTCACGGCCGCATCTGCCCAGCCGCCTCCCGTCGACACGAGGCTAAAGCCCGGCATGACCTTGGTCCGTCCCTATCGCGGGAAGAAGGTCGTCGTCGCTGTCCGGGAGAACGGCTTCGAGCACGACGGCATGGTCTACGGCTCGTTGTCGGCGGTCGCCAAGGCGGTCACCGGCTCCCACATGTCGGGCAGGGCGTTCTTCGGCCTTACCTCCCGGGGGAAGTCCGCGTGAAGTCCCGGCGGAACGGCCAGAGTGGAAACGGAGACAGCGCGATGCCCGGCGTCGTCCGTTGCGCGATCTACACGCGCAAGAGCACCTCGGAAGGGCTGACCCACGCATTCACGACTCTCGACAATCAGCGCCAAGCCGCCGAGGACTACGTCCGCAGTCAACAACACGAAGGCTGGCAGGTCATCCCGGATAGGTTCGACGACGGCGGATTCAGCGGCGCGAATATGGATCGGCCGGCCCTGCAGAAGCTCCTCATGGACATCGACGCCCGAAAGGTCGACGCAGTGGTCGTCTACAAACTCGACCGCCTGAGCCGCTCGCTCTTGGACTTCTTGACCCTCAACAGGACGTTCGAGGACCGCGGAGTGACGATCGTTAGCGTCACCGAACCGATCAATACGAAGACGCCGATGGGCCGGGCGTTCCTGAACATCCTGCTGTCCTTCGGCCAGATGGAGCGCGAGGTCACGGCCGAGCGGACTCGTGACAAGGCCCACGCCGCTCGCAGAAAGGGCCGGTTCACAGGGGGCGGCCTGGTGTTGGGCTTCGACGGTGTTCCTGAAGGCGGCCGGCTCGTCGTGAATGAAGTCGAGGCAGAACGGGTCCGTGAGATCTACGAACTCTTCCTCGGAAGCCCTAGCCTTGTCGCCCTCGTGGCCGAACTGAAGCGGCGAAGGTGGACCCTCAAACGCTGGACCACCCGCGAGAACCACGAGTATGGCGGCGGCGCGTTCGACCCGCACACGCTCCGTCGGCTCCTCTCAAACCCTATCTACATCGGTGAGGTTCACTTCCAAGGCGCCGTCTACCCGGCCGAGCATCCTGCGATCGTCGAGCGCGCGACTTGGGACCGCGTCCAGAACCTCCTCGCGGAGCGGCTGACGGGCCCCCGTCGGACCTCAACCCCCTCCTCCCACCTCCTGGCCGGAATCCTCCGCTGCCTGCCCTGCGACGCCGCGATGACGCCTACCTACTCGGGCAAGGGGCGGGTGAAGTACCGCTACTACAACTGCGGGCACAGGCACCGAGACGGCGCCGCAGCCTGTCCCAGCGGGAAGGTGGGAGCGACGAAAATCGAGAAGTGGATTGTCGACCGCGTCCGGGCCATCGGGAAGGACCCCGACATCCTCGCCAGAACCGCGGAGGAGACCCGCCGGCAACTGACTGAACGGAAGGGAGCTCTCAGGTCGGAGATCGCGGCGCTGCAAAAGGTGCTGGACGCTGCGCACGCAACGAGGCGCGGCCAGATAGTCGCGGCGGGACGGAAGACGAGAGGCGCCGGGACTGAGGCGCCAGCGGACATTCCAGCGACGGAGCAGAGATTGGTGGCCCTCGAGTCGGAGCTTGCCGGGTTGAACTGCTTGGGGCTCAGCCCGGACGGCTTGAGGGCCGCCATCCAGTCGTTCGATCCGGTCTGGGAGGAGCTCACCCAGCGCGAGCAGCAGCGGATCGTGCGGCTGCTGATCGAGCGCATCGACTACGACGGGGCAGCGGGTAAGGTCGCTGTTACGTTCAGTGCTGATGGAGTGAGGTTACTCGCGTCAGGAAGCGGCGGGGAGGCGATAGCGTGAAGGCTGCGAAGGTCGGGGTCGCCGCGGGCGGGACGGTCGGGTTCACGGTCGACTTCGGGGGAGGACCACCGAGGCGGCGCCAGGTGTCAGCTGCGCCGGCTGCAATCCTGACAACCGCGCCCCTCGCGGTCGCTGCCTCGACCCTTGCAGTCACGGCCGCAGCGCCACCAGTGCCTGGAGACCCGCCCGACGTGCCTGTCGCCACCAAGCGGCTAGTCGTCGCCTACTACTTCGAGCAGCTGATCGAGATCGGAATCGCGAAGGACTACGCCGAGATCGCGAGGCTTACCGGATTGAGCCGGGCGAGGGTGACGCAGCTTGCCGATCTGACACTTCACCCTTCAACCAGACTCAACGCTATCCTCCTGTCAATGCAGGCCACATCAAGCAACAGGTCGAGTGAGACTCGATTACGATTCAGCACCGTGACCTGCCACGGCCGAGGGCCACTCGTCCATCAGGAGGGGGCATTCCCGCGTTTCAGTGCAGCCGCCGCGCACACCCCTACCTAGCTAAAGAGTCTGGTGTATTCTCCCGATACTCAATCACTTGATTCATGTGGGTGGGGGTGAGGCGGCCGAAGCACTAGACGACTCCAGCCACCTAGAGGCGCGTTCTCGCGCTCGCGACCCAAGCGGTGCAGAGAATCAGATTCATGAGAACGCTGTGCTTGCCATATTGAATGTCTAGGGTTACCGCGATCCGCACTCGGCTGATCAACTCTCCGGCATGGAGAACTATCTTTGCTTCTGTCATACCGCTGCTCGTGGGGGTTCTTTCAGGCACGTTCGTGGTTGAGATCACAACCGTGTCCGGCCTCGAATGGGCCTCGTTTTATCGTACGAAGAGTTTCTATTGCCTAGCCGCCGCCACAATCGTTACCTATCTCTACAACCGAGCGACGTATTTGCATGACTCGAGCGTCGACCGCTTCCAGGACGACGACTATTGCAGGGCCTATATGCGAAGTCAGTGCCTTCCAGAGGCGGCTGAGCGTTACAAAGCGCTCATCCGAGAAGGTCGGACGGGCACGCTTGTGGCTGCCATGCGAGAGTTCGAGAGAATACTCAGATGAGGTACTTGGTAACTCCCGAGTTCAACACCAAACTCACTTCACTCTCCACCGAAGGACTGGCGGCTGTCTCCGCCATCGCATCGCGTATCAAGACAGAAGACAAGAATGCTCTCCTATCACGCTCATCCGAGGACGTGAGTGTAATCGGTACGCAGTTCATGGTTATCCGAAGTGGATCATTTGCCGTGTACGGCACATTCGGATCGGACGCCGAGGGGGAGTATGTACTCCTCCTCGACGTGGCCTTCGAGGGAGGTACTGAAGGTACACCCCAGCCATTCTTCACCGCAAATAACCCGCAGACTAACAGCCTTCTTAATCCGGCTCTGAACATCATGATCGATCCCAATCACAACATGCTGATCGACCCGCGCCGGAACATGTTGATCGACCCAAACCGCAACATGCTGATCGACCCGCGCCGGAACATGCTGATCGACCCGCGCCGAAACATGATGATTGACCCCAATCGCAACATGATGATCGACCCGCGCCGGAACATGCTGATCGACCCAAACCGAAACATGCTGATCGACCCAAATAGAAATCGGCTCTACGGCGGCCCCTACGTTTACACGACGGATCTGAGACAGACAGGCTTCGTCGTCAAGACTAACGAGCAAGTGTCTCTAATATTTGACCTGCCGAAGCGCTTCAGCGGATTCTTTGTTGGGACTGGGGAATCCGTCGCCAATGTGTTTGACACCGACGGCGGCTGGAGGGGTTTTCTTGTATCGACCGGAGGACCAGTACGACTCTCCTTCGATACTCTCGGCAACTGGACCGGTCTAATCGTCTAAGGAATTGGGCGCGCTCGAGCCTTTGCTCGATGGCCAGCCGCTCTCCCCAAGTCTGCTCGGACGGTGTATTGCGAGAAACGTGTGTCTCCGGCGCCATTGGTTCGAGCGATACCGGAAGAAGTCCGGGCCAAGCGCGGTCTTCAAGCTCTTGCGCGTTTCGGCGGATGATCCGGGACGATTGTTTACTCTTCCTCGTCGCTTGGACGTCGGGCTTGGCCAAGCTGCTCGGGAGGGATGCTGCCGTACAGAGTTGGCTGAACGGCCCGCTCCGCGACCGCTCGTGGGGCCCCTTTGAACGTGAGATCTGCGCGAACTCGCGGATAGTCGACAGAGCGTCCACCGAGCAAGTCCTCGATCGTGAGGAATTGCACCGCTGGATGGCGTGTACCTGTGGCCGGAGAGGCGTACAGCCCCGCGGCAGCGGCATCCGCCCGCATCCCCCGAGTTGGCGACTCCATCGAAATCAGCACGCCGATCACAGCCTTGTCACGACGAGTGGTACCGATGAGATCGCGGACGTAACTTGCATGCAGCCTGCCGGCCTTCACCGAGAAGAGGATTTGCTTGGGAGGACTCTTGGGATCGTCCCTGAAGTATAGGCGGCCGTCAATGCCCTTATCAGCCCCCTTCTTCTGGTCGACGGGTCTGGCGCCGACGAACCCGAGGGCCCAAAACTGGAATTGATAAGGATCAGTTCGCGCCAGTTCAGCAGCGCCGGCGAGATCTGTGGGCTCACCGATGACGCGATAGCTTGATCCTACGGCCTCGCCGAATGAGTCCTTGAGCCGTGTGCGGATCAAGTTAATCGCCAGGTGCGTGACGTCAATTCCGATCCACCGACGTCGGAGGCGCTGCGCAACCGCGACAGCAGTACCGCATCCGCAGAAGGGATCAAGGACAACGTCCCCCTCGTCGCTGCTCGCTAAAATCATCCGCTCCAGAAGTGCCTCGGGTTTCTGCGTTGGATAACCGAGCTTTTCTCGGTGCCAAGATCGCAGCGCCTCGACGTCGGTCCACACGTCTTGCACGGGTAGCCCCTTCGCTTCATCAAGATATCTTTTCAGCCTTGGGATTCCGTTCCGTGTGTAGAAAATCCTCCCTTCGCGATCGAGTCTTCGCATCGTCTCGACCGGACAGCGCCAAATACGTCGGACGCCCCTCCACTCATACTCATAGCCGCCGCCCTGCAGACCAGCTGCACCAAGGTCAGCCGACATGAATCGCCGACCATTGTCGTCTTCATAGCGGTAATACTGCTCAATGTATGCCGAGTCATAAGGTTGGTACCCCTGCTTCCACCGCACGGAACCCACATCTCTTGCATAGAACAAAACCACATCGTGAGCTCGACCGAAACGTTCGGCGTCGCTGTGACCAGAGGTCCGTTTCCAGATTATTTCGTTCCGAAATTCGGCAGGTCCGAACACGGCGTCCATCAACATCTTGAGGTAGTGACTCGCCGTTGGATCACAGTGAAGGTAGATCGACCCCGTCGGCTTGAGAACACGACGAAGCTCAACAAGCCGCGGTCCCATCATGGAGAGGTAGGCCATCATGTCTGACGTCCCGAGAAACGTCTGGAACGCCGCCATGACCTCGGCGACCTTGCCTCCGCCGGCTAGAACCTCATCAAGCGCAGCAGCGGCACTCTGATCCCAGCGCCAGGTATCTTCGAAGGCGTGAATTTGCGCGGCTGAGCCGGTTCCTTGCTCCGCGAACAGCACGTTGTAGTCTTGGTTTGATTTGAAGGGCGGGTCGAGGTAGACGAGATCAACCGTCTCGTCTCTGATGTATCGACGGAGCACATCGAGGTTATCGCCGTAGTAGAGGGTGTTCATCGTCTCTTAGCCATCAGCGGCCCCACGAGGTCGGCAGCATCGCACCCAGCTATGGCGGACGCTTCGATCCTGCCAGTGAGGGTACCACGGCCACGCGGCGTCGCTGTTAATCGTCGGGTTGCACCCCAACCCTGAGATTAACAGCGGTCGAGAGAGCAGAGAGAGATACGCGGCACTCACGAGGCGCCCTGAGGATCTCCCTCAGCCGCACGTTAACAGGCACAGAGCCTCGGGTCCGTCGAGGGGAAACCTCCGCCAATACTGGCCGACGCGCGCGCGAACTGACTCCGCGGGGAGGCCTGGAAGCGCCCGGAAAGGGTCCCGCCTCGTGCGCTGGTATGGGTGGCTCCTGAGGTAGGATTTGAACCTACAACCCTGCGGTTAACAGCCGCATGCTCTACCATTGAGCTACTCAGGAGCAGGGTGGGGACGGCGGCTTTCGAGCGGCGGATGCTAGGCTGCCGGGGGCTGCAAGTCAACGATCAGCCCGCATCCGCAGGAGAGACCCCATGCCTGGCCCCGCGCTGCAGTCCATCGGCCAGATTTCCATCATCGTGCAGGACATCGCGCGCGCGACGGCGTTCTACCGCGACACGCTGGGCCTGCGGCTGCTGATGGAGTTCCCCGGCATGGCCTTCTTCGACTGCGGCGGCGTGCGTCTGTATCTCTCGCGGGCTGACAAGCCCGAGCTCGACCACCCCGCCTCCATCATCTATTACCGCACCTCTGACATCCGGGCATCGCACGCCGCGCTGACGACCGCCGGCGTGCAGTTCATGACCGAGCCGCACATGGTGGCGAAGCTCCCGGACCACGAGCTGTGGCTCGCGGATTTCCGCGACTCCGAGAACAACATCCTGTGCCTGATGAGTGAAGTGAAGACGTGACGGCACGGCGTGCGTTGCTATCACCTGCTTCCAAGTGGTTCGAGAAAGCCGGAGAATGAGCGCGTCACGGGGACGCATGACAACTGAGCATTCCACGCAGCGACGGCTGCCGCGCTGGCTGCGGATCGCGCTCATCTCAGCCGGTTCAGTCTTTGCGCTCATCTGGATCGTCTGGATCGTCGGCGTGCGGCTCTACGCCACGCCCGAACGCCTCGACGCCCAGCTGAACAAGAAGCCCGAGCGCACGCGCATCACGATCGGCTCGGTGTCGTCGTGGTTTCCTGGCCGCGTGACTGCCACCGGATTCCGGATCATCAACCAGACGACGAAGAACCAGCTCGAAGCGACCGTCGAATCCGTCAGCGCGCGCGTGGCGATCCTGCCGCTGCTCTCCAAACGGGTCGAAGTCCACGGCGTGAAGGCCCGCGGAGTGGTCTTCAAGCTGCGCAGTCGGCCCACAGACGCGGCTGAGGCGGCGAAGAAGGAGCCGTTCGTCCCGCCGATCGAGGGCCTCGTCTACGAGCCGTACGCCGGCCCGCCCAAGGTCCCGAAGGAGCAGAAGTGGGCCTTCGCATTCGAGGGGGCGGAGGTCGAGGATATCCGCGAGTTGTGGATTGAGCAGTACCGGCTGACCGGTTCCGGCGAGGCCGAAGCGGATGTCATCGTGGGACCGGCAAAAATGATGAGCATCCCGACAGCGACGGCCCGCTTCCACGACTCGACGCTCACCGTCGCCGGCAAGCCCACGCTGACCGGTGTCGAGCTGAATGCGACGACGGTCTTCGATGAGTTGAACACGCGCGAAGAGAAGGGTCCGGACCTGATGAAGAAGATCTCCGGTCAGGTCGACCTCAAGGTCGTCACGACCGAAGCTGCGGGGATGCTCAATGCGTTCCTGGGCTCGCCCGGGTGGCTCGAGTTCGTCGGCTCCGAACGAACCGTGACCGCGAAGCTCTTTCTCGATCACGGAGAAATCGAGCCGGGCTGCGAGATCGACGTTCCCGGCGCGCCCCTCACGATGGTCCTGAGCGGGCTCCAAATCGACGGTTTGCCCTCGGTCGCCTTGAAGACAGTCGAAAGCTCAGCGGGGCCCGAGACGATTCTCGACGTCACCTTCGGCGACTACACCCTGCGCGACACCGGCCCGTCGGGTCTCGAGGCGGCCGGAACCGGCCTCAACATCCATGCAAGCGGCCGCGCCTATCTCGACGGCCGGCCGCCCGAGCAGGTTGCCGTCGCGTTGGACCTGGGGACGGCCAGAATGCCCGAGATCGGCGCGCTCTCGGGCCTCTTTCCCGAGGGCATGCCGGTGGTATTGCGGGACGGCTCAGCGACCCTCACCGGCAAGTTCGAACTGCCGGAGGCCACGACAGTCGGCGAGGGCTGGATCCACCTCGTCTCCAACGGCCTCGTCGTGGATTCGCGCGGGCTGCAGGTGGCAGGCGACGCCGACCTCTACCTGAAAGTCCCCGCCTGCGACTTCCCCGCGCGCAAGCTGACGATCGAGGACTCGCGCCTCTCGCTGCGCCGCTTCGCCCTCAGCCGCCAGGACAAGGCGCAGCAGGCGAGTCACGAGGACTGGGAAGGGGACATCACCTTCCCCCGCGGGGTGCTGCAGCTCAAGGACTCGTTCACCCTCGAGAGCGATGTGAGCTTCAAGCTGAGCGACACGCGCCCGCTCGTGGACTTTCTCTCCGAGCGCAAGCCGATGTCCGGCTGGTCCAGCCGCCTGCTCACCAAGGACGACATCTCGGGCGGCGCCGGTCTCGGCCTGGAACAGGGCACATTCCGGATCAAGGGATTTCACGCCGACGCCGACCCGATCATGATCAAGGCGACGCTCGACATCCGCGGCAAGAACGTGCGCGGCAAGGCGCTGGCCGGCTACGGCGTTCTGCGGGCCGGCATCGAGATGCAGGGGGGCGATCGCAATCTCAATCTCGTCGGCGCGACGAAGTGGTACGAGAAAGGCGCAAGCTAGCCGGCGCTCAGGCGGCGTGCAGAGCCTTCAGCCGAAGGGCGACCGCCGCGGCGTGACCCTTGGCCGGCGCCCGCTTCCAGTGGTAGGCCACCTTTCCATCAGGGGCGATGATCGCCGTCGAGCGGATGGCCCCTTTGAATTTCCGGCCGTAGAGCGTCTTCATGCCGTACGCGCCCCAGGGTGTCATCACCTTCAGGCCTTCGTCCGAGAGCAGGGTGAGCCGCAGCTTGTACTTCGAGATGAACTTGCGATGGCTCTCCGGGCTGTCGGGGCTGCACCCCAGGACCACCGCGTTCAGCGCGTTGAAGCCGCGGATCCCCCGGGTGAAATCGCACGCTTCGACCGTGCACCCTTCGGTGTCGTCCTCGGGATAGAAGTAGAGGACGACCCACTTCCCGGCGAAGTCGGAAAGGGACACGGGCTTCCCGTTTTGATCGGGCAGCGTGAAGTCGGGAGCGGCGCGGCCCACCGCGATCTTGCTCGGCATCGATTCCTCCAGCGAAGGCACGGAGGATACCCGACTCACGATGCGGCGGGAGCCGGAACCTCACCGACAAGATGGATGCTGCCGGTTGGCTGCACCGAGCCGCCCGCGGGCTCGAGTGCCGGGATCGAAGGCTAGGGCTGTCGACAAGCCCCAGGTGATGCCGCAATCTCGGCGTCGCGCAACCCCACCTGCGTTCCGTCATCGAACGTGCCAGGGGCGCAGGCGACGGCGCGCGAGAGATAAAAGAAAGCATCCCCGGTGGCCGGGAGTGCGACGTCGTAGACTGCCGGAACGGTTGCATCGTTGGCAAGACATTGCGTCGTCGCCAGGGCGAAGTTCCCGCCTGACTGCCTCAACGCCGCTATGCTCCCGCGCACAACGTCGTACCCGCTCGCTCCGGCCGTCACATCGGAAGTGAAGTATGCGACTCCAGAGGCATGGGTTCCCAGCAATTGGGCGGCCGCATTCGGCGCAGTGCAGGGGCCCGCGCAGTACAGGCCGCCGCTGAACAGCACCTCGTCGTTAAGCACCCAGAACAGCCCACCCCAGGCGATGAGTTGGGAGCCCGTCCAGACGGCCGTATGTCCGTGTCTCCCGCCCAGCACGTGCGCTCCGACACTTGTCGGTCGCCAGGCATCGAGAGCCGGGTCATACCGACCACCTGAAGCCCAATCCACCTGCTGGCCCGGATTCCCCTCTCCCCCCCAGACGAGCATCTCGGTTCCTGTCCATACTGTGGGCATGTTAGCTCTTGCCATCATTGTGCTCCCACCACTCGCGATGGGTGTCCAGGTGTCAGCCTGGGGGTCGTATCTCGAGCCATCGTCCAGGTAGAACGGGCCACCATTCGGCGTCCCACCCCAGATGAGGAGCTCGCTCCCAGTCCAAATTCCGGCGTTCAGATATCGCATGCTGGGTTTCGACGGTCCCATCGAGATCGGCATCCAGGTGTCGGTTCCCGGATTGTAGCGGCCCCCGCTGTCGAAGGTGACAGTCATTCCGCTCCCGTTCACGATCGCTCCGCCCCAGACGAGCATTTCGCTACCCGTCCAAACAGCCGTCGCTCGCTGCCGACCTGGCGGGTTCCCTGGCCCCGTACCCATCGCGGTCCATGCGTCTGCGATCGGATCGTAGCGACCACCGACGTTTACGTTCTGCTGTGCGGCGAGATCGAACCCGCCCCACACGAGCATTTCGCGCCCTGTCCAGACGCCCGCGGCATTGGCTAGCGGAGGCGGCACGGCTCCGTTCATGCTGATTGGAACCCAGGTGTCAGTCGACGGATCATAACGACCGCCGAGTTGAGAGTTGGAGGAGCTTCCACCCCAAACCAGCAGTTCGTGCCCGGACCAGAGTTGAACATGCCAGTAACGATACGCCGGCAGATTCTGTCCTGTCCCGACAAGCGTCCACGAATTGACCGCGGGATCCCATTTGCCGACAAACCCACCTGCACTTGCATACAGCAGCAACTCCGAGCCGGTCCATGTGCCGCTCTCGCCCGCAAACAACTGATTCACCACGCTTCCGGTGCTTGTCGGAAGCCAACTGTTGGTCGAGGGCTTGTAGCGGCCTCCCGTGTTCACAACGGGAGTTCCATTGTTCCCACCCCACACGATCATCTCGGTGCCGGTCCACACAGCGGAGTTATCCGCTCGTGCGATTGGTGCCCCCACAGTCGAAGTAGTAACCCACGCGTTCGAGGTGGGCGAGTACCGACCGCCTGTGTTCGGTGTGCCAAACCCGCCCCAGACGATCATTTCGCTTCCACTCCAGACGGCCGTGTGGTCGAAGCGCGCGCTCGGCGCACCCGATGTCGGAACCGGGGTCCAGGAGTTCGTGGATGGCTTGTAACGGCCCCCGGTATTCAGCCCGGGTGGCCCACCGCTTGTGTTCCCTCCCCACACGATCATCTCGGTGCCGGTCCACACGGCGGTGTGATCCAGCCGCCCCGCGGGTACATTGGCGCCGGTGGACATGGGAGTCCAACTGTCGGTTACCGGATTGTACGCCGCGCCAGTGTTGGTCCCACCTGTGAAGACCCCACCGCCCCAAATCAGCATCTTGCCATTCGTCCAAACTGCAGTGTGTCGGATCCGGGCTGCAGGCACGTTTGCGCCGAGGCTCGTTGGGCTCCAAGTGTCGGTACTCGGCGAGTATCGGGCGCCGTCGTTGCGCAACTGGCTTGCGGCACCCCCCCAGATGATCATTTCCGTCCCGGTCCAGACGGCAGTGTGGTCCTCACGAACAGTCAGGCCGAGATCTCCCAGCGGTTTCCAAGTGTCAGTGGTGGGGTTGTATCTCCCACCATCCGAAGAATAGGAGTTGTGTCCATACCCTCCCCACACAATGAGCTCGGTCCCCGTCCACACAGCGGTCGCGTTCTGCCGTGCGAACGGAACTCCAGGTCCTGTGCTCGTCGGCAGCCACGTATCCGTGGCAGGGTCGTACCGCCCGCCGGTAATCGTGTACAGAGAATATCCAAGATTGTCCTTTCCTCCCCACACGATCATTTCAGATCCTGTCCACACAGCCACATGACCCGTGCGGGGGGTCGGCGCCGACCAGGCCATGGGATCGGACCAGGTATCGTCGACGCACGAAGAATTGCTGACAGAGGGGAGAGTCATCTGTCCCTGCAGGGGCGGCTCCACGATCGCGATCAGTCTCGCCTGCTCTTCCCACCAAGCGTCGAAGGATCGTTTCTGCCAGCTTCGGGTCGAAATGGACAACTCATCCTGTGTGACCTGTAGGATGCGAGAAACAGAAAATGACGCTGAGTTCTCGACTAGGGGGCCGAATCCTGTGGGACTCACGCCCAAGGCCAACGCCTGAGCTTGCAGGGCACTCCATTCGGAATCGCCCACCTCCACAGCCACTGGCCCCCCTGCGCGTGCGAGCAGCGATGCAGAGTCGTGTCTCTCTGCCGGTGCCTTGACGTGTTTGTAGCGCAGTTCTGTCAACACGCCGCCAAACGCTGGACTGCCAATGTCTGTGAAACGCCGTGCGGAATGGCTGAAGCGCTCGGCTTGCGCTCTCACGTCCGCGTGAAATCGGGGGTCCGCCCAGTACCACTCGCGAAGCAGGCGATCGGCCAGTATCGGACGGACCAGGACTTCGGAAATCAGGCCTGCATCATCCCCAAGCGAATGAAATAGCTCGAGAAGGCGGTCTGGATCTCTGGTGGTTCTGGCCATTCGATTGAGTTCTGCCTGCAGTTGATCGGCGGTGATCGGCCGTCGCCAGTACACGTCGAGGGCCGCTGACTTACGCAGCGAGTCTTCTACCCTCGCGCGGATCTGGGTGTCGGGTAGCTGTAGTTCGAGCCGTGGTTTGGGCTGTGGGTTGACATCTGGCCAGATCCGATGCTCCCAGTAGACGCTCTCGACTCGACGGGCAGCAGCTTCCCGCTCGGCCCGTGAGAGCGTTGCCGCGATTGAAGAGCCAGCGGCGATGTAACTGAGTGCAATGACACAAGAGGCGAGCCAGCCACGACGGGAACGCATTCGTCGGTGACGCATCTGGTCAGGTCCCAACCCTCTCCGAAGCATGAGCTAAGGATACTCCGTGTGTCTTCACTCGGCCGAGATTTCTCCTCGATTCCTCCAGCGAAGGCACGGAGGATACCCGACTCACGATGCGGCGGGAGCCGGAACCTCGCCGACAAGATGGATGCTGCCGGTCGGCTGCGCGGAGCCGCCGGCCGGCTCGTCGGTGACGGCGGCGAGCGCGATCGCCTCGAGACCGGCCGGCACCGAGGCGCGCAGCTCGCCCTCGCCGCGCTCGTTCACCGCGAATGTTCCGGCCGCGATCTTCTCCTGCGCCGGAGTGATGAACCACAGCTCATAGGTGCGGCCTTCGGGCAGCGGCTTGAGCCCGGCCGTGTACACCTGCCACTCGCGCCGCGCGCGATCCACGAAGATGCGGGCCGAGGCGGACGGCGCGGGCTCCGTGCCTTTCAGCGACACCACCTGAACCTGGGGCGAGCGCAGGCGCTCGATCGTCGAGACGGCGCGGGCCAGGTCGCCTTCGAGCGAGAGACGCGTCATCTCCTCGCGCGCAAGCGCGTCGCGCAGCGCGGCCCGGTCGCGTGACAACGGAACATAGATGGCCAGCGCGACGACGGCCGCGGCCGCCGCGGCTGCGAGCACCGGCCTCGACCATCGTCCAGACGCCGCGGCAGTCCGCGCGGGGAAGGGGATCGGCGCGGGCGGCGCGGCGGGCTTCTGCACTGGCTGGCTCGCGGCGCGTGCGAGCAGCCGCTCGCGTACCGCGGGCGACGGCGCCACCGGGTCGAGGGCCAGCGGCAGCAGCGCGACGGTAGCCTGCGCCTCGGCGTAGCGGCCGGCGCAGGCAGGGCAGCCCGCCTGCAGGTGCGCGCGGGCACTCTCCGCCTCGGCGCGGTCGGCGGCGCCGGCGGCGAGCAGCAGCAGGGTCTCGTCCAGGTCGCGGCAGCTCATGCCATCGCTCCTCGCTCGAACTCCTCTGCGAGCGCGTCTCGCAGTTTCAGAAGACCCTGGCGGATTCTCGTCTTCACCGTGCCCAGCGGCAGGCCCAGCGCCTCGCTGATCTCCGTGTGCGTGAGCCCGTTGTAGAACGCCATCTCCACTGCCTGCCGCTGCGCCGGATCGAGGGCGCCGACGGCGGCGCGCACCGCGCCCGCACGCTGCGCGAGCGCCGCCGCACCGAAAGGATCGTCGGCGGAAGCAGTGCCTCCGCCCCCTGGGCCCGCCGCCTGAACCATCGCCGAGACCGCCGGCTCCTCGATCGAGTCCACGGCGCCGGCGCCTCGAGCCCTCATGGCGCGCCACCGGTCGATGGCGCGGCTGCGCGCGAGCGACAGGATCCAGCCGAGCACCGTGCCCCGGCCGGCATCGAACCGGCCGGCCTGCTGCCAGATCTGCCAGAAGACGTCGCCCACCGTTTCCTCGGCTTCCTGCCGGCTGCCGACGATCCGCAGGCACAGCGCCATCACGACCCTGCAGTGCCGGTCGTACAGGGCGGCCAGCGCGGCGGAATCGCCTCCCGCCATCGCCGTCACCAGATCGCCGTCGCGAGCGTCCGGAGTTCGGACCGGAGCCAGGGGCACGAACCCTCCCGAGGAGTGTGACCTCTCGCATGAGAATACGGCACGCTTGGGCCACCGGATTGGCGGCCCCCGCCGCCTCGACCGGCGCAGGGGATCGCGGTAACTTCCGCCCGCCAGGCCGCGACGGCCCCGGCGCTTCGGTTCTCGGGGGATCGATGAAAACCCTGCGCATTCCTGCCGCTCTCGGGGCTTTCTGGGCGATTTCCGCGGCTTTTGCCGCGGACGTCACCCCACCCGCCGAGATTCAGACCCTTCAGGTCGAACGCCTCGCCGGCGAAGTGCACTTGTACTGGCCGGCGGTGACTACCGACGCGACGGGGCACGCCGAGACGGTTGCTTCGTACCGCGTCTACCGCGGCACCGCGCCGAACTTTTCCCCCGACAAGGCCGGCGGCACGAACCGCATTGCATCCCCGGTGGCGCCCGACCACACCGACACCGGCGTCTGGTCGAATGGCGTCACCTACTACTACCGCGTCAGCGCGGTGGATATGGCCGGCAACGAAGGCCCCACGCGTCCCGCCACGATCACGACTCTGCCGGTGCTCTCCGGCGGCTACACGAACACGCGCATCAACCTGTCGTGGACCCCGGCCGCGCCGTCGGCCGAGGTCTCCCGCTACCGGGTGTACTGCGGCCCATCGGCGGGGGTCTATGACCGCGTCTTCGACGCAGGGCTCGCGACGACATTCCAGGTCACCGGTCTTGCGCTCTACATGAACTGGTACTGCTCCGTCGCCGCGGTGGACAACGCCGGCAACGAGGCCGCGTTCTCGAACGAGCACATCGACGCCGTTGCGGGCCGCGTACGCGTGCGCGCGCAGGACGACGATCTGCTCTGCTGGCTGTCGGCGGGCGCCCAGTGCCCGCCCGACCCCGGTGAGCTGCAGCGCAACGACGGTTTCCAGCTCCTGGTGCCGGCGACGTTTCCCGATCCCGGAAGCGACTCATGGGTGCGCGTGCTCGTGACGTGGACGATCGAATCCCGCCTGTGCTCGCCGCCCACGGTCCCCGACAAGTGCGGCTCGACCAACCCCGGCGGGTACAACCCGTGCGGCGACCCGTGGGACCGCACGGCGCACCTGTTCCTGGTTCTGGACAACTGCGTCAACACGCCGGGAGCCAACTGCATCACGCCACAGAACCTGGAGCTGATGCGCGTCATCACGCCGTTCGGCACCGACGCGCCGCCGCCTTCGGGCACCGGCGTGGTGCCGCCGCGCGTGCTGACCTTCGACGTCACCCCGTACACGCCGCTTCTCACCGGCACGCGGTACGTGGGCACCGACATCGTCCACTTCGTGCAGGCCGGCTGGCACGTGACGGTCGAGTTCGAGTTCAGCAAGCGCCCCGACGAGGTGTCCCTGAAGCCGCCCGCCGACGGCATCCAGATCGTTGGTTTCGGAGGCGCTCCGCTGCCCGTGCATCCCGTGACGATTCCGCCGGCGGCAACGCAGGTCATGGCGCGCGTCTTCACCAGCGGCCATGGCGGCTCGCTCTACTGCGACGGCGGCAGCAACAACGGCGGCACCTGCACCGGCTCGGCGCAGTGTCCGGGCGGCACCTGTCAGGCCTGCGACGAGTTCTGTCACCGCGAAAACCGGATCCTCGTCAACGGCGCGCCGGTGTGGACCTGGATTCCGTTCCGCACCGACTGCAGTCCGCCGGGCAATACTTGCCGGAACTGGAACGCCTGCGGGTTCCCCTCGTGCACGTTCTCGCGAGCCGGCTGGTGCCCCGGATACATCGCGTGCCACAAGAATCCGCCCTGCGATCAGGACATCAACCTGACCACGTTCCTGCCGCCGGGGAGCACGTCGGATCTCTCGTACGACGTGCTGGTGCAGCGAGGCTACTGGCCGATCAGCCTGGTGATTTACTGGTACGAGTAGCCCTCGACAGGCTCGGGCCAGGGCCCGCGGACTACTCGCGGGGCCGGGTGTCGGCCGTCGGGCGCGTTGGCTTGTTCGGCGAGGCGGGCAGATCCACCGTCGGCGAGATGAGACGCGCGCCGTGCGCGGCGTCCCACATCGCCACCGTGTCCCCGGCCGGCGCCATCAGCGACAGGGTCGTGAACCCGCGCTGAATCGCGATCTTCGAAACCGAATCCACCGCGGCCAGCCGGTCAGCCTCCGAGAGCGAGTCCCAGCCATCCGAGACTCGCGCAATGAGCAGCACGCCCACCGGCTGCGTGAAGGTGATCGGCGCGATCCCCGTGAAATCCGACGGCTGAACCCGAATCGGGCGCGGCAGCGGAGGCGGCAGCATCAGGCGGACGACCATCATGGTGCCGACTGCAACGAGGCCGACAGCGAGCGCGGCGATGCGGCGGCGGCGCGAACGCGCGAGCCTGCGGGCGGCGACGGCGACCCGGGCCGCTTCGACCGCCTCGGCGGACGCCGTGGACTCGTCGGCTCCCGCCGCGGCGGCGTGGCCGGCCTGTGCGGCGCGATGCGCGGACTCCTCGGCGGAAGCGGGCGCCGTGGTGGCCGCGCGCAGCTCGGGATGCGCCTGGAACACGGGGGCAAGACGCCGGAAGGTCGCGGAGAGGGGAGCCCGCAGCCGCACGATCTGGTCGGACATCTCCTTGCGCCGCTCCTTGACCGCCGCGTCCTGCAGAGCCTGCAGCGCCTCGGTAACCTGGCGGTGCGCCTGCTGGTCGCGTATGAGGTTCTGCATGATGTCGGCGCGCACGGCTTCGGGCCGTGAGCCCTCGGGGAACCGCGTCAGCGTCTCCCATGAGGCGAGGTCGTCTTCGAGGCGGGCTCTCAGCGCGGCCGCGTCGAGCGCGGTGCGCAGCCAGGCCGGGCCGTCCTCGGCCCGCGCCGGCGAGTTGGTGGCGAAGAGGGCCGCTTCGTCGTCGGTGACCGTGGGGAAGAGGCTCTGCAGCGCTTCGATGTCCTCGGCCTCGAGCAGCGAGGCGAGCTTCGGCGCGAGCACCGCGGGTCCCGCGATCGTCTCCAGCCGCGGGAAGAGCACGCGCGTCGCCCGCAGAATCTGGCTGCGGTCGTCGGAGGGCACGCCGGGCAGCGCGTCGATCTCGGTCTCGAGGCGCGCTTCGAAGATCGCCATCACCTCGCCGAGCTGTGACAGGGTTTCGGCGTGGCGGCGCAGCGCGGGAGCCGAGCGCAGCGACGGGTCCCAGTACGCCGCGGCCTGCCGCTCCGCGAGATAGCGCAGGGCAATCGCCTGCAACGGCACCTCACGACGCTCGCCTCGAAACAGCGGCTGGCTCGCGACGCGCACCAGGGTCTGCAGGTCCTCGGGGCGCGGCTCCGACCAGAACCTCGTGGAGATGAACTCGCGCGCTTCCGCGAGACCGGACGGCATGCAGGCCAGCGCCTCGCGGACCCGGGCCTCGGCTTCGAGAATCAGCGACGCCAGCGACACCCGCCCGACGCGCGCAGAGGGGCGGGCCGCAGAGGGACGGGCCGCCGCGGGAGCGGCGACCGCGACGGGAACGTCCTCCCCCGCGGGCGACTCTTCGTCGATCTCGATTACGCCGTGCTCTGACATCAACCCACTTGCACGATCGAGGAGCCGACGATGTAGAACACCCCGTCGTACCAGACGCCGGGATTCCCCGGGTACTGGTCGGTCGAGGCGACGAGCACGACGATAGACGGATCCACGTTCGAAGTCAGAACCGCCCAGAACTGCGAGTCGGCCGCGCCGACGTTCGGCGAGTCATAGGCGGTGAGCTGCCCGCCCTGGAGCTTCGAAACGAATGGCGTCGCCGTGGAGATGTAGCCGCCCGAAACCAGCGGGTCCAGCGTCGTCAGATTGAGGGCGCGGGCCGGCGGGCTGCTGGTGCTGGGAAACAGATCGTTGTCGAAGTCGTAGCGCAGGAACGCCGAATACAGGGAGCGGGCATCCGCCGCCAGTGCGACCTTCCGCGACTTCGTCATGGCCGCCGCGTAGATCGGGATCGCGATCGACGCGATCACGAAGATGATCGCCATCGTCACGAGAAGCTCGAGCAGAGAGAAACCTGCCTCACGGCGGGTCGAGGCCAGCGGTGTCTTGCGGACCATTTGAGACCTCCAGACGGCCTGGGGCTGCATGGCAAATGTAATTCCTGCCCCCGCGCGCGCAAGTCCGGTCTCTAGCCGATTCCCAGGGCCTCCAGATCGTCCTCTTCGTAGCCCAGGGCGTGGCCGATCTCGTGGAAAACCGTGATCCGGATCTCCTCCCGCAGGGAGTCCCGGTCGGCGGCCGAGCGCTCCAGATTCCGCCGGAAAAGCAGCAGCCGGCCGGGCAGGCGGGGGAGGGTCCCGGTGGTCCGCTGGGGCAGGGGGATCCCCTCGAACAGACCCAGAAGCATCGGGTCGGCCTCGTCCCCCAGCCCCTCGAGCGTCGACTCGTCGGGGAACTCGTGGCGCTGGATGGTCACGTTTTCAAGCGCCGCCCGAAATGGCAGCGGCAGCTCGGCGAGGGCCTCAGTGACCACGCGGTCCCACTCCGCCTCGTCGAGGCGGACCGGCATCGGGAACTCCTTTCGGTCCAGGCGATAAGCCCGCTGATCCGCCGCCAGCGCGCCGGGTGCATCTCCGAGCCGCTCGCGGCAGATCGCCAGCCAATGCCACGCGTCGGCGTCGCGCCTGTCTTCGGCGACGATCTCTTCGAGCAGATCGCGCGCACCAGCCCAATCGCCCGCTTCGATCAGGTCCCAGGCGTCGTCGAGTGGATCGTCTTCCTGGTCGTCTGGGTCCATTGGCTCCGCGTTCGGCTCTCCATGGGCCCATCCTTTGCACGAGTAGACCGGGGAGAGCCGCAGGGTCAGAATCGAGAGTATCCCCCGGCGGTCTCTTCCGCCGGGACCCCGAGGGAGGATTCTCAAGATGGCCAGCTTTGTCCAGAGGATGATCGGCGCAGCGAAGCTCGACGTCGCCACCTACGAAGAGTCGGGGGCATCATCGGCTTCATCGCGTCGATCTGGATGCTCGTGTCCATGGTGATCGCGGTCCGGCAGGCGCTCGACTACAAGAGCACGGGCCGCGCGATCGGCGTCTGCCTTCTGGGCTGGGTCGTCTATGTGGCGTTCATGTTCGGCGGCATGTTCCTGCTGGCGATGTTTGGAATGGCAGCCGGGGGCGCCGCCGGTACGAAGGGCTGGTAACACGATGCGGCACAGGCTCGCCGCGCTTGCGCTCCTGCTGATCGGCGGGAGCGCCCTTGCCCAGACGAAGATCGAACCCCGCTTCAACGTGTACGACGACAAGCAGGACATCGAGCTCGGCAGGCAGGCGGCGGCGGAAGCGATGAAGAAGATGCCGCTGATCACCGACCAGTCCGTCGTCAGGTATCTCGAGCAGATCGGGGGCCGTCTGGTGGCGAAATCGCGCGGACCGGACTTCCCCTACGAGTTCCACGTCGTGAACTCGAGCGACATCAACGCGTTCGCCCTCCCCGGCGGGCCCGTGTTCGTGAACCGGGGGATCTTCGAGTACGCGCGCAACGACGGTGAGGTCGCCGGTGTCGTGGCGCACGAAATCGCGCACGTGGTGCTGCGGCACGGCACGTCGAACATGAGCAAGGCGACGGTCACGCAGCAGGGGTTCGGCATTCTGGGCGGATTGCTCGGATCGATGGCGGGCAAGGCGGGGGGGCTGGTTCAGCAGGCCAGCGGGATGGGGGCCGCGCTCGTGCTCCTCAGGAACAGCCGCGAAGCCGAGACCGATGCCGACATCTACGGCGCACAGATCCTGGCCCGGGCGGGGTTCAATCCGCAGGACATGATCGGATTCTTCGAGACGCTGGATGCCGTGACGAAGTCCAGCGGAAGCCGGACGGCGAACTGGCTCTCGGACCACCCCACGCCGGATCGTCGCGTCGAGCGGATTGCCGAGGAAGCGGCGCTTCTCAAGGTGAAGCCGGCCAAGACGATCTCCACGACCGGTCTGGCGCCGGTGCAGACCGCTCTCAAGGGGATCCCGGCGCCCAAGGGCACGGTGAAGCCGGGCGAGGGATCGGCGGCGCCCACCGCCAACCGGCCACCCACTGCGGCTCCGGTCGCGCTCCCCGCGCCCGCGTCGCAGACCAGGACGTACACCGCGCGCTCGGCTGGGCATCGGATCACCTATCCCGCGAACTGGGAGGTTCACGAGGGAGAGAAGAGCGGTGTCGTCCTTGCTCCGCCAGGCGGGCTGCAACAGACCGGCAGGGGAACCGCGATTTCCTGCGGCGCCATCCTCAATCGCTACGCGTCGCTGGGGAACGACACGGTTCCCGACAAGGACGACGACAAGGCCAGGGCTCCGGTGGAGAAGGCGTTCGGCGACATGAAGGCCCAGATCCTGCAGAGCCACCCGTATCTCAAGAAGATCCAGGGTTCCAGCGCGCAGTACAGGGCGCCGGACGGGTCTTCAAAGGGAGCGGTGCTCCAGGGGTCGCCCGGTGGCGGGGCCCCCGACGAGTCGGTGACTCTCTATATGAAGCAGGCGAAGGACGGAAGCGTGTTTTTCCTGCTCTTCGTCACACCCGCGGCAGAGGCGGCACGACAGGAACCGGCACTTCGTGCCATCCTGTCTTCGATTTCCGCAACATGACACTCGGAACTGTTCTTCAGGAGGGTCCCCCCATGGTTTCTCGCTCAACACGTTCAATCGCGGTACTCGCCGCGGCGGCGCTTCTCGCGGCCAGCCCGGCGCTCGCGTCCGACTCGAAGCCTGCGACGACGAAGTGCACGATGGACTTCAACCTCAAGGGCTGGTCGGCGTTCTACAAGACCGCCGAAGGCACGGGGAAGATCTCCTGCGACAACGGCTCGTCCGCGAGCGTCAAGGTCTCGTCGAAGGGCGGCGGTCTGACGTTTGGAAAGTCCGAAGTCCTCGAAGGCCACGGCGTCTTCACCGAGGTCAAGAGCATCGACGATCTGTTCGGCGGCTACGCGTCCGCGGGCGCGGAAGCCGGCGCCGGCAAGTCGGCCGAGGCCTCGGTGGTGACGAAAGGGGACATCTCCCTCTCGTTCACGGGGAAGGGGACCGGCGTGAATCTCGGCTTCTCGTTCGGCAAGTTCACGATCGAGAAGGCGGGCTAACCCCCGGCGGCAGGCGGGGGCGCCGCGGATGCGGCGTCCCGCGCTCTGGGCCGGTCCATGTCCGCGGACGTACGTAAAACGGCCGGCCGGGGTCGCCCCCGGCCGGCCGTTGTTGTGAGTGGCTCTGTGCGCCGCGCCCTAGTTCAGCGAGGTCGCGGGGTAGACGACGAGGGCGTAGTCCTGATCCACCCCCGGGGTCTCGCCGTGGACGTCCTGATTCAGATCGTCTGCCGACACCGTGATCGTCCAGTTGCCGGCGGCGGGATTCTGAAGAAAGACGTTTTCGACGGTGTCGATCGTGTTGGGTGATCCGCCCGCGGTGGAGTAGTTGCCGGCGGCCAGTCCGTTGTTGCCCCAGTAGATCGTGCCGTTCGGGGCCTGGACCTTCAGGGTCACGTCGTTGATGCGGTGGAGCGTGGCCGAGGTGGTGCCCGCCCGGTCGGTGTAGACCATGGTGATCTTCAGCTCGGTCTGCCCGGCGGGAACGGCCATCGTGTAGGTCTTGGACTGCAGCTCGGTGAGCACGTCGGTCTCGTTGATGACCTTGGTGAGCGGCGCCCGGTCATATGCGAGCTTCAGATTCGTGCGGCCCCAGCCCTGATGCGTGCGGGTCAGGTCCACCGTGGTCCCGCTGAAGGTGTACTGGGTGGCCGTGTTGATCATGAGCGCCTTCATCGTGGACGAGTGCGGGCGCTTGTCGAACACGGTCGGCCCCACGGGGTTGGTGCCCCACAGGTTGTTGGCCCACATCTGGAACATCAGCACGCCGGCGCCGGCGGTCATCGGCGTCGCCGCCGAGGTGCCGCCGAAACTCGTCGTGTAGAGGTTGCCCGAGCCGCCCGAGGTGGTCGTCCAGATGAGGTCGTACCAATAGGCGAGATCCGGCTTGAGGCGGCCGTCCTGAGCGGGGCCGATCGAGGCGCCGCTGCACCAGCAGTCGTCGGCCAGCGTGGCGGTGTTGCGGTGATTCACGGCGCCGATCGAGATGATGTTCTTGGCCCACGCCTGCGGGCGGGACTGCGTGGAGCCCAGGTTCGACTGCGACTGGAAGATGTCGATGTCGTTGATCCAGATGATGTCGTCCATCTCCATGGAGACCGAGGTGTAGACCGAGGTCTGCACGTCGCCCCAGGAGTTGGACTGCATCACGGCGTTGATCGGCGCGGTGACGATTTGCGCGGTGTGCGTGTAGCGGTTGGTGAGGTTGTCGTAGTCGGCGATGTAGCCCTGCGCCATCCACGCCATGCCGGTGGCCTGCTTGGTGCCGTCGCCGTCGCGATTGCCGTTGCCGAACACGATGCCGTAGGTCGAGGTGCCGTGGCTGTCCACGCTCACGGTGCCGTGCTCGAGGATGCCGTCGTGATCGATGTGATAGGGGTTCTTCTGCACGCCGGCGTCGAGAACCTCGGCGCGGGCGCCGGCGCCGTCGTAGCCGGCGGTGTTCACGACGTAGTTCGCGCCGGAGTCCACACGAACGCCGTTCATGTCGTTCTGGCGCGCCGTCTTGCGCTCGAGCCACATGAGGTGGTCGGAGTGCGCGATCGCCATGACCTGCATGGGCGTGAGGGAGGCCTCGAGCAGGTACCCCTCGGCGTTGTTCCGAATGACGGTACCGCCCATCGCCTGAACTTCACCGGCCAGCAGGCCCTTCTCGGCCGGCCCGGAGGTGAAGGTCTGAAGGTAGTAGTCGGTGGGGGTCGTGGAGAACGGCTGCGGGCGGATGGCCGCGATCGTCTCGGGCTCCACGCGGTAGCCGGGCTCGTACGGGCCGACCCAGCGGACGAAGGTCTCGCCGCGGACCACGTCGGCGGCCGCGGGGGACATCCGCACGATGTGGCCGTGCTCCGGCACCGGGTTCAGTACCTCGCCCCCCAATTGCGTGATCCGGTCGCGGAACGCCTGCAGGCCGGTGGTGGCGAACTGGACGATCCAGATCCGGTTCGAGGAGTCGGACCGCATCTCCGCGGCGACCTCGGGAGCGAATGCTCCCGGACGCAGCAGGCCAGCCCGGAGCGGAATGTCGAAGGTCAGCGCCTGGGCGCGGGACCAGGTGGCGCCGCCGTCCTTGCTGACGGTCACGTAGTGGCCGCCGGTGGGGCCCGCTTCGTCCCAACCTGCGTAGAGGATGCCGGCGGGGTCGAAGGAGGAAAGCGTCAGATTCGTGACGGCGCCCGCCGCGTCACCAATGCTCACCGGGGGCGCCCCAACGCCCTGGAACTGGACGGACTGTCCGCCGGATGAAGGAACGACCGAAAGTCCGCCCGATGCCGCGAAGACCGGCACCGAGGCGATGAGGAGCGCGGCGAGCGAAAGCCCCGCCGCCGACAGCCGTCGACGATTGGTCATGAAGCAGCCTCCCTGGGTAAGGGCCTGTTGGGTGATGGGGACTGCGATGCCGGGAACCCCCCGTGGCATGGCCGGGGCGCACACCCCGGCGGAATGAATGAAATACTCCTAATGCCGCCGAAATTCCAGTCTTTTCTTGTGTTCTGGAACAGCTCCCTGCGTTGACTTCGGCCGCTCCGCTGGTATCGTTAGGGGGCCGACGGGAGCCGCGTCCACTCCCTCCCGGGCGCGCGCTCCGCTCAAGCCGCACTGCACACTTCCCGAGGGGGAACTGCCGAGATGATCCGAAGACTGCCTCGACTCACGCCGCGCGTCGCCGGTCCGGTGCTCGCGCTCTGCTGTGCCGCCGCCTTCGCCGCGGCTCCGGGCAGCGGCGCCGCCCCGCAGCCGGTGCAGGAAACGCCCTGGATCGACTCCGACACCTTCGCGTCCGTCCTCCTTCCTTCCATCGAGCGGCACTCCGATGTCCTGCTCGCCGGAACTTCCCTGCCGGCCGTGCCGGTCGCCGGCGTGGACCGGGCCGCCGTCGCCCTCGAGGACGAAATCCGCGAGGCGAACGGCCTGGCGCCGCGGTTCGCCATCCCCAACGCCGTCAATATGAACCCGGCCGCAAACGGCCTCTGGGAGCGCGCGGGAGGCGAGCGGGTCTGGAGGCTGCGCATCTCCTCGCCGGGCGCCTACTCGCTGAACCTGGGCTTCTCCGCCTTCCGCATGCCCGAAGGCGGCCGCCTCTTCATCTATTCCACCGACATGACGAAGCGCATCCGGCCGTTCACCGCGGAGGACAACGCGCTGCACGGTGAGCTCTGGACTCCGCCGATCCTCTCCGACGACATCGTCGTCGAGGTGACGCTGCCCGAAATCGCGGCCTCGAAGCTTCTGCTCGATCTCGCGTCCATCAACGTCGGCTACCGCGGCTTCAACAGCGAGCCGACGCGGCCCGAGTCCGGCGCCTGCAACGTGGATATCGTCTGCCCGCAGGGCGATCTCTGGCGCAAGGAGATCCAGTCGGTCGCCGTCATCTCGACTGGCGGCTCGACCTTCTGCACCGGGTTCATGGTCAACAACACCGCGCAGGACCAGAAGCCGTACTTCATGACGGCGAACCACTGCGGCATCACGGCCGGCAACGCGCCCTCGCTCGTCGCCTTCTGGAACTTCGAGACGACGCCGTGCGGCGGCTCGCCGAACGGCTCGATGGCCGACTTCCAGTCCGGGTCGTTCTTCCGCAGCAGCCGAAGCCCGTCCGACTTCACGCTGGTGGAGCTGGACTCGCCTCCCGATCCCAAGTGGGACGTCACGTTCTCGGGCTGGAACAACAGCGGTGCGGATGCGTCATCCGCCGTCGGCATCCATCACCCGAACACCGACGAGAAGCGCATCTCCTTCGAAAACGATCCGACGGAGACGACCAGCTATCTCGGCACCACGGTTCCCGGCGACGGCACGCACGTGCGCATCGTGGACTGGGATCTGGGCACGACCGAGCCGGGCTCATCGGGCTCGCCGCTCTTCAACCAGAATCACCAGATCATCGGGCAGCTCCATGGCGGTTTCGCGTCGTGCAGCAGCCAGACCTCCGACTACTACGGCAAGTTCTCGGTGTCGTGGGTCGGCGGCGGCACGAACGCGACCCGCCTCTCGAACTGGCTGGACCCGCTGAGCACCGGAGCGGCCTCGATTTCCACGCTGCTGCCCGCGTCAGGCGACTGCAACGGCAACGGCAATCCGGACCACCAGGAAATCATCACGGGCGCCGCTGGCGACTGCAACGCCAACCGCGAGCCCGACTCCTGCGACCTGGCGAATGGCGTGCTGCACGACGTGAATGCGAACGGCATCCCGGACGAGTGCGAAGGCGTGATCCCGTGCGCCGACATCAATGGCTTTCAGGCGCGCTGCAATGCGGGGACGATCCAGGCGCGCATCCGCCTGACGAGCACCTCGCACAACGGCCAGTCGGTGAGCTTCGGCGTGGATGCCAATCCCAACGCCGTCACGATCAGCGGCGACAAGGCGACGCTGCAGATACCGGGGCAGGGGGGCACCGGCTCGCACACGGTGAGCCTGCTGACGCCGTCCGGCTGCGTGTCGCCGATCGTGGTGACCTGCCCGTAAGCACGACGCGTCCGGATCCCGCGCGCTCCGCGCGCGGCAACGGCACCACGACCCCGCCGGTCTCTCCGGAGGCCGGCGGGGTTTTTCCTGTCTGCCCGGTGAACCGGTGCGGTCTGCCGCTGCTCCCGCGCGGGGCGGCGCTGCGGTGCGAGCGAGGGCACGCGTTCGACCGGGCGCGCCGCGGCTGGTGGAACCTTCTCCAGCCCCGCGACCGGCGCTCGGCGAAGCCGGGCGACCCGCCCGAGGCGGTAGTGGCCAGAGCACGCTGGCTCGAGCGGGGCTTCGCAGCGCCGATCGCCGGGGCTGTGGGCTCTCTTGCGGCGGAGCGGGGCGCCGGGTCCCCGGTGCTGGACATCGGATGCGGCGACGGCTTTTTTCTTGCGGCGCTCGCAGCCGGCCGGGGTTTCGCGGCGTCGCAGTGCGCCGGCGTGGATCTGTCGGCCGAGGCGATCCGCCGCGCGGCGCGGCGAATGCCGGGCGCGCTCTGGCTCGTCTCGAATGCCGACCGGGGTCTGCCCTTCGCCGACGGCACCTTCGGCCTCGTGCTCTCGCTCTTCGGCCGCCGGCCGGCGCCCGAGATCGCGCGCGTGCTTCGGCCCGGGGGCTGTCTGATCGCGGCGGTTCCGGGGAGCGACGATCTCGGCGAGCTGAGAGCGGCGGTGATGGGAGCGGCGAAGCCGCTGCCCGGCGCCGCGACGCTCGAGCAGGATCTTGGCGGCGCGTTCGACACCGTGGCTTCGCGGAGTCTGCGGTGGGGGGCGCGCCTCGACCGCGAGGCGATTACGGACGCGCTTGCGATGACCTACCGGGGCGCCCGGAACAAAGTGCGGCAGCGCGCCGCGAAGCTCGACGGCCTGGACGTCGCCTTGAGCGCAGAGATCGGAGTCTTCGCCCCCCGTGTCTGAATTGTCATTCGGGGGGAGTTCCGCTAGCGTCGCCGCCGTGACCGAAGCGAGGACGTGCGCCGCACGCCTGGCCGTCGCGGGCTGCGCGCTCTGGAGCGCCGCATGCGGCGCCGGCAACCCCGAGACGAGCGTGCTCGTGACGCACCCGCCGGTCGTGCGCACGCCGTTCGATCCGCGCGAGCGCGCACTCCCCGGCGACGCGTCGCTCGTCCGTCTGGACGACCTCGTCGGTCAGGCGGAGTTTTCCGCCGACCCCGAAGCTCCGGCGGGCGTCGACCGCGTCTGGGAGTTCGACGGCGGCGCCGAAGGCTGGACACTCACCGGCGGCGGCGGGCCCGCGGTCGAGAACGGACGGCTCGTCTGGAACGTCGGACCCGAAAGCACGGGGGTTCTCAGCCCCCCGCTCGGCGTGAAGTTCCAGGATCTTCGGGCCATCGAGGTCCGCCTCGCGGCGTCCGCCGGAGATCAGATGCGGCTCTGGTGGTCGGGGCGCAAGGACTTCGAGCAGAAGCTCTCGCTCGTCACCGAGATCCACCCCGGCGACGAGCCCCTGCGATACCTGGTGAAGACCGCGACGCTGCGCGGCCACGAAGGGGAGTCGGTGGACCGGCTGCGCCTCGATCCCACGAACGGCGCGCCGGCGCGCGTGGCGGTGGAGTCGGTGCGTCTGATCGGCAGGGAAGGGGCCTACGCCGGAAAGGGCCACGGACTCTCGCAGGAGACGCTCGCGAATCAGGTTCGCAACGTCGTCTTCCACCGCGCGCCGTCCGAAATCGCCTGGAAGCTGACCCTGCCGCCGGGAGCGCGCCTCGACGCCGGCGCGGGGCTTCTGGAGGCCCGATCCGGCGCGACGCTGTCGGTCCGCGTGGAGGAAGGCGGTCGGCGCACCGAAGTCGCGCGTCAGACGGTCACAGACGACAGCACGTGGCACGAGATGCAGGCGGATCTCTCGCGCTGGGGCGGGAAGCCGGTCCGGCTCGTGCTGAAGTCCGAGTCGGCGACGCCCGGGCAGATCGTGCTCTGGTCGAACCCGATGATCGCCGGCACGCCGCCCGAGAAGAGGCCCCGGCCGAATGTCCTCATCTATCTTATCGACACGCTGCGCGCCGATCACCTGAGCGCCTACGGCAACGCGAACCCCACGAGCCCCGCGCTCGATCGTCTCGCCGGGGAAGGCGTGCTGTTCGAGAAGTGCTCCTCGCCGGCGCCGTGGACGCGGCCCTCGGTGTCGTCGCTGCTCACATCGCTTCCGCCGCCGTGCCACGGCGTGACGGACCAGGGGCTCGCGCTCTCGACCGGAGTCGTCACGCTCGCGGAGCAGCTCCGCATGGCGGGCTACGTCACCGCGGCGTTCATCACCTCGAGCCACGCCGGGTCGTCGGCGGCGCTCGAGCAGGGCTACGACTTCCTCTACGAGTCGCCGGCGATCTCGAAGAGCGACGAGCCGCCGGATGTCTGGCACAAGAAGACCCCCGAGGAAAAGAGCTCCGCGCTCGTGAACGAAGCGCTGGCCCCATGGCTGCAGCGGTACGGCGGCGCGCCGTTCTTCCTCTACCTGCACGTCATGGACCCGCACGCGCCGTATCTCCCGCCGGCGCCCTACGACACGATGTTCACCGGCGCCTACCCGGGCACGATCACCGGCGGCTTCGACGAAAAGACCGGGTTCGCCACGGCGCGCACTCGAGAGGACCTGGCGCACGTCCGCGCGCTGTACGACGGCGACATCCGGCACAACGACCACAGCTTCGAGGATCTGATCGAAGCGCTGCGCGCCCGGGGCGCGCTGGACGACACACTCATCGTGGTGATCTCGGACCACGGCGAGGAGTTCCACGAGCACGGGCAGTTCGAGCACGGCTCGTCTTTGCACTGCGAGCTGCTGGACGTGCCGCTCATCATGAGATTCCCGGGAACCCTGCCCGCCGGAATCCGCGTCTCCACGCGCGTCACCAGCCTCGACGTCATGCCCACGGTGCTGGGAACAGCGGGGCTCACTCCAAACCCGGACGTGCAGGGAGTAAGCCTGCTGCCCCTCGTGACAGGAAAAGGGGGCGCCGAATTCACCGACAGGCCGATCTTCGGCTGGCGCAAGACGAAGCGCGGCGAGGAGCACGTCTCGATCGAGCGCGGAACGCTGAAGGCGATCGTCCGCGGCAACAAAGTCGAGCTCTTCGATCGCGCGAGCGACCCCGGCGAGCAGCACGATCTGGCGCGCAAGCACCCCGACGACGCGCGCCGTCTCGCCGACGAGGCGCGCGCCTGGCTCGCATCGCGGCTGCGCGTGACTGTGGCGGGGGAAACCGAGCGCGTGACGGTGGACGAGGAAGAGCGGGAGTGGCTGAAGTCGCTCGGCTACATCAACTGAGCCGCAGGCGAAGAGCCGTCACGCCCCCTCGCCCTTGTCGGGCGCGAACCAGATCAGCCAGCCGCAGCGCGGGCACCGGAAGGCGACGATCTCGTGGGCGCGGCGGCCCTTGGTTTCGAGGCCGCCCAAGGCGGTCTTGTGCGCGCGCCCTTCCCGCCACGTCATCTTCTGAAGCACTCCGTGGTGGGTCGTGTCGCCCACGAACCCTTCCTCCAGGCGCACTCGGCAGGCGGGGCACTCGGGAACGACGGTCATGCGCGGTCTCCTTTCCGTGCGCCGCCCCCGGCCCCGCCGTCCTCGTGCGGACGGCGCGCCGGAGCGCGGCCCGACTTCGCAACCGCCTGACGGAGCAGGTACTCGATCTGTCCATTCAGGCTGCGCAGCTCGTCACCCGCCCAGCGGGAGAGAGCGTCGTACAGCTCCGGGTCGATCCTGAGAAGAAAGGCCTTGCGCTCGGCCATCGGATCGGCTCCCGGCTCTCGCGGCCCCGCTCAGTGGTAGAGCGAGCCCGTGTTGACGACCGGCTGGGTGTTCTGTTCGCTGCACAGAACGACGAGCAGGTTGCTCACCATGGCGGCCTTGCGCTCCTCGTCGAGGGTGACGACCCGCTTCTCGGCGAGAAGCTCCAGCGCGTTGTCCACCATGCCCACGGCGCCCTCGACGATCGTGCGGCGCGCGGCGACGACGGCGGCGGCCTGCTGCCGGCGCAGCATCGCGGCGGCGATCTCGGGCGAGTAAGCCAGGTGCGAAACGCGCGTCTCGATCACCTCGACGCCGGCCTTGTGCAGACGCTCCTGGATCTCGATCTTGAGCTGCGCCGAGACCTCGGCGGTGTGGCTCGAAAGAGCGATCTCGCCGTCGGTGTGCGCGTCGTACGGATAGCCGGTCGCCAGATTGCGCAGCGCCGCCTCGCTCTGCACGTGGACGTAGTTCTCATAGGAGTCCACCTCGAAGGCGGCCTCGGCGGTGTCCACGACCCGCCACACGACGACGGTGGCGATTTCGATCGGATTGCCGCGCTTGTCGTTGACCTTCAGCTTCGCCGTTTCGAAGTTGCGGACGCGCAGCGAGATCACCTTCTTGGTGAAGAAGGGGTTCGCCCACCGCAGCCCCGGCTCGCGGGTGGTGCCCCGATACGAGCCGAAGAGCTGCAGCACCCGCCCCTGGTTCGGCGCGACGGTGTAGACGCCGCAGAGCAGGATCGACACCACGATGATGAGCAGGCCGGCTCCTGCAGCGATGAGACCGGAGTGATGGACGGACGACCGGATCAGCAGAGCGATCCCGGCGACGAGCGTCGCCAGCAGCAGAAGCAGGACCGGGATCCCCGGAAGGGCGTCACGCCGCGTTTCGCGAATCATGGTTTTCTCTCCTTCGAGATACTGTATACCACAATGATATCATCACGATCGCACGTTGTCAACCCCTCCATGGTGGTCGGGAGATTGTTGGAAACCCGCGGAGTGGATCTCGGCCGGGCGAGCGGGTTTTTGGGGCATCGCGACCCCAGCACGGCGGCGGAAGGAGCCCGAGAAGTCGAATCGGAGGCAGGTACACTCGCGCCCGCCGTTGCGGATGGTGATCGCGCCGCTGCGCGGGTGCTTCTCGGGGAAGGGAATGCTGCTATCGCGCGGAATTTGGGCCCGAGCCGGCCGGGCCCGGGCCAGGAGCTTCCAACAATCTCGCGTCCACCATGCGTGACCCGGCGGAGATTCCCGCGTTCACTGGAGATCCGGCGCGTCGCCCCTCCAGGGAAGGGTCAGGTCGGAAACGATGGCGATCCGCTCGTACCCGATGAGCATCACGTGAAGCGTGTCGGTCGCGCCACTCTCCCGCCAGAGGAATGCGCGGTCGATGCCTCCCAAATGGTTGTCCACGACCTTGCCATCGGCATCGAGGAGCAGCAGGTAATTGTCTCTCGGCTCGGCGTACTCCTTCGCGCGGTCCGCTCCCGAAAGGTAGATTTCGGGCGTTCCGATGCCGAAGGTCAGCTTGAGCGCGTCCCCGTCCGATTTCGGCGGTTCGGCGCGGGCTGCTAGCGTCCCGAGACCGGCATCGCCAATGACAAGACGGTAACCGTTCTCGAAGGCGATCTGGACCTCGTTCATCCGAGTTCCATTCCCCTTCGAGTGGACGGCGCCCCAGGTCGCATGAATCGGTTTCGCGATCCATGTCAGGTCGAACTTCATCGGTTCCGCGGGGTTGTAGTACCCAGGTTCCGCGAACTTCGCCATCTGGACAGGTTGTTTGTCGGAGGCGAAGAAGTCACCGTAGTTCGCGATGCCGGGAGTCAGGACGAGCTTCGCCTTGCGCTGCTGCTCCGAAAGCCGCAGCGCCGCCTGATCGCGTCTTGTGACGACCGGAATCGCGGGGACCTCGCCATCCAGCTTGCGAAGACTCGTGAGATCGATCCTGAAGCCTCCCATCGCCGGGTAGGTGGCGACGAATTCGTCGTATTTCGCGAGGCTCACGCCATTCACTTCCTCGAAGAGCCGCGCGTACTCCTGCTTCGGGAACGTGAACCAGCCGTGGTAGTTCATCGCGAGGCCGCTCTCCTGCTTTTTCGCGAGCATGACCTCCCAGAGTCCCGCGCGCAGGCAGTTGTTCGCGATCCGGAAGTCGTCGGTTCCGGCGGTGGGGCCATAGCGCGTTTCGTTCCGGTTGAATTCCCGCTGGGAGATGGCCTCGCGGGTCAACGCCTTGTTGCCGGCAGCGAGCGATGGAATGCGAGGGATGAAGGTCTTGAGGTCGATCGCTTCGAGCGACGGGCCGGCCGCGTCCGGGCCGAGCTTGATGTCGTACTTCCCGTCCTCACGGCGGTGCAGGGTGATCTCCGTCAGATCCTGCCGCAGCGGAGTGAGAAGCGAAGATGGATTGCCGGCATACCCACCCGGCTCCTCGAGCTTGACGGAAATGGTGTAGTCGCGCGGTTCCTGCGACATCGCGGCAGGGGTCGCTCGAATCGCGGTGATCGAAACGAGGGCTACGGTTAGCAGGATTGCTGCGGATCCGAGTCGTGACGCCATTGAGTGTCTCTCCCTGCTTTTGTCTGATCCGGAAAATCCGAGGAATTCGAATTGCGGGCAGAGCGACAAGGCAAATTGCAATCGTGCAAGACACGTACCCGTAAGGGTCGCGCCGCCACCCGGGCCGGAAAAGGCGGACACTCGCTGGAAGAGATTGATTCTATTGGAGAAATCAAATGGCGGAACAAACGGGCCGAGCGTTCATCGAGACGCGTGACGGATCTTCGGCATAAACGATATGGAATGTCCGATGTTCGTCGTAGAGATTATTCGGAGGGAGGGGGGAATGGTCTTGCGTCCACCAGGGGCGGGGAACTCTCCCGTCCACGGTGGGGTGCGCCCAGCCCCGTTTGGGGCCGGGCGCCTCTTAGCCAATTGACGTCAGTCGTCGTGGCCCTGGTCGCCCCGGTTGCCGTGACCGTGGGCTTTGTCCTCGTGGCCCGGGTGTCCCGGGGGTCCGTACTTTGCGAACGGCCGGCCCCGGCGGTCGGCGACGATCACCTGCACAGGACGCTTGTCCCGCGCGAGCTGATACTGCGGGACGCCCACGAACCGGTGGCCCATCTGCACCCTGACGAGGCCACGCATGTCGCTGCCCGAGAATGAGCTGGACACCGGGTCGCCGGCTTCCGTCGTAGCACTTCTACCCGCGCGTCTGTTGTTCGGCCGGATTGACGTCGGCCTTCGGAATCTCGGCCTAGTCCTTCGGTGGCTTCGCGAACATCTTCGCGCGCTTCAGGTACTTGATCGTGTCCCTCGCGATCAGGCGCGCCTCGCCATCCACTCCGTTCTTGAGGTCGGTCGTGTAGTTCGCCATCCAGACCGGTGTGGCCGTACCTCCGGAGTAGAACTCGCCCTTCAAAGAGACACGATGGACGGTCTCGAGCGTGTTGCCGCCAATCGGAACGCTCCCGCCGACGAACCCATTCCATCCGCCGATCCCCAGGCTCAACGAGCCCTTGGGCGGCGAGACGACCTCCGCCTCCTTGAACTCGGTCACCGTGTAGACGATGCCTCCATCGACACCCAGTTCCTTGGCCCTGGTCTTGAGCGTCTCCAGGCTCTCGAGGTCCGCCGGCACGAGGTTCGAGTAAGCGGGGATGGCCACGATGTCCTCGTCCTGGAACGCCTTGACCACGGCGTCCTCGAGCGTCCGCCTGGGCGAATCCTCGGTGACCCGGGCGAGCACGAGAATCTTCGAGTACAGCTTTGGCTGAAGATCCGGTGCGGCCCACGTGCCGCCGGTCTTGGTGCTCGCAATCACGGCCGCGGACGCTGCAGCCACGAAAACCAGGGCGAACATCGCTCCCCTTGCGGATCGAGTGCTCATGAGGGGGCCTCCGTCAGGGAAGCCCCGACGAGATCCTGCCGGCCGCGCCGTGTCTACGATTCCTGCCGGGCTTCGAAGCTCGACCGTCCTAGTTCTTGAACAGCCCGCAGCCGGAGCAGCAGACGTCGCCGTCCTCGCAGTCGCCGATACAGGCGATGTAAGTCGGATCGTTCGCGTCCAGCTCGAGGGCGCAACTGCCCCCGCAGCCGGTAGGGCAGCGACAGGTGAAGTCGGCGGAGTTATTGTTGATCATCATCGCGACCGCCGGGGCGCCGTCCTTGTCCTTCGAGGTCGACACCTTCACGCCGGGCTTGATGCGTGCGAATTGGCGGGCGCTCGCGGAGATGAACTCGTTGTCCGTTCCCGCGACGACTGCTGTCAGGCCCGCTACGTTAAAGCCATTGCCGCCTGCGCCGCATCGTGCGACCGCTTTCACAGGCTCCGGCGCGGGCGGGGGAGCGAGCTCCGTCCGGGAAGTCCCCTCCGCAGAGCATCCGCATGCAAGCACCAGAACCGCGCCCAAACACAACCGGATGGATTTCATTGTCCATTCCTCCCATGAGTGGCCTGCCGGATGCACACAAGCACCCGCAGCTTAGCAAATGACAGGGAGTCATGCGTCGGGCGACCATTCTGCTTGTCGAATCTGGTGATTGATGAGAGGCATGCAGATCACTGCCGCCTCACTCGAGGGCGCGCCGTTCCTCGCACCGCCCGGGAACTCAGGTCCGTCAGGGAATGGATCGATCATCCCGATCGCGGGACCCAACAGGATTACCGAGAACGGGTACTACATGCTGACGGGAGACTTCACGATCGCAAGCGGGAACGGGATCGAGATCAGGGCCCGAAAAGCGACGTCGGATCCTGGTGGTCACACGATTCCGCTGAGCGGGTCTGATCTCAGGGAATAAAGATGCCCCCGGTAGCCACCGAGGCCCAGTTTCCCTGTTCTCCTCCCCAGACGATCATCGCCGACCCCGTCCAGACCGCGGCATGGAACGTCCTGGGATTGGGAGCCCCGGTCACAGGAATTGGACGCCATGAATCGGTGCTCGTCGAGAACGCGGCCCCCTGATTGAATAGGATGGAGGGAGATCTCTTGCCCGCCCCCCAGACGATCAATTCGGATCCTGTCCAGACTGCGGTCGCTCCGCCGTACGGAAAGACAATCCCTGGTGATGAGATAGGCGTCCATTGGTCGGTGGATGGGGCATATCGCCCCCCTCCCACGGCCGGATCGAGGTAATCCCAGACGAGCATCTCGCTTCCCGTCCAGACTGAAACGAATGTGCCGTCCGTGCTGGGAGAATTCTGCACCGATAGCGCAGTCCACGTGTCCGACTCCGGATCGTAACGACCCGCATCGGGACCTGCTCCCCAGATGAGCATTTCAGAGCCCGTCCAGTGGGCGGTGTGATAACTGCGCGGAGAGGGGGCGCCGATCAGCGTGACGGACGACCACGTGTCCGTGTGCGGGTTGTACCTTCCACCATCACCGAGTGTCTGGTTGCCCCCGGCGATTGAGCTGCCCCCCCACACGATCAATTCGGAACCCGTCCAGACCGCGGTATGGAGCCAACGGGGCGACGGGGCATTCACTTTCGTGACCGGGCTCCAGGAGTCGGTCAGGGGATCGTATCGAGCCCCGTCGTTGACGAGCTGAAAGGCCCCATCGACACCTCCCCAGACGATCATTCTCGAGCCGGTCCACACGGCTGTATTGACGAGAGTATTCGGGGCTCCCTGCGTCGACATCGCATGCCATGCGTCGAGCATCGGGTCGTATCTCATACCCTGCGGAGTCGTCCCCGGGGAGTGGAATCCCACCCAGAGGATGACCTCATTGCCAGTCCAAACCGTCGAAATGGGTTCCGAATTGTTCCCCATCGGCGGCGGGCCGCTCCCGATCGACGTCGGCGTGAAGGCGCGCGAGATGGGGGAATATCGCAATCCGCTGTTGAGCGATTGCCAGGGATAGAGCGTCACGCCATCAGCCCCTCCCCAGACGATCATCTCCCGCCCCGTCCAGACGGCGGAGTGAGCAAACCGAGCCCATGGATCGTAAGCGTTCGAGGCTGGCGCTGGAATAGTCCAGCGATCCGAGACGGGGTTGTAATCGCCTCCAACGGAGAGATCGATGGTCAAGTGGTCGAAGTCCAGGCCAATTCCACCCCAGACGATCATTCTCGAGCCGGTCCAGACTGCTGTTTGCCCGGAGCGAGCCTGCGGCGCATGGTCGCGGGCGGTGGCCCGCCAGGAGTTGGTCCCCGGATCGAAGCATGCTCCGGTTTGAAGGGGCCCGCTGGAATTCCGGCCGCCCCAGACGATCAATTCTCTCCCCGTCCAGACTGCGGTGTGCGCCGTTCTTCCGCTCGGGGCTCCATTGAGGGTCAGGGACCGCCACTCGTCCAGTCTCGGATCGTAACTGCCACCATCATTCAGGTACGACAATCCACCACGCGTGCCGCCGAATACGATCACTTCCTTTCCTGTCCAGGTCGCCGTGGCACCACTCCGGAGTGATGGGGAATTGAGCGTCGAGATCTTCCGCCAGCGGTCCTTCGCAGGATCGTATGCGCCGCCGTCCTTGGTCTCCGGTCCTGAAATGTCAGAGGTCCCCCATAGGATCATCTCGGTGCCGGTCCAGACGGCAGTACTCACGACCGAGGGGGCTTCGACCGGCGTAACAGGCAACCAGGAGTCGGTCAGCGGATTGTACCGAGCGGCATTGGAGCGGCCACACCAGACGATCATTTCCGATCCGGTCCAAACCGTGATCGGAATGCATGATTCGGGGGCGCCGATCTGCGAGGTTCTCGTCCAGGAATCAAGAACAGGGTCGTAGCGAAAGCCGGAGTTCACGGGCCAGCCGTCCGCCGATTCTCCTCCCCAGACCAGCATGGCGTTACCAGTCCAGACGGCCGAGTGATAGGCGCGTGATTCAGGGCCATCGTCGAGCGAGGCATTGGACCAGATGTTCGACGGAGCCGCGCCAGTTGAAAGTGAGGGCAGCACGCTATAACGGCTCGGGGGAAAGCTCCTGACTTTCTGCAGGTCGAGCGAAGGGGACGCATTGGCCATCCAGTCGTCGAACGATTCACCAGGAATGCGGTCCCGGGCTTGCAGACTGCGCGCCCATCGATCGGCCAGGATCGGCAGGGCGATCGCCTCCGAGATGAGTACTGGGTCGTTTCCGAGATTCGCGAAGAGTTCCTGGAGTCTGTCCGGCATCCTCGACGAGCGGACCACGCGCGCGAGTTCGGAGGAGAGCAGCTCTGGGGTTATCGAGACGCCCCACCGCTCCTCGAGCAGGACTGTCTCTTCGAGACATGTCCGTACCTTCCGCTCTTCCACCGACCGGGGGATCGAGGTATCGAAGGGGCCAGCACCATCCGTTTGGTGTGAAAAGTAATATCGATCGATGAGTCGCTGGGCGTCGACGCGCTCATCGAATGTGAGCGCAAGCGATTGGCTCGCCCCTATGAAACCGGAGAGCAACAGGGCGACGAGACTTACAGAGCCTTGTGCGCGTGCTTGCATCCGTGTGCCCCCCGCTTCACCGTTGGCATCGCAGGACAGAAGAAGGTACGGCCAATCCCGCTCTCATGAGCTCGAGGCTCTCTGGGGCCGACGCGAACCCGGAATTGCGACCTTGGCGCACCCCGCTCAGTCATCGTTATCTACGCGCCCCGCGCCCGTAGCTCAGCCGGATAGAGCGTCGGCCTTGGAAGCTGGAAAGAAAGCGTGGCAGATCAACGAGTTCGTGGATCTGTGGCCCTGTTCCTTTCCAAGGGTTGCGGGGAGAGAGTCTGGTTTCCGGGTGGTATGGACAGCCAGGTGGACACCCGACTCGAGCATGTGACGGGCTCAGATCAGGAAATAGCGAGGCGGGCTGGGCCGAGGAGTTGCCTCTCACGTTCTCCCGCTATGGAAAAACGTTCAGCCCGATGGCGCGCGACGCTTCGGCCAGCCGCTTGTCGTAGGTCAGGACGGTTGCCGCTTCTCCGGAGACTGCCAGCGCGAGGTGTAGGGCATCAGCGGCCCGCAATGCGACCCCCTCCACCGAAAGCATGAGTCGTTCCGCCTCACGGTGAGTCGCAGGAATGAGATCGACACGGCGGTAGACGCCTTGCTCGAGATGGTTGAGGACGGCTCGCTGCAAGCGACCGACGATCTTGGTGTCCACCGTTCCGTCCCGTCTTCTGCGGCAGAGTGAGGACACGATCTCGGTCACCGCTAGATCAGAGATGATGAGATCTCGTCTCCCCAGAATCCTCCGATTCAGCTCGGCGCTCTCCGACTCGGGAACGTAGAGTTTGGCAAGCGCGCTGGTGTCGAGATACAACGGACCCGGCAGCACGCCCCGGTCGCTAGAGCCGATCGCTGCGGTCTTCAACGACCGTCTCCGAGAGAGGTGGCGTCAAGACCGGCATTCTGCGACGGAAACTGGAGAGGTCAGGAAGTGGCCTAGGCGAGAAGCGCAGTGGCGGGACCAGCCTCGCCACGGCGCGGCCACGATCGGTGATAACGATCTCCCGGCCCTTCCTCACATCCTCAATCAGGGCGGAGAGGTTTTGTCTGGCTTCCCGGATCCCTGCTTTCTTCATGCAGAGATTGTGCTACCTGTAGCACAAATTGTCAACCGCCGATCCGGCCTGTTCCCCGAAACTCGCCTTGGGAATGGTACCGCACGGCGATGTGGACGCGTCGATATTATTGTTTCAACAACAACCTTCTCTGCCGTAACATGCCGCTCCCAATGCGCGCCCGTAGCTCAGCCGGATAGAGCGTCGGCCTTCGAGGCCTGAAAGAAAGGGCAGCAGATCAACGAATCTACTGATCTGTTGCCATGTTTCTTTCCGAGGGTTACGGGGAGAGGGTCTGGTTTCCGAGTGGTATGGACACCCAGGTGGACTCGAGATCGACGCGTTACTCACCTTATTTCCCCAAGGTGTTGCGCAACAACCTGAAGGATAGGGCCGGCGAAGAAAAGCAGAGGCCCCCTTTCGGAAGCCTCGCGCCCCATCCCCGAAGGGGTGGGGGGGATAGGTCATTGTACTTTTAGAAGGTCCCGAATGGCACGGCATCAACACCGCGGGTGAGTGGATGTCTCTCCCGGCACAGGCAGACGACGAGCCCCCGGTCGGATTTCTCTCCGAAGATCTCACGGAAGCGTTCGATCCCGGCGGCGTGCGCAGGGGTGGGCGTCGCCGTCAGCTTCGCCTCCACGGGGGAGGTTTGCGTAATGCCGATTATCGGAAGGCAGTGCGGAAAGGCGCTTTGAATGTCCTTTCCGCTTCTATTCGCTTCGGGTCAACGGGAATACCTTCAAGCAGGACACTCACGGGCTCGCGCAATAGCGTCCTCCACTCGAAGACACGGGCGGGGAGCCTCCCCACACGATCATCTCGCTACCCGTCCAGACGGCCGTGTGGGCCGTTCTCCCAATCGGGTCAGCCGTTCCGGTGCTCGTCGTGACCCAGGAGTCGGAGCCCGGCTCGTACCGTCCGCCGGAATTCAGATAGCTGAGGGTGGACACCCCCTTGACTCCTCCCCAAACGATCATCCTGGTTCCCGTCCATACGGCTGTGTGAAAACCCCTCGCCTCGGGCGCAGCAACAGATGCGTCCGTGTCGGACCAGGAGTCGAGGATCGGATCGTAGATCGCACCAGTGTTGAGAAAGATGAGGCTGCTGTCCCTGCCGCCCCAGACAATCATTCCGGTTCCCGTCCAGACCGCCGTGTGACTCGTGCGACCCGTCGGCGCGCCGAGCGACGAGGTCGCCGTCCACGAATCGCCCACGGGATCGTAGCGACCCCCAGTATTTGCATTGTCGCCACCCCAGACGATCATCTCGCTTCCGGTCCAGAGAGCCGTGTGACCCGATCGAGCGGACGGAGTGTTCGCGCCGGTACTGGTGGGATTCCAACTATCTGTCGACGGACTGTAGCGGGCGCCGGTGTTGAGCGAAGTCCCCGATTCTCCGCCCCAGATGATCATCTCGGTGCCGGTCCAGACGGCCGAGTGCCCTTTACGGGCGGAGGGGGCCCCGCTCGTGCTCATCGCCGTCCACCCAGTTGTCGTGGAAAAGCGTGCACCGGTGTTGAGTTCGCCATTGCTGAATCCGCCCCAGACGATCATCTCCATACCGGTCCAAACAGCCGTGTGACCGGTGCGAGGCGCTGGATTCATGGAAGCATTGATGGGAGTCGGTGTCCACGAGTCGGTTACTGGTGTGTAGCGTCCTCCCGATTGGAGGCCGAACACGGGATCCATCGCGCTCCCGCCGAACACGATCATCTCCGTCCCTGTCCATACAGCAGTATGCTGATCCCTCATCCCCGGCGTCGTCCCCGGGTTCGTCTGCCTCCACTTGTCGAGCGTGGGGTTGTACCGGCCGCCATTGTTGACACTCGTGTTGGGCGTACCCGAACTCCCGCCCCAGACGACCATATAGGTGCCGGTCCACACCGCGGTGTGACCCGATCTGCCGCTGGGTTCATTCGGGCTGATCTGGGCCCAGGCGTTGGTCACGGGGTTATAGCGCCCGCCTCCGTTCAGGTTCGGTGCGCCGCCCCAGACGACCATTACGCTGCCTGTCCACACCGCGGTGTGCGCGCTCCGGGCGGATGGCACGCCCGGGGCCGTGCTCGTTGCCGACCAGGAATTCGTCGAAGGATTGTATCGGCCGCCCGAGTTCACCGGGCCGCTCGTGCCGTCGCGCCCGCCCCAAACGATCATCACGGTGCCGGTCCAGACGGCAGTATGCCCAACCCGTCTGATCGGGACGCCCGCGCCCGTACTAGTGGCCGCCCAGCTATTCGTAGAAGGATTGTATCGGCCTCCGGTATTGACAGGCCCTGCCCCTGCATTTCCCGCCCAGACGATCATCTCCGTACCCGTCCAAACGGCCGAGTGGAACGCGCGGGCCGTGGGAACACCGGCTCCGACGCTCGTTGGTGTCCAGGTGTTCGTAGACGGGTTGTAGCGGCCGCCGGAGTTCGTCAGCCCGGGTGAGACGGATCCGCCCCATACGATCATCTCGCTGCCGGTCCACACGGCGGAATGGTAGAACCGTGCCGATGGCGTATTAATTCCGGTACTGGTGGCCGTCCAGGTGTCAGTCGCCGGGTTGTATCGTCCACCCGTGTTGCGCGGTCCCGGGGCATTGCCGCCCCATACGATCATCTCGGTACCCGTCCACACGGCGCTATGGAGTGACCTCGGTCCGGGGGTGTCAAGGGTGATGCTCGTTGGTGTCCAAGTGTCGGTAACAGGATTGTATCTCCCGCCGCTGGTCTGCGAGCTGGATCCCCCCCATACGATCATCTCGCTGCCCGTCCATACTGCCGTGTGACCATCGCGGGGATCGGGCACGTCCTGTCGCGTGATCGCCCACGTATCGTCCGTACAGCCGCTGGAGGGGGCCGCATCGACGACATACGAGTCCGAAGGAACCCGTAGCTCGGTTGGAAAGCGAGAGGCCGCGTCGGTCCACCACAGGTCGAATGCCTTCCGGCCCTCTGTCTCATGTTCGGTGGCGTCGTGCATGGGAGGCGCATCGAACGAGTAGAGCTCACGAACGAGGCGATCGGCCAGAATCGGTCGCGCCAGACACTCGGCGATCAGGAAGGGGTCGTTCCCGAGGGCGGTGAAGAGTTCCGCCAGCATGCCGGGGTCCTTGGTGTTGGTGACAATCCGGTGAACTTCGGACTGGATCTCCTCGGCCGTGATCGGCGTCTGCCAGACATTCTCGAGGGCGGTCGACTTTCTCAGATAGCTTTCGACGGTTGCACGGATCGCGTCGGTTGACATGACCTGCCTGAGAGGAGGCTTTCCGGTCGGTTGAGTTTCCGGCCAGATTCGATGGTTCCAGTAAACCCGTTCGATCGCCTCCTGCGCATTGACGCGATCCTCGAAGCTCAGTCCCCGAGACATCGACCAGTTGCCCGCAAAGGGAATGCTTCCGAAAACGAGAATTGTGGCCACAGTGTGCCTTCTCATGCCGTCCTCTCAATGAGATGTACGGCGCACCGTACGCCCCCTGACGTGCGCCGTCAACCATTTCTTGCTCAATTCCTTCATGGGCGCGCCCGCTTCCGCCGGTGTGCCCGTGATGGAACCCTCCGACGATTTCTCCAGCGGCACCGATGTCGCCGGCAGGCATTCCCGGGTTCGAGGCGGGCATCGGCTCCGCCCGGGAACGAGCCCGGCCGCCCGTCGAAGCGTGGTTGACATATGATCCCTCGTCGAAAGTCGAGCTCGAAGCGTAGCTAGTTTGTCCGATGCCAGCGCACGCCGCCATCGCCGATCGGCTCGGGCTTCGCAACAAGGTGACGCAGGCGAAGAAACTCGTCGCGCATGACGGCCAGAAGCAGTCGAAATAAATGCTTGCACGATCCCGGTCGCGATCGAGGGGATGCCGGGGCGTTCTCGAGCCCTTCGTCATTTTTTTGTATCGTGCACCATTTCCGGTTGGAGTCTCGCCGAACGACTGCCGATCCGCGTCCCGACGACCGGGGACGGACTGCCGCGCAACGAGGTCGACGCGATCCCGGGGGACTTGCGCGGGTTTCTCTGGGTCGCGACAGCCAACGGCATCGCACGCTACGACGGAAACGAGTTCGTCACGTTCGGGACCTCGGACAGCCTGCCCAGCCCCTATGTCTCGTCGATCGTCGAGGCGGGCGGTACGATGTGGATCGGCACCACATCTGGTCTCGCCCGCATGAAGCAGAACGCCCGGGGCGGTGAACCGCTCTTCGAGAAGAGCGCGCTCGCGAACTCGGGGCCGAACGCGAACATCAACGCCCTCGCCGCGGCCTCCGACGGGACCCTTGTGGTCGCGACAATGGACGGGCTGTACCGGGGGGCTGGCGCCTCGAATGGAAGGTCGACGAGAACATGATCGCCTACGACCGCAAGAGCGACGGCATGTATCCGCTCCTGACCAACGACCGCGAGCTCTCCGTTCAAGAGGCCTTCGCGGCACACCGCCGGCTGCCCGCCATCGAGAAGCGTTTCGAACAGCTCAAGAGCGTCTTCGAGCTCGCCCCGATCTTCCTTAAGAACGAGGACCGCATCGAGGCGTTCTTCTTCGTCTACTTCCTTGCGCTTCTCGTCCAGGCCCTTGTTGAGCGCGAGCTGAGACAGGGCATGCAGAGGGCTCGCGTCCCGGAACTTCCCATCTACCCTGAGGAGCGCAGGTGCCACAGGCCGACCGCCGAGCAAGTCTTTCGCCTCTTCTCCCTCGCCGCCCGCAACGTGCTCGTCCTCGGTGGCAAAAACGTCCGCATCCTCGACCCCGAACTCACCGACCTGCAACACCAGGTCCTGGGCCTGATAGGCGTGCCGCCAGCCGCCTACGGCGCCCGATCGTGATCCTCACGAAAATTGCGAGGATATGCGGCCGGGATGTGCGGAATGTAGGGCGAGCGCCCTTCTCAAGCCCTGTACCTAATGGCGAGAGATGGCCCAGCCCGTCTACAAGGGGAGACGGAACAAGTGATCACGCGAATGCGCGCCTTCAAGAAAGGGTTCCTCGCAGAAGGTGACCCCACGTAATGTCACGCCAACGATCGACGCCCATTGCCACAGATCGTTCCTCTCCCGTAGCATGTCAGTTCTCCGTGCGCCCGTAGCTCAGCCGGATAGAGCGTCGGCCTTCGAAGCCGTTGGTCGGGGGTTCGAATCCCTCCGGGCGCGCCAGTCGCAGATTCATCGGGGGTGACGATGACGATCACCGGCCCTCGCTCTCGCGCCCGGTCCCGCGCACTGTGCGGGACCCTTCTGGCCATCGTAGCGGCAATCGGCGTGGCGACACCCGGCTCTCGGGGCGCGGAGGCCTGGCCTGCCGTTCGCCCCGGTGCGAAGGCACAGTCCGCGGAAGAGCGCGCGATCCAGGCCGATCCGGAGCATGGCATCGAGCACAGCGTCATCCTGCTCGACGAGACCAATCGCGACGATGCGGCCGCCAAGCCACGGCTGGAGTTCCATCGGCGCGTGAAGGTCCTCTCGGCTGACGCGCGCTCGCTCGGGCAGATCAGACTGCCGCTCGCGACCGAATCCGACATCCTGATCGACTTCTGGGCGCACTCGATCCAGCCCGACGGTACCGTGCGCTCGCTGGAGCGCAGCGCCCTCGTCGACCAGAAGGTCGAGGAGTGGCAGACCGGAGAACTCCGCGTCCGCAAAGGATTGGTTCCCGGCGTCGAGATCGGCTCCGTGATCGATTACGGCTGGACCATCCAGCGGCGATGGGTTGTGGACTTGGAGACCTTCGACATCCAGCAGAATGCGCCGGTCCGGCTCTTCCGCCTGCGGTGGAAACCACTCAATTCGGCAGCGTCGTATGTCCCGAGCAGGAAGATGCTCACATCGATATCCGTCACTGCGGTGACGGGCGGCGTGCAAGTCACCGGTCACGATCTGCCGCCGCGCCTGGAGGAACCGCAGGCGCCGCCGGCGTTCGAGCTGTTCTCGTCGATCACGTTCATCTACTTTCCCTCCGGGGCCGACCCCTCAAACTACTGGGACGCCGAGGCCAAGCGGATCGAGAAGGACCTGACCCTCGAAATCCGGCACCCCGCGACGATGCGCGCGATCCTCGCCGCCGCCGGCCAGGCCAATGCAGAGCCCGGGGCCGAGGAGGCGCTGCGCGATGCCTATGACTGGATCGTCCGGAATATCCGCAATGCCAGGTGGCCCCGGGATGCGGACCGGGAGGCTGTCGCCGCGTGGGAAGTCCGCTCCGACGACATTGACCGGGTCGCAAAGGAGCGGATCGGGAGTCCAACGCAGATCGTCCGCCTGTTCGTCGGGGTTGCGCGCGTGCTGGGATATGAGGCGCACGAGGTGCGGGCGACCGATCGCACGAAACGCTACTGGGACCCGCGAATGCGCTCGTTGCAGCAGTTCTCGCTGACGTTTGCGGCGGTGCGGCGGCCCGGCCAATCCGATGACGAATACGTGGTGCTCGCGCCGTCGCTCGGCCTGCCATGGGGGGAGCTGCCGTGGTGGACGACAGGCACACGCGGCTTCCTGGCCTCCGGGAAGGGAGCCGTCCAGGTGACGCTGGTCCCTGGCGCCGCCAGGTCCAACACGGCCCGCACGGACGGGTGGTGCGAGTGGAGCCTTCTCGAGGAACGGCGCTGCTCGTGGAACACGGTCATTGAAGGAGCGCGCGGACAGGACCTTGGCCGGCGGCTCAGGGAGGCTCCGCCCGCGGAGTGGGAGAAGATCGTCGAGCCGGCCTGCGGGGGAGGCTGGGAGTACACCCTCTCGAAGGTGGCTGAGGCGTCCGTGACCGATCCGCTCGCACCGCTTCGGATCGAGTGCGCGGGCAGCGTCTCCATCCAAATGGACCAGACGGAAGGGGAGCCGCTCGCGCAAGCCCTCGCGACGCAGACGCGCGGCGTCTCGCTCCGCTGGATTGGACCGTGGCAGGGCCACGTCCCCGACTTGTTCCCCGGACCGCGACAGTTCGCCGTGGTGTGGGACGCCCCACGGACCGAGCAGACGAACATGGAAGTGAGGTCGCCCGAAGGGTTCGTGCCGGACACCGCGCTCCCTCCGATCCTCCTCGAGACCCCGGTCGGCAGCTACTCCCGTGTCGTCGAGATCATACCGGCGGGGTTCGTCGTCTCGCGAAAGCTGGTCTTCCCGCGGCTCTTGGTTGAACCGGCCGACTATCCCGCCCTCGCGGGATTCCTCGAAGCCGTGCGCGCCGCCGACCGGTCCCTTCTGCAATTCCGCCGTGCGGACACGGGCGAGCCGCAGGAGTCGTCCCCATAGGAGACGGTTCCTCGTATGATCACGACCGATCGGAGCGGCGCGCCAGGCTCTTGATAGGGGGACGCATGAACCGGCCGCACAGCCCAATTGCCGCGATCGCCGCGATCGGCGCCCTCGGGCTGTTCTCGCCGCAGGCCGCCGAGAACGTGAAGCGCGTGAAGGAGAACGACACGCGCATCGAGGTTTACGAAGGGCCGTCCACGATCTCGCCCGAGGAGGCGGCGATCACGGCCGACCCGGCCGCCGGCGTCGAGCATGCCGTCATCCTCGTTGAGGAAGCGATCCTCGACGACAACGAAGGCGCGATCGCCGAGTTCACGTATCACCGCCGCGCCAAGATCCTCTCGAACGAGGGCCGCGGCCTCGCCGATCTTCAGATGCCGGTGACCTACGGGCTCACCTCGATCAAGACGTTCTGGGCTAAGACGATCCTTCCCGACGGCACGGTCCATAAGCTCGATCAGAAGGAGCTGAAGGAGCAGGCGCTCGTGAAGATCGGCGGCGTGCAGGCGAACGTGCGCAAGGGGGCGCTGCCGGCGGTCGTGCCGGGGTGCGTCATCGACTACGGCTGGGTGATCCGCAAGACCCACATCGAGGAAACCACCTCGGTGGCGATCCAGCTCGCGTGGCCGGTCCGCTCCTTTCGGTACCGCTGGGTCCCGAGCCAGTTCTTCAGCGGTTCCTACCGCGCCAACAAGACCGAAGGGCTCGACATCACGATCGCCCTGTCCGACCGGACGATCCTCTTCACGGGGAAGAACATCCCCCCGGTCCAGGACGAGACGCTGATGCCTCCGGTCGAGGAGGTCCGGGCGGGGGCGGTCCTCTACTACACGGAGCAGAACGCCGACCTGAAGGATTTCTGGAACACCGAGGCGAAGCGGATCGAGCGGCTCGTCGTCTCCGAGATCCGCGGCAAGAACACCCTCGCCGCGGTCGTTCAGACCGCCGGGCTCGCCGGCTCCACCGCGCCGCCAATGGAGCGCGCCCGGACCGCGTACGAGTGGATCGTGAACAACATCAAGAACACGACCCGCCTGTCCGGGGACCAGGCCGACAAGGAAGACCCGAGCGAATCGGCGCCCGACAAGATGAAGGAGGTCTTCGAGACGCGCTCCGGCGGCATGCGGCAGATCACGCGGTTGTTCATCGGGGTCGCGCGCACGCTGGGCCTCGACGCGCGCGAGGTGCGCGCCGCCGACCGCACGGAGCGATTCTGGGACAAGAATCTCCTCTCCGTTGCGCAGTTCGACGCCCGCCTCGCAGCCGTGCGGCCGCTCGGCACGTCGGACGTGGAGTGGATGGTGGTGGCCCCGGCCTACGGTCTGCCGTGGGGAGAGCTGCCCTGGTGGGTCACCGGTCTGCCCGCGTTCGCCGCCGGGTCCGGCGGCTCGACCGAACTGGCGCTGCGGGCGGCGGAGCCGCGCAAGAACGTCTCCGAGAGCTGGGCCGAGATCGGCCTGGCAGGTGAGGCGGAAGAGGCCAGCGTCTCCTGGCGGCGGCGCGCCACCGGCGCCGCCGGTCAGGATGGCCACGCCACCCTGCGCTGGCAGGCGGACGCCGACCGCCAGGACGAGCTGCGCAAGATCTGCGGCGAGAGCGGCGACTTCGAGATCAGCGAGTCCACGGCAAAGGATCTGGAGAATCTGCAGACGCCGTTCTCGTTCGAGTGCAAAGGGGTGCTGGCCCTGCGCGGCGGCGCCGAGGGGTTCTCGACGGTCGATCTGCCCATCGACGGTCCCTGGTTCGAGGACGTACCCGATCTGCACGCGGGCGAGAGGAAGCACCCGGTCATCCTCGAGGCCCCGCGCATCGATCTCGCCACACTCGACATCAAGCCGCCCGAAGGGTTCGCCCCCACGGGGGCGCGCGACCCGGTGACGGTGAGCAGCAAGTACGGCTCGTACTCGCTCTTCTACAACGAAGCCGACGGCGGCTATCACATCGAGCGGATGCTCCGGCTTGCCATCATGACCGTGGACCCGAAGGAGTACGGCGAGTTCGTCGAGTTCCTCGACGCGGTCCGGCGGGCGGATCGCTCCAGCGTCCGGTTCAAGCGGCTTCAGGAAGAGCCGTGAGCGCGTCCGGCACGCGGCGGCGCGTCGCCGCGGCCCTCTGCGGCGGATTGCTTGCTGCCGCGGCGCTTCCGGCCCACGCCGCGAAGCTCCCCGATTGGGCCGACGCCATCGCCCGGACGGCGCCCGCGCCCCCCGATACGCGCTCGAAGGACACGTCGCTCGTTCTGCTCTCCGAGACGCACGTCACCGTTCTGCCCGACGGCCGCGTGCGCACGCGCCAGCGCACCGCGGAGCAGGCCTGGACGTCGCGCGCCGAGGACGTGGGCCTGGGAGGGTTCCCGTTCGACAAGAAGACGAAGCTGCGCACCGCCCGCGCTTGGCACCTGCCGCCCGGCGAGAAGGTGGAGAAGAGCAGCGGATTCTCGGAGATCACCCTGTCCCTCGACAGCGCCTCCTTTCTGAGCGACAACAAGACGCGGATCATCGGCATGGACGGCGTGAAGAAGGGCAGCATCGTCTTCTTCGAGTTCGAGGCCGAGGAGGCGAAGCCGACCCCGGGCCTGTACCACCTGGTCTACACCGGCGCGCCGACGCGGCTCTCGGTGTTCGAGATCGAGCTGCCTTCGGGCTGGTCGCAGCGCAGCGACTGGCTGCGCAGCGAGGGCCCCCAACCGGTCACGTCCGGCGCGACGACGCGGTGGGAGCTGCGCGACATGCCCGGGCCGATCACCGAGCCGCTCGGGGACGATCCGCGCGAGACGGCGCCGGCGCTGGCCGTCGCGCTGGTGCCGCCGCCGATCGACAACCTCAAGAGCGTGACCGCGGCCGAGTGGAAAGACGTGTCGGTGTGGTATGACCGCATCACGAAGGGCATGGACGCTGCATCACCCGCGGTCACCGCCGCGGCGAACGGCGCACTGGCCGGGAAGGCCGGGTTCTGGGACCAGGTCGCCGCCGCCGCGCGCCACGTGCGCGACCGCGTGCGCTACGTCGCGATCGAGCTGGGGGACGGCGGCTACGTGCCCCGACCCGCCGGCGATACGCTGGGGAATCTCTACGGCGACTGCAAGGACAAGGGGACCCTGTTCCGGTCGTTCCTCGCCACGCGCGGCATCGCCTCGTGGGGCGTGCTGGTGAACGCGACGACGCCCGATACGCTCTCGGATACCGCGCCGTCGTGGGCCTTCAATCACTTCATCGTGGCCGTGCCGGTCCCGGCGGGAGAAACAGTCCCCGAGACGTACGCAGGCGCCGTCGTGGACGGCGGCGACCTCGGCCGGCTGCTCTTCGTGGACACCACCAGCGAATCCACGCCGCCTGGCGCGATCCCCTCGAATCTCGCGGGACACAAGGCGCTCGTCGTGGCCGCCGACCGGGGCCGGCTGGTCACGCTGCCGCCCGGCCGTCCGGAGGACAACCGGCTGGTGCGCCGGGCGAAGGGTGAAGTCGCCGCGGACCGCAGCGTCACCTGGACTTTCGAGGATCAGTCGCGCGGCGCGATCGCCAACTGGTCGCGATCGTTGTGGCGGCACTCCGCCTCGGACTACAGGAAGGGGCGTGAGTCGGCGGCGGCGGAGGCCTGGCCGGGCGCGCGCCTTACGAAGTGCGACGTCGTCGACGAAACCGACGACGGCGCCTTCAACGAAACGCGCGTCGTTGCGGTGCCGCAGGCGGCGCATGCCGACCCCGAGTCGGCCCTGCGCTTCTTTCCCAGCGCCGAGGACTGGCTGCCGCGCGTGAGCCTGAGCCGGCGCACCGTTCCGGTCGTCTATGTCTACCCGCGCATCCTCGAATACGAGACGCGCCTGACCGGACTCCCCGCGACGGCCGCGCTGCCCACGGCAAAGACCTGGAGCGGCGACGGCTGGGAGGTCGGCACGGAGTTCCGCCGCGAAGATTCGGGCGGCATCACCGCGCGATGGAAGCTCGTGCTGACGCGGACCCGCTATGCGCCCGACGCTTTCCCCGAGCTGAAGAAGCTGTGGAGCGCGATCGGAACGACCGCGGCGCCGATGATCCCGCTTCCGCCCGCCTCGTAGGCGGGCAGGGGTCTAAAGCGGAGCGGCTTCGGGGATGCCGGCGCCCGGGCCGGGGAGCGACGGCGCCGCCGGCTCCACGGTCCGCGTGAGTGATTCCCACTTCCCGAGCGCGTAGGCGGCGAGCACGACGGCGGCGGCCAGGGGCACGACGGTGCCGTACGCCTTGAAGAGCAATCCGTCGGGCGGCATGCCGAGCCAGCCGCCGAGCTTGTCGGTGTAGTAGCGCAGATGCATCGCCATCAGAAACGGTGCCAGAGCGACACCGAAACGGGCGAGGGCAGGCCGCTCGGCCGCGATGAACGGCGAGCCGGCTAGCAGAAAGACCGCGGAGCCGATGAACACGAGCGTGAAGTAGGTGCCGGCGATGGGCTCGAGGGCGGAGCCGGTGTGCGCCAAGCCGTTCCAGACGAACCACGACAGACAGAGCACCGAGAGCCCCGCCGCCAGCCCCCGCGCCCGGAACACCGCGCTGGCGTCCGCGATCCGGCCCGTCGAGAAATCCGGTTTCTGGAGCAGCGGGATGATCAGCAGGCAGACGGCGCCGAAGATCGCGTCGACGGTCAGCGTGACCGGATACCCCCACGACTCGATTGCGATGCCCTGCCACGTCGAGCTGTAGGCGATCGTCAGGTTCAAGAGCGCCATGTAGGCGGTGAACTGCGACGCGGCGACGGCGGGATTGGTCACGTCCATGAACTGCGCCGTGCGCGTGCCGTACATCAGACCCTGGAACACCGCATAGACCATCGAAGCGATCCAGAACGCCGTCAGGAGCCCGGGCGGCACCACCGGCCGGTCGGCCGCGGTCACGCTCACCGGCATGATCCAGTTGTAATGGTGGAGCACGGTGCTCAGCCAGAGCACCGGAAGCCCGAGGAGAGCGATGTACGTGAAGAGAGTCCGGCGACGGCCGAGGCGGTCGGACAGAAATCCGCCGAGGGCGCAGAAGACCGCCGAAAGGATCGCCGACAGGCCGCTGAGCCGGCCGACGGCGTTGTCGTCCATCCCCAGCTCGACCGCCAGGTTCGATTGCAGCGCCAGCCCGAGGCACATCGCGCCGGGGGGCAGCAGCGCCAGAAAGAGCGACAGGAATGCGCCGCGGGTTCCCACGAAGGATCTGAATGTCTCCTCACCGAACTGCCGGATCGCCCGGCCCGCGGCAGCGAGACGCGCGCCGCCCGCCTCGAGGGGGGCCGGTGTCGGCACCTCGCGCATCGGCAGGGCGACGAAGATCGTGACGCAGAGGATCGCGGCGGCGACGAGGAAGAAGGTCGCCTGGAAGCCGACATACGGGGTGATCAGCAGCACGCCGGCGCCGCCGACCGCCTGGCCGAGATAGGCGCCGCCGAACATCAGCCCGTTCGCCAGGCCGCGCTCGTCGTCGCGCAGCGTGTTGCAGGCGAGCGCGTCGATCGCGACGTCCTGCGTGGCTCCAAAGGTGTTGTGCACCAGGAGCACGATCGTGAAGAGCCAGAGCTGTTCCGGGAGCTTGATGAACACGGCGCCCAGCAGCGTCAGCGCCATGAAGATTTGAGTGCCGACGATCCACCCGCGGCGGCGGCCCCACCGGTTCGACGAAAAGACGTCGACGAACGGGCCCACCGCCCACTTGAAGGCCCAGGGCAGGTAATAGGTTGCGACGAAGGCGCCGATCGCCGCCGGCCCCACATCCTGGCGGCGCATCTGGGTCGCCACCGCGGTCGCCGCGAATCCGAGCGGAATCCCTTCGGTGACGTAGAGGAAGAAGAATGCGGCGAGGCGTCCGACCCGTGTGGACAGCAGATTGGGGAGCGCCATCGGCGCAGAATCGCCGCCGTCCGGCGAGACTGTCAAGGGAGAGATAATCCCGCCAGATGGCCCGCCGCCCCCTCTTTGCCCGCGCTGCGTCCCTGGCGGCGGCCCTGGCGTTCCCCGCCGCGGCGGCCTGCAGCGGCGGCGCTCCGCCCGCGGGTGGGGCCGGCCCGGGCGCGCGCGTGCCTGCGATCGCCGTCACGGTGCCCCCGCAGGCCTGGTTCGTGGAGCATCTGCTGGGTCTGCCGGTAGGGAGCGTGGCGGTCATGATTCCACCCGGGACGCCGAGCGAGGTCGAGTCGTATTCGCCGGTGCCCTCGCAGATCGGTGCCCTGGAGAGGGCCGAGGCCTATGTCGCCATCGGTCATCCGGCGATCGCACTCGAGACAGGCTGGGTCGAGCCGTTTCTCGCCGGGCGGCCGCAGGTGCCGGTCATCCGCATGGGCCGGGGCGCCGTCGTGGCGCCCGGGTCGGATCCACACATCTGGGTGTCGCCCGCCAAAGCCGCCGACTGCGTGCGCGCGATCGCCGACGGGCTGTCCGCGCGTTATCCGGAGCGCGCAGGGGAGATCGCCCGAAGTCTCCCCTCGGTGCTGGACGAGGTCGTCGCGGCGGACATCGACGTGCGCGCCACGCTCGCGCGCGCGCCGCGCCGCACGATCCTCGTGTATCACCCCGCGCTGGGAACGCTGGCCCGCGACTACGGCCTGACGCAGCTCGCCATCGAGGAAGACGGCAAGGAGCCGGGGCTCGCGCACCTCTCCGCGGTGATCGAAAGCGCGCGGGCGCAGGAGATCCGAGCGGTGTTCGTGCAGCGCGGATTCGTCACGCGGCCCGCGGAAGCGGTCGCCCGCGAGCTGGGAGGCCGTCTCGAGGAGCTGGACGTGCTCGCGTTCGACTGGCCCGCGAACGTGCGGGCGATCGCGCGGCGTCTTGCGGCCTCGATGGGCGCCCCGGAAGGCGGCGCATGAGCGTCATCGTCCGCGCCGACTCCGTATCGTTCGGATACGGCATGGGCACCACGCTCGACTCCGTGTCGCTCACGGTCGAGGCGGGGGAGGCGCTCGGAATCGTGGGGCCGAACGGCGGCGGCAAGACGACGCTGCTGCGGCTTCTGCTCGGCCTGCTGAAGCCGCACCGGGGGCGCATTCAGTGGCAGCCGAACGGGGCGCATCCGCGCCGTATCGGCTATGCCTCGCAGTTCCCGGCATTCGACCGCGGATTCCCGATGCGCGTGCGGGAGATGATTCTTCAGGGGCGCCTGACGTATCGCGGCCCGCTGCGCGGCTGGCTGCCCGAGGACCACGAAGCCGCCGGCGCCGCCATCGCGCGGCTGCGGCTCGAGGGGCTGGCCGACCACTACCTGGGCGAGCTGTCCGGCGGACAGATCAAGCGGGCGCTGATCGCGCGCGCGCTCGTGAACGAGCCCGAGGTGCTGATCATGGACGAGCCGGTCGCTTCCCTCGACCGCGACTCGCGGCTGCTTCTGGCGGGGCTGGTGCGCGAGATGAAGGGCCGCGTCACGCTGCTCATCGCGACGCACGATCCGGCGGAGTTCGGGTTTCCGTTCGATCGCGTGATCACCGTGGACCGCACGCTGGCGACGCAGCCCGGCCCCGGAGCGAAGCCGTGAGCGGCGTCGGCATGCTCTTCGCGTCGGAGTTCGGCCGCAACGCGCTGGTCGTCAGCCTGCTTGCAAGCGTGCTGTGCGGCATCGTCGGCACCTTTGTCGTGCTCAAGCGGCTCGTCTCGATCACCGGAGGCATCAGCCATGCGGCGCTCGGGGGGCTCGGCGCCGCCTACTGTGCCGGCATCGATCCGCGCTGGGGCGGGCTCGCGGTGGCGATCGGCGCCTCGCTCGCGCTCGGCGCCGCGGGGCGGGAGCGGTGGAAGACGCTCGATGCGGGGATCGGCGTGCTGTGGGCGGTCGGAATGGCGGTCGGCATCCTGCTCATTTCGCTGACGCCGGGCTACGCGCCGAATCTCATGGGCTTCCTGTTCGGCAATGTGCTGCTCGTGTCCCGCGCCGACGTGTGGCTCGCCGCCGGCGTGACGGCCGGCACGCTGATCGTCCTCGCACTGTTCGCAAAGGAGTTCCTCGCCGTCGGATTCGACGAAGAGTACGCCCAGATCCAGGGGCTGCGCGTGCGGCTCTTCTCGACGCTGCTTCTCGTTCTCGCGGGGCTCACGGTGATCGTGCTGATCCAGGTTGTGGGGATCATCCTCGTCATCGCGCTGCTCACGATCCCGCCGCTCGCGAGTCTGGCGCTCTTCCGTGGAATCCGGACGGTGCTCGCCGCCTCCGTGGGGTTCGGCGCGCTCATGACGACCGCCGGATTGTTCCTGTCGTTCCAATGGAATCTTCCCGCGGGGCCGATGATGGTGCTCGCGGGGGCTGCCGGACTCGGGCTGGTCTGGCTGGTGCGCCGCGCCCGCGCCGGCAGACAATCGGCTCTACAATGAACCGTTCCCATTCCACGACGGCGCAGGGAGGTGCCCCTGATTCAGGCCGGTGCGGGGATCTCCGACCAGCAGGACGGTGAGAAGGCCGCGCACGAGGCGGCGACCGCGGCGCTCGAGCGCTCGCGAGCGGACGCTGCTGACTGGGTTTTCGTCTTCGTCACCCCGGCGCACCGCGGCGCCTTCGGCGCGATTCTCGAGACCGTCTGTGATGTGACCGGGACCAGCAGAGTCATCGGCTGCACCGGCGTCGGCGTGCTGGCGGGCGCGAAGGAGATCGAAGGGGAGGCCGGCGTCGCGGTGCTCGCCGCGTCGAGCGAGGCCGTGCGTGCCGTGCCCCTGCTGTTCCGCGACGAAGGGGACGGCGGGCTCTCGATCGGCTACGAGATCGCGGCGCTCCTGGAGCCGCCGCCGGCGGCGGGCGAGGACGAGATCCTGCTTCTGTTCTCCGACCCGGCGCGCATTCAGCCCGAGCGGGTCTTCCGCGCGCTGGGCGCCAAGCGCCCGATCCTGATCGCGGGCGCCGCGGCGAGCGAGGACGGCACGCTCGGAGGCACGCAGCAGTTCTGCGGGCGCGAGGTGGCGGCCGGCGCGGTTGCCGGGCTGCACCTCTCGGGGCGGCTCGGGCTCGCGACGGGTGTCACCCAGGGCTGCACGCCGATCGGCGAGCCGTGCGTCATCACGCGCGGGCACGGCAACATGGTCTTCGCGCTCGACGGCCGCCCGGCGCTCGCCGTCTTCGCCGAGCAGATCCCGCGCGCGCTGTTCGCTGCGAACCCGGCTCTGCTGCGCAGCGTCTTCGTCGGGATCTCGCCGGAGCCGGCGCCGGCCGAGACGGCCCCCGGCGAATTCCTCGTGCGCCCGATCGCCGGATTCGATCAGGCGCGCGGCGCGTTCGCCGTCGGCGGGTCCGTCGTCGAAGGGCAGTGGCTCACACTCGTCATCCGCGATCCCGACGCCGCGCGCGAGGACCTGAAGCGCATGCTCGAGAAAGTCAGAACCGCTCGCGAGACGCTCCATGCGGCCTTCGGCCTTTACTTCAATTGCGCCGGACGCGGGCGCGGGCTCTACGGCCTCGACGGCATCGACTCGGCGTATCTCACGCAGGCGCTCGGCTCGCTTCCTCTTGCTGGCGTCTTCGGCAACGCCGAGTTCGCCCCGCTCCGAGGCGCGACTCGCATGTTTACGTACACGGGCGTTCTGACTCTCGTCGGCGAGGCGCGGCCGCGCTAGGCGCCCGCGCTGGGCGCCCGTGCTGGGCGCCCGCGCTGGACGGCCGCGCGAGGCGGCCGCGCCAGGCGGTCGCGCTAGGCGGTCGCGGGGGCACCTCATCCCCGGGCACGCTCGTCTCGCGCTCGGCGCGCTCAACTCGCTCTTCGTCCAGCACGACACGCGGCATGGGTCCACCGCTCCTCGCGAGGGCGGTCAGCGCTTAGTCGTGCTTCCCGAAGGCCCGGGGAGTGAGGCACCCCCCGCGACCGCCATGCGCGGGCCACACCCGAGGAGACCGAGCCCCCCGCGACCGCCATGCGCGGGCCACACGCGAGGAGACCGAGCCCCCCGCGACCGCCATGCGCGGGCCACACCCGAGGAGACCGAGCCCCCCGCGACCGCCATGCGCGGGCCACACCCGAGGAGACCGAGCCCCCCGCGACCGTCATGCGCGGGCCACACCCGAGGAGACCGAGCCCCCCGCGTCCGCACGGCGCAGCGCGGCTCCCGAGTCCGCCTGCAGCGGCGCGCCTCCCGAGTCAAAACGCCTTCGAGACGCCGACGAGGACGCCGAGCGAGGCGCCGAGCTGGGCTTCGTTCACGTCCTGATAGACGGGCAACTGGAGGAAGAGGTAGGCCGAGAGATCGGCAGGGTTTCCGAGTGAGATGCCTGGCGTGACGCTGACCTGAGTGAAGCCGGTCGAGCCGACGCCGTCGCCGCGATAGTCGTCGCGGCCGGTCGAGCGGACATTCGCCTGGACGGAGACAGCGAAGGTATCCTTCAGGCGATGCACGAGACCGCCATCGAGACGGCGGTCGTCGCCGATCCGGTAGTCGAGATCGTTCGTGCCGTTGCGCCGGTAGAAACCGGTCGCGAACCAGGTCGTCGCGGCGCCCTTCAATGTGTGGGCCCAGTGCAGGGTGGCAATTCCGTCCCACGAACCGGAGCCGGGCTGCACGGAGGTTTCGTTGATCTCGCCGTCGGTGTCGCGCAGGGTCCACGGACCGGTCGGGGCTTCCACCTAAAGACCGCCGACGAGCAGATCGGTCGGCTTCATTAGGAAGGCCCAGCGCACGCCGGCCTGGATGTCGCCGAACCCTTCCGTCCCGTCGTCGCTCGTGAACTCCGGATTCGTCCCAAGCGGGTCATGGATGAGCTCGAGGTCGCGCACCACGCGGAGCGGCAGCGCTCCGGTGACGGTGAGGCGCTCGGTCGCCCCCCAGGCCAGGTCGAGCCAGAGAGTCGTTTCCTGATTGCGGAGCAGCTCGTGGTGATCGGGCTCGATCTCACCCTCCTCGAAGTCGATCCCCGGCGTCAGGACGTGATCCGTCTCGCCGGTGCCCTCGAGCCGGCGGTCCTGGTCGGTCCAGGTGAACACGAAATCGGCCCGCAGAGCGCCCGGAGCAGCGAGGCCTTCACGCGTGCCGGTCGTCAGAAAACAGCCGGTCGAGCCGCACGAGGCTCGGGCCGGCAGCCCGCCAGTGGGCAGGAGCGCCGCAGCGCACGCGGCGCACAACCGTCGCAGGGATGAAGCCATGATTGCTCCCGGGCAGGACGGCGCACGAAAGCGCGCGCAGTCCGCTCGCGTGTGAGCGATGACAGTGGCCGCGCGCGCCCCATGCGCGCACGGCGGCTCAGACGCCGGCGAGGGAGAGCCTGGGAGGCGGGTCGGGAGGAGCGGGCGGGAGTGAGTCCGGCGCGCGGTCGCAGGCGGTAGCGGCGGCGGGCGACGCGCGGGGCGCGCCGATCTCGATGGAAACGGGAAGTACCGCTCTCTGAGTGAGACCGGATTCCGTCGTCGCCGCCGGAGCGCTGCAGCACGACGACGAGAGGGTGCACGAAGCGCCGCCCGCGTCGGCCGCGGCGAGATGGTAAGGGCAGCAGCACCCGTCGTCGCCGCCCCTTCCGCAGAATTGTGACGATTCGCCGACGACGGGACGGACGGTGTGCGCGGACAGAAGCGCACAGAGAAGAAGGCTCGCGAAGCCGCGCCGTATCGGCATGCAGCGGCATCTTACCGCCACTCTGCGGGAGTCACGGAACCGTCACAGGAACTTAAATCCCCCGACTCCGCAGTGCTGTCAATTCCGCTGGTCGCGGGCCGGACCCCAGGCGCCGCGGCGGCCCTCCACTTCCGCGTGGGAAGAGTTGGAGGGTATGGCCGGGGGGAGGAATCGGCAGAAATGGAATCGAAGATGAGACGACCGGCGACCGCGGCGATCGTGGCGGTCCTTCTGCTCGCAGGGATCGTGAGCGCCTCTGCCGCGACGATCAATGTGACCGCGGACATCACGACGAGCCAGACCTGGACGTCGGATAATACCTACATCCTGACAGTGCCGGTCTACGTCAAGAACGGCGCCACGCTGACAATCCAGCCGGGCACGGTGATTCGGGGCGAGCCGGAAAGCAGCCCGGGCGCCTTCGATCCCGGGACGCTCATCATCACCCGCGACTCCAAGCTCTATGCGGTGGGCACGGCTCTCAAGCCGATCGTCTTCACCGACCTCAACGACAACAACATCGGTGGCAATCCCGGGACCGCCCCATACAACAACGCCGTAAACGCACTCGGGCTGACCGGCAGATGGGGCGGTCTCATTCTTCTCGGGCGGGCCTACGTCGCGAACAACACCGCGGCCGGTCCGAACGCGTCTCGCGAAGTCCAGATCGAGGGTCTCACCGCGACAGGCAGCCTCGGTTTCTATGGCAACTGCACTGCCGATGCGGTCGCGCCGCTCTGCGATGACGACGATTCCGGCGTCGTCCGGTACGTCTCCCTGCGGTACGGCGGCTTCAACCTCTCCGCGAACAACGAGATCAACGGCATAAGCCTCGGCGGCGTGGGCCGGAACACCGACGTCGACTACCTCGACGTCTTCCAGAACAAGGATGACTTCGTCGAGATCTTCGGCGGCACCGTCAACGTCAAGCACGTCATCGGCGCGAACGGCGGCGACGACGGGCTCGACACGGACGAGGGCTGGCGCGGCAAGGCCCAGTTCGTCTTCATGTTCCAGGGCACGCCGGGCAACGACAAGAACGACAAGGGCGGCGAGTGGGACGGCGGCAACAATCCGGACGCGAGCCAGCCGAGGGCCATCCCGACGCTCTACAACCTGACCTTCATCGGTCTGGGCCAGAAGACTTACACCGGCAAGGCGCTCAACACCGTGATCCACATGCGCGACAACGCCGGCGGCCGTCTCTACAACTCGTATTTCGGCGACTTCGGCGGGGCCCCCGGCTGCATCGAGGGAACCTCCGGCAGCCCGACGGGCGCGGACTCCTCCGGCCAGCGGGCGATCACCTCGTATGTCCAGGACGGCGTCTTCTACCTGCCGCCGGCCTCGACGTTCGAGCTGGAGATGCAGAACAACACCTGGTGGTGCATGGGGAACGGCGGCACGTGGCCGACCGGCGACGGCGCGCCGTACGGGTGCGACACCGGCAAGCTGCACTTCGATCCGGGCATTTTCACGAACGGCCCGCTCAACAACCAGTATCTTTCCTGCGCCACGGCGAATCCGATCAAGGCCCTCACGCGCCTGGCAATTCCCGACCCGACCCTTCCGGACATCATCGGGACGGTCGACCCCCGGCCGGCCATCGGCAGCCCGCTGCTCACCACGAACCGGGTCCCCCCGAACGACGGGTTCTTCGATCCGGCGCCGTATCGCGGAGCGTTCGCGGGCGGCGGCTGCGACAACTGGGCGGAGGGATGGTCCACTCCCTCGCGTCTGGGCTACTTCCCGCCGCGGCCGCAGGTGCTGGTCACCTCCGACATCACCACGTCCCAGACGTGGACGGCGCAGAACGAGTACATCCTGACGGTGCCGGTCTACGTCAAGAACGGCGCGACGCTGACGATCGAGCCGTGCACCGTGATCCGGGGCGAACCGGAAAGCACGCCGGGCGCCTTCGATCCGGGCACTCTGATCATCACGCGCGACGCGAAGCTGATCGCGGTGGGCACGGAGGACAAGCCGATCGTCTTCACCGATCTCCAGGACAGCAACGTGCGCAACGACGGCGGACGGACCCCCTACGACACCGGAGTCAACGCGCTCGGTTTGACCGGGCGCTGGGGCGGCCTGGTCATGCTCGGACGCGCGTACGTGGCGAACAACACCTCCGCGGGCCCGAACCCGGCCCGCGAGGTTCAGATCGAGGGCCTCACCGCGACCGGCAGCCTGGGCTTCTACGGGAACTGCGCGGCGGACGCCGTCTCGCCGCTGTGCGATGACGACGACTCCGGCATCGTGGACCACATCTCCCTCCGCTATGGCGGCTTCAACCTCTCCGCGAACAACGAGATCAACGGCGTCAGTCTCGGCGGCGTGGGGCGGAACACCGACATCGACTACATCGACGTCATTCAGAACAAGGACGACTCGATGGAGATCTTCGGCGGCACGGTCAACGTCAAGCACGTCATCGGCGGGCTCGGCGGCGACGACGGGCTCGACACCGACGAGGGCTGGCGCGGCAAAGCCCAGTTCGTCTTCATCTACCAGGGCACTCCAGGCGCCGACAAGTCCGACAAGGGCGGCGAGTGGGACGGCGGCAACAATCCGGACCAGAGCCAGCCGAAGGCGATCCCGACCCTCTACAACCTCTCGATGATCGGCCTGGGTCAGAAGACCTACACCGGCAAGGCGCTGAACACCGGGTTCCACATGCGCGACAACGCCGGCGGCCGCGTCTACAACTCGTACTGGGGTGACTTCGGAGGGGCTCCGGGCTGCATCGAGGGAACCTCCGGCAGCTCGACGGGGGCGAACTCCTCCGGCGAGCGATCGATCACGGCCTACGTCCAGGACGGGATCTTCTACCTCCCGCCGGCGTCGGCGTTCGAGCTGGAGCTGCAGGACAACACGTGGTGGTGCATGGGGAACGGCGGCACCTGGCCGACCGGTGACGGAGCGCCTTATGGCTGCGACACCGCCAAGCTGCACCACGATCCGGGTGTCTTCACCAATGCGGCGCTGCACAACGGATACGTGGCCTGCGCAGGCGCGAACCCGATGCGCAGCCTCACCCGGCTGGCGATCCCCGATCCCACGCTGCCGGATGTCATCGGCACGATGGATCCGCGGCCGGCGGCCGGCAGCCCGCTTCGGACGACGGTGCGGACGCCTCCCTCCGACGGCTTCTTCACGGAGGCCCACTACCGCGGCGCCTTCTCGCCGTCCGACAACTGGGCCGCACCCTGGACGACTCCGGCGCGTCTCGGCTACTTCGCCTCGTGCAACACGACGACCAACCCGGCCGCCGTGCCAGACGAGGTCCGCATGGCGCTCGTGAAGTTCAAGACCGGGACGCAGATCAAGTGGGACCCGAACACCTGGAACACGACGCTCTACGACGTGATCCGTTCAACGAACCCGGCGGACTTCGTCGGCGGCACCGCCACCTGTCTCGAGTCGAATGACGGAGACTTCCAGGCGATCGACAACACCAACCCGGCGGCGGGCCAGGCGTTCTTCTACCTGATCCGCGGCAAGAACGACTGCGGCGCGGGCTCGCTCGGATTCCGCACCAGCGGAGTCGAGCGCACCGGCCGCAACTGTCCGTAACAGAACCGCCACACAGCAGTCACACGGCGATGCGGGGGCCTGCCTCAGGCTCCCGCATCGTTGCGTACGGGCCGTTCCGGCCCGGAACTTCACAGGAGATCCACGCGTCATGCCCAAGGGCCGCCCGATTCGTCTGCTGTGTGCGTTCGCGCTTCTCGCAGGTGCGCTCCGGCCCGCCGGCGCCGCTCCCGAGCCGGCGACGCCCGGATTCGAGGGTTTCGACTACGCATTCCGATTCGCCAGCGCGATCGTGTCGGATCCAAAGGACCGCGGCGCGGCGCAGGAGTCGGTCGTCACCGAGCTGATCCAGGCAGGCCTGCTCGACGAGGCGGTGCGGCGGGCGCGGCAGATCGACGACTGGCGCCGCGGAACCACGCTCGCCGACGCGGCGACTGCGTACGCGCAGGCCGGCCAGGTGGCGACCGCTCAGGGGCTCCTCAAGGAAGCCGAGGAGTTCCGGGGCCGCGTGACCGGATGGCAGAACCCGCGGATCGAGGCGCACGCCGCCGCCGCGCATGCATCGCTCGGCGAGACCGAGGCCGCCACGCGCATTTCCTCGGAGCTGGCGGCGAACGACAAGCAGTACGCCGGGCGCGGCGTCGCGACGATCGCGGCGGGCCGGGCCCGCGCGGGGGACTTCGATGGCGCCATGGGGACCCTCGCGAAGATCGACAAGGAGACCGACTTCGACATCACCTGGTGGCGCACAGTGGGTTACCTGAACATCGCAAAACGGACCGAGCTCACGAAGACGCAGCGCAGGAAGGCGCTGGACGCGGCGCGCACTTCCGCGGCCGGCGTGGACGGCTGGAAGCGCGCCGAGGCGCTGGAAAGCATCGCCGAGGAGTACCGCCTCGCGGGGGACACGCGCGTGGCGCGGCAGTGCCTCGAGGAGGCGGCGGCGCTCGTGCACGCGCAGCCCGATTCGATGAGCGCCAAGTCATCCCTCCTCTCGAATCTGGCGCGCGCGTGGGGGCGGCTCGGCGACAAGCGCCGGGCCGAGGAGGCGATCGCGAAAGCCGAAGGCATGATCCCCGGCCTGACGGTGACGGAGCGGGCGCCAGCCTGGGCCGGCCTCGCCGCGTCCGCGGCCGCCGCTGGGGACACCGTCCGTGCCCGGGGACTGTGGGACAAGGCGCTCGACGCCACGGAGGCGCTCGAGAACGCCCGGCCGCGGGCCCTCTCCGCAACCGCCGTCTGCCGCTCCATCGGCCGTGCGGGCCAGCCGCTCGACGCGGCCCATCGCGCGCGTCTCGACGCGCTGCTCACGAATCTCAAGGCTCCGTGGTAGGCCGCTGGTTCCGGACCGCGGCTCGCGCCGCGGCTCTCGCGCTCTTCGTGTGCGCGGCGCCGGGCGCCGTGTTCGCGCAGAGCCCTTTCGGCTCCATCCGCGGCACGGTGTACGACAAGGACTTCTCGGTGCCGCTGCCGCGCGCCCGCGTGTCGATCGTGGAGACTTTCCAGACGGTCTACACGAACGAGAAGGGGCAGTTCGTGTTCGAGCGTGTTCCGCCCGGCACCTACACTCTCTCGGTCGCCAAGGACGGCTACGAGCGGCAGGTCCTGCCCTCGATCGCGGTGGCCCCCGGGCAGGTTGCCGAGGTGCGCGCGGACCTGCCGTCCGAGGCGGTGGAAATGGAGGAGCTGATCGTCACCGGGGCCGACCTGCTGGCGAGCAGCGAGTTCGGGCTCCTCGAGATCCGTGCGGCGGCGATCACGGTGCAGGACGCCGTATCGGCCGAGGTCATCCGCAAGGCGGGCGCCACCGACGCCGCCGACGCGCTGAAGCTCGTCGTGGGCGCCTCGGTGAACGAAGGCAAGTACGCGACGGTGCGCGGTCTCTCGGACCGCTACACCGGCACGACATTGAACGGGGTTCGCGTGCCCTCGGCGGATCCCCGCCGCCGCGCGGTGCAGGTGGACCTCTTTCCCACCGGCACGATCGACAGCGTGACGGTGACCAAGACCTTCACGCCCGACCTGCAGGGGGACTTCACCGGCGGCGGCGTGGACCTGAAGACCAAGGCGATCCCCGAGGGGCCGGTCTACGGCTTCGGCGCCGCAATCGAGTACAACCCCGAAACCAGCGGGAACGGCGATTTCGTCTCCTACGAGAATGGCGGGATCGACTGGCGCGGATACGACGGCGGCCGGCGCAACATGCCCGAGATCGCATCCGGGCTGTTCCCGCAGTACCCCCAGTTCTCGGACAATCCCTCGCCGGCCGACGTCGAGTCGGCGAAGTTCTACGACAAGGCGGTCCACTCCTTCGCGCCGTCGATGGGCGTCTCGACCGAGACGCACGGAGCGAATTACTCCTTCTCGTGGATCGGGGGGAACCGGATTGTTGTCGCGGGGGACGACCATCTCGGATTCATGACGGGGCTGACCTACCAGCGGAAGTACGACTTCTACGACGAGGGGATCAACAACCAGGGGGGCGTGACCTCGCCGGGCGACCCCATTGCGCTGACCAGTCAGCGCGACGACACGCGCGGCGTGGATGAGCTGCTCATCGGCCTGCTGGCCAGCATGCGCTGGGAGCCGAACGCGAAGCACGACCTGACGCTCTCGATCATCGGGAACCAGAACGAGGAAGACGAGGCCAGGATCCAGGTCGACGACGCCGCGGGCACGATCGAGGAGCAGAACCAGAGCCTGCGCTTCGCGGAGCGGACGGTCTTCTCGGCGCAGCTCCATGGCTCCCACCGCCCCCGGAACCCCTTCGACCACACGCCGGAGCAGACCCTGCCGATCGTCGTGGACTGGACGGTGGCGGCGAATTACGCGCGCCAGGACGAACCCGACGTGCGCTTCTTCCGCAACGTCTTCGACATCACGACACTGTCCGGCGAGTTCCCGGCGAACACGACCGACGCGTCGCGCACGCGACGGATCTGGCGCTACATCCAGGAGCACAACCAGCAGGTCCAGGCGTCCGCCACGCTGCCGTTCCTTCAGGGGAGCGGCACCGAGGGCAACGTGAGGGCGGGGATCTTCGGCGACTGGACCGGGCGCGACTACACGCAGGACTCGTTCACCTACCGGTTCGCCACGCAGTTCGGCTCGATCTTCGATCCGACCGTGTCGCAGAACCGTTCGGTCGCCCGGTTCCGCACGACCGACCCGGATCAGCTCTGGACCGACGTCTTCAACGAACCGGACCGGCTCGGTTACGCGACGAACAACCCTCCGGCGACGAACCAGCTTCTCTGGACGATCATCCCGGTCGGCAACGACGTCGACTACACCGGCGACCAGGACATGACCGGTGCCTACCTCATGGCCGACCTGCCGCTGCACCCGAAGCTGCACTTCATCGGCGGAGCACGGTTCGAGAAGACGAAAATCGGGATCATCCCGGTCAACGCGCTCTTCGGGACCGTGGAGATCATCGAAGTCCTTCCCTCGGGGGACCGGGGCGTCGTCCGGGTGCCGCAGGAGGAGGGGATCGCCGACATCAACGAGTCCGACGTGCTGCCGTCGGCTTCGGTGATCTGGGAGCTGCGCCCCGGGATGAAGCTGCGGGGCACCTGGAGCCGCACGATCGCGCGGCCGACCTTCCGCGAGCTGGCTCCCGTCGCGACCGAGGAGTTCATCTTCGGCGACGAGTTCCTCGGGAACCCGGACATCGTCCTCTCGTCCATCGAGAACTGGGACCTGCGGTGGGAGTGGTTCCCGCGCGCGGGAGACGTCCTCACTTTCTCGCTCTTCAAGAAGAATCTGACCGACCCGATCGAGCTGATTTCGTTCGGCGTCTCGAACCGGGTCTTCGTCCAGCCGATCAACTACGAGGCGGGGCGCGTGGACGGGGCCGAGGTGGAGGTGCGGCTGGGGCTCGACCGGTGGGCGAAGAGCCTTTCGGGGCTCGCGGTCGGCGCCTCCTACACGCTGATCGATTCTGAAGTGGACGTGCCGGAGGAGGAGCAGAAGTCGCTCGCGGACTATGGCCTCGACCAGGCGGTGCGGCGGCTGCAGGGGCAGCCCGAGTTCCTTGCGACGGCAAACGTCACGTGGGACATCGCGCGCACGAAGACCGGGCTGGGGCTGTTCTACAACCGCGTGGGGGACACGCTCCTGACCGGCGCCGCGCGCAACCTGAACGACGGGACCCCGAATGTGTTCCTGATCGAGTACGACACGCTCGATTTCACCGCCAGCCAGCCCCTGGGGCGGGTCCTGACCCTGGGTTTCAAGACAAAAAACCTCACGGCCCGTGACAGGGAGACCGTTTACCGGACTCCGGACGGGCAGGAGGCGATCAAGTCGCTCCGAACAACCTCGCGGCTGTTCACCCTGGGCCTGGCCTGGAAATGGTGAAGATTTCGTAACACAACGGACACCTTCGCGACACGGAGCCATCCGAGGATCGAATCGACCATGAACCAGAAAACCGCGTTTCTTGCCCTTGCCACGGTGCTGGCCATAGCCCCCGTGAGTCGCGTCCCGGGCGCCAATGAGGGCTCCCAGTCCGTCGATGAGACCCGGCAGACCCTCGCCCGGTGGGTGGAAACCCAGCAGATCATCTCGAAAGAGAAGAAGGACTGGCAGGACGCCCAGGAGATCCTGAAGTCCCGGATCGCCCTGCTCGAGGCAGAGATCGCCTCGGTGGACAAGCGCCTCGGCGAGGCGCGCACGGCCTCCGCCGACGTGAACCGGCGCCACGACCTGCTCACGAACGACGACGCCGCGCTCAGGTCCGCCGCAGCCGCCCTGGCCGGCTGGGCCGGCCAGATGGAAGCCAGCGTGCGCGCGCTGCACCCGCGGCTCCCGGAGCCGGCGGTGGTGCGCATCGCGCCGCTCTACAACCGGATGCCAGCCGATGCCAGCTCAACGAAGGTGTCGCTCGCGGAGCGGTTCCAGAACATCGCCGGGATCGTCAACGAGCTGAACAAGGTCAACGGCGAGATCAGCCTGACAAGCGAGATCCGGACGCTCTCCGACGGCAAGCCCTTGGAGGTGCAGGTCGTCTACGTGGGCCTCGGCCAGGGCTACTTCATCAGCCCCGGCGGCGAAGCGGGCGTGGGCCGCCCCGGGGACAACGGCTGGGTCTGGCAGAACGAGAACGACCTGGCTCCCGGCGTCCGCCAGGTGGTCGAGACGCTCCAGAACAAAGCCAAGCCGCGGTTCGTTCCGCTTCCGGTGAAAGTGCAATGACAAGACAACTGGCGCTCTTCGCTACCGTGCTCTCCGTCGCGCTTCCCGCCGCCGCGGCGGAAACGGCGGCCCCCGCGGCCATCGCTCACGCCACCGGCACCGCTCAGGCCGATCTGGACCGCGCGCTCGCCGATCTCTCGGCACTGCGCGAGCAGGTCGCCGCGGAGAAGCTCCCCCTGACCAGGAAGCTCGGGGAGCTGGAGGAGAAACTTGCGTCGCTGCGCCGCCGCGAAGACGAGGTCGCGCGCGGCCAGGACACGACGAGCCTCGAGACGACGAATCTCGAGTCGGCCATGAAGCTGCGCCAGGACGAGATCACGTATGTCGGGAACCTGCTCGACGAGTACGCGCGCGGGTTCCAGACGACTCTCCATCCGGCCGAGAAGCCGCGCTACGAGGCGGCGATCTCGACCGCCCTCGAGGCGCAGAAGAATTCCGACCTGCGGCTCGAGGACCGGCTGAATCGCCAGACCGAGCTGCTGCGGGTCTCGCTCGCGCGGGCCGGGGAGCTGCTGGGCGGCACCCGCTTCGAGGGCGAGGCGGTGGATCCGCAGGGCAAGGTGGAGCACGGCCAGTTCGCGATGATCGGGCCGGTGATGCTCTTCGCGGGCGCCGGCGGCGCCGCGGGGCTCGCGCTGCCGCAGGCCGGCTCGGACCGCGCAGCGGTCCGGCCGCTGGAACCGGCGCTCTCGGCGGGGATTGCGGCGGTGGCGACGGCCGGTGAAGGCCTGCTGCCGCTCGACCCGTCGCGCGGCGGGGCCCTGCAGGAGCTCGTCTCCCGCTGGAGCCTCATCGACACGTTCCGGAAGGGCGGGCCGATCATGTGGCCCCTGCTCGTGGTCTCGATCCTCGCGGTCTCGGTGATCCTCGAGCGGCTGTTCTTCCTCGCACGGACGCGCCGCAGGCGCGACCGCCGTGCCGTCGAGTCGATCATGGCGTGCCTCGAAGTCGGCGATGTGAATGGCGCGAGCGCGGCCGGCCGCGGGTCGGAGGACTTCATCGCCCGCGCGCTGACCTACGCCCTGCAGCACCGCGAGAAGTCCCTCTCGAATGCCCTCTCGCGGGCCGCGGGTCTCGAGCTGGTCCGCTTCACGCGCGGCATCGCCATCCTGGACACCTGCGTGACGATCGCGCCGCTGCTCGGGCTGCTGGGCACGGTGACCGGAATGATGGGCGCTTTCGGGACCCTGGGCGGCTCCGAACTGTCGGCCCCCGCGCAGATCACGGGAGGGATCGCCGAGGCGCTGATCGCCACCGCGTTCGGTCTGATGATCGCCGTCTCGGCCCTGATCCCCATGAGCTTCCTGCACGGCAAGGCCGATGCGGCGCGCCACGAAATGGAAGACGCCTGCACACACTGCGAGCTGCTCATGAAGCCGGTGCTCGAGGCGGAGCGGCGCTTCATCGCCGACAGCGAGGAAGCGGCCCCGGCGCCGCGCCTCGCGACGCCGCGCGTGATCCCCCCGGGCGCCGGCCCGACGCTCGAGAGGGCCTGACGATGCGTCTGTCCGCCTACGCCCACAAGAAGGCGAAGATCGAGATCGTCCCCCTCATCGACGTCGTCTTCTTCCTCCTCGCGACGTTCGTCATGGTCTCCCTCTCGATGACCCGGAATCAGGGGATGCAGGTTCAGCTCCCCCAGGCGGCGAGCGCGGCCAAGCTCGACCAGCCGGAGGCGGCCGTCACGCTGACGGTCATGGAGAACGGAGAGATCTTCTGGAACAAGGAGAAGATCTCCGCATCTCAGCTGCCGTTCCGCCTGCAGTCGTGGAAGTCGGGAGCGAAGGATCCCCGCGTGGTGGTGAACGCCGCCGCGGGGGCCGATTTCCAGAAGGTGGTCGGCGTTCTGGACGCGACGCGCAGCCTCGGCATCACGAAGGTTGCGATCGCGACGACGGCCAAATGAGCCGCCGGGCGCAGGTCCTCGCCTTCCTCGGCGCTCTCGGGCTCCACGCCGTGCTCTTTCTGTTCGGCGGCGCCCTGTTCATGAAGCACGACAAGACGACCGTCCGCGAGAACGTCGAGCTGACCGAGGCGGTCACCGAGGACGAGCAGGACAAGAAGAAGACCGAAGAGGAGAAGACCGAAGAAAAGGACGAGGCCGAGGACGAGGCCGACCAGGAAGCCGAGGAGGCGATCGCGGAGATGCGCGAGGCGGCCCCGGACATGACGCAGCTCGCCTCGCTCGAGTCGCCGGCGAACTACGCGGCGCTCTCGGCGATGTCCCTCTCGGACCTGTCCAGCGCGCTGTCCGGACTCGAGGCGGCCGACGGCGGATTCGCTACGGGATTCTCGCTCGCCTCCGGCGGACGCATCGGCGGCACCGGCACCGCGACCCTCGATGAGGAATCGGGGGCGGGGGGCGGCGCGGCCGGTCTGCTCGCGATCGAGGATCTCGACCAGCGCCCGCGAGCCGTCCTCCAGACGCCGCCGACCTATCCGCAGGAGCTGCGCAAGCGGAAGGTCGAGGGGAGCGTCGAGGTGGTCTTCCTCGTGGATGAGGCGGGCCGGGTCAACAGTCCGCGTGTCGAGAAGTCATCGAACCCCGCATTCGAACGGCCGGCGCTCGACGCCGTGAAGCAGTGGCGGTTCGAAGCCGGCACGCGCGGCGGCGAAAAGGTCGCCTTCAAGATGCGCGTGCCCATCACCTTCCGCGCCGGATGAGAGCCATGAACGCACGATGGATGCTTGCCGCCGCGCTCTGCGGCGGCGCCGTCTTTGCCCAGGACACCCGGGTCCCCACCGCCGCCCCGGTTCCGGCGGCGCAGCCCCCGTTCGAGGGCTGGAGCCAAATGTGGAAGGACCCGGAGTTCCAGAAGCAGTTCCTCGGCTCGTACGCGTACGCCGCCGAGATCGAGCCCCGCCTGTCGGCGGTGGAGAAGCAGCAGCTCGAGAAGATCATCCCGCTCCTCGGAAACGACCCGGCCGCCGCCAAGGCGGAGCTGGCGAAGATCGCAAGGCCGGACTCCTCGGCGCTGCTCGACTTCACGCTGGGCAACCTGGAGCTGCAGGAGGGGAGCCTCGACATCGCGTTGGACCACTACCGCACGGCGGTCGCCAAGTTCCCGAGCTTCCGCCGCGCGTGGAAGAACATGGCCCTCATCCAGGTGCAGCAGGCGAACTTCGACAATGCGATCCGGTCGTTCTCCCGCGTGCTCGAGCTGGGGGGCACCGACGGACTCACATGGGGCCTGCTCGGCTACGCGTACGCCGGTTCGGGCAACCAGGTCTCGGCCGAATCGGCCTACCGGTCCGCCGCGCTGCTCCAGCCGGATTCGCTCGACTGGAAGCTCGGCCTCATTCAGAGCGTCCTGCGTCAGCAGAAGTACGCCGAGGCCGCCGCCCTGACCGAGGAGCTGATCTCGAAGAATCCCGACCGGGCCGATTTCTGGCTGATCCAGGCCGCCGCCTACATCGGCATGGGGCAGCCGATGCGCGCCGCCGAGGACTACGAGGTGGCCGTGCGGCTCGGCGCCGCGACGATTCCGGTCTGGCAGACGCTCGGGGACATCTACGCGAACGAGCACCTCCTCGACCTCGCGGCCCGCTCGTACAGGGAGGCGCTGCTCCTCGACGCGAGCCAGCCGCTCCAGAAACCGATCCGCAACGTGGAGGTCCTGGTGCAGCGGGGCGCCCTCGATCAGGCCTCCGGGCTCATCGAGGCGATCCAGCAGAGCGCTTCCGAGCGCGAGGGGGGCATCGAGCCGGCCGACCGCAGGACCCTCCTCAAGCTCGAAGCCCGGCTGGCGGTCGCCCGCGGCCAGGGCGGAGACGCCGCGAAGGCGCTTCAGGAGGTCGTGGCGCTCGATCCGCTCGACGGCGAGGCGCTCCTGCTCCTGGGGCAGTACTTCCAGAAGGAGAACGACCCGGTCCAGGCGATCGCCTATTACGAGCGCGCCGAGAGTCTCGAGGCGTTCGAGGCGGACGCGAAGGTCCGGCATGCACAGGTGCTGGTCGCCCAGTCCCGCTACGGGGAGGCGGTGCCCCTGCTGAAGCGGGCGCAGGAAATCCGGCCCCGCGACGAGGTGGCGCGATTCCTGGAGCAGGTCGAGCGCGTGGCGCGCTCGCGGGGGTAATGCCGGGAATGGCTCACACCCTCCTGATCGTCGACGACGAATCCGACATTACCGATCTGCTGGCGCACGTCCTGCGCCGCGAAGGCTTCACCGTCCACACCCGCAGCGACGGCGCCGGGGCGATGGAGGTCCTGACGGGCGATCGCGTGGACCTCGCGGTGCTCGACCTGATGATGCCCGAGATGTCGGGGCTGGAAATCCTGAAGCAGATCCGCGCCCGCGAGGCGACCCGCGGCCTGCCGGTGATCCTGCTGACGGCCAAGGTCGACGAGGTGGACCGCGTGCTCGGGTTCGAGCTGGGGGCGGACGACTACGTCACGAAGCCGTTCTCGCCGCGGGAGCTGCTGCTGCGGATTCGCGCGCTGCTCAAGCGGGCGAATGGCACCGCCGCGACGTCCTCATCGGCGCACGTCATCGGGCCGATCGAGCTCGACGAGGCGCGGCACAGCGTGCACGTCGAAGGGCGGCCGGTGGCGCTCACGACGACCGAGTTCCGGCTGCTCGCCAATCTCGTCGCCGCGCAGGGGCGCGTGCGAACGCGCCAGGCGCTGCTCTCGCAGGTCTGGGGGTATCAGGACGACGTGATGTCGCGTACGGTGGACACGCATTTGCGCCGTCTGCGCGAGAAGCTCGGCGCCGGCGCCGCCTGGATCGCCACCGTGCGCGGCGTCGGCTATCGGATCCAGGATCCGAGCAACGGCGCGTAGCCGAGCGCGGAGAGCGCGAGCAGCCCCAGCCAGATCGTCAGGAAGCCTGCGGCGTCGAGCAGGAGCCCGGCGGCCATCATGCGGGGCAGCGGCGCACGCCCGGTGCCGAACGCCATGGCGTTCGACGCCGTCGAGACAGGCAGCGCGAACCCGAACGAGCAGGCGAGCGTGGCGCCGATTGCCGGCAGCACCGGCGGCAGGCCACGCTGCTGCGCGAACGCGATCACGACCGGGACGACCATCGTCGCCGAGGCGGTGTTCGACGTCGCCTCGCTTACGAGGATCCCCGCCGCGACGGCGACCGCCAGGAACAGCGCTCCTCCCCCTGCCTGAACGCCGGCGGCGGTGTCCGCGGCCGCAGGCCCCAGGAGCCCACCGGCGACGTGCTTCGCGAGACCGGTGGAGAACATCATCGTCCCCAGGCTCATCCCGCCGCCGAACAGGACGATCGTGCCCCAGTCGATGCCGGCGGCGGTGCGCCAATCCAGCGCACGCGGCGGGCGCCCGTCCGGAGCGTCTGGACCCCCCAGCGGTATGAGGAACAGCAGCCCGGCCGCGAGCAGCGCCACGACCCCTTCGTTGAGCCGCGCGGCGAGCAGGGGATGCAGCGGGGAGTCCTCACCCGGTACCAGCCCGCTGAGATCCGGTAGCACCCACAGCGCCACGGCGAGCAGAAAAACCGACGCGACGGCCCGCTCTCCCCGCGACACCGGTCCCAGGTCGGTCCGCAGCGCGGCGAGCGCCGGCGCCAGGTCCTCACGGGTGCCCGGATCGCGGCGCCCGTAGAGAAGCCACAGCAGGCCGAAGCAGAGCGGCAGGAGCAGCAGCAGGATCGGGAGGGCGATCGTCATCCAGTCGAAGAACCCGATATTCGTCTGAGCCACACGCTCGATCAGCCCCATCCCGATGAGGTTCGGCGGGGTACCGACCGGCGTGCCGATGCCGCCGATCGAGACGCCGAACGACACGGCGAGCACGATTGCGGTATCGAAGAACGGAACGCGGGCGCGCTCTGCGGCGGTGCGCGGCATCGCTTCGAGCACGCCGATCGCAACGGGCAGGAACATCGCGGCGGTGGCGGTGTTCGAGATCCACATCGAGATCGCCGCGGGGAGAAGCACGAACGCGGCGAGCACACGGGCCCGCGAGCGCCCGAGCGCCGGGCGTGACAGCAGGAGCCACGCGATCCGCCGGTCGAGGCCGTGGCGGGAGGCCGCTGCGGCGATCAGGAACGAGCCGATGAACAGGAACAGCAGCGGATCGCCGAACGGCGCAAAGACCTCCTTCGCCGGCGCGACCCCCAGCAGCACCGCGAGGGACGGCGCGATCAGCGCCGTCGCGGGCAGGGGAATCGCCTCGGTGATCCACCACGACGCGGCGAGTGCCAGCACCGCGGCGAGCCGCGCCGCTTCCGGCGAGAGCCCCGAGGGCGGAAAGATCAGCAGAAGCGCGAACAGAAGCCCGCCCGTCAGCAGGCCGGCGCTGCGGCGCGAGATCACTGCGGCGCGCTGCCGAGGCCGAGCTTTGCGGCGATGCGGTCGCCGATCCAGTGCGCATCCCACCACTCGGTGGGGTCCACGGAGGCGCCGTCGACATACATGCTGAAGTGCAGATGATCGCCGGCGGCGAGTCCGGTCATGCCGGTGCGCCCCAGCGTCTGGCCGCGCTGCACCTTCTGCCCAACCTCCACCGAGATGGATGAGAGGTGCGCGTAGAGCGACAGCAGCCCGAAGCCGTGGTCGAGGATCACCGTGTTGCCGTAGATGCCGTGCCACTTCGCCAGCACGACGACCCCGGAGTTGCTCGCCCCGACGGGCGCCTGCGTCACCGATGCGAGGTCGTATCCGAGATGGGTCTGGCGGTCCACGATGGCGCCATTCCAGGTGTACGAGCGCCGGTCGGCGAACCCGGCCTGCACCGCCGAACTGCCGAGCTGGCGGAAGGGGCCGCTCCACAGGAGCTGACTGGGCGAGTGCTCGGCCAGCTCGCCGATCTCACGCGCATTCTCCCGGCGCAGCGGGCCGTTGATGGCCAGGAAGTCCTTCAGCCGGTCCCCCGTTGGGGCGAGAGACGGCGTGTGGGACTGGATCTCCGGGACGACGCGCTCGAGGAACGCAGGCTCGAGCGGGATGGTCGCTTCGCGGAACCGCCGCTCGATCATCTGGCAGGGGATCGACGAGGTCGCCTCATTGCCGGCCCGGTCGCGGGCGTAGAGCACCGGCGCCGCGCCGGGGGGCGCGTCGTCGGGCCAGGCGAAGAACGTGAACAGAAGCCCCTCGGGGCCGCCGGGTCCCGGCCGGCCGGGGAACTGCGACGCGCCGACCCGCACGCCGGACTCCGCCGCGGTCGGCCCCGGCCGCCACAACGCGGCCTCTGAGCCGCCCCGCCGGATGATGTGATTCGAGGAGACGAGCTCGATCCGGGGTGGAGCGAGCAGCACGTCCTTCTCGAGCGTCTGCACCGTCTCGCGGCCCGCCCCCATGCCCGACCACGAGGCGTTGCGCGCTTCCACCCGCAGCGTCGCCTGGCCCTCGGTCAGCCCCTTCACCGTTTCGGGGCCGAGGGTGACGGTCTTCGAGATCTCCGCGGGCGCGCCGCCGTGCCCCCAGAACTTCCAGAAGGGCCGCGCGCCCGAATCTTCGTCGTGCAGGACCTGTGTGCGCTCGCCCTGCAGGATGAGGATGCGCAGCGAGCGCACGCCGTGCTTCGGCTCGCTCGCCTTCACGGTGAGCGGCGTCTTCCGTCCGATCGCTTCGGTCGGCATGCTGACTTCGATCGCGGGGGCGCTGCGGTCGAAATACGCGAGCGCCGCCCACACGAGCGCGACGAGAGCGCAGACCGCCAGCAGAAGGGCGAACACGAACGAGGGGAAGCGGCGCTCGCGCCGCGAGGAGCGGGCGCGGCCGCGGGGGGAGCGGCTGATCACGGCGCCGGATTATAGAGAAGGCGGGGCGCGCGCGGGCATGCTAGGCTCCTCCGCTCGAATGCACCTCCGGTCCCGCAGGACCGATCCGACAGGAGACCCCCCATGGTTCGCACCCGCACACGCAGGCTCGCTTCGGCCGCGGCCCTCGCCGCGATGGCCGCCGTCCTCGTCCCCGCGCTCGCCGGGATCAACAAGGACAATCTTCTGAGTCCCGCCTCGATGAAGGAGCAGGCGCCCGAGACCTTCCAGGCGAGGTTCGAGACCTCGAAGGGAAATTTCACGATCGAGGTGACCCGGGCGTGGGCGCCGAACGGCGCCGACCGGTTCTACAACCTCGTGAAGAACGGCTACTACGACGAAAACAGGTTCTTCCGCGTCGTCCCCGGCTTCGTGGTGCAGTGGGGGATCAACGGCGATCCGGCGGTCAACGCGAAGTGGCAGACCGCGCGCATCCCCTCCGATCCGGTCAAGAAGGGGGTATCGAACACGGCCGGCTTCGTGACCTACGCGATGGGCGGCAGTCCCGAAACGCGCACGACCCAGCTCTTCATCAACCTGGCCGACCGCAACTCGCAGCTCGACGGGATGGGCTTCGCCCCGTTCGGCAAGGTGGTGGACGGAATGTCGATCGTCGAGAAGCTCAACGGCGAGTACGGCGACGGCGCGCCCCGCGGCCGCGGTCCCGACCAGTCCAGGATCCAGGCCGAGGGGAACTCCTACCTCGTGACCCAGTTCGGCAAGCTCGATTTCATCAAGTCGGCGACGATCGTCGCCCCGGTCCAGTAGGGCGATGGCGGTGGAGGCGATCGACCGTCAAATTGCCGACGCGAAGGTCGACATCAAGGCGAAGGACTGGCGCACGCGCCTGCCCAAGCCGAAGGCCGTCACTTTCGATCCGGCGAAGAAGTACTCGCTCCGCATGGAAACGAACAAGGGCGCAATGACGATCCGGCTGATGCCGGAGCACGCGCCCATGCACGTCACGAGCTTTCTGTATCTCGCAGGGCTCGGCTTCTTCGACGGTCTCGCTTTCCATCGCGTCATCACCGGCTTCATGGCGCAGGGGGGCTGCCCGCTCGGCACCGGCACGGGCGGCCCCGGCTACCGCTTCGACGGCGAGCACAGCCCGAAGGTCAAGCACGACCGCCCCGGCCTGCTCTCGATGGCGAACGCGGGCCCCGGCACCGACGGCAGCCAGTTCTTCCTCACGTTCCTGCCGACGCCGTGGCTCGACGGCAAGCACACGATCTTCGGCGAAGTCGTCGAGGGGGCCGATGTGCTGAAGACTCTCGAGGCCGGCGGATCGGAGTCCGGGCGTCCGAAAGAGACGCTCCGGATCGACAAGGTCACCGCGCAGATCGCGTAGCCGTGCCGGGATCCCTCCCGGGGCGGCGATGCAGCGTCAGGAGCGAGCCTCCTCCGAGCAGGATCGCTCCGCCGTACTGGATCGCGCGCGCGAGCAGCATCGTCGCCAGCGCGTCCCCGGCGGGGATCCCCATCGCGATCATCGGCAGGATCGCCGCCGCTTCGGTCGTGCCCGCGCCGCCGGGCGTTCCCGAGGCGACTCCGGCAATCGAGCCGAGCGACCATGCCGCGGCCGCGGCGGCGAGCGTGACGGGGGCGCCGATCGCGGCGCCGGCCGCCGTGATCGCGCAGACGTTGGCGCTGTAGACCGCGGCGCTGCCGATCGGAATCGCGGCCCAGGTCGCCGGGCGCGCCAGAGCGCTCTTCGCCGAGACGACGGCTCCCTCGACGCCGTCTGCAAGCATCGGCACGCGTCGCCGCAGCCACCGCGCGATGCGCTCGCGCACCGCCCGGACGGACAGCAGCCCTCCGATCAGCGCAGCGACCCCCGCCACCGCCAGGATCGGGCCGGCGCGCCCGCCGGCCTTCCCGGCCTGCACCGCCGCGGCCGGGATCGTGCACGCGCCCAGCAGAATGCTCATGACGCTGTAGCCGAGCTGGTCGACAACGGTCGGCCCGTACAGCCGTCCGACACTCCGGTCCGCGGGACCGGCCAGATACCCGGCGCGCACGAGACCCCCGAACGAGCGCGCGAACGGCGTGACGGTGCCGATGAACACGGACGCGAGAAGCGCCCGCAGCGCCGGGAAGTACGGGATCGGTCCTTCGCCCCCCATGACCGCGCTCCAGCGGGCGGTCCACAGCAGATAGGTCGAGAGATTGAAGGCGATGGTCACCCCGATCAGCGCGGGGCTCGCCGAGGCGAGGCGCGCGCCTACGTCGCTCCAGCCCGCCTGGCGCCCCATCGCCAGCACGAACCAGCACGCGACGGCGAAGAGCACCGCCGGCAGCAGGCGACGGAACACGATCCGCTCCATCCTCGGCATTCGTGCATTCAATCACGGCTCGAGGGGGTTGGAGGCGGAGGGGAGGGCGCAGGGCAGGTGCAGGTTCCCTGGGCACGTTCGCTGCGCGCTTCCCTGATTCCTTGCGCCAGTACCGAAACTGACTCCCCTGGCTCGCCAGTTTCGGCTGGCGCCAACGGAATCAGCGCTTCGCTCACTCTCCTCCGGCGGGACTCCGCGGCTGGCGTTCACCGCCTCCGGCGTTGCCGGTCAGCGCTCCGTCCCGCCTCCGCACGGCCCTGGGAACCGGGGCCCGCCCCCGCGCACGGCCGTCCTGGGAATCGGTCTTGGCTCCCGTGCCTTCCGCTCGGCGCGGAGGCGGGCGCCGGTTCGCCGCGCACGCTCGCCTCGCTCTTTGATTCGGGGAGTCGCAGTCGGGACTGCCTCCGCCGGACCGGCAGTTGCCCGCGACACCAGCGGAATCAATCCGCGCTCGAATCGCGCTCGTTCGACACGAGCGCATGGGTCCTGATCACGGGCCGTACCCATCTCAGCCCTGCAGCCTTCCGACAGTCCCCTGCTCGCGCGCCCGCACCCTAACGGATACGAGTTATGCGCCCGGTCCGGTTCCGAACGTCTGCGGCGCGAAGCCGGCCGGGGAATCCGGCGGGACGGGCGGAGGCATCTGAGGCATGCCGGGGCCGCCGCGTGCGGCGCGACGCGCCTGCCAGTGGTTCCAGACCACCGCGCAGATCCCGCCGAACCCCACGAAGTGCGCCACGAGCTTGATGATCACGTGGAGATACGGAATCTGATAGAGGATCTGCATCACGACGACGCCCACCAGCAGCCCGAGATACGGGGATGAGCCGGGCCGCCGGAGCCGGTCGAGGATCCACATCCCGATGGCAAGGCACGTGGGCAGCGCGCCCAGGAGCACGAAGACGAGCCCCCAGACCAGGATGCCGACGATGGCGAAGGGGATCGTGAGGACAAGGATGCAGGAGATCGCGAGTCCGACCGGGATCACGATCGCCGCGATGAACCCCAGACCGCTCGTCCAGAACGGGTCATTGCGGATCGCGGCGACGGACGCCGCCGACGTTCCAGGCATGAGCGCGATGCAGACGGAGCCGATCAGGAACCCGGCGACGATGCTGACGATCGCCCAGGTCAGGCATGAGCCGTCGTCGTCCTCATCCTCGTCTTCGTCCTCCTGCGCGGAGGAGCTTCCCGCCTTCACGGCCGGGTGGTCGTCGTGCTCGTTCCGGAACGAGCCGCCAACGATCTTCGAAAGGTCGGCCGTCACCGGCTCCTTCGACTTGTAGTCGAGGTCGCCTTCGATCCGCGCGCGCGGTCCGAAGTCCAGGCGGCCGACTTCGATCTCGCAGTCGCCCATGATGACCCCGTCAATCATCACGGAGCCGCCCTTGAACGTGGCGTCCCCCTCGACCTTGCCAAGAAACGTCGTGTCGGCCGTGCCCGCTTCGAGATCGCCGTGGACCAGCGACGTCTCGGCGAACGTGGCGGACGTTCCGCCCACCGTCACATCCTTGCCGACCTCGCCCGTGAACATCATGGTCGGTCCGCCGTAGAGAACCGACTCTTCGATGACGCCGGCGAAATTCGCCACCGAGGAGCCGCCGGTCACGTCGCCTGTCACGTGTCCCGAGATCTGCAGCGACTGCCCGGCGAAGTAGACGTCGCCATCCTGCTCGCCCGCGATGAGCAGCCGCTGGCCGAACACATACAGGTTGCCGCGGTGGCTCTCGCCGGCGTTCAGCGTGTAGTTGCCGCCGACCTCTTCGACCCTCTTGACGGCCTTCGGGGGCTTCGGGATGTCGGGGATTCCGGGCGTCGGCGGGAGGTCGGGCATCTCGTGCTTTGCGGGCGGAGCCGCTTTTTCGGGGTGGGCCGGCTTCGGCTGCTCGGCGGGCTCAGGGGGCCCGGGAGGCTCGCCCGCGAAGGCCACGGACAGGGAGAGCAGGCAGGCGAAAAGCAGCGCGGGGGCGCCCGCCCGGCACGGGGGCCGGAATCGCCTTTCGTCTGTGCGCAGGTGCTGACTCATCGGTGCCTGCTCTCCTGTGTGTCTAAATGCATCAGCTTTGGCCACGGGGCCAGCCTGTAACTGCCAGCGGGCGGATCGGCGGCGCGAGCGGCCTGCCGCCCCCTTCCAGCGGGGTTCACCACGGGATGAGCGCCCGGAGCTTTCGCGCCTGGCGGCGCGAGAGAGGCACGACGCTCTTCGCGTCGTCCTTCATCACGATGTTGTAGTGGCCCTCTTCCTGGGTCGGAAGAATCTCGGAGATCAGGCCCAGATTGACGATATATCTTCGGTGGCAGCGGAAGAACATCTTCGGATCGAGCTGCGCCTCGAGGTCGGTCAGGGTCTTTCCGACGAGGAACCGGCCGGTTTTCGTTCGGGCGAAGACGATCGTCACTTCCGCCTCGAACCAGAGCACCTCCGCGGGGTCGAGCAGGGCGATTTTTCCGGCTCTCTTGCCCGCGATCCGCGTGAGGGGGATCGTCTCGAACGGGCTCGGGGGGGGCGGCTCCTCGCCTTCGACGCCGCCTTCGAGATCCGCTCCCGCGTCGGCCCGCTCGTCGATCGCCGGCGACGCGCCGCGGGTCCCCGCGCTCATTCCCGCGCGGATCTCCTCGAGGAGACTCAGGATCCTCTCCGGCTCGCCGGGCTGACGGCCGATCGCCTCGCGCGCGCGCTTGAGCGCGCCGTCGAAGCGGGGGCGGTCGAAGGGCTTCAGCAGGTAGTCCACCGCATGCGCCTCGAAGGCGCGCACGGCGTACTGATCGAACGCGGTGGTGAAGATCACGCGCGGGTGATGCTTCGCCTTGCGCAGCACGTCGAAGCCGTCGCCGCCCGGCATCTGGACGTCCAGGAACACGAGGTCGGGCTTCTCGCGGTCGATCAGCGCCGCGGCCGAGTCCACGTCGGCCGCCTCGCCGGCGAGGGCGGCGTCCGGATGCGCGGACAGCATTTTCTTCACCCGCTCGCGCGCAGGCTTCTCGTCGTCCACGATCGCGACTCGCAGGGTCATGACAGTCTCCGGGACGGGGCGCGGAAGAGGGCGGCCGGCGGCAGGTCCTCGAGCGAGGCGGGCAGCGGCAGGCGCAGGCGCGAGACGGTGCCGCGCTCGCCGGGGCCAGGCTCCAGCTCGATGCGCCCGCGGCGGCTGTAGAGAGTCTTCAGGCGCTGCAGAACGTTTCCGAGCCCGTGGCCGTCGCGCACGAGCGAGTCGCCGGAGCGGCCCTTGAGTCCCGTACCGTCGTCGATCACCTCGACGACGAGATCGCCGCCGGAAGCGCGCGCCGAGAGGCGCACGGTGCCTCCCTGCGGCAGCGGGGCGATGCCGTGGCCGATCGCGTTTTCCACGAGCGGCTGCAGCACGAGACCCGGAACGGGGACGCCCAGGGCCGCGGGCTCCACGTCGAACACCACCCGCAGCCGCTCGCCAAAGCGCGCGCTCTCGATCTCGAGATAGTCCTTCACGAACTCGATCTCGTCCGAAAGGGGCACGGGGCGCGCGTCGGCGGCCTTGAAGGTGTAGCGGAAGAGCCCGGCCAGACGCTGCAGAACCTCGTCGGCGCGCTCGGGGTCGTCGTCGAGCAGCGACGAGATGGTGTTCAGCGTGTTGAAGAAGAAGTGCGGGTTGATGCGCGCCTGAAGCGCCGACAGCTCGGCCCGCGCCGCGTGCTCCTTGAGCTGCGCCTCGACGAGGCGGACCTCCTCGACCTCGCGCAGGCTCTCCGCGAGCCGGGTGCGCAAGTCTTCGTACACCGCCACGATCGACCCGACGATCAGCGCGAGGGTCGCGTTGATGGCGAGCAGCGCGACCGTCTGGCGGATATCGGCGAGCACGAACAGGGGGAAGAACCAGAGCACCGCCAGGGTGCCCGCGGCGGCGCCGGCGAGCAGCGAAAGGGCCTGGATCGAGCCGCGCGCCAGCGTGGGCAGATCCGACAGGCGCGGCGCGAGCACCATGTTCGAGAGCAGCGCTGCGAGACCGACCACGATCCCGAACAGGATGCTCATGCCGAGGAATGGCTTTTCGAAGCTTCCGCGGAAGATGCTGACGGCGAGCCCGGTCGCCGCTCCGGCCGCCGCCGAGACGGCGGTCCAGAACAGCACGAGAAGCCACGAAGGCATCCGCTTCACGCGCACCTCGCGAGCACCAGGGTGATGTCGTCGTGCGGCGGCCCGCCGCCGGTCCAGTTGCGCAGTTCCTCGATGACGATCGGGATCATCTCGTCGAGGGTCCGGCCGCGGTTGCGCGACAGCAGGTCGATCAGGCGGTCCTCGCCGAACTCCCGTCCGGAGCGGTCCACCGACTCGGTCACGCCGTCCGTGTAGAGCGCCAGGATGTCCCCCGGCGCCACGGAATGCTTGTCCTGGTCGTACGAGACGTCGCCCAGCACGCCGAGCGGAATGCCGCCCGAGTCGAGTCGCTTGGGTCCGTTCTCGCAGATGAGGATCGGCGGGTTGTGACCTGCGTTCGAGTACGTGAGCGTGCGCTCGCGGCCGTCGTACACGCCGAAGAAGAGGGTCGCGTATCGCGAGGGGGAGGTGGACCTGTAGATGACCTCGTTGAGGCGCCGGTTCACCTCCGCGGCGGGCAGCGAGGGCAGCACGAGCCCCCGCACGGACGCCTGCAGACCGGCCATCAGCAGAGCGGCGGGGATCCCCTTGCCCGACACGTCGGCGACGACGAGACCGACGCGGTCTTCGCCGAGCGGCAGGAAGTCGTAGTAGTCGCCCCCGACGCCGATCGCAGGCAGGCAGACGCCTGCGAGCTGCAGACCGGCAACACGCGGGATCGTCTTGGGGAACAGCTCTTTCTGCACCTCGAGGGCGAGCTGTAGCTGCCGCTCGATGGCGTCCTTGTCGCGCTGGAGCTGGAACGACTGCACGATCTGGTGGCGCATCGAGTCGTATGTGTAGAGGGCGATGCCGGTCGCCACGGCGAGCAGTGCGTTCACCAGAATGACGAGCGCGATGGTCCCCGGGCGCGCGAGCGAGACGAGTGGGTTCATCACGACCACGATCGCGGAGCCGAACACCGTGCCGGAGATCAGCACCAGCACCTGCAGCAGCGCCCGCACCGCCGCCGGAAGCGTGCGGAACCAGGGAAAGATCACCCGTGCCGAGGACAGCGCCGAGAAGCCGACGACGAGCGCGAAGAGCATCGACATCGCGAACAGCGACCCGGTCGGGATCTCCGGGAAGGCGATGTGCGCCGACGCGGCGACCAGCGCGCCGATGAGAGTCCAGACGACGGCCCAGCCGAGGACGAACCATGCCTCCGCCTTCGGCCCGCGCGAGCCGGGGGCGACGGTGCGCCGCGCCGCACGCGCAGGCGGGCGAGCGGTGGGGGCGGGAGTGCGTGCTGGCGGGACCGCCGCCGGCCTGCCGTCGGTCACCGGGTTCTCCCGGGCACGGTGGCCAGGGCGGCGGGCAGGCCCCTCGACTTGCTGGCGCTCGCTCGGGGCAGGACCCTCGACTTGCTGGCGCTCGCTCGGGGCAGGCCCGTACACTGCGCCTCGTGGCGTCGCGGGTGCTGTATCAATTCACTCTGTCCCCGTACTGCACGAAGGTCCGCTGGGCTCTCGAGTGGAAGCGGCTCGAATACGACGCCGTCGAGGTGGATCCGTTCACACGCCGCGAGGTACGAGCGGTCTCCGGCCAGAAGCTCGTTCCGGTTCTGAAGGACGGCGATCTGGTGATCGCCGACTCGACGCCGATCCTGGATCATCTGGAGACCCGCTACCCTCACCGGCCGCTCTGGCCCGCCGATCCGGTGGCCCGCGCGCGTCACAAGGCGCTCGAAGACTGGGCCGACGAGGTCTTCACGAAGGATCTGGTCGGCTTCAAGATCTTCTCGTCGGACAACGCCCGACGGATGGTCGTGCGAACCGCCAAGCACCACGCGCCGAGCCTCCTCACCCCGCTGCAGCTCCGCCTCGGCCCCCCGGTCGTCCGGTGGCTGGGGCGCACGCGCCGGCGGGGCCGGTCCCTCGAGCGAATGCGCGCCGACTACGAACGGAACCTCGACCTGTTGGAAGCGATGCTGGCCGAGAACGTCCCCTATCTTACGGGAGATGCGCCCGGGGTTTTCGACGCGGCGGTCTGGGGAGCGCTGTGGACGATGCGCGGCATGGAAGGGGAGCATCTGCTCGCCGCCCGCCCGCGGCTCACGGCCTGGTACGCGCGGATGAAGAACGGCATCTGAGCGGGCCGCGCTACTTCTCCCAGCGATAGAAGCCCTCGCCGGTCTTGCGGCCGAGCCGGCCTTCCGAAACCATGCGTCGCAGGATCGCCGGAGGCGCGAATCGCACCGGATCGAGGGTGCGGGAGAGGTGCAGGGCGATCGCCAGCCGGACGTCGAGGCCGACCAGGTCGGTCAGGCGCAGCGGCCCCATCGGGTGCCTGTAGCCCAGCTCCATGGCGCGGTCGATGTCCTCGGCCGACGCGACGCCCTCCTCGAGCATGCGCATCGCCTCGAGACCGATCGCCACCCCCAGGCGGCTCGTCGCGAAGCCGGGGACGTCGCGCACCAGGATCGTCGTCTTGCCCATCGTCTCGGCGAGGGAGCGGGCGGAGGCGATCACGCCGTCGGAGGTGTCGCCGGTCCTCACCAGCTCGACGAGCGGCATGAGGGGAACCGGATTGAAGAAGTGCATCCCGATCACCGAGGCGGGCCGCCGGGTCGCGGAGGCGATGTCCGCGATCGAGAGCGACGAGGTGTTGCTGGCGAGCACCGCGCCGGCGGGGGCCGCGGCGTCCAGGGCGCGGAAGGTCTCCTGTTTCAGCTCGATGCGCTCCGGCACCGCTTCGATGATGAACTCGGCCGAGCGCGCCGCCGCCGCGAGGTCGGGCGCGGCGCCGATGCGGCCGAGGATCTCACCGCGCGCCGCTTCGGTCAGCTTGCCCTTCTCGACGAGGCGCGCGAGCGCGCCGCCGATCTGCGCGAGACCCGCTTCAATGCGCTCCGCGGACACGTCGTGCAGCAGAACGCGCCCGCCGGCCGCGGCGGCGGCCTGCGCGATGCCGTGGCCCATCGTGCCGGCGCCGACGACGAGGATCACTGCGCGGCCTCCGCCGGTACCGAGAGAACGATCTTGCCGAACTGCTCGCGGCGGCCAATGAGCCGGTGCGCCTCCTGAACCTGGCCGAGCGGCAGCACGCGGTCCACGACCGGGCGCAGCAGGCCCGCTTCGGCGTGCTGGAGGATCTCGATCAGCTCGGCGCGCGAGCCCATCGTGGAGCCGAGCAGCGACAGGCTCTTGAAGAAGAGCAGGCGCAGGTTGACCGGCACCTCGTGGCCCGTCGTCGCGCCGCAGGTGACGAGGCGGCCGCCCTTCGCGAGCGAGCGCACCGAGCCGTCCCACGTGGCGGCGCCGGTGTGCTCGAAGACGATGTCCACGCCGCGCTTGCCGGTGAGGCGGCGGACTTCGTCCACCCACGCCGGAGTCGAGTAGTCGAGTGTTTCGTGCGCGCCGAGGGCGCGGGCCTTCTCGCGCTTCGCCTCGGAGCCGGCGGTCGCGAGCACGCGCGCGCCGTGCATGCGGGCGATCTGAATCGCCGCGCTGCCCACGCCCGACCCTGCCGCATGAACGAGCACCGTGTCGCCCGGGCGCAGCCCCGCGCGCGCGAGCAGCATGTGCCACGCGGTCAGGAAGACGAGCGGCATCGCCGCTGCCTGCTCGGCGGCGAGGGACTTCGGGCGGGGCAGTGCGTTCACCGCCGGAATCGAGATGAACCCTGCGCACCCGCCGTCGCGCGACTCGCCGATGATTCCGTAGTACCGGCACAGGTTGTCGTTGCCCGAAGCGCATTCGCGGCACCGGCCGCACGAGACGCCGGGCGCGACGACGACCTCGTCCCCGGCCTTCACGCCGCGGGCGGCGGAGCCGGCCTCTTCCACGACTCCGACCGCCTCGCAGCCGGGAATGATCGGAAGCGGGTAGGAAACACCGGGGATCCCGCCGCGCACCCAGAGGTCCAGGTGGTTCAGGCCAACGGCCCGGACACGCACGAGGACCTCGTCCGCTGCGGGAACGGGGCGCGGGCGCTCCTCGAGGCGCAGGACGCTCTCGTCGCCGTGCTCGCGAATGACGACTGCTTTCATCGGTTTGTGACCTCGGAGTCTTGCGCGGGAAACGCGCGGATTATACAAGTCGCGCACGGACATGAGCCCGATCCTCTGGGCCGCCGCGGGCGGCGTCGTGCTGCTGGTGCTGATCATCCTGGAGATCCGCCGTCAGGAGCGGAAATACGGCCGCGCGTCGGGGCGGGGCGGGGACCTGACGCGCGCCGGAATGCTCGAGCTGCAGGCGCTGCTCGAGCCGGACAGGAAAGTCGAGATCCTGAAGGAGGAGCGGCAGGACGACCGGACGGGATTGTCTGAATCCACCGGCGATCCGCCCCGCGGCATGCCGCCGGGTTAACGGCGGCGCCCCGCCGATGACATCCGGAGTTCACCTGCGGCCGTTAATTTCACTGTGGCGCCGTGCAGGGTTTGCGGCGCTGCGGAGGTGCTCCGATGGCCGAACAGGTCGCCTGCCTGCCACCCCCCGGCGCTGTCGCCGCCGAGCTGGCGCTGCTTCCGGCGCGGCAGACGCTCCTCACCGCCGGCACATGCCGAGTCGTCTGGGCGCGGCCGGAACAGATCCCCACGGGACTCTACGAAATCGGCTGTCTGCGCGGCGGAGTCGCGCGCGCCGGCCCGCTGGTGCTCGACGCCCTGGATGAGCAGGCGATTCACCTGGTGGTCTGGGATCAGCACCGCCGGGAGATCGCCGGCGCCTGCCGTGTCGGCGCAATGTCGGCGGTGGCGGCAGGAGCCGGCTTCCGCCGGACCGTGGTGCGCACCGACCCGGGCGCCGCAGGCCCGGCTGCCGGCGCGGGCGCGGAGCGCGGCGCCGCGCGCCGTGCGGACGAGGCTCTGCGGCTGCTGGAGAAGGGGATCGAGCGCTATCAGCGGGGAGGCGACGACGCCCCTCGCGGGCTGGCCGGAGTGCTCTCGCGCCTGATCCGCCCGCGACCCCGCCGCGGATTCCGACGCCGCGTCGCGGCCGCCTGAGCGACAAACTGTTTACGCGAGCGGGGTGAACCCTGGCCCCGGGCTCGCGTATGCTCCTGCGCTTCCACCGAGCGCCAGCGAAGCGACAGGAGAGCCCCCATGCCCGCATTCCCCAGCCAATCCCCCCGTCCCGTTCGCACGGCACCGCGCCGCGCCGCGCGCCAGGGCCTGCCGGCGGTGCTGGCCGCGCTCTCGCTCCTGGCTCCGGCGGCACGCGCAGACGAGTCGGAGCGTCCACTGGAGTCGCTGCCCTACACCCCCTCGCTCGACCCCGTGGCGATGGATACGAGCGTGGATCCGTGCACCGACTTCTACGCGTACTCGTGCGGCGGGTGGCAGAAGCGCAACCCGATTCCAGCCGACCGGGGATCGTGGGCGGTGTATCCGAAGACGGCGCTCGAGAACCAGCAGTTCCTGTGGGGGATGCTGCAGTCCGCGGCCGTGTCATCGGCCTCGCGCACGCCCGACCAGGCGCGCATCGGCGACGCGTTCGGCTCGTGCATGGACACGTCGTCGATCGAGGCGGCAGGTCTCGCGCCGCTGCAGGTGGAGCTGAAGGCGATCGCCGCGCTGGCCGACAAGGCCGCGATCCCCGCGTGGATGGGCGCGGCGCACCGGTCCGGGCTCGGCGGCGGCCTGTTGTTCGGGTACGGGTCCGGGCAGGACCTCGAGGATTCCGAGCGGGTCATCGCGTGGACGGGCGCCGGCGGGCTGGGCCTGCCGGACCGCGACTACTACCTGAAGAACGACGAGAAGTCGAAAGAGACGCGGCAAAAATACGTGGACCACGTGACGCGCATGTTCGGTCTGCTGGGCGACACGCCCGAGGCTTCGGCCGCCGCGGCGAAGACGGTCCTGAAGATCGAGACGACGCTGGCGAAGGCGACGCTCACGAACGTCGCATCGCGGGACCCGCGCCGGCTGAAGAATCCAATGGATGCCGCCGGACTCAAGGGCCTGACGAAGGACTTCGACTGGAACGCCTACTGGGCGGCCCTGGGCGCCACGCCGCCGGCGAAGATCAACGTCACGGAGCCGAAGTTCTTCAAGGGGGCGTCGAAAGTGCTGCGGAAGACGTCCCTTCCCGAACTGAAGACGTGGTTTCGCTGGACGACGATCAACGCGCGGGCACGCGCGCTCCCGGCGAAGGTGTTCGAAGCCGATTTCGATTTCTACGACCGCACGCTGCAGGGCGCGAAGGAAATGCCGCCGCGGTGGAAGACGTGCGTGCGCTGGGTGGACGACAACATGGGCGAGGCGCTGGGCAAGGTCTTCGTGGAGAAAGGCTTCTCGCCTGACGCGAAGGCGGCCGCGGCTGACATGGTGGCACGCATCCAGAAGGCGATGGACGCGCGCATCCAGGGGCTGACGTGGATGGGCGACGCCACGAAGACGCGCGCGCGCGAGAAGCTGGCGGCGATGAAGAACAAGATCGGATACCCGGACAAGTGGCGCGACTACAGCGCGCTCACGATCAAGCCGGCGGATTACTACGGCAACTCCGTGCGCGCGCTGTCGTTCGAAACCGCGCGGGACCTGGGTAAGATCGGCAAGCCGGTGGACCGCACCGAGTGGGGCATGACGCCGCCGACCGTCAATGCGTATTACGACGCCGCGAACAACGACATGAACTTCCCGGCGGGCGTACTGTTGCCGCCGCTGTTCGACCTGAAGCTGGACGCGGCCCCGAACTACGGCGATACCGGGGGGACGGTGGGGCACGAGCTGATCCACGGGTTCGACGACGAGGGGCGGATGTTCGACGCGAAGGGCAACCTGTCGGACTGGTGGACCGCCGCCGACGCGGCCGAGTTCGAGCGGCGGGCCGACTGCCTGGTGCAGCAGTACGGGTCGTATCCGGTCGTGGACGACCTGAAGATCAACAGCCGGCTCACGCTCGGCGAGGATCTCGCGGATCTGGGCGGGTTGATCCTGGCGTGGGAGGCGTGGAAGGACCTGACGAAGGGCGGCCCGCACGACAAGATCGGCGGGCTGACGCCGGGGCAGCGCTTCTTCGTCGGGTTCGCGCAGTGGGATTGCGCGAACGACTCGCCGGAGTCGCTGCGGCTCAGGGCTCTGACGAACCCGCACTCGCCGGCGAAGTACCGGATCAACGGCGTGGTCGTGAACATGCCGGAGTTCGCGGAGGCGTTTTCGTGCCCGGCCGGCTCGGCGATGACGAAGCCGAAAGACGCCATCTGCCACATCTGGTAGGAACCCTCGCCTGCATTTGAGAAGCGCCGCGGACCTCCGCCGATCGTGTGCGGCTGCGAGGTTGCGCGCGTCAGAAGAGCGGTGTGCCGGGCGTGGGAAACAACTGGCGAGGCTAGGATTTCGGCCTGGCGAACTGCTTCGCGTACTCGCCGTAGCCTTCGGCCTCGAGCCTGTCAGCGGGAATGAACCTCAGCGCGGCCGAATTGATGCAGTAGCGCAACCCCTTCGGCGCAGGGCCGTCATTGAAGACGTGTCCCAGGTGGGAGTCGGCGTCCCTGGACCGCACCTCGGTGCCGTATAGGACATTGCCGCCCGGCTGCTGGATCACGTTCGAGGCGACGAGGGGCCGGGTGAAGCTGGGCCAGCCGGTCCCCGAATCGAACTTGTCGAGCGACGAGAAGAGCGGCTCGCCCGAAATCACATCCACATAGATGCCGGCCCCGCGCTGGTCCCAGTAGGTCCCGGTGAAGGCCCGCTCGGTGCCGTTCCGGCGGGTGACCTCGAACTGGATCGGCGTCAGCGTCTTCTGCAGCTCATCGTCGGAGGGACGGGTGAACGACGCATGGTTTCCGCCGCCATGACCGCCGCCCGCCTCATCGCCCCAAAGGGTCTTCAGCCGCGCATCGCGCCCGCAACCGAGCCTGTACGAGTTGTATCGCAGGGGGTCCTTCTTCCAGAAGTCCTGATGGTACGCCTCGGCGGGGTAGAAGGGCCCGGCCTCGACGATCTGGGTGACGATCGGGCTCTTGAAACGGCCCGACGCCTGGATCTCCTTGAGGCTCGCCTCGGCCGCCGCGTGCTGCTTCCCGCCTTTCCAGAAGATCGCCGGGCGGTACTGCGTTCCGTGGTCGCAGAACTGCGCGTTGGCCGTGAGCGGATCGATATTCCGCCAGAATCTGTAGAGCAGCTTCTCGTAGGTGATGACCGACGGGTCGTAGACGACCTCGACCGACTCGGCGTGACCGGTGGTGCCCGACGAGACCTGTTCGTAGGTCGGGTTCTTCTCGCTTCCGCCGGTGAAGCCCGAGGTCACGGAGACGACGCCGGTCACGCCCTCGAAGGCCGTCTCCATGCACCAGAAGCAGCCGCCCGCAAAGAGGGCAGTCTCGGTGTGAGCCGGGGGCGGTGTCGAAGGGGCGGCCCCGGCAGAGGCGCCGCCGCCGCAGCCGATCCCCGCGAACAGGGCGGCGGCCAGCAGTGCGGCACCGAGGGCGCGGGAGCGCCTGAAAGATCCGTTCATCTCATCCTCACCTGTGTGTCCATACAGGAGAACGCTTTTCGACGAAAGCCGCAACTCCCTCCTGCAGGTCCCTGGTCGCGAGCAGGTCCGAGAGGTACGCCCGCTCGGCCGCGGCGAGGGCCGCTTCGAACCGGGCGCGGCGCGGTTCTTTCAGCGCCCTCGCCGTCACGCGCAGCACCGAGGAGGACTTGGCGAGAAGCGACGCGACGAGCGTGTCGACAGCGGCAGCCAGCCCTCCCGCAGGGGCCACGCGCGCGACCAGGCCTGCGGCGGCTGCCTCGGCTACCGGGATCGCGCGCCCGGTCGTCACCCAGTCGAGGGCGCGGGCCGGACCAACCCTCTCCGGGAACGCCGCAACCGCGACCGGCGGGAAACAGCCGACTTCGATCTCGGGCAGGCCGAGACGGGCGGTCTCTTCGCAGACCATCAGGTCACACGACACCGCCAGCTCGAACCCGCCGCCGAGGCAGACTCCATGGACCGCCGCAATGCTGATTCGATCCGCCGCGGCCAGGGCACGGAAGACCCCGTGAAACGACCGCAGCATCTGCTCCACGCGATCGGGGGTGTGGTCCCTGATGTCCACGCCCGCGGAGAACCCGCGCTCGCCCGCGCCCTGAATCACGAGGACGTCGGGCCCGGCGGAATCGGAGACCAGGGACCGCACGCCGGCGTCGAGCTCCTGGATCGTCGGAATGTCCAGGACGTTCAGCGGCGGCCTGTCGAGCGTGACGCGCACGACCCGTCCGTCACGAGCGATCTGCACGCGGGAGCTGCCGGCCATCGTCTCGCTCGCTCAGCGCCCCCGGAACTCGGGGGAGCGCTTCTCGAGGTACGCCGCCAGCCCTTCGCGCGCATCGTCGCTCGTAAAGAGCCGCTGCTGCAGCTCGCGCTCGATCGCCAGCCCCGACTCGAACGGCACCTCGAGCCCCGACTGCACCGCGCGCTTGATCAGGCCAACCGCCATCGAGGCCCGCCGCGGCGGCAGGAACCCGCGCGCGTACTCGAGCACGCCCTCCCACCACGCCGCCGGGTCGCCATCGCGCACGCTGTTCACGAGGCCGATGCCCGCGGCCTGATCGAAGTCGATCGTCTCCGCCGCGATCATCATTTCGATCGCCTTCGGCTTTCCGACGAGCCGCGCCAGCCGCTGCGTGCCTCCGGTCCCGGGCAGCACACCCAGGTTCACCTCGGGCAGGCCGATCCTGCCGGCGCCGCGGCGCGCGATGCGGATATCCGCCGCCATCGCGATTTCGAGCCCGCCGCCGACGGTGTGCCCGTTCAGCGCCGCGATTACGAGCTTCGGCGTCTGCTCCAGCCGGTTCAGCGTCTCGTTCGCGTGCAGGCAGAAGTAATACTTGAAGACCGGGTCGGCCTGCTTGAGCATCGCGATGTTCGCGCCGGCGCAGAAGAACTTGTCCCCCTCGCCGCGAATCACGATCACGTGCACCGCGGCGTCCATCCGCGCCTTCAGGATGGCGTCGTCGAGCGCCCGGTTCATCTCGTAGGTGTAGGCGTTCGCCGGCGGGTCGTTCAGCCGGAGCACGGCGATGCCGCCCGAGGCTTCGGAACGGACGAGCTCGCTCACGCCTTCTTCCCCAGCGTGAGCAGCACGACCGGCGTCTCGTCGGGGTCCAGGATGCGGAACATCCGGCCGCCCCACGCCGTGTCGGCGGGCGCGGATTCGGGCATGCCGCCCGCGGCGGTGAGCCGCGCGTGCCACGCATCCACGTCGGGCACCTCGAGGATCAGGTCGATCTTCGCCGTCGGCGGTATGAAGTCCCACCCGCCGCGCAGCTTCATGCCCGGCGGTTTGCCGACCAGCTCGATGACGCCCGAGCCGGCGTCGAGGATGCAGCCGCCCCCTTCGTGGTCCCAGCGCGACACGACCGGCAGGCCGAGCAGCACCGAGTAGAACTCGATCGATCGCTCGAGGTCGTAGGCCCTGATCGCCGCGCGCATCCGCGCCGGCGGCTTCGTCTCGCCGCCGCTCATGACAGATCCACCCAGACCGCCTTGGTCTGCAGAAATCCGTCGAGCCCCTCGCGGCCCAGCTCGCGGCCGAAGCCGCTCTGCTTGTAGCCGCCGAAGGGGATCGCCGGATCGAAGACGTTGTAGGTGTTCACCCAGACCGTGCCGGCGGCGAGCGCCCGCGCCGCGCGATGGGCCTTCTTGATGTCCTTCGTCCAGACCCCCGAGGCGAGGCCGTAGAACGAGTCGTTCGCCTGCTTCAGAACGTCGTCGAAATCCTGGAACGGAATCACGGACAACACCGGTCCGAAAATCTCCTCGCGGGCGATCGTCATGCTGTTCGTCACTCCCGTGAACACGGTGGGCTCGAGGAACGCCCCGTCGCCGTCGCCGACGCGCGCTCGCGCGCCCCCGGTCTTCACGGTGGCGCCCTCCTTGCGGCCGGTCTCTATGTAGCCAAGCACCTTCTGCAGGTGCTGCTCGTGCACCACGGCGCCCACGCGCGTCTTTGGGTCGAGCGGGTCACCCAGCGGCCACTTGCCCATGCGCGAGACGATCTGGTCGAGCAGCGCGTCGTGAGCCCCCGCCTCGACGAACAGACGGGATCCGGCGGCGCAGACTTCGCCCTTGTTATAGAAGATGCCGGCGGCGGCGCCCCGCGCGGCCGCCTCGAGATCGGCGTCGGCGAAGACGATGTTCGGGGACTTTCCGCCCAGCTCGAGCGAGACCTTTTTCGCGGTGCCCGCCGCGGCGGTCATCACGGCGCGCCCGGTATCGGTCGAGCCGGTGAAGGCGACCTTGTCGACTCCCGGGTGCGCCGCCAGCGCCTGGCCGGCGATGGAACCCTTGCCGGTCACGACGTTGTACACGCCCGCCGGCAGGCCCGCCTCGGCCGCGAGCTCGGCGAAGCGCAGCGCCGTGAGCGACGTCCACTGCGCCGGTTTGTGCACGACGGTGCACCCGGCGGCAAGCGCCGGGGCGAGCTTCCACGCCGTGAGCAGGAGGGGGAAGTTCCACGGCGTGATGAATCCGCACACACCGACCGGCTCGCGCAGGGTGTAGCAGAGCGCGGGCCCGCGCACCGGGATCGTCTCGCCGGCGATCTTGCCGGCCCATCCGGAGTAGTAGAAGAGGATCTCGGCGATGAAGGGCATTTCGATCTTCGAGGATTCGAAGATCGGCTTGCCCTGGTCGATCGTCTCGAGCTCGGCCAGCTCGTCGCGGTGGGCGAGCACCGCCTCGCCGAGCTTCCAGAGCAGCTTGCCGCGGTCGGCGGGCGCCATCTTCGGCCAGTCGCCGGCCGTGAGGGCGCGGCGCGCGGCCGCGACCGCCTGCTCGATGTCGGGCGGTCCGCCCTCCGCGAGCGTGGTGATCGGCTTGCCGGTGGCCGGGTTGATCGACTCGAAGGACCGTCCGGAGACGGCGTCCTTCCACTCCCCGCCGATCCACAGACGGCCGGGTTTGAGCGAGACATGGGTGGGCTGAAGCATCGGTTCGGAACTCCAGTGACTCCCCGGGGGGGTTGTGAAGCCGTGATAATACCCCCGCCATGAGGATCTTCGTCGCCAGCGTGCAGCACCCCGACTCGTTCGCGGACAACGTGGCCGCGACCCTGCGGGACATGGGGCACGAGGTGGCCACGGAGCAGCCGACGCCGCTTTCGCAGATCGGAGGGCGGTTCCGGGCGGCGTGGGAGCGGATCGAACAGCGGCTCGCCGGACAGAAGATGACGGCTCGCGATCGGGCGCTGCACAAGGCGGCGCTCGCGTACCGACCGGAGGTCCTGCTCTGCACGACCAACTCCGTCCATCCCGAGACGCTACACGCGCTGCGCGCTCAGTGCGGCACCTGGAATGCAATCTGGTGGGGGGACGTTCCGGGCAACGCCGCGCGGTTCGAGCTGCTCGACCCCGCGTGGGACGCGGTGTTCGTCAAGGACCGCTCCGTCGTGTCGCGCCTGGCGATCGCCGGCCGTTCCGCCGTACACCTCCACGAGGCGATGAACCCGGCGTGGCACAAGCCGGTCGCCGGGCAGACGCACGAGGGCATCGTGATCCACGGCACGTGCTACGCCTACCGGCAGGCGCTGATCGCGCGCCTCGACGCCTCAGGCGTCCCCGTGCGCGTGTACGGCCCGCCGCCCCCGCTGTGGGCCCTGCCGGCCGTCCGGCGGCTGCACGCGGGGAAGTACATCGTCCGCGAGGAGAAGAGCCGGATCTTCGGTGAGGCGCGCGCCGTCGTGAATTCATTCGCGCTCACCGAACCGGCGACGCTCAACTGCCGTGCCTTCGAGACCGCGGGCGCGGGCGCGCTTCAGGTCATCGAGAACCGGCCGGCGGTCGCCGAGTGCTTCGAGCCGGGGAATGAGCTGCTTACGTACGACTCGTTCGAGGAGCTGACGGCCCACCTCGATCGCGCACGCCGGTTCCCCGCGGAGACAAAGCCGATCAGGGAAGCGGGCGCGCGGCGCGCACTCGCGGAGCACACGTATCGGCATCGCCTCGAGAAGATTCTGGCGACGCGCTAGTGGCGCATAGTGGGCGCGAGATTGTGGGGAGTTGTCCGGTCCTGAGACCGGAGGGTTGTCCGGAAGCGTTACATCCCGACCACCGCCGGCGCGCTCTCTCTCCGCGCCACGGCTTGCTTTTTCCCCAC